>Ga0307378_10007104_pt1 | contig 15124 bp, 9 predicted proteins | sample UN1MG_FD_202238 | JGI IMG/M metagenome (GOLD analysis project Ga0307378, IMG submission 202238) | Soil microbial communities from Risofladan, Vaasa, Finland - UN-1 | ecosystem: Environmental > Terrestrial > Soil > Coastal area > Acid sulfate soil | place: Finland: Risofladan, Vaasa | collected...
GTGGTCGGCCGTTCGGGAAGCAGGAGGGCCGAGAGAGCACCGTGATGGTATTAGCAGCGAGGTTCATCTATGCACGAAGCGACAACTCCTGAGAGAACAGACCTGCTGGCACTGGCGCTCGGCTACGCCCAGGGCGGACTGTCTCTGCTGCCGTGTCTATCGAAAAACAAGAAGCCGGATTCGCGATTGCTGCCGCGAGACAAAGACGGCAAACCCACGTGGAAACCATATCAGACCGAACCGGCAGATGAAACCACCGTTCGGCAGTGGTTTGAACTTGGATGTGACGCTGTAGCAGCTATCTGCGGAAAGGCATCCGGCGGACTGCTGGTCTTGGACTTTGATGTGCCGGGATTCTATGAGCGCTGGTGCGAAAAATGCGGCTCTCATGCAGACACTCTACCGGTACAGCGCACCGGAAGCGGGGGCTATCAGGTGTGGCTGAGGTGTCTCGACCCCGGTGGCAATGTCCAACTGGCATGGGCACCGGATGAAACTGAAAAGTCGGGTCGAACCGTGGCCATCGAAACGCGGGCCAGCGGCGGATATGCGATCCTGCCTGGCAGCATTCATCCCAGCGGGAATCGCTATGAAGTGGTGCAGGGGAATTTCGCGTCGATACCGATGGTGTCGCAGGACGTGGCAGACGCGCTGCTTCTGGCGGCACGAGCACTCGACCAGTGTCCGCTCACTCAAAAGCAGCAAGAACGTGAGAACAGTGCCAGGCAAAAGCCACGAAGGCAACGCGGCGGCCAGCTCAGTGTAATCGAGACATACAACGCTGCCATCTCAATTAATGAAATACTTGCGGCCAACGGCTACATCGGTCGGGGCGACCGGTACGTCCGCCCAGGCGGGGCTTCAGCAAGTGTAACGATTAGAGACGACAGATCCTTCCATCATTCATCCAACGATATGCTCTGTGATCGCTATTGGCATGATGCTTTTTCTGTCTTCTGCTCTTACGAACACAATGGCGACATCAAAGCCGCGGTGAAGGCCGCCGCCGAAAAACTGGGCATCAAACGTGAGTCCGAAACCGCTTTGACTCGGTCCCGCGGGGGCAACAGTCAAGCGGATGGCAACTTTTGCACCGACTTCGGCAACGCGGAACGATTCGTGGCACAGGCCGAGAAGGATTGTCGCTATTGTGGGGGCTGGGGCAAGTGGTTGATATGGGACAGCATCCGATGGAAACCGGATGACTCCTTCGCGGTGGTCAAGAAGGCCAAACAGGTCGTGCTCTCCATCTTCAATGAGGTACAGGCCGAGACCGACGTGAAACGCCAGGAGTGGCTCGCGAAGTGGGCGATCAAGTCTCAAGCTCGCGACCGTCTCACAGCCCTCGTGGATTTGGCACGGTGTGAACGGCCTGTTGCCGTTGAAGACCTTGACTCCAATCCCTGGCTGCTCAACGTCAAGAACGGAACACTTGACCTGCGGACGGGCGAACTACTTCCGCATAGGCGGGAAGACTTCATCACAAAACTCGCACCAGTCAGATACGAGCCAGCTGCCGCCTGCCCGCGATGGGATGCATTCCTCCACAGAATCATGCAAGGCAACCAAAACCTGACCCGCTTCCTTCAACGCCTGGCCGGAATGTGCATGACCGGGAGCGTCAGCGAACAGTATCTTTTCATTGCTCACGGGGCAGGCGCGAACGGCAAGAGCGTCATGCTCGATACTCTCAGCGAACTCCTCGGCGACTACGCAGGCGAGGCACCACCGGACCTGTTCGTGGTCCGCCGATCTGAAGAGCATCCGACCGAGATCGCCGACTTGTGCGGCAAGCGATTGGTGGTCGGCTCCGAAACCGAAGAAGGTCGATCGCTTCGGACACAGCTCTTAAAGCGCCTTACGGGAAATTCACGGATCAAGGCCAGGTTCATGCGGCAGGATTATTTTGAATTCACCCGCACGCATAAACTGATACTGGTCACAAACAATCGGCCAAAAGTGACGGAAAACACGTGCGCGGTCTGGCGGCGCATAAGACTGGTCCCATTCAGCGTGGTCATCCCGGCGGCCGAACAAGACAAGACGCTCGTCGAGAAGCTAAAGTCAGAATGGCCGGGCATTCTCAACTGGGCACTCTCAGGATGCTTGGAGTGGCAACACGAAGGGCTTCAGTTCCCTGCCGAAGTGATGGGTGCGACAGATAATTACCAGCAGGAGCAGGATGTTCTGGCCGAGTTCATTGACGAATGCTGCACCCTATCGCCTCATGCGTTTATCACTCGTAAAAACCTCTTTTCGACTTATCAAAACTGGGCAAACACGGTTCACGACCGTTTTCCGCTGGAGCGAACTGCGCTCTACGAACGCATCAGACGAAGAGAAGGAATCAGAGAGGAACAAAAGAGGATAAACGGTTGCCCCGAAAGGGGTTACAGCGGCATTGGTCTGAGGCAGCCGGAAGACGAATATGGCAGAGTGTAGCAGGGGTAGCAGAGCGTAGCAGGCTCTCCGGTTTAAGCGCCCATGTGTACCTTCGCGTAGAACTTATACCGGAAAGCCTGCTACAGTCTGCTACGCTGCTACGCGGTAAGTGCCGGCGGCACGAAAAGGAAGCAAATGACGACCACAAAAACAACTCGACGAACGACCAAGAACCAGCTTCGTTGTCTGCTGTGCGGCCGCCCGGCCAGCATCGAAGCCATCTATTTCCCAGGCCCACGACAGCTCGCACGCGGCAGGATCATCCGATACCGGCTGTGCGACCGGTGCTTTGCTCTCCCTGGCCACGCCGAGGCTGCAGAGCAGGCTATCGAGCAACACCTGATCGGGATGAACTGAGAGGATTAAAGGTTCCTTCCCGGCCGAAAACGAAGCTGATGCGTCGCGAACTAGCCACGGGTTATAAGAGAGTTTGTTGCACGCGCACTGCAGATGCAGTAATCGTTCGCACGTGTGCCAGCAGGAGTGAACCGATGACATGCAAAGCCCTTCGACTGAAGGAGCTCTTTCCCGAAGCCCGCGACTGGATCGACGCCGGCAGGATGATGCATCGTCGGCAGATTGAAGAGCATATCGAGCGTGTCAACGCGCAAGCGGATGCGCGGTGCCGGCTTGCTTTTCCCATGGGAACCGCCTCCGCAATGGCCATAGTGTGTGATCTGGGCTTCGATGCCACGCGAGGGCACTTCGACTATTTCATTCGCCACAGCCGAATGCAGCTCCCGCCGAAGAACGGCAGGCTTCTGTCGTGGGGCATTGAGAATGTGATTGATTTCGCAATGCAGCTTCAGCGGATGCGGTATTGGAGACACGGGCGCCACGATCAGCGGAAGACGTTTTGGGAATTGCAGAACGAGTATGGGCCGCACAACATGATTTGCACCATCCCTGACGGAACCGAGGTGCAGGACATGGATGCCGATCAGGCACTCGATGTGATGATCGATGCAGGGTCTGTTCAGTGTCGCGCCGCGACGGCCGACGCTCTGGCCGAAGAACTGGAGGCCGCCGATGCATTCGCGGAGATACTACTCGACCGGATCATGGAGGAGCCGTCGCCCTCCGCCTTGGAGCCCGCGGTGGGCAAGCACGTGACCGATATGCGTAAGACGGTGGCAACGAAGGACACCCCGGCGTGTGCCGGGGTGCGCATGAAAGGTGGTTCTACGAGGTGAACTCAGCTTATCTTGTTCAGCGCGAACTTGCCTCGGTCGGCCTTGGTGAATCGGCTGGCATCGCCCTTGTCGCGGATCTCGCGGAGAATCGCGGCGTAGAGAGTGCTGGCCGGGGTCTTGCCTGCCATCGGCTGCCAGAGGCCCCGCTCGGTGGCGGCCTTGACCAGTTCGGGGCAATTCATCGCCGCTCCCTCCCCGGCGTCCTCGAGCACGCGGATCGCCGCCGACACCAGGCCCAGGCGTTTACCACCAGTCGCACCCGGTTCGCCCGTGTCGCCGCCGGCGGGTTGCGTAGTATCCGTTGGCCAAGGCGGGCTCGGCGTCGCCGCACGGTGCGACGGGGGCCGCCGTGGTGGCCTCGAGCGAAGGCTCGGCCTCGGCCGGCAAGGCGGGATCGTTGGCTGCCAGGTCGACGGCCTCGGGCGCGGGTGTGAACGCCTGTTCGATGGCAGGCAGTTCGGTGGCCTCGGCCGGTGCGGCGAGGTCGGTTACCTGCTCGTGCGGCAGGAGGCCGTTGCGGCTCTTGGCCTTTCGCTTGGCTTGGGGCGAGTCCGACTGGAATTTCAGTGTGATCTCGGCCTTGCTCTTCGGGCTGATCTTCTTGCTGCTCTTGCTGGCGGTCTTCGCGTTCTTCTTGCTCTTCGACATTGCTTTGGTCCTCGTGCCCGCCGGGCCGCGGCCGGCAGGCTTCTTGGCTGGCTCCGCGGCAGCCTTGGAGAAAAAGTGCTACTTCGTTTCGATCATCTGGGCTTTCTGGAAGTCGATGGCCGCCTGGAATACGCGGTCCTTGATCTCGGCGCTGCGGCCGAACCAGGCGCCGTTCAGCCGGCTGTCGCTTGTGCGCGTGCGATGCTGGTGGTCATAGTAGCGCGTTACGGCATTGACCGCCCCGAAGAGCGTGCCCTTCGCGCTCGCGAGTTCGGCGCCTGGGCCGTCGTGGTAAAGCTCCATCAGCCGGCCCACCAGGCGGCTGGCTCCTGTTTCGGAGAACCAGGGCCGCGAGCGGTCGAGGCCGGTGAAGAGGTTCGTTTTGTAGAAGTCCTCGACAAAGGAGTCGTCGAGGGGGCCGATGAAGGTCAGCGATTCCATCGTCTTGATGAATTCGTTCCATTCGCCGTCGAGTCCAAGCTCGCGCTTGGCGGCTGTCGGATTCCACTCGTGCATGTGGATGGTTCGCAGTGCCTTGTTGGCGAGGCTCATCCGCAGCGTGTTCATGCAGACCACTCGCACCGAAGTCTGCTGCACCGTGGTAGGCATCGAGAGGTCGTAGCTCGTTGCCAGGAGGAGGTAGCGGGCGACTACATCGTTGGTGCCGATCACCGCCGCCTTCGGCGCCCTGGCCAAGGCCCAGACCTTCTTGCCGCCCTGGAGTGCTCCGGCGGTCTCCAGCTTGAAGCCGCCGATCTCGGTTTTGAGGTCGCGGAAGAACTCAAGCACCTCGGCGGGCTGGACAGGCTTGTAGTGGCGGCTTACGATGGAGAGCGGTTGGTTGGTGTCGCTGCGGTAGAGCATCATGCGCTCGGGCACCTGGTATCGGATGTTGCTGGCAAGGCCGGGGATCGCGTATTCGAGTTCGGCGGTGCGAGCTTCCCATTCAAGCTGTGCTGCCTGCCGCCATTCTTCGATGCTGGCGGTTCGGGGAAGTTGGAATCCGAGGCCGTGCCAGGGAGTCTCGCCGGTGTATGCCATCGCCGCCGTGCCTGTGGTGAAGTCAATCTCGTGCGCCATCTTTCAGTCTCCTTTTCTGCGTCCTATGTTGTTGTCTCCAAAGCACTTACGTCACTGACATCATACGATGATTTCGGCCGGAAGTCAAGCGAACCGGGCAGAATTCCTGCTTCTTTTGATCATCTTTCTTTCCCACCACGCTGTTCTTCATCGGGCATCCTTTTACCGCTCCAAGCCGAGTTCATCGCAGGTCTTCTGGTGTTCGACGGCGCCGCCAACCATGTTCTCAAGGATCGTCGCCAGCCAGTCGAGCTGCCGCTGCGCGCGCTTGTCGTTGGTGATGGTTCGCCGCACATCCCAGGCGATGGCGGCCACTGCTTCGGGCGAGAGTGCGTTCTGCATGGCGTTCTCGATCATCGCCTTGTCGTCCCGCGCACCATCGCTCGTCGCCTGGCGTTCAGCCGGCGCGGGCCCCGCCATCTCGATCATCGTTTCGACCACCTGCAGGATGGCCTTGGCGCCGTACTCGTTGCCGTCGAGTTCGTCCGCCAGGTAGCAGGCCTGGCGGCAGCGCGTCGCGTTGCCGTCGGCATTGTAGTCGGGCGGGAAGGTGAACTGGTCGCTGCGGCCGTTGGCCTTGAACACATCGGCGTAGATATAACCGCGTTCGGCGGGCCGTTTAATGACTGCCACCGCTCGCGGCATCGCGCTGTCCGGAAGGTTCGTGCCGGCAAGGTCTACTCGTGTGATTCTCATTGCCTGGTCTCCTGTCCTATGTCCTATGTTATTGCTGTTACACCAGTTACGACACGCACATTAAGCCGTTTTTCACGCGGGACATCAAGTTGTTTTTCGAGGAATCCGATCTTTTTCTGAGGCGTTTATTCGACTATGAGGACTTAACCATGCCTGACCAACAAGATGCGCAGCGGAAGCCCCTGAGAATTACTGCCCTGTCCGTGGCCGACCTTGCCAAGCTCTTGTCCGCGGCATCGGGCCGCCAGATCACTGAGGAGCTAGTTCGCAAGATTGCCGAGAGCTACGATCTCATCAGAGCGGACGGCACCGTCAGCCTCCTGGAGTATACAGCCGTGCTGGCAAGGGATGTGTGAGCGAGGCCGCCTTGTACTTCCGGTTCCCCTCAGCGAACACACCTTCCGCTGGCGCCACGACACCATCGGCACAGCGGAAGATCCGAGAGGCTTTTTCGGAAGCCTGTGGGTTCTTTTCTGCCCCCGTGGTGGCCGATTCTCACTGGCTCCATCGCTTCGGCATCGTGAAGGCTCATCCTGTCGGTAGAGGCCCGTGGCGTGGCCGTGCCCGCTTGAATACCACCACGGCAACCCGCAAATCGCCACACTGACCTACACTCCCTATGGCTGTACCGGATGCTTCAGCCTCAGCAGCCGCTTCTCACATCCGACCTGCACCCGATTTCGGGATTGACAACCGCGACTGAATACTCTAAAATAGACGGCCGTTGCTCGAACCTGGTATATCTTCCTGTCAGTGAAATTGGACGTATGCGGTCGATACTCCGCAAGTCAGGCCGTAGTCCAAAGCGTAGCTTCGGCGGCTGTTGGTGTTCTGAAGAAGCATGACCCGTCACGTATCCAGGTGGATATCGCAGTAGCACAGAATGATCGCCATGGCAAGGAGGAGTCAGGCATGCCCGAAATGCTCTTGCCCGGAACTGAAGTTGAAGCTCGGGGCCTGCAGTGGGAGGTCGTCTCATCGCAGCAGCTCGGCCCGCAGACGCTCTATCGGCTGCGTGGCCTTCTGGGGGCCGTGAAGGGCCGCGAGATCGATCTGCTGCACCCCTTCGAGGGCATCACGCCCATCAGGGCTGACCTGTGTCCTGAACGCGCGACAACGATCCGGAACTGGCTCGTCTACCACCAGGCATTTCTCCTCGAACAGGCCTTCGGCCCCGACACGCTGCTCGCCGTCCAGCCCGGCCGCCTGCGCCTTGAGCCGTACCAGCTAGTGCCCGTGATGCGGGCTCTGCGGATGAGCCGTGTCCGGTTGCTGCTGGCCGATGGGGTTGGGTTGGGCAAATCCGTGGAGGCGGGCCTCGTCATCACCGAGCTGATGGCCCGGCGGCTGGCCCACCGGCTGCTGATCGTGTCACCGGCTGGCGTCTTGCTCGAACAGTGGCGAACCGAAATGCTTGAGCGGTTCGGGCTGCGGCTGGAAGTGATCGACCGGGCGAAGCTGGAAGACGTGCGCCGTCAGCAGGAACTCGGCGCGAACCCATTCGACTTCATCCCCCTCGGCCTCGTCTCCATCGATTTCCTGAAGCAGGAGCGCGTGCTACAAACGCTCGAACGCGCCAGCTACGATATCATCGTGATCGACGAAGCTCACCACTGCGGCGAGTCTGGTGCCGGGGCGGATCGTGACGACACCGAACGCCGCCGCCTCGCCGCTGGCCTTGCGCGTAGTTGCGATGCCCTGCTGCTCTTGACCGCCACGCCGCACGATGGCTACGACCGCTCGTTCTCCTCGCTGGTGGAACTGCTCGATCCCTCGTTGATCGATGGCCGGGGCAATGTGCGTGGCGACCGCTACAAGAACCATGTCATCCGCCGCCTGAAAAGCCATCTGGGCGACAAGTTCAAGCTGCGGCACGTGAAGCCGATCCCCGTCACGCCGTCGGACAAGGATCATCCCGATTTCGTGCTCCTCCAGCGGAAGCTCCTCGATCTTGTGGCGCCGCAGTTGCGGCGGGCTTTCCATAATAAAGAGTACAGCGAAGTCCTCAGCTTCATTTCGCTGCTGAAGCGATCCGTCTCCACCGTGGCCGCCTGCAATGAAACGCTCAGCGTGATCGCCACCCGGTTCGAGGAAGCGTTGCGGGCGGGGGCCGAGGAGCAAGTGAGCCGCCGTGAGCGCCGCCGGGCGCTTCGTGACCTTCGCCGTAAGGTCGAGCATTTCGGCATGGTCAGCGAGGAAGAGGAACGTGAACATGCCGAACTCGAAGCCGAAGACTTCGCCCACCAACTGGCCGACATCGAACTGGAGATCCGTCGGGGAACCTACCGGATCGAGAAGGCTGCCAGCGTCGCCGAGGCCCTCAGCGAACTCAGCGACCTTGCCATCAGGGCCGCTGCACAAGACCCGAAGCTCGCAGCGTTGAAGTCGGAGATTCAGGACATCCGCAAGGAATCCCCGAACGCCAACGTCCTGATCTACAGCGAGTACACCGACAGCCAGGAGGTCATCGCCAAGTATCTCACGAACGCCAAACTCGGCACGATCCTGCGCCTGAGCGGCAACGACAGCGACAAGGATCGCAAGAACGTCACCGAGCTGTTCCGTACCCGGGACGGCCTAGTGCTCGTCAGCACGGACGCCGCCGCCGAGGGTCTCAACCTGCATCAGCGGTGCCACCACCTTATCCATGTGGAGCTTCCGTGGAACCCGAATCGCCTTGAGCAACGCAACGGCCGCATCGACCGCTACGGGCAGGAGCACGAGCCGATCATCCGCTACCTGTATCTCCGGGGCACATTCGAGGAACGCATACTGCTCCGCCTCATCGCAAAATATGAGCGGCAGCGCGAATTGCTCACCTTCGTGCCCAACACGCTCGGCATCACCTCGACCTCCGACGCTTCCGCCGCCCGGCTGCTGAAGTGCTTCATGGACGAGGACACGAAGCTCTTCACGCAGGAGGAAACGCTCTTCAAGTTTGGGGCGCCCGAGGAGAGCGATCCATCCGATCCGGCCACGAAGGAACTGATAGAGGAGATCGACCGCAGCCTCCGGGCGTTCCAGCAGGCGTCCCGCACCAATGCGTGGCTCGGTGTGCAGGGCCTAAACGCCGAGAAGCGGCTGCTCGACGAAGCCGAGGCCGCCCAGAAGGTTGGAGAGAATGAGTCGGTCGACCTGGCGGCGTTCGTCCTCGATGCAATCAGGCTCGACGGCGGCAGCGTGGAACGGGATGGTGGCATCTTCCGAGTGAAACTGCCGTCCACGTGGCTCTACGGCCTCGACGAGATTCCCGGCTACGATTCCGACGAGCACTGCATCAGGCTGACGACCGACATGGACGTCACGCGCGACGCCAGCAACAACACTGTCGGCTTCCTGGGCCGCGCCCATCCGCTCGTCCGCCGTGCACTCGATCGTGTTCGCACCATCAGCTTTGGCGGCGAGGCGGATCGTGGACAGGATCAGCGCGTCAGCGCGGTGAAGGCCGACGTGGCCGCCCCGCAGCTCCTCGTCACTTTCCTCGGACGGGTGTCGAGCGGGAAGGGCCGCGAGTTCGAGCGCGTCCTTGCCGTGCGAATGGGCAAGGCGGGATGCATCCAGTGCTGCACGTCCTCCAACGAGTGGCGGTCGCTCGCCGACCCCGACAACGGTATCTCGACGCGCGACGTGTGGAAGAAGCGCTTTGCTGATTGGGGCGACAGTGCACGGGCGGCGGCCATGACAATCGCTTTGGATGCCTTCACGCCGATGGCTGCCGAGTTCACTTCGTCCCGGGGGAAAGACTTAGAAGACGAGAAGAAGCGGCAGCAGGAATGGCTTGCCCAGCGATGCGAGGAGATCACTGCCGCCGCCGGTGCCGAGCCACCGGAAGCTCAGCCCGGGCTGTTCGACGACAAGACTGCACCGGTGCCGAAGCAGGATTGGCGCAGGATGAAAGACCCGTTCGGGAAGCTGTCGGCCTTTGCCTCTGAGCGGGCCGGCGAAGCGACCTTCGGCAAGTATCGGCGTGAGGCGGAGACCGTGCTTCGCATCTACCGGAAAAGGATTGCCGACCTCAACGCCCACCTCAATCTTGCCGCTCCCGAAGTCCACCTGCTCGGTCTGTTGATGATCGTGCCGGCCAAGGAGGTGAAGAGTGGCTCTTGACTTCTCCACCTGCTTCTTCACGGGTCCGGCTTTCCCTGATCCATTCGTGAAGTTCGACCTCGAAATCGAGCTTCGGAAGGCCAAGCTCCTGCCCTCGGTCACCGGCCCCGACGGCTCAGTCCTCAAGGATGCGTGGGAAGCCTATCGCCGGAAACTCCGTGAGCTGGTCGCCACGGGCGGATCGATCCGTGTGTTCACCCACGTGATCGAGCCCCTCCTGCCGCTGCTCGGCTACCAGAAGGCTGAAACTGCTGATGCGGTGGCGACACGGCTCGAACCCAAGAAGGGCGAGAACGGCGGCTGGCTGCTGACCACCGACGACGGGCAGTCGAAGCTGCGCGTGTGGTCGACGAGCCTTGACGAAGATCTCGACGCGCCCGCCAAACGCGGGGCCGCCTATCGCTACAGCCATCTCCGCATCGCCCAGCGTGTGCTGCTGGCATCCGGCGAGCGGATCGGCATCCTCACCAACGGCTCGCAGCTTCGCATCCTCATCTCCGATCCTGCACGTCCAGACTCCGAGATCACCATCGGCCTCGAAAGCTGGCGGCAATATCGCGCCCTGCCCGACAGCTTCCTCCTGCTGCTCGCGCTGTGCCGTCCCGAGGGCGTGAAGGCCCTGACTGCGCTGGTCAACGTTGCCCGTCTGAAACAGACGCGCGTGACCAAAGAGCTGCGTGTTCAGGCGCGGCAGGCCATCGAGCTGTTCGTGCAGGAAGTCCTCGATCATCCGGCCAACCAGGAGAAGCTGGCGGCAATCGCCGATCGGCAGAAGCTCGCCCGCGACCTCTGGCACGAGGGGCTGGTCATCATCTACCGGCTGCTGTTCGTGCTGAAGGGCGAGGCGAGCGACGACCCCGCCACCGGCTTCTCGTTCTCCAGCACCAGCCTCTGGCGAAACACCTACTCGCCAAGCGTCGCCCTTGCCCAATACGCCCGGGTCGTTCTCGATGACGGTAAAGAAACCGGCGGCCTGCTCGAAGGCGGCGTCCGGGCGCTGTTCAGGATGTTCTGCCACGGCCTCGACTGCACCGAGCTGCACGTGAAGCCTTTGGGCGGAGCGCTCTTCGGCGAGAAGGCGGCCCCGCTGCTCAGCGATCTCCACTGGGGTGAGCGGGCCGTGGCCCACCTGCTCGACCGCCTGCTCTGGACTCCCCGACGGCGCGGCTCCGAAGCCCGTGAGCGCGTCCACTACGGCCCGCTCGACGTTGAAGACCTCGGCAGGGTCTATGAGGCGCTGCTCGAACTGGAACCCGGCATCGCCGCCGAGCCGATGTGCCGCCTGCGCCGCGCCAAGCTGGAAGTCGTCGTCCCCGTCGCACAGGGCGAGAAGTACCGCCCCGCCCAACCGCGCACCGATTGGCCGGATGACACCGATCCGACCGATCCGACCGATGACGATGACGACGAAGACGCCGAGCCAACCACCCGCAAGAAGACGAAAGTGGAATGGATCGACCTGATCCAGCCGGGCAGGTTCTACCTGCGTGTGGGGCTTGGCCGTAAGTCGAGCGGCAGCTACTACACGCCTCACTCGTTCGTCCGCTTCCTCGTTCAGGAAACGCTCCATCCGCAGATCGAGGAGCGCAGCCCCGCCGCCAAGCCCAATCCCGCGGCAATCCTGAAGCTCAAGGTGCTCGACCCCGCCATGGGCAGCGGGCACTTCCTCGTTGAAGCCTGCCGGTTCATCGGCGAGCATCTGTATGAAGCCTGCCGTCTGTGCGACGAGAAGGCTTCCGCCGCCGAGAAAAAGGCCGAGGCCGCGCGGGCCAAGGGCGACAAGGACGCCGCCGAGAACGCAGCCAAGGAGTCGGAGACGTGGCGGAAGCAGGTGCTCGATCTGCCCGACCCCGACGACGAGCTCCTCCGCTATCTGCCCGGCAGCGCCCCGGAAGGCGAGGAGTCCGGCCTCTCGCAGAAGAAGGCCCTCGCCCTCTGCCGCCGTCTCGTGGCCGTGCATTGCCTCTACGGCGTGGACAAGAACCCGCTGGCCGTTGAGCTTGCCAAGCTCTCGCTCTGGCTGGAGTCCAGCGCCGAGGGGCTGCCGCTCACGTTCCTCGACCACAGGCTGGTGGTGGGCGATTCGCTCACCGGGCCGTTCTGGGATCGGCTGCTCACCAAGCCCAGCAAGCCCGCGCAGAAGGAGAAGCTGGAAGACATCTTCACGCGCGGGCTGTCGAACGAGTTCATGACGGAACTGGCCGAGGCCCTTGAGAAGGTGCGCAGGCTCGAAGGCACCGTGGGGGCAACCGTCGCCGAGGTGGAGAACAAGCAGCGGCTCAAACAGGAGCTTGATGCGGCCCTGCTGCCTTTCAAGGTGATCGCGGCCGCGTGGTCGGGCGGCGTGATGCTCGGGCCGGAGCAGTGCGACGATCACGCCTACGCCATGCTCGTCAAAGCGGTCTGCGAGAAGCACCGGCTGCCTCACAGGATCGACAGCGACCTGCTGCGGAAGATGATCGCGCGAGGGCTGGGCGTCGATACGATCCCGGCGAAGTCCGATGACCTTGCTCGCCTCATCGAATCCGGCGGCACCGTCCCCGCCCTCGCCTACGGCCTCACCTTCCCGGAGGTCTTCTATGCGGAAGGCACCCCGTGGAAGCCTGCGGGATTCGATGCGGTGCTTGGCAACCCGCCGTGGGATGCTGTGCGATCCAAGGCCAGGGAGTTCTTCGCCTCCCACGACTTCGAGATTCTCGCTGCGCCCACCAAACGAGAGAGAAGCACGATTGAGAAGAGGCTTCTGAGCGACGAACATGTTGCCGCCGCTCACGCCACCTATGAAGAAGGTTTTCAGGAACAGCACCGCATTCACGACATTATCTTTCGTTGGCAGGTTGTGGAACTGACGACAGGCAAGACAGGCGGGAACCCGGACAGTGCGAAGTTGTTCTTGGAGCGTAACGCGCAACTGCTATGTCCTAGCGGTCTGACAGGTGTAGTCGCACCATCTGCCTTCCATGCAAGCGAGGGAACCACAGGCATTCGTCGGCTATACCTTGAGCAGATGGGCCTGCGGTGCTGCTACTCCTTCGAGAATCGATGGAAGCTTTTTGAGATACACTCAAGCTTCAAGTTCGCCGTTATCATTGCTTCGGCGACTGGGCCAACAGACAAAGTAAAGTGCTCCTTCTATCTGCACGATGACGAGGTCCTTGGGCAAAATGGAACTGACGAGCTGGCTTACGACCTCGATTTCATCCGACGCACTGGAGGAGAACACCTGACGCTGCTGGAGCTTCAATCGAGGACGGACTTGGACATCGCCAAGGCTTGCTTCGTATCGGGAAAGCCCTTCGGGGCCCTATGTCTGGACTCCGGTATTGACTTCGGGCGCGAGATGGATATGACGGATGATGCTTGGAGGTTTACACCAGCAGATCGGGTTGCCGCAAGAGACCCGAGAGACCCTGATGTGGCTATGTCCTTAGTGAGGGAAGGCAACCTTGTGCTCTATGAAGGCAAGAACTTCTGGCACTTCGATGATCATTGGGGCGAACCCATTCGTTACATCGTTGAGGTGGCGAACATAGCCGGGAAGCGTGAATGGATGAAGAGCTTTCCGTACTTCCGCGCGTTGCAGCGGCGGGTGGCGAGTGCAACAAACGAGAGAACGGTGGTATTCTGTATCGTACCACCTTGGGCAATCAGCGGGAATAGCTGCTTCGCAGACGTTGAGCCGATGAAAAGACCGGATTGCGCAATGCTTACACTGACAGCAAAAACGAACAGTTTTCCGTTTGATTGGTGTGGCCGACAGATGGTTGCTGCGAATCTGAGTGGCTTCATACGAGATCGATTGCCCCTCTGCTCCTGTCAAGCCGAACCGCTCCTATCACACGCGGCCCTTCGCCTTACTTGCAACCACTTCGGTTACGCCGCTCTCTGGTGCGAGCAACTCGGCACCACTTGGCGCGAGAACAAGCCGCCGTTCACATGGCCCGTGCTGGCGACCAGCGACGAGCGGTGGGAGGTACGGTCGGCCATCGATGCGGTGGTGGCGGACGCCTACGGCCTGAGTCGGGAGCAGTATGAGCACGTGCTTTCCACCTTCAGCCACAAGAGCTACCCCAAGGCCCCCGAGCTGTGCCTTGCGAAGTTCGACGAGCTGAAGCAGATCGGCCTTGATGCCTTCACGAAGAAACACGATCCCTACTGGGACATCCCGCTGAACGAGGACCTCCCCCAGCCCGATCCCGAGGTTTCCGCCGCCATCGAGAATGCACTCAAGGCCGCCAACGACGGCAGGGAAGCCAAGGTCGATCTCTTCGGCAATCCCGTCCCCACCGACCTCTTCGGCAACGAGACGCCGCCCAAACCCAGGAGGAGAAAAAAATGAGCAAAGCTAATCCCACCGTCTTCATCTCGTCCACCTGCGATGACCTCGCCGATCTCAGGGCCGAACTGAGCGATCAGCTTGTGAAGGATGGCTTCACCGTCAGGCTCTCCGAAGACACGGAATCCGGATTCCGCGTCGATCCCGGTGCCAACGCCATAGAAAGCTGCCTCGAAAACGTCCGCCAGAGCGACATCGTGCTGTTCATCTTCGACCGCCGGTACGGAAACCCGATCAGCGAATACGGCGGCCTCTCGGCCGTTCATTTGGAATTCAGCGAAGCTCGAAAGGGCGGAAAGGGCTTTCTGAACTTCATCCGGGCGGGCACGGTTCAGGAGTACAATGCTTGGGCGAAGGCAGGACGCCCAGAGGATGACAGCGAGAAGTGCAAGCTGTTCGGTCTAATCAGGGATGTCATCACGCTCCGTAAGGAGCAGGGGCACAATAACTGGTATCAGGAATTCAAGTCCAGCCCCGACCTCCGCAGGCTTATCAAGAAACGGTTGCAGGACGAGTTCAAAGGGCTGGCGGGTGGGCGCGCATTGACAAGGGAAAGGGTAGTCAGGCTCCACTTCAAGAGGGGGAATTACGCGGTAAACCAGCTCAATTTCCAGATGGAGTT
>Ga0307378_10007105_pt1 | contig 15123 bp, 10 predicted proteins | sample UN1MG_FD_202238 | JGI IMG/M metagenome (GOLD analysis project Ga0307378, IMG submission 202238) | Soil microbial communities from Risofladan, Vaasa, Finland - UN-1 | ecosystem: Environmental > Terrestrial > Soil > Coastal area > Acid sulfate soil | place: Finland: Risofladan, Vaasa | collected...
TGTTTGGTTGATGGGTGGGAGCGGGAATGACAGGCGGCTACTTGCCGAGCAATTCGACCATGCCTTCGGCAAAAGCCTTGCCCATCTTGGTGTAGATCCGCGCGCTGCCGGCGTTCGTTCCAGAAGCCGTAGCGATCCTTCCATTGCTGGTACTCCTCGGCGGTCTCCTCGTTGTAGATCAGGTATTCCAGGGTCCGCAAGGCGGCGTGGCCCTGCATATTGGACTGGCCGGGGCGCTTCGATCCATGCTACTTGCCGGGCGAGCGTTTATCAAGCGGGAGAAACATCCACGAAGAACACGAAGGACACGAAGGCCCGTTGGGTTTGCGGAAAGAGATTGCCCCGGTGCGCTCCGACGACGGCGGATGCAAAGTGTCTGTCCGGTAATAAACGCCGAAAAACGGCGATTTTTTACTATAGTCCCCGGAAAAAGTCGCCGCTCACGCGGGGTACCGGTCGGGTCGGACATTCCGTCTGTTCGACCGTCCGGCGGGAGATTTGCCTTCGCTGCCGGCCAATCGTACGATTGAGTGTGCGTGGCCGAAACCGGCTCCCCGAACTTCAGCAGTGTGTTCCCACGAAAGGGGACGCTCGGAACAAGGAGTGAACATGAAACGACGCGATTTCTTTGCCGCCGCAGGGCTTGGTGCCGGAAGCATGCTGACCGTGACCGCCGGACCGATCGTGGCGGCGGAGGACGAAGAGCGCCCGCCCGAAAAGTTCCTGCAAATCTACAAGTGCGTGCGATGCGGCTCGATCGTCCAGATCATGCACCCGGGCAAGCCGACGCTGGTCCATTGCGGCGTGCCCATGACGTTGCTCGTGGAAAAGACCGAAGACACCGGCTACGAGAAGCACGTGCCGGTGATCGAGAAGATCGACGGGGGCTACAAGGTCAAGGTCGGCAGCGTCCCACACCCAATGATAGAGACGCACTACATTGTGCTCGTCCAACTGATCGCCGACGGCAGCGTTCAGACCAAGGCCCTCGAGCCGGGCGACGAACCCGAGGCCGTCTTCCTCACCGACGCGCAAGAGGTCGTCGCCCGGGCGTACTGCAACCTGCACGGACTTTGGAAAAGCAAATAGCCGCTTGCGGCTTCGCCCGGCCGACCCGTCTCAACACGTCACGTGAATCAGCGCCGCCCTGCGCTGCGTTGACTGATTGTATGCCTTGATCGCCTCGGGCGTCGGCAAGACTTCGCAACGGATGCGGCGCTGTTGGAGGAATCGCCGGGCGCCTTCGTTGACCTCGATTTGCCCCGAGGCACCGGAGCCGACGAAGAGCACCTCCGGTCCGCCCTTGCACACCTTCTCCAACTCCTCGGGACCGACGGTGTGCGAGCTGCCGTAGAGTTGCCGGGCGAGCGTCTTGTCGCGCTTCTTCACCTTGCCGTCGACGCGGAGGTAGACGTCGTAGCTGCACGTCTTCTTGTCCACCTCGATCTTGCCGAAAGAGACCCAGCGGATTTCCGGATACGTCGGGCAGACGGCGGACTTCCTCTTGAAGGGGTTGCGGCCGGCCTGCTTTCGGGCCAAAGCGACCGCGCCGAGAACCACCGCGTCATCGCCCAAGGCCGACACCAGCACCCGGCCGCCGGGACGGGCCCCGGGCAGCCGGTCGGCCTCGACCACCTTCTCCACGATCGGCATCATGAAATCGCCGCAGGCCTCGACCAGGCCCCCGCCGAGCACGATCACCTCGGGGTCGATCAGGTGGCGGACCGTCAGGCAGGCGTATCCGAGCACTTCGGTGGCCCGCCGCAGGATTTCCGTCACCAGCTCGTCTCCGGCGGCGATCGCCCGGCGGATCGCGCCGCTGCGAATCACGCTTAGATCGGAGCCGATCAGCGCGGGCAGAGCACTGGGTTTGCCCGCGGCGATGGCCTCGCGGATGTCGCGCTCGATGGCCGAGCGGCTGGCCAGGGCCTCCAGGCAGCCGCGGTTGCCGCAGCCGCACTTCGGGCCGCCGATCTGCATCACGATGTGGCCGATTTCGCCGGCGGCTTCCCGGGCGCCGCGCCACAGTTTCCCCTGCTGGACGAACCCGCCGCCGATCCCGGTGCCGACCAGGATGGCCATCACGCTGTCGGCGTCCCGGGCCGAGCCCAGCCATTTCTCGCCCAATGCACCCAGATTGCAGTCGTTTCCCACGGCCACGGGGACTTCGAAGCGATCCTCCAGGACCGAGCCGATGGTCACCCCGGTGAGGTTCATGTTGGGCGTGACGACCACGTGGCCGGCGTCGGGATCGACCACGCCGGGGACCGCGATGCCGATGGCCGCCACGTCGCCGATCTCGAATCCGGCCTTTTCGACCACGTCGCGAATCGCCGTTTCGATGGCTTGGACGGTTTCTTCGGGACCGCCTTCGCGGGGAGTCTGACATCGCTGGCGGCCGATGATTCCGCCCGACTCCGTCACCAAAGAGGCCTGCACCTTGGTGCCGCCGACGTCCACGCCCAAGTAGAGTCGCTCCGAATTCGGTCCATCGTGCGTCTTACCCATCGCGGTCTCCTTGGTCTCCACCCAAAAGAATCGCAGTCTCCCTGGTCTCCACCCAACCAGATTAAATACCAGTTGCACATTCGTGTAAAGCGACAATTCCAGCGGCGTATACCGCCCTTTCCCCCCGGCTTCACAAATGGCAAAGCATTTTTTTGCCGGCGTTATTGACGAAGGGATGACAATCTGCCATTCTCCGTGCCCATTGTACCTGTCGCGGTGGTCTTCCCGCTGTCCAGGGTGAATCAGCCTCGACCAGCGTAGCCCTTGTGACGGCTGTCCTTCTTTCGACCTCGGACCTTACGCCTCTTGCCCATCGTCGCCGCCTATGATAGAAATAATAGGTGGGTTCGACGGCACAAACCGACGCCTTGGATCGGGAAGCGGGAAGTTGCCGTTTTCGGCTGATTTATTTCCAGGCTTGTTCCCGACATCACTGGATGAAGACCGAGCCCCTTTATTTGTCAACGGTTTTGGCGATTAGCACCCCTAGCTCAATTGGATAGAGCATCGGTCTACGGAACCGAAGGTTACTGGTTCGAGTCCAGTGGGGTGTACTTCCATAAGCCCTTGTATCGCAAGGGCTTATGTCGTTTCTTGTGAACGCCGACCTCCCACGGATCGGCCAAAGCGGACCAAAGACTCGCAGAGCAACGTAGCTGACTTATCGGCGGTCGATCCTCTCCGACCGGGGCTTCGCCTCGCTGGAGTCCTTGGTGAGGAAGTAGGCGCTTAGTCCGCCGGCCACCGCGCCGCAGAGATGACCGTCCCAGGAGACGTTCGGGCCGGCCCCGGGCAGGACGCCGGAGATCAAGGTACCGCCGTAGAGAAAACCGACCAGCAAGGAAATCAATAGGGGCACGATTCTTCTTTCCAGCAATCCCGAAAGAATCAAGAAGGTGGCCAACCCGAACACCAGGCCGCTGGCCCCGATGTGCATTGCGCTGCGTCCGGCGAGCCACAGCAGCACGCCGCTTACCACGACGATTTCCGCCACGATCTCCCACGACCGGGCCCTCGAGCCGGCCAGGAGCGTGAGCAAAACGAACAGCGGGATCGTGTTTCCCAGCAGATGGGCCAGATCGGCGTGTAGGAAAGGCATGAACGGTATCCCGATCGCGCCGGAAATCGTCCGGGGAACCACGCCGAACTTGTTGAAGTCCACCGGAAAGACGAGCCGGTTGAGGAAGAACGCCGCCCAGATCGCGCCGACGAACAAGAGGATGTAGTTGAGTTCTTCCCGGACGGTGTGCGTGGCGTCCTTCATATCTTGCCCCTTGTCGACGTGGAGAATAGGGAACCGGCAGAAGGCTACTTCCGCAGACAATACAGCCACTTCCAGCCGCGGATGAAGATCTTCCCGTCGCTGACGGCCGGCGAGGCGACCGTTTGATCGTCGAGCTGGTTTTCGGTCAACCGGTCGAATCGCGGCGAGGCGGAGACGACCGTGGTCAGTCCTTGCACGTTGAGGAAATAGACCCGGCCTTCGGCCACCAGCGGCGAGGCTCGGTACTCGCCCGGGACGCGTTCTTTCCAATGCAGCCGGCCGGTGTGGACGTCGAAACAGCGGACGATCCCCTGGTTGGAAACCATGAAGAGCAGCTCGCCGGCCACGACGGGACTGGGGCTGTCGGACGTATCCTGATCGAAGCTCCAGACGATCTCGTCGCGAGTCCGTTTTCCGTCGCCGCCCGGCTTGACCGCCAACAGGGCCCGGCGCATACCCTGGATGGCGTAGATCGTTCCGTGGGCGGCCACGGGGCTGGGAATCACCCGATTGCCGACCAGGCCGGGCAGCTCCCACAGCCGCTTCCCGTTGGCCGGGTCATAGGCGTCGAGCACCTGTCCGCCCCAGACGATCATCTCCAACCGGTCGCCGTTGCGGCGGAAGATCGGCGTGGTGTACGAATCGCAACTCTCCTGCGTCGCGGCGGTCATCCGCATCGTCTTCCACTTCTGCTCTCCGGTCCGCTTGTCGTGGGCGACCACGTAACTGGGCGCCACGTCGCCCGGCAGATCGTGACACGAATCCTGCATGCAGACCGAGATGACCACGTCGCCGAAAAGCACGGGGCTGTTGGCGTGTCCCCACCAGATCGTGTAGTCGCCGTGATCCTGCTGCAGATTGCGGTGCCAAAGCTGCTGGCCTTCGAAATCGTACGCCGCCAGGTCGCCGTTGCCGAAATGCACGACCACCACTTCGCCGTCGGTCACCGGCGAAGGGCTGGCCAGGTTGTGAATGCCGTGGAACTGCTGATGCCGACGCTTCTCCGGCGACTTCCTCAGCGAGTCGGGGGTTTCGATCGTGCCGGTGCCGACCGCCCGCGTCCACTGAATCTCGCCGGTCTGCTTGTCGATTCGAAGCAACACCAGCCGCTGGTTGTCTACGTGACTGGTGACGAAGACGGCGTTCTGCCAAATGGCCGGCGTGCTGTTTCCCCACTCGGGCAACGGACACTTCCAGCCGATGCCGAAGTTCTCCGTCCAGGCGATCGGCAAACCCGTTTCACGGCTCACGCCGTTGCCCTCCGGCCCGCGCCATTGGGGCCAATTCTCGGCCGATGCCGAGACGGGGACGATGAGCAGACATGCGATTCCAAACAGCCGGGCGAGTCTCATGGCGTTCCTATTCGATAGGGCGAGGATGGTCGTTGTCGATTAGCATACCATGCTCGCCGCGGCGACGCCAGTTTCGCACGAGTTCCCTCCGACCGGGTGGCCGGCCGCTTCGCTTGACTCTGGCACGAGGAAGCGTTAACATTAAGCGAGTGGATATGGTATCGCGGGACATGGAATATCGGGTGCTCTTCAACCGTGTCGACGACTCAACAGACCACCACGGCCGAACAGTTGCTCCAGGCCCAGGATCTCGGGCGCTGCGAACTGGTCCAAGGAGAGCTGCTTCTGAGGACTTTGACCGGTTTCGAGCACGGGTGTGTTGTGATGCGCATCACCACTGAGTTGTATAGCTTCGTGAAGCAGAATGCCCTGGGTGAAGTCGCCGGCGTGAGAACCGGCTTCCAGATCTCCCACCATCCCGATACGGTTCGTGTCTGCAACATCGGTTTCATTCGTGCCCAGCGCGTTCCGACTTCGGTGGTCAAAGGCTTCTTTCAGGGGCCGCCCGACCTGGCCGTTGAAGTCCTCTCGCCCGAGGACCGCGCCGGCAAAGTGATGGCCAAGGTGCAGGATTGGCTGCGGGCCGGCTGCCGGGCCGTGTGGGTGGTCGATCCCGACTGCCAGACCGTTACCATCTACGACGACCAACAACGCACGGCGACCTTGACCACCTCGGACGAACTTGTCGGCGGCGACCTCGTCCCGGGTTTTCGGCTGCCGGTAGCCGAGATCTTCAAGTCCTCATAAAGCCGCGACCGCTGGTCGCGCCCGCACAAAGCCGCGACCGCTGGTCGCGCCCTGATCTCAAGTGCGTCGCGCTCCCGCTCGTAACCCCGCCGAGTGCAATCGGCGGGCGTTCTCGACGTGCCGGCGGGCTCTTTTTCGGCGATCGACGCTCCCGACCTCGGCACTTCCACACGCTTGCCACGCACCGGATAAGCTCGTAAAATCGAGCACGTGTCGCATTCGCGAGAATTCGGGCCATTTCGGGTGAAACTGGGCAACGCCCGAATTCTTGCGAATCCGGCTACCATTTGGCTGAAGCGTTACGAAAATCGCGGAATCGTTCTCGGACATCCCCAAAGGAGAACAGCCATGTTCAAGCAACTCGCGTTGGCGGTGGGTTTGTTGGCGTGCGTCGTCGTCGGTTTCAGCCGGGCGGAATCGACCGACGCGCCGGCAGCCGTGATGTGTCCCCGGGGCAGTACGTTTGCCCAGCGCCTGGCCGCCCGGGAAATCCGGCGGTACGTCTACGTTTGCACGGGCAAGCTGCTGCCGATCGTCTCCGACGTCGACTCGGCACCCGAGGGCGGCCTGATCCTGGTCGCTGCCTCGAATCAACTTTCGGAATCCTCGGTGGGTTTCGATCCGCGGCTCATGGCCCGCCCCCGCTCGGTGCCGGATCAATACGTGTTGAAGACGATCAAACGCGGAGACCGCTCGATCTTGGTTGTCTATGGCGACGGAGAGACCGGGGTGTTGTACGGTGCCTACCGCCTGGCGGAACACCTGGGCGTGCGCTTCTACATGCACGGAGACGTCGTGCCGGACGAGCGGACCGAGTTGAAGATGCCGCAACTCGACGAGGTCGGCACCCCGTTGTTCGACCGGCGGGGTATCCAGCCGTTCCACGACTTCCCCGAAGGGCCCGACTGGTGGGACGCCGACGCCTACAAGGCCCTCCTCGGCCAGTTGCCCAAGATGCGGATGAACTTCTTCGGGCTGCACACCTACCCGCAAGGCGGCGTGGGACCCGAGCCGGCCGTGTGGATCGGCCGGCCCGACGACTTCGACGCCGACGGCAACGTGAAGTTCAGTTACCCGTCGCGGCACTTCACCACGGGCAACGTCACCGGCGCCTGGGGCTATCAGCCGACCAGGACCGGCGACTACTCGTTTGGTGCCGCGGCGATCTTCCCGCGCGACGACTACGCCCCCGACTACATGGAAGGCACGGCGCCCTGGAACCAGATGTCGCCGCAGCAGTCCAACGAGCTGTTCGACCGCTTCGGCGGGCTGCTCGACGACGTGTTCGGTTTCGCCCGTCGCTTGGGGATCAAGACGTGCATCGGCACGGAGACGCCGCTGGTCATCCCCACGCCGGTCCAGGAGCGTCTGAAAGCGGCGGGCAAAGATCCCAAGGACCCGGCCGTCGTGCAGGAACTTTACGAGGGCATTTTCCGGCGGATCACGAAGACCCATCCGCTGGATTACTACTGGTTCTGGACGCCCGAGGGCTGGACCTGGGGAGCCGTTGGCGACCAGCAGATCGAGGCGACGCTGGCCGATTTCCGCGCGGCGATCGCGGCAGCCGAAAAGGTCGCGCCGCCGTTCACGCTGGCCACGTGCGGCTGGGTGTTGGGGCCTCCGCAGCAGCCGTCGCTGTTCGATGAGATGTTGCCCAAGGAGATGCCCATGAGCTGCATCAACCGCAACGTGGGCCACGCCCCGGTCGAGCCCGGTTTCGCCAAGGTCGAGGGCCGGCCGCAATGGGCCATCCCGTGGATCGAGGACGACCCGGCGATGATCATCCCGCAGCTTTGGGTCGGGCGGATGCGCAAAGACGCCGCCGACGCCCGGCGCTACGGTTGCACCGGCCTGTTGGGCATCCACTGGCGAACCCGCATCCTGGGGCCGAACGTCTCGGCACTGGCGCAGGCGGCCTGGGATCAAAGCGGCTGGAATCCGGACGTCGATGGATCGGGCGAGCCGTTGGCCGACCGGTATCTGGCCGCCGCCGATTTCTACGCCGATTGGGCCCTTTCGCAGTTCGGCCCGGAAGCGGCCGGGGAAATCGCCGCCGTGTTCACCAGGATCGATTGCCGTCTGCCGCGTCCTTCCGACTGGGTGCGCGGTCCCGGCGGGATCAAGCCGGACGGAAGGCCGTGGGAGGACGTCGCTGGGGAGTACGCGTTCGTCGATGAGTTGGCCGGGCTTCGGACGAAAGTCAAAGGGCCCGGCAATCTCGAACGCTTCGACTACTGGCTGAACAACTTCCGCTATCTGCGCGAGGTCGGACGGGCCAACTGCACATGGGCCCGACTCAACGAAGCGATCAAGAATGCCAAGGCCGAGCAGGACGCCGACGCCCGGAAAGAACTCGCCCGGGAGTCGGCTCTGCCGCTTCGCAGGGAGTTGGTTGAGCAGGTGGCCGACGTCCATCGCTATCTGCTGGCCACGGTGAGCACCCGCGGCGGCATGGGCACGGTGACCAACTGGCAGCAGCACGTGATGCCCATGTTGTTGGGCCCCTCGGCGAAAGAACTCGAAGAAATCCTCGGCGAGGAACTGCCGGCCGACGCGATGCCGTCGAAGGCGTATCAGGGCCCGACGCGGCTGTTCGTCCCGGTGGTTCGCACGAGCCTGGTGGCCGGCGAGGCGTTGAAGCTCGAGGTGGTCGTCTTGGGCACGAAGCCGCGCGAGGCGTTCGTGTCGGTCAGCCCGCTGGGCGAAAACAAGGCGACGCGACTGCCGCTGGTCCACGTCACCCGGGGCGTGTACTCGGTCACGCTACCGCCGGAGCTGATCCCGTCCGACTTCGAGTATCACATCCAGGTGACGTCGGAAGACGGCCGGAAGCTGTTGTTCCCGCCCACGGCGCCGAAGTTGAATCAGACGGTGGTTGTGGAGGGGATTTAGGGATTTGGGGATTTGAGGGAGGTGGGAACCCGGCGATTTGGGAACGTTTAGCGGGCGGGCTTGCCCGCCGTTCGGCTGCGGCTCTTTCCCCTCGCATATTCCACTATTAGGCATTCGTCATTAGACATTCGTTATTCGTCATTCATTAGCCATTTTGCCCGTTTTCGGCCGGGCCGGGGCCCGTTTTGGGCTTCTTTCCCGCCCTAGTCGCATAGTCACCACCCGGCCCGGCGGTTCTTTTCTGGGGACTTGTTTTCACTGCGTGTGGGTGTTATCATCGGGGCGGCTGGGCCGACGTGGTTCATCCTGGCTGTGCCTGTTTCGTCACGCGCGTGGGTGTGTCCGAGCGACGCGCGGAAAGAATCGTCGGGCGTGTTCCATTCGCCTTTGATTACAGAACGGGAATTTGGGATACCGATGGCGGAGACTTTGAGTTGAGTAACGAGTTCTACGCAAAGAGTTGCATCATCGAATTTGGCACCGTCGAAAAGGTCGATCCTCGTTCCATTTGGAATCATGAGGCCCACGATTTCACACCGTGGCTCGCGGAGAATCTGCATCGCCTTGGCGATGCAATTGGAATCGAACTTGAGCTTTCCGAACGCGAAGCCGATGTCGGGGATTTCTCGCTTGATCTACTCGCAATCGATCTGGGTCGTAACGCGCCCGTAATTATCGAAAACCAGCTTGCGCCGACGGACCACGACCATCTTGGGAAACTAATTACGTACGCCAGCGGATACGATGCTCAAGTGGTTATTTGGGTCTCCACCGAAATCCGCGAGGAACACCGTCAAGCCCTGGATTGGCTAAATCAACGGACTGATTCCAACACCGATTTCTTCGCGGTCGTCGTCGAGGTCATTCGGATTGGTGATTCGAAACCGGCCTTGCAGTTTCGAGTCGCTGTGTCCCCAAATGAATGGCAAAAATCGGCGCGACAAAAGTCAACGACAACGACGTCGGAGAAATCGGAAAGGTATCGGCAGTACTTTCAAGGGCTCCTTGATGATCTGCGCGAAACTTACAAATTCACCGGCGCCCGAAAGGGGCAACCGCAGAACTGGTACAGTTTCTCATCTGGCAATAAGCGATTCGTGTACAGCCATAGCTTCGCTGCTGGAAACCGAGTTCGGACCGAAATCTACATCGACAGCGGCGACGCGGACGAGAACAAAGAGTACTTCGATCTCTTGCACAGCCAACGTGAATCAATCGAATCCGAATTCGGCCAAACACTAGAATGGGAGCGCTTAGACGACAAACGGGCAAGTCGTGTTGCGATTTACCGCGAGGGCTCGATCGATAGCTCCACTGATGGACTACAGGACATACATGCTTGGGCGGTCCAGAACTTGCTTCAGTTCAAGAAGGTATTCGGCCCAAGAGCGTAGAACAAACGCATCCACCGGAGCGGCCAATCTGGCAGATGGAGGCATCCTCGACGGCCGCCCGGTGATGCCTGCCTGAGCGTTCGGGATACGGAAGAGGAGGCGAGATATGGCGGACAGGAAGGCTCTGGACGCTAAGCTGCGGGCAAAACGTATCAAAGATCACGTGAAGGTGCTCCGGTTTCTTCTGCAGAGTCTGGAGACTCAAGCCACCGGCGAGCTGGAGTCTCCTCAGAAGCTCGCGGTCTTCTTCGCGGGTTACATCGCCATGAGACGCATGTGGGAGGTCAAGACGAACCACGGCAGACTCGAGACGGGAGACGCCGAGATCGACCAGGGCAAGAGCGACAAGCATTCGATCATTTACCGCATTGAGAAGGAAGTAGCCCACCCTCTGGGGCTCGAAACAAGTACGCTCTTCCGGGTCGCCAATTTCAGGTACTGGGCGGAGAAGTTTCTCCAGGTTTGCGAAGAATGAACGGGCTCTTCCTCTGCCCACTGCCCACGCATCCCTCCCCCTCGCCCCCCTTCTTCGCGCGGCCGGGCGGGGCCCTTGACAGGCCGCAGGTACTTTGTTATCGTGCTCTTTGGTGTCGACCAAGGGCCGTTGTTCCAGCCGTGTCGGTGACGAGCGTTCGTTTCCCCGTTGCCCGGAGGAAAAGCGATGAATCGTCCGATGTTTGGCGTGTTGTCGGCGTTGGTGCTGGTTTCGGTCTGCGGCGCCCCGCTGTTTGCCGCCGACGGCGGGGACCGTTCCGAGCCGGCCACGTTGCAGAAGGACCCGGTGGCCATGGCGTTTGCCCTGCCGAAGGGCATGGTCCTGACGCCCAAGGAGTACGAGTGGGCCATGGGGGTGAGGAATCAGCTCGAGCCGCAACTCCGCTCGGCGTTGGATCGGGTCAAGAGTGCGGAGAACGAGCAGGAGAAGCTTCAAGCGGTCAAGGAGGTCAACGCGATCCGGCAGCAGATCAAGGAGGCCATCAACACGATCCTTCAGAACCGCTACCAGGAGGCGATGAAGGAGGCGGCCAAACGGGCAGCCGCCGCGCGCGAGGCCGCCCAAAAGAGGGCAGCCCAACAGAACAAGAACCGCGGAAATAAGAAGCGAAGGCGATGACGCCGCGTCCCGAATGATCCTCCTGGAAGTCGAAGGCGTCCGAAAACACTTCGGCCCCGAACCGGTGCTCGACGGCGTGACGTTCGACGTGCGCCCCGGCGAGCGCATCGCCTTGGTAGGCCCCAACGGGTGTGGAAAAACGACCCTGCTGCGGGCGTTGGCCGGCGAAGAAGAGCCCGACGGCGGCACGATCCGGCCTCATGCCTCGGTCCACCGGGGATATCTCCAACAGCAACCGCAGTTCGAGCCCGGACGGACCCTCTGGGGCGAGGCCGCCGCCGCGATGGCCGAGCTGATCTCGCTGGAAGAAGAGGCCCTCGCCGTGGCCGAAGCCATGAGCCAGACCGACGAGCCGGCCGAACACCAACGGCTGGCCGCGCGATACGACCACCTCCAGCACGAACTCCACCGCCGCGACGCCTACAACCTGGATCACAAGATCAAGCGCGTATTGACCGGCTTGGGCTTCGCGGAAGAAGCGTTTCGCCAGCCGGTCGAGTCCCTCAGCGGCGGCGAGCAGAACCGCGTCATGCTGGCCAGGTTGCTGCTGGCCGAGCCGAACCTGATGCTCCTGGACGAGCCGTCCAACCACCTGGACATCGAAGCCACCGAATGGCTGGAAGATTTCCTCCTGGAGAGTTCGGCCGCGATGATCGCGGTCAGCCACGACCGCTATTTCCTCGACAAGGTGACCAACCGCACGATCGAGTTGTTCCGCGGCACCGTGGACAGCTTCGCCGGCAACTTTTCGGCCTATCGGCGGCAGAAGGACGAGCGGCTCCTGGTCCAGCGGCGGACCTATGAAAAGCAGCAGATCGAGATCGCCAAGACCAAGGATTTCATTCGGCGCAACGCCTACGGGCAGAAGCACGCCCAGGCCGAAGACCGCCGCAAGAAGCTCCATCGCATCGTGCCCGTCGAACCCCCCCGCGAGATCGACGCCCCGGTGATGCGTTTTCCCGAACCGTCCCGGTGCGGGGACATCGTCCTGCGGGCCCGGCGGCTGGCGAAGGCCTACGACCGCACGCTGTTCGCCGATTTGAGTTTCGACGTCACCCGGGGCCAGCGATGGGGGCTGCTGGGACCCAACGGATCCGGCAAGACCACGCTGCTGCGGTGTCTGCTGGGATTGACTGCGCCGGACGAGGGCAACGTGCACCTGGGAACCGGCGTGAAAGTCGGCTACTTCGATCAGCAGCTTGCCGAATTGGACGACAGCACGCGGGTGGTCGACGCGATCCGCCCCAGCGGGAAGGAGTTCAACGAGCAACAGCGTCGCGACCTGCTGGGGAGGTTCGGACTCTCCGGCGACACGGCGCTACAGACGGTGGCACGCTTGAGCGGGGGCGAGCGGTGTCGGGCGGCACTGGCCAGGCTGGCCGCCGCCGAAGCCAACTTCCTGGTGCTCGACGAACCGACGAACCACCTCGACCTCTGGGCCCGCGACGCGCTGCAAGACGCCTTGACGTCGTTTACGGGAACGGTGTTGTTCGTCAGCCACGATCGCTACTTCGTCGACCACGTGGCCGACCACCTGCTGGTCGTCGAGCCGGATCGCGTTTGCGTGGTCGAGGGCAACTACGAGACCTACCTGCGTCTGATCGGCCGCAAGTCGAGCGAGCCCGCGGCAGCAGAAATCGAACCGGCCGGACCTTCCCGGCTCGAAAGACAATCCGCCCGAAAGCCGGCGAAGCCCAAGCGCCGATTTCCCTTTCGAAAGGTGGTCGATTTGGAGCAGGAGATCTTCCAGCGAGAGGCCCGCGTGGAAGAACTCCACGGCCGGCTCGCCCGGGGGGAAACGCATCGCGACGGAGAGCGGGTGCGCCGGATCCGCGACGAGATCGCCGAGGAGCAACGGCTGCTGAAGACCCTCTACGAGCACTGGGAAGAGGCCACCGAGTTGAACTGGTAAGTGGGGGGGGGCGCCCGGTGGCCGCGTTCCAACCGTGTCAGGCCGTGCATTCGTTGCAACCGTCGGCCGCCGGGCCGGCACTTCCCATCTTCTGCCGCTACGGAACCACCAGTAGAAACCTAGACTTGTCTATGCCGTTCGAACCCGGCCTGCGCGGAGCCATGGTGTGATTTCCTTCATCTTTGTCGTAGCGGTCTTGAATCTTTGCCTGGGGCTCGTCGTGGCCATCCACTTGGGCCGGCGGTATCGGGCGATGGTGACAGGCGGCGACGTCTGGAACTCCGATACCGGTCTCGACTGGCCGGGCCTTGCCACCCCGACGCCACGGAAGGATGCAGTGGAAGGTTTGGAAGGTGTGGAACCGCCTCTGGGCGATTCTCCGCCGCGGGACGAAACGGACGATTCCACAACAACGGACGCGATCGCCGCGCCGACACGGGCCGACGCTGCGGACGGCACGACAGCGGACGGCACGACAGCGGACGGCACGACAGCGGACGGCACGACAGCGGACGGCACGACAGCGGACGGTGCCGATTCGCGTGCCGTCGCAAGCGACTCGGTTGCCGACACCTCGACCCCGGAGGCAGAACGCGACGCGACGGCAGGAGACCACGTCGACGGGGAGATGGCGGAAGCCGCGGCAAGGGACATCGCGGCGGAAGACGCGGCAAGGGACATCGCGGCGGAAGACGCGGCAAGGGACATCGCGGCGGAAGACGCGGCAAGGGACATCGCGGCGGAAGACGCGGCAAGGGACATCGCGGCGGAAGACGCGGCAACCGGTCCCATGACCAAAGCCGCCGCGTCTGGTGTGACCGCTGAAGAGACCACGGCCGATGCGGTGGTGGAAGGCGCCGCAGGAGATGTCACGGCAGAAGACACCTCAACCGGCGAGTTGACAGAAGAAGACGTGACCAGCGCGGCGGCAACGGAAGGCGCCGCGGCCGACGCCGCAACGAAAACCTCGCCGACCGAAGACGGAGCAACCCGGGCGGAACCGGCCCAAGCCGAGCAAGCCGCGCCAACGCCCGAACCGGCGGTCGGTTCGGCCGGTGACGCGAAGCCCGGCGAAATGTCCCCCGTGGCGGCACCGCCCGAACAACAACTCACGAAGAGCCCCTCGCAGATGATCATCGAGGATTTCCAGCTCGAGGTGGAACAATACCTCGATCAGGTCACCGAAGCGGACTTGGAGCTGCGGGCGCGTGCGGAGAAGCCCGATCCGGCCGTGATCGAAACCTGCCTGGGTTCTTTGAAGGACGCTACGGCGGATTACCTCGTAAACCGGGGCAAGGCCCACATGAGCTTCCGCTGGATGAACCGCCGCCGGCCGGAACTCCACCAGATCAACGACAAGCTGCAGGCGGCCGTGGGACTGCAGGACCAGCAGATCCAGAGCACCAACGAGAGTATCGAGAGCTTCGACTACCAGCACAACCTCAAGCGCGGGTGCAAGAAGATGGTCGGCGAGACCGGCAAACTCATGGAGACCAGCCACAATCTGCGGGACACGCTCGACGAGGCGAGGGTGGAAGTCGCCCGACACGAGAAGCGCCTGGACGAACTCGCGGAATCCACGCGCCGCGACGACGACGGGGGGCTTTCCGATCGGGCCGGCATGGAGGCCTATCTCGCGAAGTGGTGGGAACAAGACCCGGACGGAACCCGGAAACTGTACCTGGCGATGATCGACGTCGACCGCTTCACCCGGATCAACGAACAGTACGGACATCCGGTGGGAGATCGAATCCTCCACGCCATCGCCCAGTTCCTGAAATCGGAAAAGCGTGCCAAGAGCATGCCGGTGCGACTCTCCGGGCAGCGATTCCTTTTTCTGTTTCCCGACTTCGATTCGCGCTGGGCGACCAACGCGGTGGAGCGGATCCGCCAGTCGATCGAAATCGCCCGCTTCCGTTATCGCGACTGCGACATCCGGA
>Ga0307378_10007106_pt1 | contig 15122 bp, 31 predicted proteins | sample UN1MG_FD_202238 | JGI IMG/M metagenome (GOLD analysis project Ga0307378, IMG submission 202238) | Soil microbial communities from Risofladan, Vaasa, Finland - UN-1 | ecosystem: Environmental > Terrestrial > Soil > Coastal area > Acid sulfate soil | place: Finland: Risofladan, Vaasa | collected...
TGTCGGACTTCGCGGACTACCTCGAGTCCACCCGGGATGCGAGATGCGAGGCTGCCATCGTGTGGGCACGCACCCATACCTGGGAGGACGTGGACGTGGATGCCCCTCTCGAACTGGGCTACCACCTTCTGCTCGAGTACCTGCCCGTCCTCGGCCCCCACTTCCGGGCCGGGACGATCCTGTCCATCGGCCGGGATCCATTCTGGTCGGCCCGGACATGGCTGGCAGTCCCTGGCCTGACCGATGCGGAGTACCACTACCTCTTCGCCAGGGCCTACCCCAAGTACGGCGATCGGCTCCTGGCCCATGCCGAGGAGGGGATGCTTCCCGGGTAAGCGGTGTGGTATAAGGGTGGCAGGCCGGGAGGGCTACCCTCATACGAGGTACGCCCGCATGGATCCGCTCACCAACCCGGCGTTCATCATGTTCGCCGCGATCTCCCCGCTGCTGATCGCCTTCGTCAAGCAGTCCGGCTTCTCCAGCCAGGTCAACGCCCTGATCGCGCTCGCCTGCTACGTCGTGGTCGGCATCCTGGGTGCCGTCCTCTCGGGTGACCCGCTGACGCTCGAGAACGCCGTGGCCCTGATCGCGACCGCCACCGTCGTGGGCTCCGCAGCCTACGGCCTGATCTGGTCGAACCTGATGACAGCCGACGAGGCACCGTCGCTCGACGAGCGCCTGACCACCGTCACGTCCGTCTTCAAGGGCTGACCGACATGCCGCCCAGCGCCAACGGGGTGCCCTCCACCACTCCCCCGTGACCACGGGCGGTTACCTGGACCGCCCCAAGATCAAGAGCGTGGACTACGGCCTGCCCATGGCCTGCCCGGAGCCCAGTTGCGGGTTCCGGTGGCTCAAGCTTCCGGGCCTCAAGATGAAGCCCTGTCCCAACTGCGGCTCAGAGTTGATCTCGACTCGGCCCAAGAAGCGAAGGTAGGCCGCAGATGTCAGATGGTGGAGACCCGCCCGTCCGCATGACCGTGCCCGAGATGGCGAACGTGGTGCATTCATTGTCGCCAGCCACCCCGGGCATGTCGATCACCGAGGTGACAGCCCTCGTCCAGCTCTTCAACAACCAGCTCTCCGCGATGGAGATCCGGCTGTCCCAGAAGATGGACGAGAACTCAGCCCGTGCGACGGAGCGATGGGTCAAGCACGACCTCGAGCTCGCCGCCAACGCCAAGCGTGTCGTGGAACGCTTCGAGAAGCTCGAGGTGGTCATCTGCACGGTCGAGAAGGCCCTCGAGGCACACCTCGACCGTGAACGCGAAGAGGACATCGCCAACGATGCCCGGATCAAGCCGATCAGGATGTCCATCTCCTGGCTGTGGCTGTACCGTAAGGACATCCTGCTGTTCATCATCTTCGTGATGGCGGCGCTGGCTGCCGGAGGCGAGTGGTTCGGGAGGATCATCGGACCCCACGCTCCATGAACCGCTTGACAGGCTGGCGGCACCGCCGCTACCTTACGCAAGCCGCCGGAGGAAAAGGGCGAAAGCCCGAAGTACACCAGCAGCACGGAAGACCGTCACTTCGTGAGGCAGGCCCGCAAGGGTCCCACTCACCGAGGAGGCGGTCTCTTCGTTACTGGCTCCTGCGACCCTTCGTCGGGCCGACCCCCTGCGATGTCTGCCAGTCCACGTCGTGTGCCGGCTGCGTCCTCGACATCCGCCGGGACATCACCAGGAGATCGTGACTCCCCGGAGCCTGCCTGCGGACAGCGGAGCGAGCTTCACGAACGCATCCGCGAACAGGTCGATGCTCTTGGTCGCCTGGCAGTTGCAGTCGATGATCTTCACGACCACGCAGGATGACCTGTAGCAGACCGTGACGTGCTTCCCGCGCAAGGACCCCAGGTCAGGGGAGATCGCCGCGTACAGCCCGCCAGAGCGGTTCCTGGGGCACCTGGAGACACCCGGCAGGCAATACCATGTCGCTGTCCCGGTCACCTTGTGGGAGGTCTTCGATGAAGTGGGTCGCGGCGCTGGGGTGGGGACTGTTCGTGGCGTCGGGCGCGGCATTGCTGATGGGGTGGGCGTGGGCGTCGGTCTCTGGGACGCCAGCTCCCGTGCCAGCCAGGCGCCGGCAGCCTCCATGTCCCACGGAGTCGACAGTCCCACGATGGGTGTGGGATGCGTCGGAGGATCCGTGGCCATGCCCTCCACCCGTGTGAAGTAGGCATCCGGCACCGGGCTGTACACCCTTGGCTCCTGGCCCATGGCGCTGATCGCCACGAGGCCCATGGCCATGATGCTCGACAGGCCTACCAGGAAGCCCGTGCGTAGTCGATGCCCGCGATGAAGATCGCCAGGGTGTCCCGGTCGATGTAGTGGGGACCGGTCGGGCGATGGGCGGGGAACGCGACGTTGTTCCTGGCCGCTCTCTCGTTGAGCCATCTGGTTGTCTCCTCCAGTCGTTCGTTGAGGACGAGGATCCGGTAGAGGACCTCGTACTCGCGGACGGCCACCCGCCGGAGACGGCGCATGACCCTGGTGGTACGCAGACGTTGCTCGTCGTTGCGCTTGTGTGTCTTGCTCCCGGTCAGCCATCGCGTGAAGTCGGGATGCCATTCGGGCGACCCATCTGCAGCGATGCTCGAGGTGTGGATCTGCAGGGGGAACTCTCGTCTCCAGTCGGCCGCGAACCATGACGCCCAGTGGGCCGTCTGCTTCATGGTGTCGTCCGAGTAGGGGACTCTCACGAGCCGGATGCTACAGCATCACGTCAGGCTGACGGTGCGATGTCGGCGTACAGGTGCTGCGTGTCGTACTCCCCGACCCTCTTGACATGACCGTCCTGGTCAACGCTGTAGGCGTACACGGGACGGTCCTCGTCCATCGCCTTGTCGAGCAGGTGCATGGTGCCGGCATAGGCATCCTCCACCTCCTCGGGCGTGACGAACAGGATCACGAGGTCGGCCTTGCGAACCATCTCGATGTCGCGGAGGAACACCGACTTGCGCCCGGGGTACTTGTCGGTGGGTGCCGGCTCGAACCACATGTTGCCCAGGTGGAGCATGTAGCAGAGCTGGGCAACGTCGAACTCGAACGGTCCTGGGACCTGGCCGTTCATGCCCCGACGCATGAGGATGATCGCGTCGTCGGGCAGCGCCGCGAGGAACCTGATCAGGAGGCGGGGAGCCTGGCCCGCTGGCAGGCGGTGGCTCCCCGCGATGACGACATTCACCGCACCTTGCTCCTAGAACGGAAGATCAGGACCCGAGATGTCGACCATGACCGGCTGCTCGCTGCGGCGGCGGGGTGCTTCTTCGTCACGGGGGGGCTTGTTGTCGCAGCCACGCTCGGGGCAGATCCAGAAGGCGTTGAACCTCTTGGGGTTGCCGTTGTCGTCGACCTTGGTCTTGGACACGCCGGCCGGGATCAGCTTCCAGTCCATGTCGTGGATCTCGCAGTAGCCGTCGGGCCGGGGCGGGTCGGGCTGTTCGCGGAACGGGCGCTGCTGCGCCTGGCCCCCGTTGTTGACGGCGACGTTCACGCCGTCGGGCACCTGGATGGTGATGGTGATGGTCTTCATGGTCGGTTGACCTCCTTCAGATGATGGTGACTTCGACGCGAGGGTTGATCTTCACGATCTCCTTGCTCATGGCTCGCGGCAGGGCGTACTTGTCGTCCACCCCGATGGCCGGGAACACGCTGTCCTCGACCACCTTGATGAGGTTGGTGCAGTCCGCGTCACGGGTGAGGTAGAAGCGGTACTCCACGATGACCTGGCCCCCGTCCCAGGACCAGTCGGATGGCTTCGCGGCCCTCGTGATGAGAGCCGCTCCCTGCATGTAGGCCTCGGCCTCCGGGGTCTTGACGATCTTGGGGTAGCTGATGCCGTTCCCCCGGTAGCCCCTGCCGATCCGGTTGGCGTGGTTCCCGCTCGGTGGGTTACCGGGGATGGTGACGGTCCAGCTCACTTCGTCTTGCGGGTCTTCTTCTTGGGAGCGGGCTCGTCGATGTCGCCGGCGAGATACTTGAGGCAGTTCTCGCAGGATGTCTCGGACCCACCGGGGAGGCGGTCGAGGAAGGGTGCGCTCGATCGCCGCTCGAGACCACACCTGGTGCGGACTGTCGGGATGCCCTGTGCGTTGAGACCGTACTCCGCGATCAGGTGCCAGGAGTCGATCTGGACCCACTTCATTTCTGCGTTCATGGCTTCGCCTCGTCGTTCAGTTCCTGGAAGGTGTCGGGCTTCTTCTGGTACTCCTCGTCCTCCAGGACCTCCTCAGCGTGCTTCTTCTGCTCTTCGATGGGAGCGTCAATGCGGGGGGCGGGCTTGCGGATGATCCTGGGCCTTCTGGTGGGAGGCATTACGGCTCCACTTCTGCTTGGCGTTGGCGGCGAGCGATCTGGCGGGCGATCCGCCCCTTACGCGCCGCGTCCATCATGTTGTCCTTCTTCGTTCCGAGGAACAGATGCTCAGGGTTCGTGCAGGGAGGGTTGTCGCAGCGATGCAACACGCACAGCCCATCAGGGATGGGACCACGGGCCAGCACCCACGACACGCGATGCGCGGGCTGGACCTTGCCTTCGTGCTGGATCTGCCCGTACCCGAAGTGGTCGATGGACCCGACCCAGCCCCAGCATCCGTCGTGCCCGACGGTCACCTTGGCAATGTACCGACTCTGGATGGGTGGTCGTTGCCATACTCCTGTCGGCATCAGGGCTCGGTATCCTTCGTGAACGATGCGTGGATGCACCCGCTGTTGGTGCCGGGGTAGGCGTAGGCCGCTCTCTGGAGCAGGGATGCGGGCCACCACTGGGGTCCCTTGGGGATGCCCCTCCGGCGGCCATCGGCCAAGGGGTCGTAGACGAGGAACCGTCCGTCCGACGAGCGGCGCTCATTGACATAGACGGCATGGCCCCCGGTAAAGCCCGGAGAGGCGTCGTACTTCGTCGGAGCGATGACGCTGTACTTGATCGGGACCACCGCCCCGCGACCGCTGATGATCATCGACCGGAAGCTGGACCAGGGGACGTTGTAGCGGACCGCCATGTTCACCAGGTACAGGTGCTGGACGGCCACGTCGTTCTGGGGCAGGGACGTGCCGTTCCGATCCCCGTACACGGCGATGAGACGGTTGCGGATCTCGACCGGCGTGGGCTTCCAGCCGTGGTGGTTCCTGGGATCCACTCCCCTGCGGTGACGGTCAGCCGCCATCGCGTGTGAGGCAGGGTTGCAGTTGCTCCACTGGTATCTGCTTCCGTCGCCCTGCTTGCGGAAGGTCGGTCGATAGACCATTGCACTCACCTTCGTAACCACGGATGAGTGGAGCCACAGGGTCCCCGAGGATGACCCATACCAGCGACGGCTCCCGTTGACGAGCTGTCCCGTGTCGGTCGTCTGGCCGTTCCGAAACAGCGTTCCTGCGGACAACTGGCGGACGACGTTGTTGGACCTGATGTAGGGGCTGGACCGCTGGTTGGTGTGGTCGCCCTTCACCCGGTACGTCCCTATTCGGCCGACGTAACCGCCGTATCTGAGGGTTGCCATCAGCTTGCCTGGATCTCTTGGGCAAGGAACTCGATCTGAGTAGCCTTGACCCTCGCAACAGCGAGGTCGGCCACGGCCTGCTCCGCCTGTGCCTTGTACTGGTCGCGCTCCGCGGCGACCTTCTGGTACTCAGCATCAACTGCTGCGAGAAGCTCCTGCCATGTCATGCCGCTCTCCACTAGTGCTGCCTTGATGGTATTCGCTCTGGCGATGATCGACGCGACCCATGCCTCCGCTCCGGCCGCGGGGACGGGGTCGTTGGGTCGGGTGACGGAGTCGAGGTCGGAGTGCAGATGGACCGTGGCGCGGCTGATCGGGATGCTGGAGTCGATGCTGTCCTGGGCAATGAGGGAGGCGATGTCCTCTTCCTGCACATCGGTGATCGGGTAGCTGGTCAGGTAGGCGCAGGCCTCGACCTCGCGGACGTAGGCCTCGTTGGGGTTCCACTTGACCGCGAAGTCCACCACCGCCTGGACCCCGGGGACGGTGAGCTTGGGGCTGCGGAGGACACCGTTGCTCCAGCCCGCGTAGCTCGTCGGGTAGGCATGGACGCCACCGCCCGCACGGTCGATGTAGGTGTGAGCCGATGGGCCACCGGATCCGGCACGGTTGGCGTAGTCCCGCTCTTCTCGAGCTGTTGCAACGGGGGGGCTGTTGCCAGTCTGGTGGATGCAGATCAGAGCGATGGGTGAGACACGTCGGGCCTGGCCCCCGGGATATCCGTAGGCCCCGTTCGTGAGGTAAATGTTCTGGAACGTCATTGCCGCCGCTCCGTGTACCAATCGATCAGCGTTCCCCCAATGATAACGACGATGGTCGTGGCGAAGATCGCCACCGTGAATGTCGGTCCGATGAGCCAGTTGAGGATCGCGGCGAAGGCAACGACGCCGGCCACGACCAGGAACCAGACGCCACCGATGGCGAGCCCGGCGGCAATGTGGTTCACCTGTCCGCCTCCTTGCCGCAGATGCCCTTGAGGTAGCCGCGGATGCTTTCCCGGTGGCACGCCTCCCAGTTGCTGCCGGCCGTCGTCCCCCGGTGATGAAAGGGACAGAGCGAGACGAGGTGCCATTCCACGGCCGTCGTCTTCCTGCCCATCATCAGCTCCCCCTCTTCCTTGGTGTGGCTCATCTCGAGGTACTGACCTCCGGGATCTCCGTCCGGCCACCTGGTGATGACGTGGCCCCAACTGTCCCTGCACCAGCCAGGCCGGGCATCGATCTGGGGTGCGATGCACCGATGTCCGTCCCGGATCAGGACGTTTCTCCTGACGGCCGGCGGAATGTCAGACATGAGGTTTCTCGCTCATGTTCACGCTCAGATAGACCAATGTCCACAATGTATACACACACGCCCCCCCCTTAAGGGGGCTGTGTGTGTATACATTGTCTTGTAGGTAGTAATGTCCACACGAATATTTACGGATGTCCACATGTGGACATTGGGGATCAGGCATCGAACATCCCCTCCTCTTTCCCGGGCAGAGAGCGGAGCTTCACGGGCTCGACGGACCTCCTGTACCTACCCCTGGCTGCGTTGACGATCGTCCTCTCGGCCACCATCCGGTACACCGTTCCCCGGACCGTCTTCTCGGTGAAGCTGCCGGACAGGGTCGAGACGATCACGTTCAGGTCCATCTCGCCGTCGGTGAGCAACTCGAGGATGGCGGCCTTGACTCGTGATTCCTGCCCGATGCTCGGCTCCGGCTCCTCCTCGATGACAGACGACTGGCGGAAGGTGATGGCGTCATGGCCCCAGTCGAGCGCCAGGCCGATCGGTGCCAGCAGGGCGGTGTCGTTGCTCTTGGCGTGGTAGAGGTTGATCGCCAGGCCGTCGACGGAGGGGGCCTTGCGCACCTCCCAACTGATCCGTACCGCGTTGGTCTTGTAGGCAGACCCGTAGGGCGTGGCTTGCCCGGGCTTGGCCCGCTGGTCGGTCTTGTTGACGTGGTCGATGATCAGGCTGGTCACCCCGATCAGCCGGATCGCCTCATGCAGGCGAAGCACGGACTCATTGGCGTCTCCGTACTCGCCCTGGGATCCCATGGCGTATGCCGCAGAGTCGACGACGACCAGGACGATCTTCTTCTCGGCGACCACCGCCGACAACTCTTCGGCATCGTCGGCGAGGGGTCGCACGCAGCGCCGGTAGAACATCCCGGACGGCTTGAAGTCATGGCCCGCGGCGATGGCCTGGATGCGGTCGTTGATCACCTCGGCCGTTGTCTCCCAGTCCAGGTACAGGACGGGACCCTTCACGGCTGGCTTGATGCCCGGGATGATCTCCCTGCCAGCGGCCACCGACAGGGCGCAGGTCAGCCCCAGGAGGCTCTTGCCTACGCCACCGGGACCGAAGATCATCGCCGGCCTGCCCTTGAGGATGAGGGGCTCGACCATGTAGTGCATGCTGGCCGGGGTGGGGGGTGCCAGGCCGACCTCGGTGATGGTCTCGCCCTTGGTCTCGGAGATGATCACGTTCTGGCAGAGGGCCTCGAGCCCGTCGAACCAGTCCATGTCATGGGTCGGGGTCCGTTTCTCCAGCATCTTGGCGAGGGATGACCGCGAGGAGCTGGAGAGGACATTGAACCTGGCGACGTGGAGGACACCCTTGTGGGTCTTCACGTCAGCGAGGTTGGTCTTGACCGACAACTCCCCTGTCAGGTCTCCCCTGGATCGCTTGATGTGCGTCAGGCGAAGCTCGGTCTGGATCTTCTCGTTCCAGCACCGGTATCCCATGCCGATCTTCTCGAACGCCCAACGTGGTTCTTCCTCAACCACGGACAGGGGCCATCTTTCGTAGCTCGTAGGTCCCGCGTCCCCGGTCGTTGTTGTTGAGGTCGCATCCGCCGGCCATGCACATGGCGCGTTTGTCGTCGGGGAAGATGTTGAGACTGGCATGGCGGTCCTCATGGGCGGGACAGCGGACGGACCGATTGGCCCTGGCATTGGGGACTCCCCAGAGCGATGCCAGGATCTCGGACGCGGTGGATGTTTCCTCGGGATAGGAGCGGGGGTTGCGCAATTCCAGGGGCAGTCGGGCCACCGGTGGGTTCCACTTCATCGACCAGTCGTGGAGGGTGACCGACGATGCGTTGGACCATCCCAGGATGATGTCTGCGAGCGTTCCCGGCAGAGGCCCGTCTGGCCCGATCATCGTGCCCCGCAGGCCCGTCTTGGGGTGGGGCATGAAAGGCAGGCGCAGGGCATGCCCCAGGCCGTCGGGCTCGACGCGATCCGAGCCAGGCCGAAGCTCGATGTGCGGGTCATCGGTGGGTAGTCCTGCCTCCCGGAGCAGGGCGCGCAGCGCGAAGCGGATCACCACGGCCGGGGTGTTGGTGTCGAGGACGCACCACAGGTGGCACCCCCGCCTGGATGTCTCGACGTAGGCGGGGAGGCCGACGCGGGTCATGGTCTGCGCCAGGGAGTGGCCTTGCTGGAGGCCGTCGTCGGTGTCGAAGTCGATCGCGAGGACGTGGCTCGAGCAGGTCGGATGGATCATGTATCCGCCGATGCCCAATGGTCCCCGTAGGCCCGCCAGGACGATCTCGGCGGTCATCTCCTCGCGGACGGGACGCCACCCGATGGGGTGCTCCGGGTCCGGTCCCACGATCCAGTGCTGGTACACGTCATGGCGGGCCGGGAACATGTGGCGGTAGACCTCGGCCACGTCCAGCGGGTTGTATGTCATCGAAGGGACCTTCCGACAGTAAGGTGAGAAAGCGCAAGGAGGGGGCCGGGCTGTCGGGCACCTGCCCCCCCCTTGCATCAAATGCGACTTCGCGGGGTCGCAGCACGATCCTACACGACGGGAATGGGTTCCTGCGGGGTCTCTTCGCTGGCCTCTTCCACAGCTTCCACAGGATCATCCACAACCACGTCGGAGAACGTCGCCATCCCAGCCATCGCGGTGATGATGTCCGCTGCCTGCCCGCTGGTCAGGGCACTCAGCCACTCGCGGGTGTCCTGACCTTCAGCGGGCTCCGAGCCAAGAAGCTTCGCGATAACCGGGATGACGCTCTCACCATCCAGCCCCAGATCTCGGGCCTGCTTGGCGATTTCCGACACCTGTGCGGTGGTGGCCAGGGTGGACTTCCCTCCCCGGCCGGCGCCGGCCACGGTGCCCTTGGTGACACGCATGGGACCGGCCTTGGCTCCGGCCGATGCCGTTGCCCGGTCCACCTTCTCGTCGGACTCCGCGTCGTCCACGCCCGTGGACAGGAGGAAGGTCTTGAGCAGGAAGTACTTGAGGGACATGGACTGGGCCTTGGGGAGACCCTTGTCGCCCGTGTCGGCGCCGTCACCGTAGTAGGACTGGATCGGGGTGATCTCGCCCGTGTCGCCGTCGATGAACTGGTACTGGACTTCGACCGAGGTGAGCCACATCTGGAGCCCGCTGGCGGTGGTGAACAGGGGCGCCATCTGGCGGGACACGGTGTTGGACCAGAGCATGATGTGTCGTTCGGCGAGCAGCGGGCGGATCGCGTCCGACACGTCGGACTCCTTGACGAAGGCGTAGTGCTGCTTCTCGTTGAAGCCGGCCTTCGCGATCTTGCCGACCTCGCCCATGACCTCGGCCAGTTTCCTGGCCAGTCCGTTGGGTGTATCGGTGATCTCCTTGACTGTCATCACGTGTTCCCTTTCGCAAAGGCGTTGAGGCGCTCGGTTGCAACCCGCTTGTCTTCGGGGTTGGTCAGCAGCATGTCGATCTCCTTCTTTCGCCACTCAACAGCGGCGGATCGACCTGCATCTGAGATGAGCGCGCTTCGGAACGTGTGCTTGAAGGTCGTGTAGTGCATGTCGCGCACGTCCCAGAGCGCCATGAGTTCGGCATACGTCATGCCTCGGTGACCTCCCTGTATCGCTGGTAGGGACCACAGATGTCCTTGAAGGAGCAGTAGGAACAGACATAGGTCCCAAGGCCTGTCGGCTCGTAGTCGGCCCGTGCCACCCCGCTGGCGACGGTCTCGAGTTGCGCTGCCCAGGCTTCGATCTCGTCCTGGTCGGGGAGCGGTTGGACCTCGGGCCAGTAGTACGGCTTCTGGGTCCTGATGATGTAGTCGAGCTGCATGGCGTGGACCTCGTGGTCGAGGCCCTCGGTCACGCCCAGGTAGTAGCCGATCATGTTGAAGCGGTACTTGCCCGCTGCCGGTCGCTTGCCGGTGCTCTTGAGGTCCCGGAGGATGTTGGCGAGGCCCCAGGGCACGTCCTGCTGGTCGAGCGTGTCGATGACGCCGCTGAAGCCGATGCCGTTGACCTCGATCTGGAAGGACTCCTCGATGAGGATGGGCGTGCGGTAGGTGGGCAGGATGTCGTCGATGAACACCCTGGCGATGGACTTGATCTCCGGGTCGGGGATGTAGGCCGTCCCCAGGTGTCTTAGCACCCTCTCGGCGTAGTCGTGGATCTTGATGCCCACCCGTTGCGGCTCGGACTGCTCCCCGTCCTCGTTGAGGACGTAGGCGAAGTACCAGCGGAGGTGGCAGTCGAGGTAGGCGTTGACCGATGAGGCGGAGAAGATGACGGGTCTCATGCCGTCATCCTCCCCGCCGGCTGTGACAACAGTCCGTCATTCGGGGCGGGGGAACTCTTCGGGATGTACGCCGCCCGTGGCCCAGCGAAGCAGGTGCATCGGCTTGCCGGCGCGGTAGGAGTTCCATGCCTTGATGTAGAAGGCGCTCAGGCGGGTGCGGCTGACCCGGCGCGGGGCGGTCATCTCCTTGACCATGAAGTCGCGCAGCTTGTAGACGGGCGAGTCGTTGGTCAGGTTGAGGCCTGTTGTCAGGCTGTCGAAGAAGGCGTTCGCGTCTTCCTCGTCGATCTTGGCGAAGATGTGGTGCAACGCGGAGGCGATGGTGGAGGAGGTCTTCACCACCCGGGTGAGGTTCTCCCCGTAGCGAACGCTCTCCTTGATCTCCGGGTGAAGGCCGTAGTACTCGAGCGCCTCATCCACCGACGGCCATGCCCTGGCGACATCGCTGGGAGTCGGGGACTGGAGGATGATGGCTCCTGCAATGGCCCCGGCGAGGACGTTCGAGTTGACCTCGCCGCGCATCCGCAGGGCATCAGAGATGTTCCGCACCTTGACGCGGTCAACGCTCTCCTGTGCGGACAGGGGGAGGCCGGTGACCACGACGGACCAGACGCCCGTCTCGGCGCCGACGATCGCCCACAGCCGGTGCTGGCCGTCGATGATCGTGCCGTCGTCGCTGATCTTGATCGTCTCCCCGTTGAGGTGGAAGTTCTCGTTCTCGATGTCGCGTGCGATCCGCTTGACGATGGTCTCGTTGACGTTCCGGTTGTGGGTGTTGTGGATGAGCCACAACTCGGCCCTCTCCGGGGTGATCCACTCGACGGCAGTCTTGACGGGGCCGCTGTAGGGCTTCGGCTTCCTCGGGATGGATCCGTAATTGGGTCGATACTCGTCGTCGTTGATGGTTCCGATGATGTTGCTCATGGGGTTCAGTTGACCTCCTTGACCATGTCGGGGGTGACGATGTCGGTGCGGATCGTTGTCTCGGGCGTCACGCCATGGACCTTCAGCCACTCCAGGCGCTTGGCACCGAGGTTGTGCTGGACGTGACGTGATGCCAGGGCGAGGGGCTGGCTGCGAGCCAGGTCCACCGCTTCAGTCCTGTTGCGCTGGGTCGGGTACTTCACCGCGGTGTCGATGCGGAAGCGGAGGTCCAGGGCGAACCTCTGCTGGCCGACGATTTCGTGACCCATCAGTTGAGCCCTCCTGCGGCGGGCGGAACCGGCTCCTCCTCCGGCTCCTCCTCCGGCTCCTCCGCCTCGTCGGTGGGCGTGTGGACCATGCCGCCGATCTCGTCGTTGGCGAGCGACAGCAGGGCCATGGTCGTGTTGCGGAGGACGACGTGGTCCTCCGCCAATATCGGGCTGATGATCTCGATGGTGAGCTTGATGGACATGACCTCCTTACCTCCTGGACCAGTCGTATGCCTGCTTGCGCATGGGGATGTCGTTGGACAGGCCGGCGACTCCAGCCCGGACGAACGCCCGGTCGAAGTCGAACACCTTCTTGGGTGGACGGATATGGATCCTCCTTGCCAGTTCGTAGACGGCGGCGTCCGTTCGGTAGACGCGCCGCCACGGGATGTCCGTGTCGAGGCTGGGGTCCCTGGCCCGGGCCACCATCTTGAGGAAGGCGACCTGGGCGCTGGGACGGCCTGACTTGTGGTCGCGCATGTGGATGGTGCCGTCCACGACGGAGCCCGCGAGGTCGTGCTGCTCGTGGCAGTAGAACCCCTTGCGGACACCCCCGCAGTACGGCACCTCCAGTTCAGTCGCGATCTGCTGGAAAGTCTTCCTCATAGCCCCTCATTTGTGGCGGTTGGGTTGCTCGAGGTCCTTGAGGTAGTTCTCGACGTAGTCGTCCCACTCCCTCTTGCGGCGGTCGGCACCGGGCTTGGTGATGATCCAGAACGCCGTGGCGAGGATGCAGGTGATGAGTAGTGCAATCTCCATCAGGCAACCAGCCTCCTGATCTCGCGCCAGCGAACGGCCTTGTCCCTGATGGCCCCGACGCGCTCGGGGGCCACGGGCGTGACCCGGTAGCTGCTGATGACGTGGTCCCACTCCAGGGCACCCAGATCAGCCGTCATGGCGAGCAGGGTGTCGGGGTAGTCCGCGTCCCCGGGCACAAGGGGACGGCGGTATGTCCGGCCTCCATGCGAGTTGGGGTCCTCGGTCTCGACGAGGTAGGGACACTTGACGTACCTGCGGTACTCGGTGCCCTCTGCCGTCCAGAAGGTGATGCGCCAGAAGCGTCTGGGTGCCTCGTCAGGCATGGTTGACCTCCTCGATGGTCGCTCCCCGGGCGGGGCAGCGGACCCAATGGGGCGTGGACTGGCTGGCGCCGCAGAAGAGGCACGTCCAATCCTTGGGGTGGGTGTCGTGACACTCCCCGTGCTTGGTCTCGTCGTAGGGCTCGGGCGTCGTCCAGCAGTCCTGGCAGTAGCCCTTTCCGGTGGGCGAGGCCACGCATGGGTCGTCGCAGTACACGCACAGGCAGGGGACGGTCATGACATGACCTCCCAGTAGACGGTGTCCTCGTCATGCTCAAGGTAGACGGCCGCGCCGCAGCCGGCACAGACGCCTGCGTCGAGGCGTTCCTTGGCCGGGTCCCAGTCGTCCATCGCGAGATCGACGTTGGTGTGCGGGCAGCACCCGGTGTGGTACGCGAAGGGCTCCTCGACCTCGTCCTCGCACTCCCCGGCGCAGATGGCCGGGGCTTCCGCGACGATCACGGCGTTGGCGAAGAACCTCTCCCACCTGGCTGCATCAATTGCGTCTTCCCGCTTCCTGCCGCAGATGGGGCAGAACGCGGTGCTGCTGGTGGCGCCGCAGGGGATGCAATGCCAGTACGGCAGCCGGATCACCTCGGTCTTCTTTTCGGGACGCACCTGTCGGTGCTTGCGCCTGAAGATGCCCATCACGACACCACGAAGGCGGTGAGCATGGCCTCCACGTCCCACGGGACATCGGTCTCGTCACCCTCCTCGTCGGGCGGGCCGCAGAACACAACGTTGCCAACGATCACGTCATCGAGGAACCGATGGACGAACGCGGATGCGATGAGGTTGTGGGGCAGCCCTTTCAGCTTCCCTTCCTCGTTGCAATAGATGGTGACGTGGCCCGTGGTCGGGACAGACTCGATCCAGCCGCCGACGGCCTTGTTGATGTCGTCGTAGGCCATGGGGGTGGTGTGGACGGTGACCACGTTGTCGGTGGTCACGGTTATCCAGCGATTACAGGCCACGGGATGCCTCCTCGGCGTTGATCTCGACCATCGTGGTGAGGTCCTCGATCAGGGTGCGGAAGTCATCGAGCGACCCGCGCAGATCGAGGGAGCAGAAGGGGACCGACGGGTCGTCGGGGTTGGAGTCGAGATCGGTGTAGACGTTGACCGCGTCGCCCCCATCCACGTCGCCGATCCCGTGGTAGGTGAGATCGTGGTCGAAGGACAGACCGTCCATCGTGATGGGGACCATGCGGGTGGGGCGCCATACCCGGACATTGACCGTGAGTGCCATGGTTGACCTCCATGTGTGGCAGGGTGCCACCCTACCAGAGTAGCGGATGGTGTGGGCGCGTGTCAGGTCAATGGCTCCTCCTCGTCGAGGATGGCGTCGTCGCTGAAGGGTCCGGGATACCAGACCAGCACCCCGGCGTCGGTGAGGGGCACCTTGATCGGCTGCTCGTTGGGCAGGGGCGAGACAAGGGCGAACACGTCGTGCCTGGAGGCTGCCTCGTTGGCAATGGCGATGGCGGTCTCGACGTTGGGGGCAGCGACCAGCATCTTGTGGTCGCATGTCAGGGTGATGTCGTAGACGTTCATGCCGTCGCTCCGGGGTGCTGGCTGACGTAACTGCTGGGGTGCAACAGGCCACGCGCACAGGTTTGATGCGCCGGCCGCACGGTGACGAGGAACACGGGGTGGAGATTGCTGCTCCCAGGCTTGTGCTGGATGCGGCTCACCACCGGGTCGAACACGGTGGCCTCCTCGATCGCGAACCGGGCAGCCTCCTGCTTGTCCCCGGTCGCGATCTGGTAGGTCTGGATCCTGCATCCGCAGACCATCCAGTAGATGGTGCTCTCGGCACTCCT
>Ga0307378_10007107_pt1 | contig 15122 bp, 13 predicted proteins | sample UN1MG_FD_202238 | JGI IMG/M metagenome (GOLD analysis project Ga0307378, IMG submission 202238) | Soil microbial communities from Risofladan, Vaasa, Finland - UN-1 | ecosystem: Environmental > Terrestrial > Soil > Coastal area > Acid sulfate soil | place: Finland: Risofladan, Vaasa | collected...
GTCATTCCGAGCGAGCGAAGCGAGTCGAGGAATCTCGCCGTGCGGACAACCCAACGGCAACGACCACGGCGAGACCCCTCGACTTCGCTCGGGGTGACATCAAAAAAGGCCCTGCCAGGAAATTCTGGTGCACCCCCCCGGCCATTCCACTATGATGCGTTACTTGGCAACTGGGGAACGCCGCACCTGCCGGCCGGCAGCCTGCTCGCCGGGGCGAGGCAGGCCGATTGGAGCCACCGATGCGCATGATTGACCCGCACATTCACATGCTCAGCCGCACCACGGACGATTATCGCCTCATGGCCGAGGCGGGGATCGTCGCCGTCTGCGAACCGGCCTTCTGGCTCGGCACCGACCGCCAGTTTCCCGAGAGCCACCTGGACTACTTCAACCACCTGACGACGTTCGAGCCGGGGCGTGCGGCCAAGCGCGGCATCCGGCACTTCGCGTTCCTGGGCGTGAACCCGAAGGAATCCGAGAACGTCGAGCGGGCCGAGAAGGTCCTCGCGCGCATCGGCCCCTACCTGGATCGGCCCACGGTCCTCGGCATCGGCGAGATCGGACTCAACAAGAACACGGAGAACGAAATCCGGATGCTGCGGCGCCAACTGGAGATGGCCGCCGAGAGAAAGGTCCTCTGCATCATCCACACGCCGCACGGCGACGCCAAGCCTCGCGGCACGGAACTCATCGCCGAGGTGGTCGCCCAGGTCAACCCGCCGCGCGACCTCTGCGTCATTGACCATTGCACGCCGGCCACGCTCTCGATCGCCCGCGCCACCGGATGCTGGACCGGACTGACGGTCTATCCGGGGAAACTGGCGCCCGAGGAGGCCGCCAACCTCGTCCGCGACCACGGCCCCGAGCGGATACTCGTCAACTCCTCGGCCGACTGGGAAGACAGCGACTCCCTGGCCGTCGTCGTCACCGTCGGCGCGATGCGGGTGATGGGCCTTTCGGAGAACGTCATCGAAAAGGTCGTCTGGCAGAACCCGAGCACGTTCCTCGGACAGAACCCGAAGTTCAAGGTCTAGGACCGCCGGCTGGTGGGAGGAAACGAAGTGCCCAAGGCACGAGGACCCGAACGCCGCTGCCCCGACGAAAAGTACACCATCAGCGACGCCGTCTGCCGCGCGCGCAGCCAGCGCCACTTTCCAAAGTGCCGCCAGTGCAAGTGGCGTCCGGCGGCGCCGGACGCGGCCGCGACCGCCGATCCGCCCGTGGACCTCGACGCCGTCTTCAAGTCCTACGACATCCGCGGGCTGGCCGGAAAGGAAATCCACGAATCGTTCGCCTGGAAGGTCGGTTACGCCGCGGCGCGGCACCTGCTGAGTCTGCTGGGCCCCGAAGGGCAAGCCCGGCCCCAGGAACACTGGATCGCGGTCGGGTACGACATGCGTCCGACGAGCGAGCGGCTGGCCCGGGCCGTGATGGACGGCGTCCGGGCCACCGGCGCCGGCGCCATCGCCATCGGCGAAGTCGAGACGCCCGCCCTCTACTACGCCGTCGGAAGCCTGAGCGCCCTGGGGGGCATCCAGGTCACGGCGAGCCACCTGGCGGCCGAGTACAACGGCCTGAAGATCGCCGGCCCCGGGTGCGTCCCGGTGGGCCTCGGGTCGGGCCTGGAAAAGATCAAGGAGATCGTCGCGGGCCTCGTGGACACGGCCCTCCAGCCGATCGGGCCGCTGCGACAGGAAGACATTTCGAGCGGATACCTCCAGCACGTCAAGAAGTTCGCCGGCGCCATCCGGCCGCTGAAGATCGTCGTGGACTGCTCCAACGGCATGGCTTCGCGGTGGACGCCGAGCCTGCTCAAGGAGTACCCGATTGACCTGGATGCGATCAACCTGGAACGCTCCGGCCGGTTCCAGCACGAGCCGAACCCGCTGAAGGCGGGGGCGCTGGAGGAACTGAAAAGTCGGGTCCGGGCCTCCGAGGCGGCCCTCGGCGCCTGCTTCGACGCCGACGCCGACCGCATCGCTTTCGTGGACGAGACGGGCGAGACGATTCCGAGCGACCTCGTGACCGCCCTGCTCGCGCCGGGGTTCCTGAAGAAGGAGCCGGGGGCGACCATCGTCTACGACCTCCGGTCGAGTTGGGCCCTGAGGGAAACGATCCTGGCGTGCGGCGGCGTGCCGCGGCGCGAAAAGGTCGGCCACAGCCACATGAAGGCCGCCCTCCGGGAAACGCGCGCCCCGTTCGGCGGCGAACTTTCGGGCCACACATATTATCGAGATAACTATTATTGTGACTCGGCCGTCATCACGCTCCTCCTCGTCCTCGCGCTCGTCTCGGAGCACCCCGACGAGCCCCTGAGCGAACTCGTGCGGCCGCTGCGCCGCTACTTCACGACCGGCGAAGTCAACTTCGAGGTCGAGGACAAGACGGCCATGATCCAGCGCCTGGCCCAGACGTTCTCGGACGGCAAGGTGGATTTCCTGGACGGCGTGACGGCCGAGTTCGCCGACTGGTGGTTCAACTGCCGCCCCTCGAACACCGAGCCGCTGCTGCGCCTCACGCTGGAGGCCCGGACGGCGGCCGTACGGGACGAAATGTTCGAGAAACTCGTGGGCCTCCTCGGCGAACCGTCGGAGCATTGAGCCGCAACCCCTGCGGGCCGTATGGCCGGAGCGACGGCCGGGCTTGTTATGAAATGATCGGCATGGATCGCTGGGCTGTTCGGCCTTTTCCTGGCGGCACTCGTCGGCCTGCCGGACCGCCCTGGCGCCGCCGCGGCGCCGGCCGCCGACACCCTGACGGCGGCCCAGCGCAAGGAAATCGTAGATCTCCTGGCCACCTTCAAGCGCAGTCGCAAGGCCCCCGCCGAGCGCACGAAGGTCGTTGACCGGGTCCTCGAAATCGGCGGCGGCGCTCCGGCCCTCCTCCTGGACGCCATCAACCGCGAACTCCAATCCGCCCGCGACCACTATCGGGTCGCTTACGCCAAGCGCCTGGCCCAGGTGATGGCCGCCATGGCGCGGTCGGGCGAACTTAAGGACGTCGAGACGCTGCGGCAGAGCGTCCTCGCGCTCACCTGGCGCCGCGAACCCACGAAGGAGGAGATCGCCGCAACGGCCGACCCCGCCATGGCCAGACTGAACAACCTGCTGCTCCCGGCGGCGGCGGTGATCCTGAAGAGCGCCTCGGCCTCTGGAACGAGCGCCAGGACCTCCTCGCGTTGGGCGCGAACTGGGAGCGCGTCGCGGCCGCCGTCGCCAAAATCGCCAAGCCGGACGCGCCGGCCCCGCCGAAGTTCGAGGACGCGCTGGCTGACCAGGAGCGGCTCGCCGCCATCATCGTGCTCGTCAAGGACGAAGCCGGCCAGAAAGTGCTCCTCGCGAACGAAGCGCTGGAGCCCACGCTGGACCCGGAAGAGGCGCGGTGCATCCGCGACCTGAACCGGATGCGGGTCCTCCTGAGGTTGAATCCGCTGAAGATCGATCCGGGGCTAGGCAGCGCCGCCCGCGACCATTCGACGGACATGGTGAAGCAGAAGTTCTTCAGCCACGAGTCGCCGGTCGGCGGCAAACGCAATTTTCAGGACCGGGCCCGGAAGTTCGGCTCGACCGCGAACGCCGAGAATATCGCCCAGGGCCAACCGACCGGCGTCGCGGTCAACCTCGACTGGTTCCACAGCCCGGGCCATCACGTCAACATGATGAACCGTCACTGGTCGCGCGTCGGCGTCGGGCGGTTCGAGAAAACGTGGACCGAGATGTTCGGATGAGGCGGATCAGGCCGCCGCATAAATTGCGCGCGGCGGATCTCCGCAGCCGCCACGCGCATCACGGCGCCGGCACGGCGCACGCCTTGCACTGGTCGGCCCAGGCTTTGTGGATGGCGTCCGCGACCCTCTTATTGATGAACGCCTCCGGCAGAAACGGGGGCGGCGTGTATCGGCCGCGAACGCGGATCACGTCGGCGTCCACCTCAATCGTCCCTTCGATGGCGACCTTCGACGGGACCGTGAGGACGAGCCGCAGGTCGGCCGCGCTCCCCCGCCACTCCGCGCGGCTCTCGCCGATGGAGCCGGCGGACCGGACCTTGAGTGCCGCGAGGGTCGCCTCGCAGCACTGGCGTGCCTCTTCGACCGAGCATCGGTGCGGCAAATCCACGCTAAGCGTGGCCATCGCGCCATCCCTCCTCAGCGTGTAGGCCGCAACACGTTGCGGCCTACGGTTGTAACGCCGCGGCCAGAAGTTCCATCGGGTGATAAACCGGCAGGCCCGTTCCGGCGGCCAGTTGCGTGCGGCACATGCCGCAACTCGTGACGACCGCCTCGGCCCCCGCGGCGCGGATTCGGTCGAACGTTTCCTTGGCGATCGCATCCGAGACCTCGGCGTGGCGGGTCTTGAGGCCGTACGTCCCGCCCATGCCGCAGCACTTCGCATTCGTCACGACGAACTTCATGCCGAGCACCCGCTCCAGGAGCGTGCGCGGCAGGTCTCCCCTGCCCGCCGCCCGCAGGTGGCACGGCGCGTGATACGCCAGGCGCTTGCCGGCCAGGGGACTGTCCCCTTTTCCGGCCGTTCGGAAAAGGGGGCTGTCCCCTTTTTCCGCGAGTTCCAGGACCAGCGCGTGGATGTCGCGCGTGTGGTCGGCGACGAGGCGAGCCCGCTTTGCCTCGGCGGACTCGGGCGCATCCGCCGCCGCCAGTTCCGGGTAATCGTCCGTCAGGGTCAGCACACAGGAAGGGCATCCGCTCGTGATCGCATAGCCCGCCTCGGCCAGCGGCCCGAGGACCGAGAGGTTGTGGCGCATGTCCTTGAGTGCACCGCGGACGTCGCCGGCCGAAATCTTCGGGATGCCGCAGCATCGCTGGTCGGGGATCGTCACTTCGGCGCCGAGGGCGTCGAGGACGCGGATCGCCGCCCGCGCAACCTCCGGCTCGTTGAAGAGTTCGAAACATCCGGCGAAATAGGCCACTCGCCGCACGGCCGGACCGGTGCGCGAGTCCGCTGCTTGTGTGCCACGGCCGGTCTCGTCCGGCCGTGCTTCTCCCTTCAGCGGACGGTTCGCGAACGCCGGCATCGGCGCGTCGGCCCGGATGCCGCCGAGGTGCGCGAGGACGGTCCGCATCGGCCGCCACCGGAGGACCGCGTTAGCGATCGGCGCGGCCGCAGTCCCCAGGCGCCCCAGCAGACGCACGTTCAGCATCATCCGGTCCCGGAGGCCCAGGTGTCCGTGCTCGGCCAGGCGCTGCTTGTGCTTGAGGACGAGGCCGGCGACGTTCACGCGGCTGGGACACTCGACGAGGCACGTCTTGCAGTTGTAGCAGAGGTCGGCGATGGCCTGCATCTTGGCGTCGTCGAGGTCCTCCGGGCGCAACTCGCCCGACGTGGCGGCCCGCAGGAGGTTCGCCTTGCCGCGCGGCGAAGCGACCTCGTCGCCGAGCGCCAGGTACGCCGGGCAATACGCGCGGCACGTGCCGCAACCGTGGCATCGCCATATCTCGGTCGGCCAAGGCTCGCGGTCGAGGGCGGACGCGGTCGGAACCGCCCGGTAGTCCGGACCCATCCGGAGGTCCTCGGTGTGGACCGCGCGTTCCTCGGTGATGACTTTGCCGGGGTTGAGGAGCCCTCGAGGGTCCCACAGCCGCTTGACCTCGGCCATGGCGGCGTAGAGTTCGCCGAACTGGAGTTCGAGGTATCCGCTGCGCGTGAGTCCGTCGCCGTGCTCGCAGGAAATCGTGCCGCCCAGGTCCACCGTCAGGTGCGCGACGGCGTCGGCGATGCCTTTCATGCGTGCGAGGTCCTCGGCCCGCCGCAGGTCCAGGAGCGGCCGCGCGTGCAGGTTCGAGTCGCCCGCGTGACCGTAGACGGCGGCCTCGACGCCGAATCGCGCGAAGATCTCGCGGAGGCCCTTGATGTAGGCCACGAGCCGGTCCGGCGGCACGACCACGTCCTCGATGAAGGGCGTAATGCGCGTCGGCCCCGGCAGCCGCTGGAGAATCTGCACGGCGCGCTTCCGGACGATCCACAGCCGCTCCTGCTCGCGCGGGTCGTAGGCGTCCACGGCGCCGAACGCCAGATGCAACTCATCTATAACCTTGCAGCGGACGGCCGCGATGGACGCTTCGTTCTCGGCGCGGCTCTCGCTCAGGAACTCCACCAGCAGCACCGTGTCGGCCTTCGGCGGCAGGTACTCGCGCGGCACGGAGCCGTCGGCCCGGACGATGTCGAGGAAATGCCGCTCCATGATCTCGCACGCGCTCGGACCGAGGGCGAGGATCGGGGCCACGGCGGCCCCGGCCCGCTCGAGGTCCGAAAACCAGAGGAGCAGGCTCGCGCGCTCGGGCGGCTTGGCGACCGCCCGCAGGCCCGCCTCGACGACAATCGCCAGCGTCCCTTCCGAGCCGACCACCAGGCGCGTCAAGTCCACGAGGCCGTCGCGGAGAACCTCGAAAAGGTTGTAGCCGGCGGAGTTCTTGCTCGTGTGCGGCTGGTAGCGGCGCAGGAGATCGGCGCGCTCCGTGACGATCCGGCGCGTGCCGGCCGAGATGCGCGCGAGGAGGTCCCCGCGCGATTCCATCGCGGCCAGGCGCGGGTCGCCCGCGGCCATCGGTTCCAGGCGGACCTGCGACCCGTCGGCCAGGACCACGTCGAGCCACGCGACGTAATCCTTCATCGAGCCGTACCGGATGCCGCGCGCGCCGGACGCGTTGTTGCCGAGGTTCCCGCCGATCGAAGAGAACGGTTCGCTCGACGGGTCCGGCCCGAGCATCAGGCCGTGCGGCGCCAGGGTCTCGTTCACGAGGCCGGTCACGGCGCCAGGCTGGACGCGGAGGAACTTCGCGGCCGCATCCACTTCGAGGATGCGGTTCATGTACTTCGTGAAGTCGAGGATGATGCCCCGCCCGAGCGCCTGGCCGCAGAGGCCGGAGCCGGCGCCGCGCGCGATCACCGGCAATCCGAGTTCGCCGGCCGCGCGGACCGCCGCGACGACGTCGGCGGCGTCCTTCGGGACGACCACCGCCGCCGGCCGAATCTTGTAGATGCACGCCGCCGTCGCGTAGGCCGTCAGGCTGAAGCGGTCCGTGAGCACGTCGCCGGCGATGCGTTCGCGAAGGACCCGCTCGAGCGCTTCCGGTGCGACCTCGTGCCCTGCCAGCGCCATCATACTCTCCTCGCCGCCCCAGGTCGCGCGGCGGGTCTCCGACCTGCCGCGTGCTTGATTCGCCGCCTGCGCGGGAATACTATACGACGAGGCGGCACAATACAAGGCGGACGCGGATGACCAAAGCCATCGGATGCCTTTCGGGCGGCCTCGATTCGACGCTGGCCCTGGCCCTTATCCAGCGCCAGGGGATCGAGGTCGTGGCCTTTCACGTGCTCCACCTGTGGTATCCGCTGCCGGCCGTGGCGGGCGCCACGCCGCAGGCGGTCCGCACCGCCGAATCGCTCGGCATCCGGACGGTCGTCATTGACGCGGCCGAGGCCGACCTCGACTTGGTCCAGCATCCCAAGCACGGCCTGGGGAAGCGTATGAACCCGTGCATTGATTGCCGCATCTGGTGCCTGCGGCGGGCGCGGGAACTTATGGACGTCGAGGGGGCTGCCTTCGTCTTCACGGGCGAGGTGCTCGGCCAGCGACCGATGTCGCAGAACCGGACCGCGATGGCCCTCATCGCGCGAGAGTCCGGCCTCGAGGACCTCCTGCTCCGCCCGCTCTCGGCCAAGTGCCTCGACCCGACGCGGCCGGAGCGCGACGGCCTGGTGGACCGCGCGCGGCTCTTCGGGATCGCGGGCCGGTCGCGGAAGGAGCAGATGGCCCTGGCGGCCGAGTTCGGCATCAGCGACTATCCGTCGCCGGCCGGCGGATGTCTCGTCACGGACCCGGCGTTCGCTTTCCGCCTCAAGGAACTCCTGGGCCGCGGCACGCCGACCGTGGCGGACGTCCAACTCCTCAAGGTCGGGCGTCATTTCCGCCTGGCCGACGGGACGCTCGTTGTGATCGGCCGCCACGCCGAGGACAACGCGCTCCTCGAGCGGCTCTTCCAGCCCGGCGACCTCCGGATCGAGGCGGCCGACCTCGCCGGCCCGACCACGCTCCTTCGCGGCACGGCGAGCCGCGAGAACGTCGCCCTGGCGGCCGCGCTCACCCTCCGATACATCAAGCGGGCCGCGGGCCAGACGCTCGCGGTCACCGTGACGCCCGTCGGGTTTAGCGTGCCCGTAACGGGGGTGCCACTGGCTGCTCGCAGCCAGTGCGATGGGAAGCGGACACTGGCGGACAAGCCGCCAGTGGCACTCGCCGAGATCATCCAGGCTGCGGCGGCCGACGACGCCGAGGCGCGGCGGTGGATCCTCTCGCCGGAGGACCCGCCATGAAGAAACCGGCGCCGAAGCGCGCGGCCCCCCAACGTACCGCTCTTGTCGCCAAACGGAAGCGGCTCGAAGCGATCCTGCGGGAACTCGGCTCCGTGGCCGTCGCGTTTTCGGGCGGCGTGGACTCGACGCTCCTCGTGGCCGAAGCCCGACGGGTGCTCGGACGCCGGCGGGTCCTCGCGATCACCGCGACCGGCGACATCTTCGTCCCCGGCGAACTCCAGGACGCGCGGACCCTGGCCGCGCGGCTCAACGTGCTTCACGAGGTCCTGGATACAGAACCTCTCGAGTTGCCGGCGTTCCGCGAGAATCCGCCCGACCGATGCTACTTCTGCAAACTCATGATCTTCGGGGCGATCAAGAAATTGGCGGCGGCGCGCGGCCTGGCGGCGGTCTGCGACGGGGCGAACACCGACGACATGAAAGTCTATCGGCCCGGCACGAGGGCCACCGCCGAACTCGGCGTGCGAAGCCCCCTGAAGGAAGCCGGGTTTACGAAGAAGGACGTGCGGGACCTCTCGCGGCGGCTGGGCCTTGAGACCTGGGACCGGCCCGCGATGCCGTGCCTGGCGAGCCGGTTCCCCTATGGCCAGCCGATTACGCGGGACGCCCTGCGGCGCATCGCGGCGGCCGAGGCGGTCCTCAGGGACCTCGGCTTCACGGGATGCCGCGTCCGGGACCACGGGACGGTGGCCCGGATCGAGGTCGCCCCGGCCGACATCGCGCGATTGACAATCCGCCACCGCGCACGGATTGTGCGCGACCTCAAGGCCCTCGGCTACGCCTACGTCGCGCTGGACCTCGAAGGCTATCGAAGCGGCGCGATGGATGAAGTGCTCTCACGGCGTAAAGGCGGAAACCGGGAATAGGCAACGGGCAACCGGAAATAGCGGCTTTCAATGGCCAAGAAATCTGTCAAGAAGGAAGAAGCGGTATTGAAGCGCATGCTCCCGTGGCTAAGTTCGGAGCTCAGCGAAGACATGCAATGGTTGGGCTCTCCTGAAGACCCTTCTTATTGTTCGCAGTGTCCTGGTGCAAACCTTGTGTCCAAGCCCCTTGATGGAGAGGTGGCCGGACCCCACACGCATATGGTGATCGAGCACACCACCATCGATAGCTATCTGACTCAGCGAACAACGGGAGCCGCCTTTAAAGAGTTGCGCGAAACAATCCATGCGAGGCGCAAACAGGTGCCACGCGGACAGCACGTGTATATAGCGATACCCGAGACAGTGGCGCATCGAGGAGTTGCCCGGAGACAAGTCCGAAGCGTAACTCCCGCCTTGCTGAAGCGGCTAGATGATTATTTGCATACATTGGACGCCGATCCGCCTAGGCAAGCCGTGGTTCGCGGACATCTGCTTGAGGAGCCGCAAACGTGGCCGTTCGGAGGAATCGATTTTCGGATCTCCCGATTCTGGGCTCCCGGATCAGCGCGCTTATCCCTAGTTGAACTGCACGATCCCACAGATGCCTCAACGCGGCTCGACCAAAGTATGGCCAAAGCGCTGGTGGCCAAGATTTCCGGCAAGGAGAAAACCTATCAGATATACAAAGGCGCCGGGTACCGCACGCTCCTGGTTTTGGAGTTAATCGATTTCTTTTTGTCGTCACTTGACGACGTGGCCGAATCGTTCAGGCGATTGTGCCCGAAAGTTAGCCTGGCCTCGTTGGACGATGTTGTCTTAATGCAGCAATTCCCTAACGGCCCCATTGAATACTGCTGGGCATATAGGAGTGGGGAGATCAGAACCCCTCTCCAGCAAAATTCCGAGTTGGCCCGGTGTCTGGGGCTGCCATAGGTCACACGGCCGATGGGCGGCACGGCAACATCCACCATAGGCTTGCGCCACGTGGCTACTCACAAACGCCCCTTCGGGGCTGGAAGGCCAGGTCATTGACGGCCTTGAAAGTCCACCTGCGGCGCTTGGCGCTCGAAGGCCGACTCGATCTCGAAGAACTCTTCCGGCTGGAAGTGGAACATCCGGGCCAGGAGGTTCGTCGGGAACATCTGGCACCGGTTGTCGTAGTCGCGGACGTTGGCGTTGTAGAACCGGCGGGCGGCCTGGATGCGGTCCTCGGTCTCCGTGAGTTGCTGCTGGAGTTCCAGAAAATTGCGGCTCGCCTTGAGGTCCGGGTACCCCTCGACGACGGCGAAGAGTTGTTTGAGGGCGCCCACCAGGACGTTTTCGTCCCTGGCCTGCGACGCGGGCGACCCGGTCGAGGCGACCGCGCGGGTGCGGGCCTCCGTGACGCGCTCCAGGACTTCGCGCTCGTGCCGCGCGTAGCCCTTCACGGTCTCGACGAGGTTCGGCAGAAGATCGTACCGGCGCTTGAGTTCCGTATCAATGCCCGCCCAACTTTCGCGGACATGGTTGCGGCCGCTCACGAGACTGTTGTACATGCCGATGACGACAAGGAGCACGATGACGGCCACCACCGCCACGATCACGCACGCCGGCATCAGGGACCCCCAGACCGCATCGGGCCGCCCCTGGGCCGCCAGAAGTTCCATCGCCGTCAGCGCTGTCATGCCTTGCCTCCTGCCGCCTGTGTGCCGCGCTCGCGCCGCACGTAGTCCGGAAGGCTCCGCATCATCTCGCGTCCGATCTCGATGAGCCTGCGCACGCGGTCCGGTCTGCCCGACCCGCTCTCGTAGAGGAGCAGGAGCGGCCCGTTCATCTCCATGGCGGGCGCCTGGCCGCAGCCGAGCAGGTACTCAATCAGGCGGTTGTGGAAGATGTCGTAGGCGAACTTCGGCTGCTCGCACTTGACGTGGTAGCGGCGGCTGAATTCGGCGCTCTCGAAGTCCAGGTCGTCGTGGCCAACCCACGAGGCGATCTTGTCGAGGACGTTCTCGCGCCGAAGCCACAGCCGCGGGGCCAGGATCGGCATCTCGAAGACTGCCGCATGATAATAATACGTATGGGAGTTCTTGCCGCTGCCGGTCGTGTACCGGTAATCGAACGCCACGACCTCGCGTCCGTCCACCTGGCCCGCCAGGACGTTCGACGCCCGCCGCGAGTGACCATAACCGAAGAGGTCCATGTGGCCGTAGCGGACCGGGAGGTCCCACGGGTCGTCGGCGTAGAATTTCAGATCCAACTCGGCCGCCAGGCGCTGGAGCGCCTCGCGGCGCTGGCGGGCCTTCATGAAAGCATAGATGATCCCGACAACAATCAGGACCGCGATGGTGACGAAGAGGAGGCACGGCATCGGCCCGCCGAGATCCGCACTCATTTCCATCGAGTTCTCCCATCGGACGCCCGGCGATTATAGGACGCCGCAGCGCACGCCGCTAGGGCGTTTTAAGTTTGGGTACGCACGTGGGGAGCGCGGTGGGTCTCCGACCCACCGCGCAAGGGAAACAGCCTCGCTCTCGAGCGCGGCAGGTCAGAGACCCGCCGCGCTGTCCATACGCAAAGTTAAACCGCTCTAGCCCCCGGCGTCCGCCGCCGGACGCGACGCGGCTTGATTCGCACGCCCCCGGCGGCTAGGATAACCTGACCATGGATAACCCCTTCAGCGACATTCCGGAGATCCTCGACGACCTGCGGGCCGGCCGCATGATCGTCCTCGTGGACGACGAGCAGCGCGAGAACGAGGGCGACCTCGTCTGCGCCGCCGAGAAGGTCACGCCCGAGATCATTAACTTCATGGCCCACGAGGGGCGCGGCCTCATCTGCCTGCCGCTCGAGCCGGAGATCGTCGAGCGCCTCGCCCTGCCGCCGCAGGCGGCCGACAACACCGCCGCGTTCGGCACGGCGTTCACCGTCTCGGTGGACGCGCGGACGGGCGTGACGACCGGCATCAGCGCCGCCGACCGGGCACGGACGATCCAGGTGGCGATCGCCGAGGGGACGCAGCCGCAGGACCTCGGCCGGCCGGGGCACGTCTTCCCGATCCGGGCGCGCGAGGGCGGCGTCCTGGTGCGCGCGGGGCAGACCGAGGGGGCCGTGGACCTGGCGCGGATCGCGGGCCTGAAACCGGCGGCCGTCATCTGCGAGATCATGAAGCCCGACGGCCGCATGGCGCGGCTGCCGGACCTGACGGAGTTCTGCAAGCGGCAGGGCCTCCGGATGTGCTCGGTGGCCCAGGTCATCGAGTTCCGCCATCGCAAGGAACGGTTGATCCGCCGCACGGCCCAGGCGAAGTTGCCGACGCGGCACGGCACGTTCGACCTCCTGGTTTTCGAGAGCGTGGTGGACTCGTTTCCGCACGTCGCGCTCACGCTGGGCGGCATCGGCATCGCCGGGCCGGACGGCGCGGTTCCCGTCCAGGACGGGCCGGTCCTCGTGCGGATCCACTCGGAGTGCCTGACGGGGGACGTCTTCGGAAGCCTCGCGTGCGACTGCGGTCCGCAACTGGACCTGGCCCTCGCCCGGATCGCCCAGGAAGGTCGCGGCGCGGTTATCTACATGCGTCAGGAAGGCCGGGGGATCGGCCTCGCGAACAAGATCCGGGCCTACCGGCTCCAGCAGGAAGAGGGCCTGGACACCGTCGAGGCGAACGAGCGGCTGGGGTTCCGGCCGGACCTCCGGGACTACGGCATCGGGGCCCAGATCGTCGGGGACCTCGGCATCCGGCAGGTGCGGCTGATGACGAATAACCCGCGGAAGATTGTGGCCCTCGACGGGTTCGACCTCAGGATCGTCGAGCGCGTGCCCCTCGTGGTCGAGCCGAACCCGATGAATGAGAAGTATCTCGATACGAAGCGCCGGAAACTCGGCCACCTGCTTGATGAGTAGGCCGCAGCCTGCCTCTAACTCAGCACTTCCTCCAGCGCTTCGGGGCTGAGCAGGCCACGGAGTCCTGGAGCGCACGTGACTCCGCTCCCCCTGCCGCTCAGGCGTCTCCGCGGTTCTGCGGATGCGGGCGAAGCCGAACACTGCCGAACCCCACAATGGCGAGGCGCCCAGGGAGACCCTCCAATACGTCCGGTTGGCGAAGCACGGAGTCCAAGAGGTCCAGAATCACAGAGGCCGTCGCATTGCGAGGGAGATGGAGCACCATGATCCCGGCATACCGGTCCGCAGGATAGTTACGCACGTCGGCAAAACCGAAGTCGCCGGTGACAAGGCAAAGGCCGTTCGCTTGCGCATACTCCGCGACCCGCTGGTCGCTGGCTCCGCCAAGGCCGATGTCACGAACATCCTCAGCCTCGTGGCCGTATTGACGAAGCAGACCGACAGTCCGGCGGGGAAGATCGGCATCGACGAGGAACTTCATGGCGCTGGCCCTCGGGACTAAGAACGACCTCGACCTCTTACGCGGGCAGGGCGTGATGCTCTTCCTGTTCGATGATCTGGTTGGCAAACTCCAGGGCCGCACGAACGTCCTCGGTCGTAACCCCGTACTCCTTCTGAATCTCCTCGAAGGTCATCCCTCCGGCCAGGCCGCCGACGATACGCGTAACGGGAACCCGTGTCCCCCGAATGACGGGCTTCCCATGCTGAAACCCAGGGTCTATCACAATCCTATCGTTCATGACTTGCCCTCACGGACTGGGTCCCAATGACCTTGATTCGTGCCATGATACACTCGCGCCGCCACGAAGGCAACAACGTCCGAAGCAGCCCTGACGAAGCCGGACCGGCGACCGGTCAACTGAGCACTTCCTCCAGCGCTTCGGGGCTGAGCAGGCCGCGGAGTTTGTTGAGGGCCCGGGCCTCGATCTGGCGGATACGCTCTTTCGTCACGCCGAAATGCTTGCCGACTTCCTCCAGCGTCTGCGGGCCGGGCTGGCCGCCGAGGCCGAACCGGCGGCAGACGATCTCGCGCTCGCGCGTTTCGAGTTCCCCCAGGACCCGCTCGACCGACTGGCGGACCGAGAGGTCGGGCTCGCGGTATCCCTCGTCGCCCTCGAACCGGAGGTCGCGGCTCATTTCGAGGAGTTCGTCGCGGCCGGTCATGAATCGGTCGCGCCGGACGCCTTCCTGCGGGACGCTGCGGGCGAAGTTCTTCATGATCGCCCACGACGCGTAGGTCGAGAACTTGAAGCCCCGCATGTAGTCGAACTTGTCCACGGCCCGGATGAGGCTCATGTTGCCATCGGAGATGAGTTCGAAGAAGTTCGTCTGCGGGCTGACGTGGCGCTTGGCGATGTTGACCACGAGGCGGAGGTTCGCCTGGATGATGCGGTTCTTGATGCGGTTGGCCTCGTCGATGAGTTTTTCGATCGCGGCGATGTCGTCCACCTTGGGGGCGCGGCCGCCGTGGAGCCGGTCGCGGGCCTTGGCCGCCTTGAACTTCAGGTAGTTGTAACGCCGGAACAGGGCCTGCTCCTGGTCCTTCGTCAGCAGCGGGGTCTTGTAGAGCGTCTTCAGGTAAATCGGGAGTCCCTTGGGCGGGCTCGGCGCGCGGCCGGCGCGGCCGGCCAGCGCCTCCTCGGACGCCGCATCGCCCAGAATTTTCGCGTCGGCGTCGGGCCGCTCGAACTCCGGGCTCGCCATGTAATCAATCGGCTCGCCCAGGAGTTGCTCGGCCCGCTCTTCCGTGACGATCCGGTAGATGCTGGACCGCGTGCGGCAGAAGCGCTTGGCGAGGGCGTGGACGCTCACGCCGCGCTGGTACGACTCGAAGATCCGCCGGCGGTCCTGATCCTGAAGCGGTTCGCTGGCGCTCGGGAAGATCTTCGCTTCCGGGTGCTCGCCGTCGTATTCCTTGATCGTCTGGCGAACGGTTTCGACGGCGCGGCCGAGTTTGCGGGCGATGCGCTTCGAGACCTCGAACAGGCAGCAGTGGCAGAACAGGCTCAATCGCCGGGCCCGGCGGATGATCTCGCGCCGCTCGTCG
>Ga0307378_10007108_pt1 | contig 15121 bp, 5 predicted proteins | sample UN1MG_FD_202238 | JGI IMG/M metagenome (GOLD analysis project Ga0307378, IMG submission 202238) | Soil microbial communities from Risofladan, Vaasa, Finland - UN-1 | ecosystem: Environmental > Terrestrial > Soil > Coastal area > Acid sulfate soil | place: Finland: Risofladan, Vaasa | collected...
CGTCTATGCCCCGCGAATCTCACCGTAGGGGCGACCGGTAGGACGAGTCCTCCACGGTCGCCCGCATCATCGCAACGAGAGGCACGGACTGGACCGTGGCCTACATGGAGTCCTCGAGGTCGGGCACGGACTCCTGGGTCGGCGCGGTCGCCTTTTTCCGCTTCGAGATAATCCGCCGGATGACGATGTACAGCACCACGATGCCGATCGCCACCAGGGCCAGGGTCACGAGGACGCTGACCAGGCGCCCCTCGAAAATCGGCCCCTCGGGCTGCCAGGCCGCGGGGAAGGCCGACGCCCGGAACTTGCCCAGGTAGTGCCTCTCGTCCTCGTCCAGGGACCCGACGACGGCGTTGTAGAGGCCTTCCCGCAGCGGCTCCACGGTGAGGAACCGGTTGCCCCGCGGGGACAAGAGCGGCAGACCGCCGCTCCGCGCCAGCATCTTGCGCGGCATGCCCTCCAGGTCGTAGAGGTACACGGCGGTGTCCGCCTCCTCGGGCGGGACGGTTTCAGGCAAGGCCCCGACGGGCGCGGACTCCTCAGCCCCGGCCGCCTCCTCCACGACCTTCACCGGAACCTCCTCCGCGGTCCCAACCTCCGGCGTGACAGCCTCCTCCGCGGCGGGCTCGGCTTCGACGGGCTCTACCGCGACCGTCTCCACCGTTTCGGGGGCGACCTCCGGCTCCCCGGTCACCTCGACCGCCTCACCGCCGACGGCCTCCGGCGTCGCCCCGGTGACGGCGGTTACATCACCGTCACCTACCGGTGTCGTCTCGTGGGGAACCGCCTCCCCTTCACCGCCGGTGCGCGGCATGAGGACCACCAACCGGCGCCGGTAGGGAACCCAGGCGAAGTCGTATACCCCCTTCGCCACCAGCGTCTGCGCCCCGTCGAGGTCCATGACGTAGAGGGAGCCCTCGCCGTCCACGTAGGCCAGCTCATCGGAACCGGAGCTCCAGGCGAGGGTCTCGGCGGCCGCCGCGTCCCAGGGGTCCTTCACCTCCAGGAGCTTCTCGCCGGAGGCGGAGAAGACGCCGGTGTGCATCCGCCCCTCCTCCTCCTCGACGAGGAGGTACCGGGAGCCGGTCGAGTCCCAGGCCATGCGGTAAAAATCGGTTCCGGTGCGGGTCTGGTCGGCGCCGTCGAAATCCATCAGGTAGGCGTCACGGTCCCGGTCCACGCAGACCAGCCGCGAGCCGCGCACCCGGCCCGAGTAGTCCCGCGCCGCGTAGTAATCGCCCACCTCGTCCACCAGCCGGTAAACGGCGCTGCCGTCCGCCCGGACCGCCGTGAGGGTCCCGGAGTCGGAGATGAAGAGGACCAGGTCGTCGGTCACGAAATCGGGACCCACGGCCACCCCCCCGGCCAGGTAGCGGCTCGTCCCGCCCTCCAGCTCGAAGACCTTGAGGTCGCCCTCCTCCACGTAGGCCAGCATGGTCCCCGATGGGTTCCACTGGGCCGCCCAGACCCACTCGGCGATGAGCTTCTGCTCCCCGCCGGTCTCGTCCAGGAGGATGAGCTGCTGGTCCCGGTCCTTGATGTAGGCCACGGTCCGGCCCACCGCGGAGAAAAGCGGCTCCGTCCGCGTCTTCACCTCCACCCCCGTGTCCACCCCGGTGAAGCACCAGAAGCTGTCGCCGAAGGGCTTGGCGACGCGGTAGGCGATGTGCCGCCCCGAGGGCGACCAGAAGAATTCGTCCACGTCGTCCCGGTGCGCCAGCATCCGGGGCTGGTCGGCGCCGGGCTCCCACAGGTACACCTCGCCCTCGTCCAGGTAGGCCAGCGACGGGTCCTCCTCGCAGCCGGCCGCCAGGGCGGCCAGGGCCGGCAACAGCACGAGGAACCGCTTCGTGAACCAACCCATGTTCATCGCCACCTCAGCTTATCCTTTTGACCAACGCCCAGACGGCGTAGAAGGGGAGGAAGACCAGGAGCAGGGGCCAGGTGAACACCTGCCAGGCCGAGAGGCGGTCCAGTTGTTGCCGGCGGCTGGCGTAGGGCACCTTGTCGCCGAAGCATCCCAGCCAGAGGTAGGCGCGGAAGAGGTAGCGCCCGACCACGAGGTAGAGGAAGAGTCCGGCCAGGACGGCGAGTATGCGCAGGAACATGATCAGACGGCGTCGGTGTAATTAATGCGCCTAATACCCTTTTATCAACTCAAAATCAATCCATCACGTCGGCGGTGCGGCCGCGAATGAAGAGATTACGCGCCCGCCGCGCCAGCGGCAGCCCGACTCTCCAGCCCCAGCCCCCGAAGGCCGAGAGCTTGAGGTCGTGCGCCCCGACGAAGACCGTGTGCGCCCCGCCGAAGCCCTTCTTGAACCTGTACACGCCCCACAGTGGGTGCTTTTCTTTGGGCTCCACCGGCGCCCCCCAGAAGTCGTAGACCAGCGCCCCCCGCGCCCTGGCCCGCTGAATGGCTCTCCACTGGAGGAGCTGGGCCCCCTTGTGCTTGGAATGGCGCTGGGAGCTGGCCCCGTAAACGTAGTACGCGGTGCGCCCGGCATAAATCAGCCACACACCGGCCACATCCTCGCCCTCGAAGCGCGCCAGGAGGAGGTCGCAGGCGTCCGCCTCGGAGAAGGCGTCCCACACCCGGTGGTAGTACGGGGGGTCGTGGGCCAGGAACCGCTGGCGCTCCTCCGTCTCCTCCAACAAATTCACGAAGCGCTCGACGCCCGCGGGGGAGTTGGCCGATTCGATTTCCACCCCGCGCCGCTCGGCCAGGCCGACGTTGTAGCGCGTGTGACTCTCGAGACCGGCTAAAAGCGTGTCCTCGTCCGGGGTCAGGTCCAACAGGAGCGTCCCCCTCGGCTGCACGTCCTGGACGCCGCGGCGGAAGCCCAGGCCGGTTAAAAGACTCAGGGAATCCCCGCCGTCGGGGACGCGCGGCTCGACGGTCAGCACGGCCGCGCGCCGGGCGAAGTCGTGCCCTTTCACCGCGTCGAGCCAGAGTTTAAAAGCGTCGGGACGCGCCGGGTCCCACAGAGGGCCGTAGGGGCAGTAGAGCCAGTTCCGGCCCAGGAACGGAAGCCGACGCACCAGCACCTGCCCCAGGGCGGCCGGCGAGCCGTCGGGACTCCCGACGACGACGCGCAGGACGCGGTAGCCGTAAGCCGCCTTGACCTCGGCCCAGGCGGACGTCTGTGTGGGCGGCGCCCCGTTGAAAGACCCGACCAGGGCGTCCCACCCCGGGGGGTCGAAGAGTGTTTCGCTCGGCGCCAAAGCTCGTCCCTAAGTCGTGCCTTGCAGGTCTTCCTTCTCCCGCTTGGGCAGACGCACGGTGAAGGCGGTCCCCTCACCGGGGCGGCTCTCGAAGGAGATTATCCCCTCGTGGGCGTCCACGATGCTCTTCGAGATGAACAGGCCCAGGCCGGTTCCCTCGGCGGCGCTGGAGCCCCGCTTGTACTTCTCGAAGATGTGCTTCTGCTGCTCGGAGGAGATGCCCGGGCCGTTGTCGGCGACGGAGAAGAATACGTAATTTTCGTCCTGCCCCGTGCCGACGGTAATCTCGCCCCCCCGCTGGATGAACTTCACCGCGTTCGACAACAGGTTGTTTATCACCCGCTCGATCTGAATCGGGTCCAGCATGATGGGGGCCAGCGTCTCGTCCAGGTTCAGGCGCAGGTTGAGCTTTTTCATCTCCAACTGGGCCGCCACGTTCTTCGCCAGGTGCGAGATGAGGCTGTTGAGCTGCAGGCGCTGCATGTCCAGCCGCACGCCCTCCGAGGAGAACTTGTTCATCGCCAGGAAGTCGTTGATGAGGGCCAGCATCCGGTCCGCGTTGGTGGCGATGCTCTGCATGGGCTCGACTATGCGCTCCGAGGGCTCGCCGTACGCCCCCGAAAGCAGTAGCGAGCAGTAGCCCATCACGCTCGTGAGCGGGTTCTTCAGGTCGTGGGTGATCATGGAGATGAAGTCGTCGTTGAGGCGCTGGAGCCGGATTTTGTCCATCGCCTTCTCGACGGCCAGCTTGAGCACGTCGAAATCGAAGGGCTTGACCAGGTAGTTGTAGGCCCCGCGCCGCAGCGCCTCGATGGACGACCGCATGGAGGAGTAGCCCGTGATGACGATGACCAGCGTATGCGGCAGGTTCTCGCCGACGTAGTCGAGCACGGTGAAGCCGTCCACCTTGGGCATCATCAGGTCGGCGATGACCAGGTCGTAGTTCGACTCGCGCAGCATCGAGATGCCCTCGCTCCCGTCGGACGCGGTGTCCACGCGGTAGCCGGTCTGCTCCAACAGGATGCGGATGGAGTCGCACATCCGACGTTCGTCGTCTATGACGAGTATTTTTTCGCGACCGGACTCTGCCACGGCTATCCCTCCCGCGCCGGCAGGCTGATGGTGAACGTGGTCCCCTCGCCGGGGGCGCTTTGCGCCTCCATCATACCATCGAAACTCTGGACGATGCCATAGGAGACGGAGAGACCCAGGCCGGTGCCCTTCTTGCCTTTGGTGGTGAAGAAGGGATCGAAGATGTAGGGCAGGTTCTCCGGGGGGATGCCCAGACCTGAGTCGGAGAAGGAGATGACCACCCGGCGGTCCGAAAGACGGGTGTGGACACGCAGGGTGCCGCCGGAGGGCATGGCGTCCTGGGCGTTGGTCACCAGGTTCAACAGCACCTGGCGCAACTGGTCCGGCGACACTAAAACGCCGGGCAGGTCGTCGGCGAGGTCTTTTTCCACCGCGATGCCCAACTTTTCGAGCTGGATGCCCACCAGCATCAACAGGTCCTCCACGAGCTGGTTGACGTCGGTATGCTCGAGGTAGGCGCTCTCGGGCCGGTAGAAGTCCAAAAGACCGGAGATGATGCGGGCGATGCGCTGAACCTCCTCCTCGATGACGCCGAGGGTCTTGTAGGGTTCGCCGGAGGGATCGAGGTCCCCCCTGGCTATCTGGAGGTAGTTCGTGATTATCCCCAGGGGGTTGTTGACCTCGTGGGCGATGTCGGCGGCGAGCTTGCCGGTGGCGGCCAGCTTCTCCGACCGCGTGAGGGCGAGGCGCAGGTCCTCGAGCTCGCGGATGTCGCGGCTCACGGCCACGCTGCCGGTGAACCGGCCCTTTTCGTCCACCAGCGGGGAAACCGACAGCTCCACCGTGATGGGCGAACCGTCCTTCGTGCGCAGGTCCACCTGGCGAACGGTGGAGGGGCGGCCCTCGTCCAGGCGCCGGGTCATCTCGGCCACCGTGTCCCGGTCGCGGTCGAAGTAGAAGATCCCGATGGGCTTCCCCCGGACCTCGTCCTCGGCGTAGCCCATGGCCAGAGAGGCGGCGCGGTTGAGGATCTCCAGCCGGCCCTCGGCGTCCGCCACGGTCACGAGGTCCGGCGAGGCGTCAATGACCTCGCGCAGATACCGCCGGGCCGCCGACAGCTCCGCCGTCTTGGCGTCCACCTCCCGCTCCAGGTCGGCCGAGTAGTTCGCCAGCGCCTCCTCGGCCTTCTTGCGCTCCGTGATGTCCGTGATGAGCGAAATCATGTACTGGATGGACTTATCGCGGCTGATGAAGTCTATGTTCATCTCAACGGGAATCTGATCCCCGGACATCTTGAACAGGGTCAGCTCGGTGGGCTTTCCCGAGAAGATGGCCAGCTTGTCCTGGTACACCTGCGTGTCGAGCGTCTCCCCCAAAAGCTCGCCCATCTCCCCCGGCTCCTCGGGAACGATGAGGTCGTAGAACCTCTTCCCGACGAGCCCCTCCTCCGCGAAGCCCAGCATCTGCAGGAGAGCCGGATTCGCCATGGTCACCTCGCCCATGCGGTCGGAGAGGCAGATGCCGACGGGGGATTTGCTCCAGATGGAGCGGTAGCGCTCCTCCGACTCGCGCAGCAGCTCCTCGGCCTGCTTGCGCTCCGTGATGTCGCGGACGATGATCAGATCGGCCGGCGCCCCCGAGTACTGGATGAGCCCCACGTTCAGCTCCAGGGGGACGGTGTGCCCGTCGGAGTGTATCCCGGTGACCTCGTAAACGGAGGGCACATCCTCGCCCCGCATGCGCCGTTCGTAGAGGTCGGCGAGCCTGGAACGGTCCGCCGGCACGATGAAGTCGGAGAAGTCCTTCCCCAGCATCTCCCCGGAATCGTACCCGGACATGGCCAGCATGGCCGTGTTCACGAAGACGAACCGGAAATCCTGGACGATGACGACCCCGTCGGTGGCCTGCTCCACCAGGCTGCGGTACTTCTCCTCGGACTCCTCCAGGGCCTCCAGATACTGGGAGCGTTTGAGCGCCACCGAGGTCAGTCGGGCGAAGACCCGCACCTTGGCCAGATCGTCGTCGGTGAAGACCCGGTCCAGGGCGTGGATGAGGAACACTCCCAAAAGGGTATCGCCGTCCATTATGGGCTCGCCCATGACCGATTCGCGGTGCTCCTCCGAGTCGTCGGTCCCCTCGATGTGTACCACGGGGCGGTCGGGGTCGCAGAAGTTGGAGTAGGCGCCGCGCCGGAGCTGGGCCACCTTCCCGCCCAGCCCCACCCCCAGGGGGACCCGGAACGCCATCAACTCGTCCCGCGAGGTGGGGGCGTTCGTATAGATGGGCGCGAGCACGCCCTCCTCGGGATCGAACAGCAGGATGTTGCAGAAGTGGGCGTTCATCAACAGCCGGGCGTTGTCGGCGATCTTGGCCAGCACCTTCTCCAGGTCGGTCTCGTCGGCCAGGGTCATCGTGGTCTCGTAGAGCGTGCGGTACGTGTCCTCCGAGCGCTCGAGCGCCTGATGGTTCTCCGCCCGCTTGATGGCGATGGAGGCCAGACGGGCGAAGATGGAGAGCTTGCCCAGGTCGCCCTCGTCGTAGAGCTTGCCCTCGGCGCCGATGGTGATGACGCCCAGAAGGGTGTCGGAGTCCATCACCGGCTCGGAGATGACCGACTCGATCGAGTCCACCTCCCCGTCGGTGCCCTCGACGTGCACCACGGGGCGGTCGGTGTCGGTGTAGTTGGAGTAATTGCCGGCGCGCTCGAGGGCCACCTTGCCGGAAAGGCCGACCCCCATGGAGACCGTGAAGCCCAGGATGGCCTCCCGCTCCCGGGGCGCGTTGGAGTAGAAGGGCACGAGCACCCCTTCGGACGCGTCGAAGGTGAAGTATGTGCAGTAGATGGAGTCCAGGAGCCGGGTGGCCTGGTCGCAGATCCGGGAGATGATTTTGAAAAGGTCGGTCTCGTCGGCCAGGGTGAGTGTGGTGTCGTAGAGCCGGTGGTAGGTATCCTCGGACTCGGCCAGGGCCTCCAGGTTCTCGGCGCGCAGGACGGCTATCTCGGCCTGCCGGGCGAAGATGGAGAGCTTCTCGACGTCCTCCTCGGTGAAGACGTCGTCCTCCTTGTTGATGCTGATGACGCCGATGACCCGCCCGGAGTCGAACATGGGCACCGCGAGCACCGATTCACGCAGGTCAACCTCATCGCTGGTGCCGGGCACGTGGACGGAGAAGTCGTCGGAATCCCCCAGGTTGAGGCAGAGTCTCTCCCCGGTCTGGGCCACCCGACCGGAGACGCCCTCCCCCAGGGGGATATCGAAGTCCATTATCTCCTCCGTCGCCGTGGGGTCGTTGCAGTAGATGGGCAGGAGGACACCGCGCTGGTCATCGAGGCGGTACACGGTGCAGTCGGACGCCCTGGCCAGCGCCGACGCCTGGTCGGCGATGACCTTGATCACCTTCAGGGGATCGGTCTTGTCGGCCAGGGCCAGGGTGGTCTCGTACAGACTGCGGTACGTCTCCTCGGAGCGGACCAGGTCCTCGGATTTCCGGGTCCTCTTCACCGCGATCTCCGCCTGGCGGGCGAAGACGGTCAGCTTCGTCAGGTCGTCCTCGGTGAATACGGCGTCGAACTTGCCGATGGTGATGACGCCCAGCACGCGCTCGTCGTCGAACATGGGCACGGAGATGAGCGACTCCCGCTCGTCAACCGTCGCGTCGGTGCCCGGGATGTGGACCGAGATGGCCTTCTCCGGGTCGCCGGGGTTGGCGAACATGCCCACGCCGGAGAGGGCCACGTGTCCCGAGAGCCCCTCGCCGAGGGGTATCGTGAAGTCCCTGAATATCTCCTGGTAATCCTGGCGGGTGGAGTAGATGGGCCTGAGCACCGACCGGCCTGAGTCCACCAGGAAGAAAATGCACTTGCGGCTCCCGAGCATGATCGAGGCCTTGTTCGCGATGACCTCGATCACGTGGAGGAGCTCGGTGGAGTCGGCCAGGGCCAGGGTGGTTTCGTAGAGGCTGTGGTACGTGCGCTCACTGGCGGCCAGCTCCTCGATGTTCTTGGTGCGCTTGACGGCTATCTCCGCCTGACGGGCAAAAACGAATAACTTCGCAAGGTCTTCGTCCGTGAAGGAGCCGGTGAACTTGCCCAGGGTTATCACGCCCAGGACCTTCCCGACGTCGAACATGGGCACCGAGATCAACGATTCGCTCGAATCCTCCCCCTCGTCGGTGCCCTCGACGTGGACCGAGACGTCGTCCACCTCACCGGCGTTCAGGTACCGGCCGACGCCCGACTCGGCCACCTTGCCCGAGAGCCCCACGCCCAGGGGCACCTCGAAGCCCATGATGATGTCGCGGTAGTCGGGCCGCGTCGAGTAGATGGGGGTGAGCACATGCCGGTCGGCATCCAGGAGCAGGAAGATGCACTGCTGGGCGCCGAGAAGACCGGTGGCCTGGAGGGCGATGACGCCGATGACGTCGGTGAGCTCGGTGGAGTAGGCCAGGGCCAGCGTGGTCTCGTAGAAGCTCTTGTAGGTCTCCTCGGAGCGGGCCAGCGCCATCTCCGTCTTCTTGCGGTCGGTGACGTCCTCGGTGATGATGACCACCCGGCTCACCGCGTCCCCCTCGTCCCGGAGGGGGTAGAAGTGCTGGGAAACCCACCGGGCACCGCCGGACCGCGAAGGGACTATCTCGACCTCGGGGATGTGGAGGTAGTCGCTACCCTCGTAAACGCGACGGACCTCGGGGAGCCACTCGCCCAGGTACTCATCCTCCTCGTCGAACTTGAGCTCCGTCCGCTCCCTTTTAAAATCGCGGCCGATCTCTTCCTCCGTGACGGCCCAGATGCGCCTCCACGCCTCGTTACAGGAGAGCAGCCGGCCGAAACGGTTCCGCACCGACACGCCCAGGGGCGAGCGCTCGATGAGCGCCCGGCTGAACTCCTCCGACTCGCGCAGCGCCTCCTGGGCCAGGACGCGCTCGGTCACGTTCTCCAGGATGCCGTCTATGTGCCGATCCTTCCCCCGCTCGTCCCGGACCAGGGTGGCGTTGAGCGAGGCCCAGAAGGTGGAGTCGTCCTTTTTCCGCTGCTGGACGCAGAAATCGGTCACGAAGCCCTTCGTCGTCAGCGACTCCACGAACTCTCGGCGCTGCCGGGGGTCGGTGTAGAAGTCGCCCACGTTGACCGACAGCATCTCATCCTCGGAGGCGTAGCCGAACATGGCGTAGAGGGCCGGGTTGGCCGACAGCACCTCCCCCTCGGGGCTGGTGCGGAAGACGCCCACGGGGATGTTCTCCTGGAGGGAGCGGTAGCGCTCCTCGGAGTCGCGCAGGGCCACCTCGGTCAGTTCCTCCTGGGTGATGTCCCGGATGACGGTCACCACCCGGTCCACTCGGTCACCCTTGAAAATCGGTATCTTGCGGGTCTCGGTGATGATCTCCCGCCCGCCGACGACGTTCTTCTCCTCGGTCAGGAGCGTTCGGCCGCTGGAGAAGACCTCCTTGTACTCGGCCCTGACGCTCTTCGGGAGGAACCCGAAGGCCCCGAAGAAGCTCTTCCCCGTCACCACCGGGTCCAGGCCCAGCTCCTCCACCCAGCGCGTGAGTTTCGTGTTGACCAGAGTGATGCGAAGCTTGGAGTCCACGACGTGGATGGCGTCCCCCATGGAGTCCAGGGTCGTGCGGTACTGTTCCTCGGATTCCCGCAGGTGTTCGTGGATAGCCTTGCGCTCGCTCTGGTCCACCAGGATGCCGTCGTGGAAGACTATCTCCCCGTCGGCGTCCCGCACCGCCCGCACGTTGATCTGCACCCAGAAGGTGGAGCCGTCCCGGCGGAGCATCTCCGCCTCGAAATCGGCCACCACATCCTTTTCGGTCAGAGCGTCGAGGAGCTCGAGCCGCCGCTCCGGCGAGGCGTAGAGGTCTACCACCCCCACGTCGAACATCTCGTCGGGGGAGGAGTAGCCGAACATCCTCACGAAGGCGGGGTTGACGGAGATGACCCGGCCGTCGTGCGTCACCCGGAACACCCCCACCGGGATGTTGTCCTGGAGGGAGCGGTAGCGCTCCTCGGACTCACGGAGCGCCTCCGACGCCCGGACGCTCTCCGTGATGTCGAAGCAGTTCCCCAGGTAGGCGGCTCGGCCCCCGTAGGGGATCGGCCGGGCACCGACCAGGAGGACCACCGTTTCGCCGTCCTTCCTCTTGATCCGCATCGTGTACCGGCTGGGGACTTGGGAGCCCGATTTGCGGGCCGCGTCCCGTCGGGCGAGGAGATCCCGGTCCTCCTCGTGGACCAGCTCGCCGGTGTCCAGGGTCAGCAGTTCCTTTTTGGTGTAGCCGGTGATTTCGGCCATCTCGTTGTTGACGTAGAGGAAGTTGGCGTCCCGGTAGATGTAAACCCCGACGATGGCCTCCTCGGAGAGAACGCGGTAGCGTTCCTCGGACTCGCGGAGCGCCTCCTCGGCCAGCTTGCGGTCGGTGATGTCGCGGGACACGCCGACGATGGCGGTGGCCTTCTTCCCCGACTCGTCGTACACCACGGTGCGGGCGTCGGACAGCCAGCGATACTCGCCGTCCGCGTGGCGCAGGCGGTACTCGATGACCGGATTCTCCACCGCCCCGCGGGCGTTGTCCCGCAGCGCCTCCGCGTCCGCCACCACCACGGCCGTGTCGTCGGGGTGGATCCGCTTCGCCAGCTCGCCCGACTTCGCCATCTCGACGAACTGCTCGACCCCGTAGCCGAGGATTTTCACCAGCGCCGGGGAGAGGTACGCGTAGCTCTCATCCTCCAGGTTCACCCGGTAGAAGAGGTCGTTGGTGTTTTCCACCAGGAAGCGGTATCTCTTCTCGGATTCGCGGAGCGCCTCCTCGGCCCGCACGCTCTCGGTTATGTCCATGCAGTTGCCCAGGGTGGTCGCGCCGCCGCCCCCCCCGAAGCTCGGAAGATGCCGCACCCGGAGCTCGACCACGCGGGTCTCGCCGTCTTTGCGCAGGATGTGCATCTGATAGCTGGATGGCACCCCCTCGCCTTTGGCCCGCACCTCGTTGAGCCGGCGGATGAACTCCTGGTCCTCCTCGGGGACGACGTCCCAGGGATTCATCTTCAGGAGCTCTTCCCGGCTGTAGCCGGTTATCTCCGCTAACTTGGGATTCACGAAGACGAAACGGTCGTCCTTGAATATATAGACGCCGACGAGCGCTTCCTCGGTGTAGGTGCGGTAGAGCTCCTCGGAAGCCGCGAGGGCCTCCTCGGCCCGCTTGCGCTCGGTGATGTCGTTGCCCGCTCCGATGAAACGCCGAATCCAGCCGTCCGGGTCCACCAGGGGGATGAGGCGGATTTCGAAGGATTTTCTGCCGGCCCCCTCGCCGAAGCTGGCCTCGTTGGTGTGCACCTTTCCCAGCTTGGCCCACTCGAAGGAATTCCTGATTCTCGCGCATTCATCCGGCGGATGCAGGGCGGATACGGGCCTCCCGTTGTAGTACTCGGTGGTGTGCCCCTCCACCGCGGCGAAGGCGTCGTTGACCTGCTCGTAGTAGAGCTCCCCGTCCTCCCCCTCCACGACCGACCACAACAGGACGTCCACCCCCTCGAAGAGCGCCCGGAGCTCACGCAGGTGCTTGTCCCGATCCTCCTCGGCCCGCACATGTTCGGTGATGTCCACGCAGTTGCCCAGGCTGGCGACGCCCGAGTCGTCGAACCGGAGCGAAGCGGAGGAATGCGAAGCAAAACCCGGGAGCCGCTGCGCCCGGAGCTCGAGCACCCGCACCTCGCCGTCGGAGCGCCGGATGTGCATCCGGTATGTGTTGGGCACCTCCTCGCCCCGGGCCCGGGCCTTCTCCCGCTCCCGCAGGTGACCGTCGCGGTCCTCCTCCAGCACGATGCTCATGGGATCCATAGCCAGGAGCTCTTCCCGCGGGTAGCCGGTTATCTCCTCCATCCGGTGGTTGGCGAAGACGAAACGGCCCTTCTCGAAGATGTAAACACCGACGAGCGCCTCCTCGGTGAAGGTGCGGTAGAGCTCCTCGGACTCCCTCAGGCGCTCCTCGGCCAACTTGCGCTCGGTGATGTCGCGGGTCACCCCGACGATGGCGGTGGCCTTCCCCGCCTCGTCGAGGACGACCGTCCGCGAATCCGACAGCCAGCGGTACTCGCCGTCCGCGTGGCGCAGGCGGTATTCGATGGCGGGTTTTTCCCGCGCACCCCGCGCGTTGTCCCGCAGCGCCGCCGCATCCTCCAACAGCCATCCGAGGTCGTCGGGGTGGATCCGCTTCGCCACCTCGCCGGTCTTCGCCATCTCGATGAATTCCTCGGCCGTGAAGCCGAGGATGCTTTTCATCGCCGGGGAGAGGTACGCGTAGCTCTCGTCCTCCAGGTTCACCCGGTAGAAGACGTCGTAGGTGTTCTCCACCAGGAAGCGGTATCTCTGCTCCGATTCCCTCAGGCGCTCCTCGACCTCGACCCGCTCGGTGACGTCCTCGACGGTGCCCTCGTAGTAGAGCGTCTTCCCCTTCTCGTCGCGCACGGCCCTGGCGTTCTCGCGCACGTGGAGGTTCGCGCCGTCGAGCCGCTTCCAGACCGATTCCAGGCCGCGAATCTCCCCGCCCTTCTCCACCACCCGCTTGAAATCCGCCCGGGAGTGGCCCGACTGGTACCCCTGCTCCAGGTCCCGCCGGGACAGCTCCTCGAAGGAATCGTAGCCCAGCATCCGCACCAGGGCCGGGTTGGCCATGAGCACCCGCCCGTCGGGGGTGGTGCGGTAGATGCCGATGACGTTGTTTTCGAACACGCCCCGGAAGCGCTCCTCGGACACCCGGAGCTCGGCGGCGAGGAGCTGCTGTTCGACGGCCTTCCCGACGATGTCGGAGCAGGCCTTGATCAGGTTAAAGTCGTCCCGGCTGAAATCGAAGGGGGCCATGACGGTGATCGAGCCGGTGATCCGCCCCGCCGAATCGGTGAAGGGGATGCCCAGGAAGGACGTGTTGCCGAACTTCTCCGCTATCGGGGCTGCGAAGGGCCGCAGGGGGCTTTTTTTCTCGACCAGCGCCTCGACCAGGGTACGGATGTCCGTCTGGTTGACTGGCGAGTCGGGCTCGAAGCCCAGGCCGTGGACCGTGGGGTGGCCGGTGCGGATGGTCCGGGCGATGACGCTTTCGCAGTCGAGGGGGATTTTCCAGTTGCTGAAACGCCGGCCGGCCAACTTTTCACCGAAGCGCAGGATGGCCGACGCCACCCGGTGCGCCCGGACGACGAGGCATCGCCCCTCGTCCTCGACGAGGTTCACGCTCGAGTAGGTGGGGAATATCTCCGCGAGCCGCTCAACGGCGGCGTCCAGGACCTCCTGCACCGACCCCATGGTGAAGAGCTCCCGGGAGAGGGCGGCCAGGACGGCGCTCTGCCTTACCCGGCGCTCCAGGGCCTCGGCGCCCGAAATGTCCTCCACCAACCCGTCGAAAACCGTTCGATCCCCGGCGGCCGACAGGGGCTCGAGGGTGAGGGACGCCCGAAGGGTCCCGCCGTCGGTCCTCTTCAGCTCGGTCCCGTACCCCCCGACCCCCTCGCCGGACCCGAGCCGCTCGAAGAGGTCCTTCGCGCGCCGGGGATGGGCCAAGAGGCTCCGCAGCTTGACCCCGACGAGGTCGCCGGGGTCCGTGCGGCCGAGCATCCGGGCCAGGGACCGGTTGGCCCACGAAATCCCCCCGTCCGCGTCGCAGCGGAAGACGCCCTGCGGGATGACGTCGCAGAGGGATTCGAGGCCCGAGTCCGCCCCCCGGTCACCGAGCCCGGACCGGAGATCTCCCAGCTCGGCGATGAGTTGGGCCTTGGTCTTCTTCTCGTCTAGCATCGTTTCACCTTGGATCCCGAGCGGGTGGGCTCACCGGCGAAAAGGCCGGTCGGTTCTGCACATACAAACTGGATTTTACCAGTTTACGGCGGGGGGGACAAGGCGCGGGGAGAGTCGCGAAAAACGGCGCGGGGCGGAGGTGCAGCGGTCCCTTCTCCCTTCCAGGGAGAGGCTCGCCTACTGGCTAGGGTGAGGATCGAGGCCGGGAACGTAGAAAACGCGGCGGCCCGCGGAGGGGCCGCCCTACATCATCGCAATTTGCACGACACGAGCCCGGGAGGGGGTACAGTGACCCCCCTCTCCCTCCGGGAGAGGGGATGGGGGTGAGGGCCACCATATAAAAAAAGGCGGGGCAACGAAGCCCCGCCCTACGGATATTCTTGGGAACGGCTCTACTGGGACGTGATGGTTATCACCCGCTCGGCGGAGTTGGCGCGGATGTCGGTGGCGTACATGCCGTAGAGCTGGGTGGGCATCACGTGATAGACGCCGGGCCGCTCGGCGCGCACGCGGTAGCGAATCTCGCGCTCGCCCAGGGGCAGTTGGCCGTAGAAGAAGGCGGTGAGCTGCTCCTTGAGCTCGCGGTAGGTCCCCGTCTGCCAATCCCATCCCGAACGGTCCTTGGGCAAAAACTCGCAGCCGGCGACCCGCGGGTCCTCGACCGCCACGTAATCGAAGTCGTTGGGGCTCTCGATGGTGAGCACCACCTCGATGTAATCGCCCACCTTCACCGTCCAGTCGCTGTCCACCAGGGAGGTCAGGGTCGTCCCGTCGGAGCCGACGAGGTAGAAGTCGCGCTCGCAGCGGACGGTGTCCCAGCGGGCCGGAATCATCTCCTCCTTGGAGTAGAACTCCAGGGCGGCGGTGAAGTAGAGCCGGCCCGGACCGTCGCTCTTTTCGATGGTGAAGGGCAGGGTGCCCGGCTGGACCTCCTCCCCGGCGCGCTCGGTGGATACCCCGTCGCCCCAGACGTCGGGGGGCGTGAAGGGGGTCTGGATCAGCACCTCGTCCCCCAGCATCGCCGAGGCCAGGTAGTCGGTCGAAAGCTCGCCGGTGTAGGTCATGTAGTCAATCAG
>Ga0307378_10007112_pt1 | contig 15117 bp, 12 predicted proteins | sample UN1MG_FD_202238 | JGI IMG/M metagenome (GOLD analysis project Ga0307378, IMG submission 202238) | Soil microbial communities from Risofladan, Vaasa, Finland - UN-1 | ecosystem: Environmental > Terrestrial > Soil > Coastal area > Acid sulfate soil | place: Finland: Risofladan, Vaasa | collected...
GGGACGTATACAAGACACCCGAGGAGGCGGGATTTTCATCGGCAAAAATCCAGATAGCCAAGGACTATTGGGAAACGCTGCGACCCGACGCCGGGGCGACCATCGTCGTCTACAAGGGAAAAATCCTCGTGGCCTGGGGAGAAGTCTCCTACAAATACATGTGCCACTCCGTCAGAAAAAGCTTCCTCAGCGCCCTCTACGGCATCCATGTCGACGAAGGCAACATCGATCTGGAAAAGACCATGGCCGAGCTCGGCATCGACGACAACCCGCCGCTGACAGAGCAGGAGAAGCAGGCGAAGGTGGTCCAACTGCTCATGGCCCGCTCGGGCGTCTACCACACGGCCGCGGCGGAGGCGCCGGAAATGCAGGCCAACCGGCCCGCCCGCGGCAGCCATGCTCCGGGCACTTTCTGGTACTACAACAACTGGGATTTCAACACCCTCGGCACCATCTTCAGGCAGGAAACCGGCAAGGACATCTACCAGGAATTCGAGGATAGAATCGCCGGCCCGATCGGCATGCAGGATTACAAACCGAGCGACAGCGATTATTCATATGAACTGCATTATTCGATCCACCCCGCATACCCGTTCCGCATGACCGCGCGCGACCGCGCACGCTTCGGCCAGCTCTTCCTTCAGCAAGGCAGGTGGGGGGACCAACAGATCGTTCCCGCGAAATGGGTCAGGAAAAGCACCAGTGCCTTGTCCGATGCATCCGAAGGGAATCCGGATTTCGTAGGCCTAGGTTACGGCTACATGTGGTGGACGATCGATCGGAGTCTGCTCAGCAGGCTGCCTGTCTCGACGGAAAACCACATGGCCGAGCTCAGCGTTTTCATGGCCAACGGTTACCGCGGACACATGATTACGGTCGTACCCGACGCCGAGATCGTCTTCGTCATGTGCGTCAACACCGACCTGGGAGTCTTCAACGTCGAGGTCACTGCGATCGAGAGCTTTGAAATCTTCAACCTGATCCTCGACGCGAAACAATTCGAAATCGTAGACCTCGCGGCGGAAAAGGTCTGGACCCCCAGGAAAACGGCTGCTCCGGGCGATCCTCTCAAACTCTCGGCCAGGATCAGGAATCTCAGCAAAGCCAAGTCGGAAAAAACGACTGTCGGGTTTTATCTCTCCAAAAACAAGAAACTCGATAGCACGGATATCCTGCTTGGCGAGGCATCCCTGCCAAAACTACTTGGAGGCAAGAAAAAAACGGTCCGGCTGAAAACGAACTTGCCCGATAACATCACAGCAGGGAACTATTACCTTCTTGCTTACGCCGACAGAGAGAATGAAAACGGCGATCCTCACACGGGCAACAACCTGGTGGTCAGCGGGAAGAAGATTGGCGTGCGGTAAGGCTTGGTAGTCTGTGTTATGATTTCCCCGCAGGTATCCCGCATCGATTCGCAACTCTTTATTTAATGACGACATGATCAGAATCCTGCACATCGAGAACGATTCCGCCTACCACGATTTCATCAAGTCGCATCTGCTGAGCATCGATGAAGACATCGAATTCGCCGTCGCCGAATCTTTCGAGGACGCCGTCGCGGCTTTGGCTTCCGCGGAGTTCGACTGTGTCCTTACCAATGATCGCTTCGAACAGCTTTCAGGCTCGGAAGCCTTGGAAAGTTTGCGCGCCCAAGGGATACGCGTGCCGGTGGTCGTGCTGACCGATGACGAGGTCGACGAAGATTCTCAGTCGGGTAGGGGAGCGTCGGTTGACGATCTGGCCGCCAGAGTAGCCTACGAGAAATTCAATGTTATCTATAGGAAAATTAACTATCTCTGCTTCATCAGCGCTCAGCGAAGAGCACTCCGCAGCAAGGATTCATTTCCTAATGATCTTCAAGCCGATGCCGTTGAGAGTCTCCGACGCAACCTGACGACTCTGACGAGAAGGGAAATCGAGATACTCGATCTGCTCGCCTGCGGGAACTCGAACAAGGAGATCGGTGCGGAACTGGGAATCAGCTATTTCACGGTCGTGAATCATGTCCGCAATCTCTACAAGAAACTCGATATTCACAGCCGAGCTGAGGCGATTCATTTCATGCTGCGGGCGAAGGCGCTCGAGATTTTTCCGGACGGTTTCCGGCAAGATGATGAAGTAACCGGCTGAGCAAGCCGGGACTATCGTGATATCAGGGCCTCAAGTTTCGCTATGAAGGATTCAAATTCCGGAATCACCGCCAGTTCCCGGAGCTTCGGATTTATCCTGATCATGATCAAGGTGAAATGCGCGATCTCACGCTGCCTCTGTAAATCCCCGTTGTCGAAAAAGCCCTTCAGCAGTTCGAAGGCCGCCGCGTGGATGAGAACAGACCTGCCAGACAAGGTTTGTGAAAAATTTGTCGATATTCTGCTTTTTTCTTGATTACAGGTAGGACTGGGATTAACATGAGAAGGATTCTCAAATTGGGGTGGTAAAATGAAGTATCAGAGAGCCGATTCGATAGCAAAGAAAACCCTATCGGTTCTCCTGGCTGCGGCCTATCTCACCATCTTCATCGTCCACGACGTCGTTTTCGAAGAACCGCCGGTTTTCGCCGTCCCAGGCAAGGCGAGCGAAAACCTGATCTCAAGCGACGTCTGCGATGATCAGAGCCTCGCCCCAGCAAGCGAGCACCATTGTCCCTTCTGCTCCGGCTTTGTCGACACCCATGCCGGACCCTTTGTGGGGACGATGGATAGGTCGTGGTTGGGAGTATCAACACCAGATTCTTATTCTGAAGCACTCCCCATCCAACATTCCTGCCGCCCCCGAGACCCTCCAGACATCCCCGCATAATTAGCATCCCGCTTCAAAGCGCCGGCTTCGGGCCCTGAAAGCCCGATCTTGTTCGATCTCCGAGAGCTGCGACAGTGTGCAGCTTACTCCCCCCGCGAGGCGCGACCCAAAACCGCTGAGCCCGGCGCATATCAGCCGATCCCTTATCACGTCTTACCGACGCGGATTGCTTGGAGTAATACAATGAGTTCATTTGGTAAGTTATCTGTTGTAATTATTATATGTTTGCTTTTTGTTCCGCCTCTATGCGCGGAATTCATCCTTGATCCCATCCGCCTCAATCAACCGATTTCGCTTGCCGGCTACGTCATCTCGCCCGAGGGCGTCCGTGTGCCCGCCGCGGCGGTCCGGATACTCGAAACGGGTCAGAGGACCATGTCCGACGGCAACGGGCGCTTCAGCTTCAACGAAATCTGGTACGGAGAGGTGACCTTCGAGATCAGCAGCAAAGATTACGAGCAGGCCTCCAGCGGCCGGATCGACCTGATTAACAGGCAAGGGCTGCTCGAGTTGAAATTCGAGAACCTCAGGTCCTTCGCCGAGACGATAGTCATCACCGCCACGCGCGAAGAACGCCTACTCAAGGACGTTCCCGTGCGCACCGAAGTCATCACCGCCGATTTCATCGAAAAGAAAGCCGCTGTCACTCTGGCCGATGCCATCGAGGCCACCGCCGGCCTGCGCGTGCAGAACAACTGCCAGAACTGCGGATTCAACTCCCTCAGAATCAACGGCCTTGACGGCAACTACTCCCACGTGCTGCTCAACGGCCTGCCCGCCTTTTCCTCGCTGGCCAGCGTCTACGGTCTCGAGCAAATTCCAACGGTCATGGTCGACAGGATCGAAGTCATCAAGGGCGGGGCCAGCGCACTCTACGGCCCAAGCGCCGTCGGAGGAGTCGTCAATGTCATAACCAAGCGCCCCGCTACCAACTCATTGTCGTTGGAAACCGTCTACAGCAACATGGATGGTGAAAACGGCGGCGGCTTGCGCGGCTTCGGCTCCTGGACCTCTCGCAGTGGCCGAACGGCTCTCTTCACTTACGGAAACATCGTCCACGCCGCGGCCTACGACCGCAACGGCGACGGCTTCTCCGACATCGCCTACAAGTCACTCAACGCCGTCGGGGCCCGCCTCTTTCAGAGGATGTTGAACGATACCGCCGAGTTGGAGATCGGCCTGGACTTCACCTACGAGGATCGCAAGGGCGGCGAGAACAAATTGGACGGCGAGCCCCACGAGACCTCCCTGGCAGAGTGGGTTGAAAGCACCCGAACCTCGGTCAGCGCCAAGTGGCACCACTTCCTCGGAGGGGGAGCAAACTACACTGTCCACCTGATCCACGCCTACACCGACCGCGACACCTATTACGGCGCGGGCTACGATCCCAACGCCTACGGCACCACCTCCAACCCCAACACAAACATCGCCGCCTACTATTCCCATAGCCTGGCCCGGCACAACCTACAGTACGGCCTCCAGTACGAGCGCGACAGGATCACCGACGAGCACCCCGGCTTCAACTGGGTCACCCACGGCGAGTTCGAAAACTACGGCGCCTACGTGCAGGACGACTTCAAGCTCAACAACCGCCTCTCTCTGCTCCTGGGCGGCAGGGTCGACAAACACTCACTCCTCAGCGACCCGGTCTTTTCGCCCCGGCTCTCCGTCATGCTTTCCCCGGGCGAAAACATCCGCGTCCGCGCAACCTTCTCACAGGGCTTCAAGGCACCCGCCGTCTTCGATGAGGACCTTCACATCGAGCTCTCGGGCGGGGAACCGCGCTACCAGCTCTACGATCCCCAACTCAAAGAGGAAAGAGCCTCGTCATTCAGCCTCAGCGCCGAATACTCGGCCGACAGCGCTCTGCGGCTTGAAGGCAATCTCTTCTACACAACCATCAACGACACCTTCGTCAACGAGCTGGTCAGCAGCGACGACGATCCGGTCAGGCTCTTCATGCGCGTCAACGGAGGATCGTCGAAAGTCTACGGCCTCGAGGTAAATGCCGATCTTGAACTGCCTGCGGGATTCGATCTGAAGACCGGCTGGACGTTCCAGCGCAGCCGCTTCGATCAGCCGGAGCCGGAATTCGGCAGCCTCAACTTCTTCAGTGCGCCCAATGTCTACGGCTACGCCATGGGCACCTGCTACCACAGCCGCTTCACCGCTTCCCTCGGCCTGGAAGTCAACGGCGGCATGTGGGTGCCCCATTATGCCGGCTGGATCGACGACGACCGCCTCGAGCTGGTCGATTCCTACTACACGCTCAACGCAAAGGTCGACATACCGCTCGTCCGCGGCCCCTACGCGCTCAACCTCCTGCTCAATATCTACAACATCAACGACTACTTCCAGGACGACCTCGACATCGGGCCCGACCGCGACGCCGGATGGATCTACGGACCCCGGCGGCCGCGAACCTTCTCCTTCGGGCTCAAACTTGATCTGTGAAATCACAGGTAGCCTCCACATGATCGGGTGAGCGGTCTCCGTACTTGCCGCTCCACGCCATTCCCAGCGGTCTCCGGCGTGGGGCGGCATCACCCGGTTTTCAGCACACCTCCTCAGCACAAAAGTGGCGAATGCCGGATAATTCAATTTGGTGTTTTCAGGATCAACGCGCAAACTTGACAAGGGGGCTGGCGCATGGCGGCGCCGGCCGTTCTGGCTTCCTTTTTTATACGATTCTTGCTTTCCCGCTGCCTGCTCGTGAGCAATAATGCCCTGGGTTCGATTACCGCAAGTAGGATGAGGCTATGAAAAACGTCCTCCACCAGCCGGCCGGAAAACTGCATGACCTGTCAGTGGATTACATTCGAGGAGAGTGATCTATGAGGATTCCGGAAGTCAACGCGGACGCCGGGTATATTTATGATCTGATAGAAGCGCCGATTAAAACCGAGTTGTTGATGACCGGCCTCAAGCTTGGCGTTTTCGACCACCTGAGTGATTTCGTGGATGCGGTGCAGGTGGCCGGCGCTGCGGGGACTCATCCGCCTAACACGGCGTTGCTGCTCGACCACCTGGCTATGATCGATCTTGTCGAAAAAAGAAACGGCTTGTATCGCAACAGACCGATAGCGGAGACATTCCTCGTCAGCGGCAACCCGGCATACCTCGGCCCCCTCTGCAAGAGCACGGTTCGGCACTATCAGCCCGTGACAGCTCGCCTGGAGGAAATAATAGTTCAGGGACCGCCTGACTCGGTGTCGCACGAGGAGGCGATGGGCTCTCCCGAGTTCTGGTCTGAACACATCAAAGCCCTCGTTGGCTGGGCCTATTCCGGCATCGCCCTGCAAATGGCGGGCATCATCGCCGAACTCCCCGAATTCCGGCAAATGGGCAGGATGCTCGACCTCGGCGGAGGACCGGGTATCTTCGCAGTCGCGTTCGTCGCCGCTCACGAGGACTTGAAAGCCGTGGTCTTCGACATGCCGGAGGTGGTGAAAGCGGCACAGAAGTGTATCGCCGATCACGGCATGCAGGATCGCATCTCGACGATGGCCGGCGATTACCTTACAGATGACATCGGCAGCGGTTACGATTTGATCTGGGCCAGCTCAACGCTCAGTTGTGCTCACGGCTGTCTCGATGAGCTTGTCGCAAAAATCCATGGGGCGTTGAATCCCGGCGGATTGTTTGCCTGCCTTGCCGGCGGTTTGACCGATGAGCGCACCAAGCCCGACGCCATGCTGGCGCACATTGCCATGTGCATGACAGGGCATGATGTCCGCTTCGACCAGGGCGATATCGCCGATGCGATGTTGCGGGTTGGTTTCAAGTCGGTAAGGAGCAGGACGATCAAAGCGATCGCGGGACCGATGGAACTGGACATCGGCCGAAAGGCAAAGCACTGAAGTCGAACTCGTAAAAAGAGGGACAGGCCGCTACCGCTTCCTTCTTTCACTCCTGCTTCTTTCTTTCCCGCCGCCGACTCGTGAGCAATAATACGGTGGTCAAGATTCACGGATGGAGGATGAAGCGATGGAAACAGTCCTGCGCGAACTAGGCAAAGAACTCGACAAGCTGCGCCCGCAGTCGATCAGGCCCGCCGAGGGGTTAATCAAGCACGACTACCTCATCCCCGCCGGCTACTACAAGCAGATGTGGGACTGGGACGGCTACTTCATCGGCTGCCACCTCGCCAGCCGAAGCCCCGAGGAGGCCATCTATCTGAAGTGGTGGGTGCTCAATTTCGTCGAAGCCATCGACGAGCAGGGCTACGTCGCCGGCTGCATCACCACCGAGGGCCCCCAGCTGTTCTTCGGCAGGTTCGCGATGAAGCCCTTTCTCTCACAGGGGGCTTATTACGCCTCCGAACGCCTCGGCGACTACGAGTGGCTCAGGGAGGTCTATCACGGCCTCGTGAAAGTCATCGGGTATCGCGAGCGCACGGAGTTCGATCCCCGCTACGGCCTCTTCTTCTGGGACCTCGCTGTCCAGTCCGGCGCCGACAACAACGTCGTGCTCACCAACGATGAGGACGACCGCGACGCCATCCTCGCCTGCGACGCCTGCACATTCCAGCTGCGCGAATACCTGGCCACCGCCGCTATCGCCCGTAAGCTAGGCTTTGCCGGGGACTCAGAGTTATATGCCTCCAAAGCCGCCGATCTCGAGCGGGCCATGCTGCAACACCTCTGGTTTGAAGAAGATGCCTCCTGCTTCAACATCCGTCGCGACAGCGGCCAGCCCATCAAGCGCGTCAGCTACTCCAACTTCATCCCCCTGATTCAGAAACTCCTGCCCCGGGAGCAGGGCAGGGCCATGATCTCCCGCTACCTCTGGAACGAGGACCACATGCTCTCGCCCTTCGGCCTGCGCACCCTCTCCAAAGCCGACCCCGGCTACAACAACGTCAACATGATCGAGCCCTACTCCAACTGGCAGGGTCCCGTCTGGCCGGTGGCAAACTTCCTCTATTCCATCGCTCTCGTCAACTACGGCTTCCACGAAGAGGCCGGCCGCCTCGCCCTCATCCTCGGCCGACTGCTGCTAGGCGACATCCGCGACTGCGGCTCGATGCACGAGAACTACCATGCTGACACCGGGGAGCCGCTCGCACCCACGGCGGAGCAGTCACCCGGCGGCGTCTTCACCGGCTTCGTCGGCTGGAACATGACCGTCGAAAACATGCTCCGGGGCGCCGTCGACGGCGATTGGATGCTCCAGGAGATAGAATAGAATCACGCCTGTCTGGGAATATCGTAGTACCGTTACTGAATTCCTGTCCGGCGCGGAGGCGGCCGGCCGGGTCGTTAATCCGTCCTGCTCAAGCGCGGCTTGAACGCAACGATCAAGGAGCTGCTGCTGGCGGCGGAGTACGTCTACGTCAACGGCTCGTCGGAAATAATGCTCTGCGAGAGGGGAATCAGGACCTTCGAGACCTATACTCGCAACACGCTTGACATCTCCGCCGTGCCGGCACTCAAGCAACTTAGCCACCTGCCAGTGATCATCGACCCCTCCCACTCCGCGGGGCGCAGGGAAATGATCCTGCCGTTGTCACGGGCCGGCATCGCCGCCGGGGCCGACGGCCTGATGATCGAAACGCATCTGTTCCCCGCGCAGGCGCTCTCCGACGGCGACCAGAGCCTGCCGCCGGAACAGTTCGGTGAGATAATGCGGGGGATCAGGGAGACCCACTCCATGCTCAGCGGGCGTGGCGGCACCGGGGCGCAGTAATTCACTCGTGAGCCGGTCCTGTTACGACTTGTTTCATGAGGCCTTTATCCACACTAATTCACCAATGGCCGGCGTATCAGCGCAAAGGGCGGTATAATCCGGAATAAAGATTGCTACTCAAATATATCATTTCAATATTTGCAGGCCGTTACTAATGCTTCATTGACTTGGATAAAAATCCGTAAATATGTTGGATAATTCAATATAATGGATCACGCCGGGCACGTTACGGTGAATGCCTAATACGGTTTTCTGAAGCGTATATCATGTGTATACAAAATGTATAATAGATAATTTGTTGTGGCAACAGCATTATCCGCAACGCTGATTCGCCCTTTTCCCTCCCCGCCACAGCAGCGAACCCACCACCTGCAAGCCTCGTTGCGTTGGGCATTTTACTTGCATATTTTCCTCTGGGTGATATCCAAAAATCTATCTGCAAATCGAAAAAGGAGGTGATAAATACGCCTGATTAAAGATGTGTGGCGTGATCAGAAGATCCACGCCGCGGGAAAACCAAAGTTACTTGGAGGTGGGCAATGAAGAAATTTATCCCAATAATTTTGGTATTACTTTTAGCAACAGCAGCCTATGCTCAGAACAAGGGCCGTATCGTGGGCACCGTGACTACCGCCGAGGGTGCCGCGATTGAGGGAGTGAAGGTAACCATCACATCGGATGCCCTGATCGGAACGACGCAGGAGACAGTGACCAACGACAAGGGTTACTTCAGGTTCATGCTCCTGCCGGTCGGGGTCTACAACGCCAAGTTTGAGAAAGCAGAGTACAAACCAATCGAGCAGACGGACCTCGATCTGGGTTTCGACGCCACCCTTGTGATCGACAAGGAGATGGAACCCGGCGCCTTCGAGGAACTAATCGTCATCTCCGGCGAGGCGCCCCTGGTCGACAAGACGTCCTCCGGCATCAGCGACAAGCTGGATACGGAGTTCCTCCAGAATGTTCCCAACACACGTAACGTCTGGAGCATGCCGAACCTGACTGCCGGCTTCACCAACAATTCCGCCTTCGGCGGTGTGGCGCAGTCGGGTCAATCGTACAGCACCGACGGCGTCAACGTCTCCGATCCGGCCACCGGCACCGTCTTCGCTGCTTCAGGCTTGGGCCCGGAAGTGGTCGATCAGATTGACGTCGCCATGTTCGGCAGCCCCGCAGAGTACGGTGCCTTCACAGGCGCGGCGCTCAACGTGATCACCAAGAGCGGCGGTAACGATTTCCACGGCGAAGTCAACTACTTCTTCCAGAACACCAGCTGGGTCAGCGACAACACGAAAGAGTACGCCGATGTCGGCATCTCCGCGCCGACGGCCACAAAGCTCACCGACCCGAACTTCGTCATCGGCGGCCCGGTTTTGAAAGACAAGATCTGGTTCTTCTTCAGTTACAACTACAAGAAGTACGAAACCCAGATCGAGTTGATCGACAAGACCGTCACCCAGGTAGAAGACCCCAAACTTCCATTCATCAAAATGTCGGCCCGCTGGGATGAGCGCAACCTCACGTCGTTCAGCTGGATGAACTACAAGAGGAACCGCTCTCACCGCTCCTACGTCGGCAGCTGGCGCGCCAACTACGAAGACAGCCTCTGGTACCAGGAGACCAAGAGCGACACATACCTCTTCAATCACAGCTACATTCTGAGCAACGACATCGTGATCGAGGGTCGCTTCGCCGGCTTCCGCGGCGGATTCGACCTGATACCCATCGGCGGCACCGGCTACGACCATCCGCTCATGTGGGACAGGGCACTCGGCCAGCACAAGCCCGGCAGCAGCGCGAACCGTGAGGACGACTACACCCGCAACCGCGACAACCTGCTGTTCTCCACCAACTACTTCAACGATGACCTCAACGGCAGCCACAGCATGAAATTCGGGATCGAGTACGAGCGTAGCCTCGGCGGCCGCTACATCACCCTGGTTGGCTACCAGCAGTACTACGGCGACTTAACCTACTCGTGGACCGATTACGGCGAGTGGGAAGGCTACACGGTGATCAAGCGCATCTCCGCCTACGCGCAGGACAGCTGGAGCATCAACGACAGGCTGACGCTCAACCTCGGCTTCCGCTACGACTCCAGCGGTATCTATGCCGACGACCCCAGCATAGCCATCATCGGCAGCGACTCAGCCGTCCGCTATAAGGATCCGGCCTTGCGCCTGGGCGCAGCCTACGACCTCTTCGGCGACGGCACCACGGTTATTCGCGCCTTCTTCGGCCGTTACTACGAAGGCGTTGTCACCGGCAACACAGAGGCCCTCATCACCCAGCAGCCGCCGACGAAGGTCTATTACGGACGCTACGTTTTGGGCTCAAGCGCGCCTGAGTGGACGCTGTGGTCCGTCAGCGGCGGCACCGGCAACTTCTTCGCCGATCCCGACCAAAGCAACCAGTACACCGAAGGATTCATGCTCGGAATCGAGCGCGAGGTCATGGAGAACCTGGCCGGCTCCATCAACTTCGTCTGGAAGAAGGACAAGGACATCGTCGGTGTCGTCGCCCCCGGTGCCACATGGGACACCGCCCAGGCCAACTTCAGCAACAGTAGAGGATCCTATTCCGGTGTCTACTACCCCAACTACAACTCCGGCGCCACCGAGCTCTACACCAATCCGAACACCAGCAATCCGGGCGTTCTCGAGGAGCCATACCGCAAGTACTGGGGCCTCAGCTTTGAAGCCACCAAGCGGATGAGCGACAACTGGAGTCTCAGAGCCAACTACACCTACTCCCGCAACACCGGTAACCTGGGCCAGGACTACGGCATCATTCAGGGCTTCTCGTCCTACGACAATCCCAACAGCTGGGTCAATGCCACCGGACGCCTGAGCCTCGAGAGGCCGCATGTCCTCAAGGTCAGCGGTACCTACATTGCGCCGTTCGAGATCCTCATCACCCCCGCCTACACCTGGATGAGCGGCGCGCCCTGGGCGCCGTCCGTGACCATTGGCAACGCCACAGTCCGGATTGAACCCGTCGATGGCAGCAAGCGCTATGAGAACCAGGCCAATCTGGACTTGAGGCTGGAGAAAGCCTTCACACTGGCCGGCAAGTACCGCGTCGGCGTTGTCTTCGACGTCTTCCACGCCTTCAACGATGACGCAGTGACCGGCTACAAGTCTACCAACATCACCAGCAGCAACTTCACAGTTCCCAACGCCATAGTGAGAGCACGCTACTACCAGGCCGGAGTTCGCTTCAACTTCTAAGCGAAAGCGGCAGTAGGGATCACGTATTCAAAGCCCCCGGAAGCTCCGGGGGCTTTTCTTCGCCTTGACCGCCGGCCGAGCCTGGCGATCGCATTAAGGCTTGGCCGGCAGCAGGCAACCATCAGCTCAACGGACGTTCCCGGCGGTCAGTAACGGTGCGCAGCGGAGTTTTCCTGGTTTCCTGATTGAGAGCTGACCGGCGGCACAGCCTCTCTGCTTTGCTATTTCATCCGCTTTCGCTGTCTCTCGCGGAAACGGCGCACCTTCATCAGGTTGCCGCAGCCGCTGCCCTCGCACCAGCGCCGGGACCGGTTGCGGCTGTTGTCGTAGAACACCCAGAGGCAATCGCTGTTCTCGCAGATCTTGATCCGCGCAAGGTCCCCCTCGGCCAACACTTCGGCGAAGGAGAGGGCTATGTCGGAGAGGATGAAATCGAGGTCCTGCGCCACGGGCAACAGCTGAAGTTGATAAGATTCCTTTGCTTTCTCCAGATGCCTGACCACCGGCGATCCGGCCAGATACGAGTTCAGCAGATCCCGCGCCTTGCCGGGAATCGGACGCCCGGAGATGGCGGCGTCGACTATTCTCCTCAGCAGCGATCGCAGTTCACGCAGAGCCTCCGCCGCGCGGTCCGGCGATACCGCCTGCGGAGCGCCGCTCCACCGCCGCAGAAATCCCTTCAGCCAATTCGGATTGGCCAGGCGGTCCTCCGAGCGGCCGCTGCCACGGTAGTCGTGCCAGTCGCTGTTGAGCAGGTCCATCCACGCCGGTTCCATCCGTAACCCCCTATTTTTCACTTGACAGTTACGCACGGGCCCTTCATATTGTCAATTGTAACTATCATAAAGAATCTATGATAGTTACATAGAGCATCGCACGTCGTCGGCTGGCGCTTCCGCCGGGATTTAGGGCTGTTGCCAGGAGACCATAGGGAGGTCCCGAATGATCAACAAGTTGCAGGATTGGGCGAAAACCCGCGGCTATAGAATCGCCTGGGGTGACGCCTCCATCGTGATGGAAATCCGTAAGGAGTTCGACACGCTCCTTGTCGAAGGCGAGATCGATCGTGCTTTCTACAAGAGCAACCTCGACTGGTTCGTTTATCCAAAGGGAATCACGCTGAAAGAGCCTAAATCCGTGATTATCGTGGCTGTTCCACTTGCGGCACATACTTTGGCGTTCCAATTGGACGGTGATGAGCTGGAGACGATCCTGCCACCCACCTATGTGAAGTACAAAAAGCTGTTCGGGCAGGTACACGACGATCTGGCTGCCAGCGTGATCCGCGACACCTGCTGCTCGGAAATACTCCAGGCCCCGCTCAAGGCAACGGCGACGCGACTGGGCCTCGCGACTTACGGTCGCAACAATATCACCTACATCGAGGGCCTGGGGAGTTACTTCCAGTTCGTTGGGATCCTGACTGATGCGGAGTTGCCGCCGTCCGGCGGCTCGAGCAGCGGAAATCCCAAGATGAATCCCGAATGCATGCACTGTACGATATGTTTCGAGGCCTGCCCGACGAGAGCGATTCGACAGAAAAGGGTTCTGCTGTCGGCGGAGCGCTGCTTTACCCTACAAAGCGAGTCGCATGAACCCTGGCCGCGCTGGATCCAGCCGGTGCTCGATCGTTGCTTCTCGGCCCAGACTTGCCTCATCGGCTGCCTCCAATGCCAGGTCGTCTGTCCGCGGAACCAGGGACTGCTGCGAACGGAACCTGCGGGGATATCTTTTACCGCCGCAGAGACGGAATGGATACTGGCGGGAAAGCCGTGCGATTCGCATCCGCTGGGCATGGATATCAAAGCCAAATTCGACGAGATAGACATGTTCAAGGACTACCGCTGTTTCACAAAGAACCTGCGGGAGTTGGTGAAACAACTGTAAAAATGTGCCGGAAGGCATTCCGGCCGAGTGCGCCAGGGTGGAGGAAGCCGTACCGTTATTCAATAACCCCTGAGTATTATCCGAACACCGTTAGCAGTGCGGCTTCCTCCGGATTGTATCAAGCGGGATTCCCATTGGAGACCGGAGCGAAATGCAGCTCGTTTTATCCCGGCGCGCTGCAGTGCTCAGGCATGCTGCATTTGAAGACTTCCAGGGATTTCTTCAAGCCAAAAGCCCTTCAAGGGTGGATAATTTCACGTCATCAGTGAGTTTTTACTGATTTAATTGCTTCAGCCGGTTGTCTCCGCCGGATTACGAAGTGTGGCGTGAGGCGGGAGAGAAGGACGGACTGCGGAAATATCGTTATCTGTATGAAGACGGCAACACTTTTGATGTGAGTGTGGATAGTGAAAACGCAGTCAGGACTATGGCCATCTCCTATAATAATATGCCGCAACAATTTGCGGGAGAACTGCGTGCCTATTTGCTTGAATTCTACAAGCAACACCTGATGATGGACGAGTTTACATCCGGCAAGGGAATGATCACTTTCTCAGAGCAGGGTGCCACTGATAACGAAACGATTTACCTGGCGTTGACCGTATTAAAGGATTCAGTTGAGCTGGCACTCTGGCGGAAGCAGACTCCAGTGCAGTGACATACACCTGCACCGAACATTCTCAAACGGATGATATTTTGCGGTACCCCTGTTCTGCCTATCGAGGGATTCTAGAGAAGCATTGGAAGTCTCACCCGTCACTGTCCGTCTCAGGGTGAAATCTTAGATTGAGTCAACATACGCCGGGATCTTGTGTCTTTTTTGCCGGACTTATCGTAAATTGGATCTAAAAGCACAGGGAAAGCGGGGGTGACTCATGCCTGATTCAATCTCTTTCAATCTCAACGGTCGCTCCGTCAGCATTGAGGTTGACGGTGAGAGGCCGCTGTTATGGGTGCTGCGCTCCGATCTGGGCCTGACCGGCACGAAGTCCGGCTGCGGCGAGGGGCACTGCGGCGCCTGCACGGTGCTGGTCGACGGCGAGCCGGTACGCTCATGCCAGACGCCCGTAAGGGAGGCCGCCGGCAAGCAGGTGATGACAATCGAGGGCTTGTCGAGCAACGGCAAGCTGCACCCGCTTCAGGAGGCGTTTATCAAGCATTATGCGCTGCAGTGCGGCTTCTGCACGCCGGGTATGCTGATGAGTGCCTACAGCCTGATTCAGCACAATCCAAATCCGAGCCGGGAGCAGATCGTCGAGGCGATGGAGGACAATTTCTGCCGATGCGGCACCTATAGCCGGATCATCGAAGCGGTCCGGGATACGGCGCAGCAGCTGAGAGGGGAGGCGCGAGATGAAAGACGATAACAGCAAGGACCTACGTCCGGTTGACGCGCATGACGGCGCCTCCATGAGCAACTCGTTCAGCCGCCGCGGTTTCCTGCAAATGGTCGGTGGCGGCATCATCGTATTCTATTCCACCAGCCCCGTTGCCCTGGCTCAGGAAAGAG
>Ga0307378_10007114_pt1 | contig 15116 bp, 14 predicted proteins | sample UN1MG_FD_202238 | JGI IMG/M metagenome (GOLD analysis project Ga0307378, IMG submission 202238) | Soil microbial communities from Risofladan, Vaasa, Finland - UN-1 | ecosystem: Environmental > Terrestrial > Soil > Coastal area > Acid sulfate soil | place: Finland: Risofladan, Vaasa | collected...
AATACCCCCGCGACACCTCGCGGGGCCCGAAAATGGCCCCGAGCCGGCCCCTCCCGAGCACGACCGCTGCGGCCGCGCGCTCAGGCGACGCTGACAACGTCAATTCGGCGTATTGTTCGAGGTGCCCTTAAACATGTCGGCGACGAACATTCCGAGCGCGTGCAGAATCTTAAACATCGCTCCGAATGATGCGGCGATTCGACCTCACGACGCGAATCCACGCCGGATGATATTTTCGGAAGGGACAACCCTTTGAACCCGCCGCCCAAAGCAGACGTTCAGTTGTTTGTAACAGGCATAATAGGTAGACGCTGAACGAGGACGACAAACTCTGGCGCTTGCTAGCCATCAGTATCTATTTGACCCGACATTCCCCAGATGATCAGGGATCAGCGTGAACACTAGCATTCTGCTGGGGTACACGGAAGCCATCAGGCGGCGTCTGCACGGCTTCGGGCGCTGGTTGCGGCCCGGACCATTCCCGAGAAGCCGATTTGGTGCTTTTTCTCGTCAATCAGACACACTCCTCCCGTCGTGATGACGCATCCGACTCCTTCAGTCCCTACGCTGGAGCCGGTCTTGGCCGCAGTCCGTCGATCAGCCGCAGGATTTCCTGGAACAATTCCCTCGGCACCGCGACCTCGGCCATCTGGAAGATGACGTAACGGCCATGGCGCACGACCTTGGCGCCGATCTTCACCAGTTTTTCCCGCAGGCTCGTCAGCGACCACTGCTTGACCGCCTCCGGCAGAGCCAGCGTCCGCATGAAGTTGGCGAGATTGTAGGCCAGCGCATGCAGCTGAAGACGTACGGCGTTGGCGGCGAACGAGCAGCATGACAGCCGCGTCCACTTGATGGCGTTCTTGCCTTCCTTGATCCACTGCTCCGCCGTGCCGCGCTGATTGTAGAAGGCGACGACCCGCTCCGCCGGTCTCGTCATGTTGGTGACGATGAAGCCGACGGTTGGATAAAGCTCGCCCGGATGCCACTCGACCTTGGCGACTACGCGTCTGCTCTTGCTCCAGCTCTTGGCCTGATAGCTGAAGCTGGCGTGGAACCGCTGCACGTGGTTCGGCGGGCGACCGACCGGTCGCTTGAGCAGATATGCGATCCTCTGTTGAAGAATCTGATTGGCGGGCAGGCGGATGGCATACTTGTAGCCTTCGGCCTCCAGGAACTCGTAGACCTCGGGGTTCGCAAAGGCGGCATCGGCGCGGAAGTAGCAGCGCTTGAACTTGCCCCGATAGCGGGCCACGACCGGCTCCAGCACGTCCTGCCAGCCGTCGGCACTATGGACGTTGCCCGGACGCAGCGCGCAGCGTTCCAGATCACCGAACTGATTGAACACGAACAGCGGATGATAGCAGGTACAGGCGAAGTGGCCGTTGTAGGCGGTGCCTTCCTGGTCGCCATAGGTCGGGCTCACGCTCGAGTCCATGTCGAGCACGATTGTCCTCGGCGGTTGGCGGCCATGAACGCGGTCGATCCAATGACCGGAGAGATCGGCGAGCACGACAAGGTTCTCATCATTCGCGAGCCACTCCGTCTCGAACCGGCCCATCTGGCTGGTAGAGGCTGCCTGCTTCGTTGCAGCACGACCGCCAACGATCCAGCGCATCGCCGGATCACGCCCGAGCCGGTCGGCATCGTTCACGTCCTCGTATCCGGCAAGGCGACCGAACACAGACTGCCGCAGCATCCCGATCAGATCATGCCGACCGTTCCTGCCCGTGCGTCCATCAGCCAGATTTTGCCCCGCGATTACCATCAGGCCGAGGACGTCATCCAGCTCGCGATAGGCCAGCAATCCTGCATCGGAGGTGACGCTGGAGCCGTGGAACTCGAGCTTCAGTCGGCGGTCGAAATTGAGCCGAGGAACGTTCGATTCCGATTCACCCGTTGGGTGCGCCATAATTGACCTCGATCCAATGATATAAGCTACTGAATCTTATATCTGAATCGGCCAAGGCCGGCAGCAACTCAGTGCTTCATCCGGGGAATGCGGGGTAAGCGCTGACCGGTCCAGCAAGCGCGCCGCCGAGACCGAGGATCGTCTTCTGGTTGTCACCGACCGCGGTCTCGAACGGATCGCGCTTGATGTTGTCGACCTGGGCCCAATGATAGGGCTGCGCACCGGCAACAAAGCCCGTCGGTGTCTGCGACACCATCTGGAAGTAAATCTTCCAGTTCTTGTACCGGACCGCCGACGGGTCCTTGCCTGAGTAGTAGAAAAAGGTGTCACGTGCCGATGTCTCAGACGTGCCTTCCAGGTAGGCGCGCTGGTTGACGCCGTCGAGCATCGTCTTGACGATCCCCGGATATTTGCCGGCCTCGATCTGCTTCTTCAGCTCGTCGCCTTTGGCGCCACCAGCGATGTCGACAAGCGTGGGCACCCAGTCGAGCGACGCAAATATGTCGTTCTTGATCGTGCCCGGTTTGATGTGGCCAGGCCAGCGCACGACCATCGGAGCGCGCATCCCGCCTTCCCACGTCGTCAGTTTGCCGCCCTGGAAGGGGGTGACGCCGCCGTCGGGGTAGGTGATCGTCTCGGCGCCATTGTCCGTGGTGAAGACCACGATCGTGTTGTCGAGCTCGCCCATGTCCTCAAGTTTCTTGAGAACATAGCCGATGTTGTCGTCCATCTGCTTCATACCGGAGACACAGCTTTCGAGTGATCTTCATTGGCTTTTCCTCTTTGTAGGAGCTTGGGTGAGGTAAGAAACCCGAACCCGACGTGCAGGTCGGAAGGGTTGACAACAATCGTGTGACGAATCCATGACTTTGAACCGTGCGCCTTGCGCAAAAATGCCATGTTCGCCGCCATGTCTCCTCATTGGCCGATCCTGGTTCAATACAAGAAGGAACATCCGGCACCGCCGCCGCGGCCGACGCCGATCTGCAAGGGGCAGTGAGATTGGTGTCAACGACGTGCGCGGCATCAGCCGCGTCGTCTACGACATCACCTCGAAAGCCGCCGGCACGATCGCGTGGGAGTAGGGGAACGTTTACCGCTCAATTTCGGCTTCTGACCCGCTTTGGACATGCGCAGGCGGGCTGCGGCCTCATGCGGCGCGGCCGGTGCCAATGAACCCGGACACCTTCTTGAAGTGAGCGACGGCAGCGCCGCCACCCGTCGTCTTGGTGAAGAGGTCGAGCGTCTCGTCGCCGTCGTCGCCGACCGGCGTCAGCGCCTGATCCATGTATGTTTTTGCTTTGGGCGCGCGCGCGATGGCGATCGCCGTCAGCAACAGCCGGACGCTCGCACCGGCGAAGATCGCATGCTTGCTGAGTGCCTCCCACGCGTAGCTTGACCAGAAGATCCAGAAATTTTCGCGCGGCAGGCCGGGACGGCGTTCAGACCGACGTTTGGCGCGCAGGACGCCGCTCTGTAACGGGTGCAGGTTTTCGAGGCGGACCGTGATCGCGAACGTCACCAGGACCTTTACCAGGCTGAGCATCGGTACGCCGGTCGCCGCTGCGCGACGCAGCAGCGTCTTCATGTGCTTGGGCGTGTAATAGAGCGACCAGGCCTCGCGGTAGATGCCCTCCCACTCCTGTTTGCTCATCTTGGGGTGGGCGGTGCAGACATGCTCCACGTCGTAGACGTTGAGATCTGGGTCCATCGCGACGCCCTTCTTCCACAGGACCTGATGATCCTCCGAGCCGGGCAGCGGCGTCAGGCAGAAGAACTCGATGACATCGAGCGGCAGCTCGTCCTGGATGATCGCGATATCGCGCCTGATCGTCTCCGGCGTATCCGAGGGAAAGCCGAGGATATATCCGGCCAGCGTGATGATGCCCTGTGCCTTCCACGCAAGCAGCATCTTGCGGTACTCTGTGATCTTGTTCTGGCGCTTCTTCGCCGCGGTGAGATTGTCCGGATTGATGTTCTCCAAGCCGATGAAGACGCGCGTGACGCCAGCCCGCTTCGCCTTCTCCACGAAATTCTTAATCTTGTGGCACAGCGTATCAACCTGGATCATCAGGCCGAGAGGGATCCGCTCCTTCTCCCGCAACTCGATCAGGCGGTCGAAGATCGCCTCCCACTCTTTGTTGCGCGCAAAATTGTCGTCCGTGATGAAAAATTTGTGGATGCCTTGCGCCCAATTAAGACGAACCAGAGTCTCGATGTCATCAGCCGAGCGAAAGCGCGACTTGCGTCCCTGCACGTTGATGATGGTGCAGAACGAGCACTGATAAGGACAGCCGCGGCCCGCGTCGAAACTCGCGCTGAGGCCGAGCGTACGCTCGACATAGCGCTTCGGTAGGAACGGCACGGGCGTGCCCTCAATGCCGGGCAAGTCCTTCATGAAGTCGTAGAGCGGCGCGAGCTGGCCCGCAGCGGCGTCGCGCAACACCATGTCGAGCCGGCCCTCGGCTTCGCCCGCAAACATGGAAACGCCCATGTCCCGGCAAGCATCGAGACCAACCGCGTGCCCGTCCAACATCGACAGACACCCTGATACGTGGAAACCACCCATGGCAACTTGGACTCCGGCCGCGCGGAACGGCCGGGCGATGTCGAGGGCACGGGGGTACTGGTTTGACTGAACGCCCACGAGAGCGACCAATCCGAAATTGCCGTGGCGCCGAAGACCGGCGAGAAGTGCGGGTATGTCGATGTGGGTGTTCGTCTCGTCAATCACCGCGATGTCGAAGGCGACGTCCGGCCCAAGAACCTGCCGCTCGGCGCAATCCGCGGCAATGCCGTATACGGCGGCGAGCGAATTAGAGGGGATCATGGCGCGCCACCAACGGATCACATAGCCGTCGTCATCGTAATGTGACGGCTTAATCAAGATGAGTTGGAAGCGTCTCTCCGCGATTCCTAGAGATTGTAACAGGATGTGCCCCCCCTTAGGGCAGCCCCCTCATACCACGTCACGGGCCATGGCGCGGGAATATAAGCACTAGAGCTGCTGCCCTTCCTCAAGCGCGGCTATTGGCTAGTCATTGTGTCCGTTCCTGGTACCAGGCGGACTGAACTTATCCCCGCTCCCCCAATCCGCGTTTATCCTGCTGCCACCTCGTCCGTTGAGGGGCGTCATCGCGAGGCGTCGTGAGGTGGGACGAGGTGCGGTGCCTGCGGGCTTGGTTCGCTAGCCAAGCACTCGGGCGGCGTCGGGGCTCCGCCCGGGCTCACTACGAAGCCCTGCCAGGAGCTGGCTGACGACTTGTCTATTGCGCTACCGCCCTCTGGGCTACTTGAGCGCAATGGAGGCGCGCTCGTGGCCGCTGAACCTGTTGAGCGCGCTGCGGTTACCCGAGAGGGTAACACCCAAGCGAAAGCGCGGCCCGGCGCTCGCATAATCGCCGCTAAATAGCATGCGTTTGCGCTATCGTTTCGCTACTTGAGCGCAAGCGTATGTGGCGCGTCGAGAGGCGCCCGCCGCGGTCCCGCCAAGGATCGCGGATGCCATAGGTTTGCGCTTGTCGGCGCGCCACCCCCTCGGGGCGAGGCCCTTTCGGGGGACGAGTTGCTCGAAACTCCGGGCGCTGCAACGCGTCGCGGGGATGACATTGCTGCGTGTTATGATCATCGTTACAAGCAACACCGATTCATCGCTTCACCCATTTCTCGGAGAATGACGCCATGCTCAAGAAAATCCTGATCGCGGTCGCGCTGCTGATCCTCGCTTTCGTCGTGGTCGTGGCGTTGCAGCCCTCACAGCTCAAGGTCGAGCGCACGGCGGCGATCGCCGCGCCATCGGCTGAAATCTTCCCGCATGTGAACGACTTCCATAATTGGGAGGCGTGGTCGCCCTGGGCCAAGCTCGATCCCAACGCCAAGATCGCGTTCGAGGGACCGGACTCGGGGACCGGCGCCAGCATGAGCTGGGCCGGCAACGACAAGGTGGGCGAAGGCAAGATGACGATGATCGAGAGCGCGCCCGACGACCACCTCAACATTAAGGTCGACTTCGTCAAGCCGTTCGAGGGCAGCGTCGACAGTGCCTTCGGCTTCAAGCCGGACGCGATCAGACCCAAGTGACCTGGACCATGACCGGCCACCACAATTTCATGGAAAAGGCCTTCTGCCTGATCATGAACGGCAAGAAGATGATGGCCGGCGACATGGACAAGGGCTTGGGGCAGTTGAAGCCGGTGGTGGAAGGGGCGAAGAAGACGTAACGTCCGCTTCTAGGGGCGCGAAGCCAAAGGGGGCCGTCATGGATTTCGACTACAAGCAGTTCTATCTGTCGGCCGAAGGCCGGGTTGACCGCAAACAATGGTGGCTCCGGCTCATCCTGCCGGTCTTCGTCATCGGCGTAATGTTGGCCTTCGTCGACATGGCGGTCGGGACCTACAACACGCGGACGGGCGGTGGCTTGTTGAGCGGCCTGTTCGGCCTGGCGGCTTTGGTCCCATCCATCCTTGTCGACATCAAACGCTGGCACGACCGTGACAAGTCGGGATGGTGGATGCTGATCCTGTTCGTGCCGATCGTCGGGGCGATCTGGTTCCTGATCGAGCTTGGCTTCCTGCGCGGGACGCCCGGACCGAACCGCTTCGGTCCGCCGGCCACCGACTGACGGAGCGACATCGAGCGCGCTAGACCCATGACCCTGCTCATCATCGGCATCATCGTCTTTCTCGGCATCCATCTCGTGCCGGCGTTTCCGCATTGGCGCGACGGGCTGATCGCGCGCTTCGGCAGCAATGGCTACCGCATCCTGTTCTCGGTCGTCTCCACCCTCGCCTTCGTGCTGCTGGTCTGGGGCTTTGCTCGGGCGCCGTTCATCCAAATCTGGTCGCCGCCCGGCTGGACGCGCCATGTCGCCATGCTCTTGATGCTGCCGGTGTTCATTCTCCTGATCGCCGCCTATGTGCCGGGACGGATCAAGGCCACCGTCAAGAACCCGTTCCTGGATGCGATCAGCACCTGGGCGCTGGCGCATCTGATCGCCAATGGCGATTTGGCCTCGATGATCCTGTTCGGATCGTTCCTCGCCTATGCCGTGTTCGACCGCATCAGGCTGAAGCGGCGCGCGGAGACTGGGCTGGTTACGGTGGCGGAGACCGGGCCGCCCCGAAACGACGTCATCGCCGTCATCGGGGGGCTCGCGCTCTATGGGGTCTTCCTGGTCTGGCTGCACCCGCTCCTGATCGGCGTCCCGGTTTTGCGTTAGGCGCCCCCCTGCGGCTTTTTTTGCACTGCAAAAAGCCCCATATTTCTGTCATAAGACGCCGAACCCCTTGGTTTTCTTTGTCGGGAGTCCTTAAGTGCCTGATCAATTTGCCTTTAAGCGGGTCACCGCGCCGGATATCGCCAAGCGCAAGGGCCAGGCGCCGGTCGTGGCGCTCACCGCCTATCACGCCCATACCGCCCGCATCATCGACCCTTATGTCGACCTGCTGCTCGTGGGCGATTCGCTCGGCATGGTCATGCATGGCTATGAGACCACCGTGCCGGTGCCGCTCGATCTCATGATCATGCACGCCCAGGCCGTGGTGCGTGGCTCGTCGCGCGCCCTGGTGGTCGTGGACATGCCGTTCGGATCCTACGAGGAGAGCCCCCCGGTCGCTTTTCGCAACGCCGCGCGGGTGATGAAGGAGACGGGCTGCGGCGCGATCAAGCTCGAGGGCGGCGCCCATATGGCGGAGACCATCCGCTATCTGACCGATCGCGGCATTCCGGTGATGAGCCATATCGGCATGACGCCCCAGGCCGTGAACATGATCGGCAGCTTCAGGCCACGGGGACGCTTCCGTTCCGAATGGGCGGCGTTCGAGGAAGACGCCCGCGCAGTCGCCGAAGCGGGGGCTTTTGCCGTGGTGCTCGAGGCGCTGGCGGAGCTTCTGGCCGCGCGCATCACCAGGCAGATCTCGATCCCGACCATCGGCATCGGTGCCAGCGCCGAATGCGACGGCCAGATCCTGGTGCTCGAGGATTTGCTCGGGCTTTCGCCGCGAGTGCCTAAATTCGTCAAGGAATACGCCCAAATCGGCGAAGCGATCGAGACCGCGGTCAAAACCTACGCCAGCGAGGTTCGCACCCGGGCCTTCCCCTCGGACGAGTACACCTATCCGATGTGCGACGAGCCTGTTGCAGTCACCAAAAAGCCCAAAATGACAGGCAGTTAGGCCCCTCTTTCGGACGGGGTTGCTTAGCCTAATCGCTCGCGTTTGACGCTCAGTGCCTTGCGCGAGCAGCACACCTTCACTATACGGCGGGGAGGGGGAAGCAGGCCGTTTACCCGCTTCCAGACCGGTTCGTACCGTCACGCAAACAGAGTTCGCCGCCAATGAGCGACCGTGATTTTTTTCGCGAGGTGGACGAGGCCGTCCGCCATGACCGATACCGGGCACTTTGGGACCGATATGGTCTCTATGCCTTGGGAATGGCCTTGCTGGTCGTCGTCGGCGTGGCCGGCTACAAGGGCTGGACCTATTGGCAGGAGCGCCAGGCGCGGGACGCCGGCACCGAGTTCAGTCAGGCCTTGGCCGAGCTGGACAAGGGCGAGGCCGCGACGGCGCGCGACGCTCTCGGCGCTCTGGCCGCAAAAGGTCCCGCCGGCTACCGGATCTTGGCGCGATTCCAACTCGCTAATGTCGAAGCGCAGGCTGGTGACGTCGATAAGGCCGTGGCGGATTACGATGCCCTTGCCACGGATGCCGGGACCGATGGCATCCTAAAGGGACTTGCCACGGTCCAGGCGGCGACGCTCCGGCTCGATAGTGCGGATTATGCGGAGATGGAACGCCGCCTGAAGGGGCTCATCGACCGAGGGAGCCCTTGGAGATATTCCGCCCGGGAGCTTCTTGGGCTTTCTGCTTACAGGCTCAACAACATGCCGGAGGCTGAAAAGCAGTTCAGTGCGCTCATCGCCGATCAGGAAACGCCCTCAAATCTGCGAGAGCGAGCGGACATGATGCTGGCGCTTATCGTGGGCGCGCCGCAGGCGTTGAGCACCACGGCGAAGTAACGACCAAAACCGAGGGTGGCTCAAAGGGTGAGCCCGGTTCTTACACGGGGAAGTAGCGGCCATTTGTGGCGCGCGTGTTTTGCGGCATTGCTGGCCGCAAGCCTAGTCGGCTGCGCCAGTAGCCTTCCGTCGATTAAGAACCCGTTCAAAAAGGCCGAGGAGAAACTGCCCGGCGAGCGTATCGCCGTGAGCACCGATCCGAATCTGGCGAATGTGGATCCCGCGGCTGCCGCCAGGCCAATTTCCTTGCCCCCGGCCGTCGCTAACGCGTCCTGGTCGGAACCCGGAGGCAATCCGTCCAACAATCTCGGCCATCTCGCTCTCGGTGACCGCCTGAACCAGGTGTGGCGCGTGGATATCGGCACCGGATCTTCGTCCAGTGGGCGCTTGAGTGCCATCCCGCTCGTTGCCGACGGCAAGGTGTTTACGCTCGATGCCGGCGGCACCGTCTCGGCGTTTTCCGCGGCGAGCGGCGGCAGGCTGTGGGCGACGAATTTGACGCCCAAAAAGGAAAAGCGGGCAGAGGGCTTTGGCGGCGGGCTCGCCCTCGATGGTGGGCGTCTCTACGCCGCGACGGGTTACGGCATTGTCGTCGGTATCAACCCCGAAAAGGGCGAGGTGCTGTGGACGCAGAATGTCGGGGAACCGGTCCGAAGTTCGCCGACGGCGGCCGGTGGCCGGGTTTATTTCGTGTCGACCGACAGCGTATTGCGCTGTCTCGACGGCGCCGACGGGCAGGAAGTGTGGACGGCTCGCGGCGTTCCCGAGCCGGCAACGCTGCTCTCCAATGTCAGCCCGGCGATCGGAAATGGCCGCGTGGTTGCGGCCTTTCCCGCCGGCGATATCGGCGCGTATGGGGCCGGCAACGGCCAGCCGAGCTGGAGAGATTCGATTGCGCGAAGCAGTGCAACCACCGCGGCCGGTATCCTGGCCGATCCGGCGCGGCCGGTGATCGATCGGGGCGTCGTCTTTGTCGTCAGCCACGGCGGCAAGATGATCGCCACCTCCGAATCGAGCGGCGAGAGGCTGTGGACCCGGAGCCTGACCAGCACCCAGATGCCTTGGGTCGCAGGCGATACCGTCTATGTAGTGGAGGTGACCGGCAGGCTGATGGCGCTGGCGCGAGCCGATGGCAAGGTTCGTTGGCTGACCGAGCTTCCCGGCAAAGCGAGGTGGAACGGGCCGGTGCTTGCAGGCGGCCGGCTCTGGCTCGTTTCGGCCGATGGCTCGCTGGTGGGGGTCGATGCGCGGACCGGCCAACTCGCGAGCACGACCAATCTCGGCACCAAGGTCTTTGTCTCCCCTGTTGTGGCCGGCGGGCGTATGTATATCCTCGCCGATAACGCTTCGCTCTACGCCCTGAACTAGCCTCCTTGACGGGAGCGCCACGCCCTTCACGCTCCGGTCCCCAATCCATGGTCTTCACCATCGCTATCGTCGGACGGCCAAATGTCGGCAAGTCGACACTGTTCAACCGTCTCGCCGGCAAACGCCTGGCGCTGGTGGACGACCAGCCCGGATTGACGCGCGACCGGCGTGAGGCCGATGCGCGAATAGGAGCGGTTCCCGTCAGGCTCATCGATACCGCTGGGCTCGAGGCCGGCAGCACGGGGCTGACGGCCCGCATGCGCGAGCAGACCCAGGCCGCGGTCAAGCAAGCTGATCTCGTGCTTTTTGTCGTGGATGCGCGGACAGGGCTGGTGCCAGCCGACGAGATCTTCGCCGATCTCGTTCGCGCCTCGGGCAAGCCCGTGATTCTCGCCGCGAATAAATGTGAGGGCCGCGCCGCGGAGTCGGGCGTTTATGAAGCCTTCTCGCTTGGACTTGGCGAGCCACTGCCGATCTCCGCCGAGCATGACCGTGGCATCGGCGAGCTGAACGACGCAATCGAGCGGGCGCTCCACTCAGACGCTGGCGCCGCGCCGGACGTGGACGACTCCGCCGAGGATGACGAGGGCATCGATCATCCTTTGCGCATCGCGGTGGTGGGGCGGCCGAATGCCGGCAAGTCCACGCTGGTCAATGCGATCCTCGGCGAGGAGCGCATGATCACCGGACCGGAAGCCGGAATCACACGGGACGCTATCGCCGTCGAACTCGACTGGAAGGGGAAGCGGCTCAGGCTGTTCGACACCGCGGGCTTAAGGCGCAAGATGCGGGTCGAGGGCAAGGCCGAGGAACTTTCCGTCGGCGACGCCCTTCGTGCCATCAGGTTCGCGGAGGTTGTCGTCCTCTTGCTCGATGCGGAGAATCCGTTCGAGAAACAGGATTTGCAGATCGCCGACCTCATCGTCCAGGAGGGCAGGGCGCTCGTCATCGCCGTGAACAAATGGGACCTCGCGGCCGAACCCCAGGCGAGGCTGGCCGAGCTCAAGGAGACTTGCCAGCGCTTGTTGCCTCAGATCAAGGGGGTGGCGCTCGTTCCCGTCTCGGCCCTCACCGGCAAGGGACTCCCCGCGCTGATGCGCGCGGTGCTCGCCGCCAACGAGCTGTGGAACCGAAGGATAACGACCCATTCCCTCAATCGGTGGCTGAGGGAGGTCGTCGACGCCCATCCGCCGCCCGCCGTGGCGGGCCGCCGCATCAAACTCAGATACGCGACCCAGAGCAACGCCCGGCCGCCAACCTTCGTGCTGTTCTGCTCGCGTCCCAATGCGGTGCCGGATTCTTATGTTCGCTATCTGGTGAACTCCTTGCGTGACATGTTCGATCTTGGCGGCGTGCCGATCAGGCTGCATCTGCGCAAGGGCGCCAACCCTTACGCCAAGGAGAGTTGAGGGCCCGATGAGTGACAGTGCCGCAACCGAGATGTATTTCTACCATCTGGAGCGCCGGACCCTCGAAGATGTGCTGCCGACACTGCTTGAGCGCTCGCTCGAACGGGGCTGGCGCGCGGCCGTGCAGGCTGCGAGCGAAGAGCGGGTCGAGGCGCTGGATACGCTGCTCTGGACCTATCGCGAGGACAGCTTCCTCGCCCATGGCACGGCGCGGGACGGCCCGGCGGAGGCTCAGCCGATCTATCTCACCACCGCCAGCGACAATCCCAACGGCGCGCAGGTCCGCTTCCTGGTCGACGGCGCGGAGCTTGAGGACGCGACTTCATACGCCCGCATCGTGTTCGTGTTCGACGGGCGTGACGAGGACGCCGTAGGGCGCGCCCGCGCCACGTGGCAAAAGGTCAAGGCTGAAGGCTTCAGCGTGAGTTATTGGCAGCAGGACGAAGGCGGACGCTGGCAGCAAAAGGCATAACGTCGCCTTGTGACTGTCATACCCCACGGCTATAAGCCCCGGAAAATTTCAACGTTTGAGGGAACACGCGACCATGGCCATCGAACGCACGCTATCGATCATCAAGCCCGACGCGACCGAGCGGAATCTCACCGGGCAGATCATCGCGCGCCTAGAAGCGGCCGGCCTTCGTGTCATCGCCCAGAAGCGTATCTGGTGGAAGAAGAAGGACGCCAAGAGCTTCTACGAGGTGCATAAGGGTCAGCCTTATTACAAAGACCTGCTCATTTTCATGACCTCAGGCCCGATCGTGGTGCAGGTGCTGGAGGGCGAAAATGCCATCGCCAAGAACCGTGAGGTTATGGGCGCGACCAATCCCGTCGATGCCTTGCCAGGCACCATCCGCAAGGATTTTGGCGTCAATCACCAGAGGAACTCCGCGCACGGCTCCGACTCGCCCGAGACGGCGAAGAAGGAGATCGCCTTCTGCTTCAAGAAGAGCGAGATCGTGGGGTAGCCAGCCTCTTGCCAAGGCGTTTGGGCTGGCCAGAGCACCACGGAGGGTGCGGCCTTCGATATGGATTGACGCGCGACCGCATTCGATGGCGAATTACCGCTGGTCCAGGACGGGCGGATCGTGCCGGAGGGGTGCGGCGGGCAGGCCATGAGCAGATCTCGCGTCGCGATCGTCACCGAGGCTTGGCGTATCGCCCGTTCCCTTCTCTTTCTGGTTCTTGCAGCTTTATTGGTACCGATTTTGGCCGAAATTGGGTCGGCACAGGCCGGGCCGGAACAGGGCGCGGCGCAGGAGCTGGACCGGGTTCGCGCCGATCCTTTAGCCCTTCGCGCCTACCTCAAGCGCATGCCGAAGGGCGCCGATCTGCACAGCCATTTGAGCGGCGCCATCTACGCCGAGACCCACATTCGCGACGCGATCGAGGACGAGCTCTGCATCGATCCCGACGCCAAGGCCTTCGCCAAGTCGCAGCCGGTCATGGCCGGGGCACAGCTAGAGCCTGTGTGCGAGCAGGACCAAGTTCCGGCCACCGAGCTGCCCAAGAACCAGCCGCTCTATAATGGCCTGGTGGATTCGTTCTCGATGCGGGGCTTCGTGCCGTCGGAGGGCGTCACCGCGCACGACCATTTCTTCGGCGCCTTTACCAAATTCGGCGGCACCGATCCCCGCCACACCGGCGGCTGGGTCGACGAAGTCGCCACCCGTGCCGCGGCCCAGAACATTCAATATCTCGAACTGATGGTGACCCCGACCTGGCACAAGCTCAACACCATCACCAAGGATGCGGTGTGGCGCGAGGACCTGAAGTCGCTTGCCGGCGAGATCGTCGCCAAGGGCTTGTTCGACGACATCTCCGCCGCCCGCGCCTTCCTTGACGAGGCCGACACGCTCCGCCAGGCGAAAGGAAACTGCGGCAAGCCCGACGAAAGCCCGGCATGCAAGGTCATGACGCGTTACATCTATCAAGTCTTCCGCAATACGCCGAAAGAGAGCGTTCTCGCTCAGGCCCTGCTCGGATTCGAATTGGCGTCAGTCGATGCGCGCATCGTCGGCATCAATCTCGTCGGCGCCGAAGACGACTACGCCGCCATGGCGGATTACGGCGACCACATGCGCATTTTCGGCTTTGTGCGCGGGCTTTATCCGAAGGTTCATCTCAGCCTGCATGCCGGCGAGCTCACGCTTGGACTCGTGCCGCCCGAGGGGCTGTGCTGTCACGTGCGTCAAGCGGTTGAAGTCGCCGGAACCGACCGCATCAGCCACGGCGTCGACGTCATGGAGGAGGAGAACCCAGAGGCGCTGCTGAAGGACATGGCGGCGAAGCAGGTGCTGGTCGAGATCAACCTCACCAGCAACAAGGATGTGCTCGGCGTCAGCGGCAAGGCCCATCCGTTCCAGACCTATCGCAAATTTGGCGTGCCGGTCGCGCTCTCGACCGACGACGAGGGCATCGAACGCATCGATCTGACCCATGAATATGTCCGCGCCGTCGAGACCTACGACCTCAGCTATGCCGACCTCAAGCGGATCGTCCGCGCCAGCCTTGAGCATAGCTTTCTGCCAGGTGACAGCCTGTGGCAGGGGCGGGAATTCTTCACCCGCGCCGTCTCGGATTGCGGTAGCGACACCGCCGGAGCGGACCAGCCGTCTGCTTCCTGCGCTTCCTTTCTCAAGGCGAGCGAAAAAGCGAGGCAGCAATGGGAGCTCGAACGTCGTTTCCATGCGTTCGAAGCTGGATTTTGATCTAAAAGAAACGGCACGGTCGATGCACTACGGGAATCAGAAACCCAGAGGAGGATGACGTGGCAAAAGGCCAGCAGAGAAGCAATCGCGAAAAGAAGAAGCCGAAGCAGGACAAGAAGAAGCTGGCGCCGGCGTCTTCGCCCATGGCGTCAGCCGATCAACGCGGCAAGCCTGGTCAGGGCGGCGGCCAAAAGAAGGGGCGCTGACACTCGGCTGAGCGCCTAGCGCAAGGCCGCGTGAACTAGGCCGTGGACTCATAGCGCGCAGCCATGAGCGGATGCCTCCCTTTTTGGGAGCTTGAATTACGGCTGAGACGCGATCAGCAACATCTGTCTGGATGTCCGCTTTCGGGAGTAAAGCCGACCTAAAATGGTGCTGAAGAAGGAGCTCGCTTCTGACCCTAAGCGGACATCCCTCCGGCAGCTCAAACGTAAAGCGGAGCTGCCACCGTATTTCTAGTGGCCGCCAGAGTTCACAGGCCACTCTGGATAATGGGCCCGCATCGAGGAACTTGGCTTGAGGGATATCAAGTCATCTGCCACATGTTGCGCTAACTTGCAGAGCTATAGGCTTGCTGAACCGCCCCGGGATTGTCGGAGGCCCCAACTCCTGAGAGGAAGGGCCTGTTATGAGCAAGACAACAAACAAGTTCGCACCGGAGGTTCGCCAGCGGGCGGTACGCATGGTGCTGGATCACGAAG
>Ga0307378_10007116_pt1 | contig 15116 bp, 22 predicted proteins | sample UN1MG_FD_202238 | JGI IMG/M metagenome (GOLD analysis project Ga0307378, IMG submission 202238) | Soil microbial communities from Risofladan, Vaasa, Finland - UN-1 | ecosystem: Environmental > Terrestrial > Soil > Coastal area > Acid sulfate soil | place: Finland: Risofladan, Vaasa | collected...
AAATGGTGAGGTTATTTCATGGAATAATGCCGAAGGAAGTTGGGCTACAAGTTTTGCGGAAAGAAATAGAAATTTATGGTTTGTTGCAGAATTGGATGTTGTTGATGGTGATGTAATTGAATTACAATCGTTTGTAACTACTCCACAAGGTGTGCTGGAACGACACACTTGGAAGCGTATTTATGTGGTTGATGAAAAAGAGAGCTTAATTAAACCAAAGGATTATAAAGTAGGACATAGTAAGTTTCCTATAATTCAGGGGAATTTAAGAGAGATAATGAATGTTTCCAAACATGATGAAAGAATGGATGAAATACAGGGATTATATGAGGATTTGGAAGATAATTTAACATTTTAAAAGGCGATAAAAATGGACGATTTAAAAAATTGCATTGAAAATACAACAAGCATTTTAAAAGAAATGGACCCTACTGGAGAACTTTCAGGAACAGAACTGATTGTAATTATGGAAAATCAAATTATTATTATGAAAGCCTTTGTGTGTTGTTAAACACGGGCTAAGTAGTTAATTTTTATAGAGAAATTATTTAATTATTCCGAAGAAAAGACTTGACTTCCCTACAAACCGATGGTATAATGTAGTTAAATCAGAATAAAAAGCTAAAGTTTTTAAAGTGTTATGCCGATAAGAAAGATAAATTTAAGGGAGGTCGTTATGAAAATTTTAGTTAGCACAAAAGATACGCAAGGAAAGAGAAATAATGATTTTTGTTTTGTACCAGAAAATGAAATAGTAATATATCCGTTTTTTGAATGCGGGAGTGGAAGTTTGGACGATGATTGTGGTTGTAAGAGAAGTTTATGTGGAATAAAATCGATGACTGTAACAACAACTTTTAAAGTAGTGGATATGGCCATATCTAAAAAAGGATTTGTACAGTTATACAAAAAAGCGATGATAAACGCTGGTTTTGGGAAGGTTTTTAAGAGTGGTGATAAAGAACAGAAAAAAATGATGGAAAATATTCTATTTGGTAATGTGGAAAAGCTTACAAATATAGCAGAAGGTAATTCTATCGGAACAGTTCTGGAGAGGAGAGAAATAATTTGTCAAAGAAGATAAAAAAAGACTTGACAAACATTTTAAAGATGGTATAATGTAATCAATTGTTAATTAATTTAGGGAGGAAAGTAAATGGCTAACATCGAAAGTTTATTGAACGAAGTTAAAGTAACAAAGGAAAAGAAAAGCAACGGAAAAGAAAAAGTATTTTATCCTTGTAGTAAGAAAGTAGTTGATGATATTGTATCCCTAAAAAGGGAAAGAGATAATCTTAATACTGATATTTCTAAGAAAGAGTACGATTTAGAATTAGGTGTTAGAGAAAGAAGGGAAGCCGATGCGAAAAGAGGAAATTATATCCAGACTTATTACTTGGAAGGAAGTGACCAAACAATTAGAGTTACCTGTAGTGACCGTTTTAGCAAGATAGCAGAAGAAGATGTGGAGGATTTAAAAGAATTTTGCGCAAAACATGATATTGAATTTGATACTCTTTTTACAACAAATGAAAGTCTTGTTACCAAAAGCTCTGCTTTTACAAAAGAAAATCTTAACAAAATGTTGGATTCTTTTAAGAAGACTTTTGGAAAAGAAGGCGGAGTTGATTTTTTTAAAACTATGTTTGAATATATAAATGTGGTTTCGCCAGCTAAAGGTTTTGATAAATCTCAATTTGATTTGCAGGATGATGTTAGAAATGAAATAACAACTCGTTTTACCAAACAAGCAAAAGCATCTGTTGTAACCAAGTAAGAAAAGTGTTGGAAAGAGGTCACAGATGGTCGGTAGTAGATATCTCAAAGTCTATTATCACACCATCGGGATGGCTTCTTTACCAACCTTTTGAAAAGGGTTATTATGAAACTTGATAAATTTAAATTTTATTTTCCAGCACAACCTAAAAGAGTTTGGGAAGGCAGTTCTTTGTTAGAAGAAATGTGCCATGATGAAGATGTTATTGCCGAATATAAAAAGAATGGCTGGCAGTGGATTTTGGTTAGACATGCAAACGGTGTTTTCGAAGCTTGGAATAGGCACGGGGAAAAATCTTCTCTTCGAATCGAGCCTTATATGGAAGAACTAAATAGATTGGCTTGGAAGGGATTGTGCTGCGTTCAAATAGAGGTTTTGGATAGAAGGACGGTTAAAAAAGAAGAAAAAGAAAAATTATTCTTTTTTGATGTTATGATTTGGGATAATGAGCTTTTAAATCAGAAAACCTTTGCTGAACGAAGAGAAGTTTTGGAATCTTTGTTTGAGGATATTGATACAAAATATGATTGGTTAAAAGACGATGGCGAGCAGTTGCAGTTATCAAAGATTTTTCATAATAGTGAAACAGATTTTAAAGAACTTTATAAGGAAGCAATTAAAACTGATCTTAACGAAGGATTGGTTTTAAAAAGATTATCAGCAAAATTAGAAATACATCCAAGAAGTGAATTCAAAAGCCGATTTTCTTGTTATAAATGGAAGAAACTTGAAGCACACATGAAAGGGTGATTTATGAATATGAAGAAAACAGTTCTAATGCAACCTTTTGTTAATATTTGTCCTGATATTGATGAATTTCTTAAAGCTGATAATGAGCATGGAGTTGTCTCTACTATTGATGAACTTTGTCGCAGAATTAATAAACTATCAGCAAAATACGCCGATAGAATTGATGAAAATAAGTTCAAAGGAGATGCTTTTGAATTGTTTGTCGAGTATATGATTAAGACTGGTTCTGAAGATAATCGAATTGGCATTTACGATTATCAAATTCCTTCTGAAATAGATGAGGAGGATTTGGGAGTTGATGGTATTGGAGTGGGGGAAAATGGATTTCCTGCAACGGTACAAGTTAAGTATAGACAGCCTAACTATGTTTTAACCGCCAATAACGATCATCTTTCTAACTTTCTTACTTCTTCAATATTTGACTATAATGTTCGAATGGAAGATGATAAAAACATGCTCATTGTTACTACGGCCAAGAAAGTTGATGAGTTTACTTTAAATAGTATGCTCAAGGGGAAGGTTAGGGTGTTAAACCATGACGCTTTGCAAGAAATGTATGATGGCCGTCCTGAATGGTGGAAGCGATTCTATGAGGCGGTTAGAGATTCTAGAGCCGTTGTATCTGTAAAACATAACACATTGAAGTTGAGACTTCATCAGGAAGAAGCGATTAAAGCTATCTCAGATGATTCTAACTTGAAGGGCAAAATTATTCTTCCTCCAGGCACGGGTAAGACTTTGATTGAAGCTGATTATATCCGTAAATTTATACAAGAGAACAAAAAGTATTCTCCTGTTGTTAAAATTAACTCTCCTCGAATCTTGCTTTGTTTTCAATTGTTTGATGATGTTTTTTTACATTTGCGAAATCATGGGATACAAGCTCGTTATATCAATTACAATTCTGGTAACAAAGATGATAAAGAGTATTCTATAGCAATGCGTAATGAAGGTTGGAATTATAGAGAGATTCTTTCTACTACTAACATTGAAGAAGTTAAAAAAGTCTATGATAAATGCATGAAAGAAAGATTACCCCTTATTGTATTTAGCACTTATCATTCCTCTGAAAAGTTTTCTACCAGCGGAATAGTTCCTGATTTGACTATACATGATGAAGCCCATAACCTCGTATCCAGAAATTTCTGGAAAGCCGCTCAATTACCTTCTGGCGGAAATATTTTCTTTACCGCAACAGAAAAAGTTACTGATTCTGATGAAGATAAGGGAATGAATAATCCTAATATATTTGACAATCTTATTTATACAAAATCGGCTAAGGAATTGATTGATGAGGGGGAAATGACTCCGCCATATCTTCATGTTGTTCGTTCTACTAATGATAACAGGATTGATACTGATTATCCAAAAATGTTGGAATCTATTATAGAAGCGTTTAATGCTCACGAAAGGAAAATTAAGGAAGTCTCGTATTCTGCTCAAGAAATAGGTGCAAAGGTTCTAGTTGTTTGTAGGGGACAGGAAGATTTAAAGAACATGTTGAAGTCTGAAGTGATAGAATACTATAAGTCTATGTATCCTGATATTCATTTGTTTGCGTTGTCTTCGGACTTTGGAATATGTAATGATGGGATTGTTGAAAGGCCTGTTGTTACAAATATGAAGAAGCATCGTTTGTTGAAACGATTGAAGGCATTGAAAAGTGAAGATAGGGCTTTAATATTCCATGTTGATATGATTGGTGAAGGAATTGATGTTCCATGTATTACAGGAGTAATGCCGTTTAGGAATTGTGAAGAGTCCAAGCTGATACAGAATGTAGGTCGAGCAACTCGTTTACATCCTATTGACAGAAAGAGATTTTACAGAGGAAAAATTGATGTATCTTCTCGCAATGAAGGAAAGTGGATTAAGCCTTATTCTTGGGTAATCATTCCTTCGTATATGGTTGATGCAGAGGGTATGGAAGGGCGTTTTAGATCGATTATTGATTGTATGCGCAGTGAATTTGGGTATATTCCTCAACAGCATACTGTAATTGATAATGTTACTTCAGATGATAAGAAGGCCGATATTGATATTGTTAATGATAAAAAGAAGTGTAAAAGAGGAAAGAAGTCTGGAATTGATGCTTTTGAACACGAATTTGAAAAGGTTTCTTGTATTGAGAAGATAATTGAGAATGACCAAATTTACGTTCGAAGCGAAGAAATAATTGCTTCTATGTTCAAAGCCTCAATTATAAAGCAAAGACAAATTAAACCTACAAAAACTGTAATTAATTGTATGCCAACAAAGCAAGGACGTGTTAAACCTGCAGATTTTACTTCTTCATTTAAGAAATTTACAAATGGAGAAGCTGAAATAATAACTATTAATCAGTACAAAACATGGAAAGAAACGGTAAAAAATGTTTTAGGGATAGAGGTTTATGAAAAAAATAAAAAAGCTTCTATGTATTTGGTGTACAAAAAGTATTTGAATAGGGATAATGATTCCAATTTATATTTGGAAAGTAATTAAAGAGAAAGGGAGAAGTTATTATGGAAAAACAAAGTAGAAGTCAAGAAACTGAGACTAAAGCATGGCGGCAAGCTTACAAAAAGATTTGTCAGGATAAAATTTCTTCCGATGTGATTAATCTTCAGAATATTTTTACTCCGTACGATCTCTGTTATGATGTGGTACGAAAATTGGAAGCATATTCTGAGGGTGGCCTAAAGGATAAAACTTTTTGTGTTTTTAATCTTGAATTTGTAGAGGTTTTATGCTATCTTTTTGGAATTGAAAGAAGGAAGGTTTGGTTTGTTACTGATTGTGAAATTAAGAAACGATTTGCTGAAGCCGAACGGTATAATGGTATAAATGTTAAATTGACTGAATTCGAATCATTTTTAGAGGAGGATTGGGATATGAAATTTGATGTAGTAATAGGCAACCCTCCATATCAAGCAAAGAGCGATAAGAGTAAAACAAAGACGCAGCAGATATGGCATAAGTTTGTTAAGAAGTTTCCATCTATTTGTAAAGATGATGGATATTTAGTGTTTATTCATCCTAGTGGTTGGAGAAGTAATGGTAAATTTTACGAAGATGCTAAAATTCTCAAAGAAAAACAAATTGAATATCTTGAGATTCATGATGAACATGATGGGATTAAGACGTTTAAGACGCATACTAGATATGATTGGTATGTTTTAAAAAATTGTCCTATAACTCATAATACTACAATTAAAGATCAAGATGGGGTAGTCGGGGAATATGATATTTCAATAATGCCGTTCATTCCAAATGCTCAGATTAAAAAAGTGATATCACAAATTGCTAAAAACGGTGATGAAAAAATTGAATTGTTATATTCTCGTTCTGATTATGGAACTGATAAACCGTATATGTCAAAAACCCAACATGATAATTTTGTTTATCCCGTAGTTTACACAACTTCTACGAAAGGAGCAACGTTTTGGTATTCATCCACAAAGGATAAAGGCCATTTTGGAATACCAAAACTTATTCTTAATGCTTGCAGACCAATTGGTTTTGTAATTGATGAAAAAGGTGAATATGGAATATCTCAATGGTGTGTTGGGATTGTTGGAAATCATGAATATCTAAAAATGGTTGCGAATATAATAAAGAACCAAAAGACAAATGGATTTTCCGATTTTATGGAAGTCTGTCATTTGAATAACGAGCTTTTTAACAAAGATGTAATGGGTTTACTCAAAAAAGATTTTTGGAAGGAATTCAATGAACATAGTTGAAAAAAGAAAAACTCGTAAAAAACGAACTGCAGAAATTTTCACTCCATCTTGGCTAATAGTTCAAATGTTAGACAAGCTAAACGAGTATGGTCCTGAATCATGGCAAGATGGTAAAACATTTTGTGATCCTGCTTGTGGTAATGGAAATATGTTGATCGAAGTATTGAAACGGAAATTATCCCTAAATCATAACCCCCTTACTGCAATTCAATCTATTTATGGCGCTGATATTATGGGGGATAATATAAGAGAATGTCGGGAAAGACTCTTAAAAACTCTTGAAGAATATATTCCAATAACAGAGGATATGGTTAAGGCTGTTTTAAAGAATATAGTATGGACTCCATTAAAGAAGTATCCTAATGGTTCTTTGGATTATTATCAGCGCCGACCTTATACTTATACCATGGATACATGGTTGAATATATGAAAATGGAAGAAAAGATTTGACTTTTATTTTATAACATGGTATAATGTAGTTAAATTAGAACATGTGCTGGCGAAAAGAGGAAAAAAATGAAAAATTTAATGCAAAATTTAATTGAAGAAACACAAGAATTTGCTATTGATGGTTTTTATAAAGTATTAATAAATAAGACCGAGCAAGCAAAAAAGGAACTAAAATTTATTCAGAAGATTTTGGAAAAGAATTCTAATTTTGTTTTGGATTCTAATATTGGTATTAATACTCCCGCTGGAAAAATGGGTGTAATGACTTATATGTATGGGATGCTAGTTCTTATACGGAATGCTGAAACAGTAGTTTTTAGGGCGGATACAAAAGCTGTATGTGGTTTTTATAAAGAAGATGATATAGAAGATGATAGATACGTAATGGTTCCGTTTTTGGGAGCGGATAAGATTAAAATGGGAATTGAAATTGATCGTATTTTAAGGGATGCGAACATTCATGTTGAAGTTCATGATGAAACCGATTCTTTTGATGGGCCTTGGCAATGGGAAATGCCCAAAAAACAAAAACTTTTAATAGGAGTTCCTTCTGAAATTGTAAATTTATCAGGAAAGCAGAGGTACGCAACTAATGTTGCTAAAGAATTTGTTCCTTTAATAGAACAGGAATTAAGAAAGGAACAACAATTTGAAGCTATTTTAAGAAATATTGATGTTAACAAAATGGCAAGGGCTTGAATATTAATCTATTTTTAAAGGATAAAAAATGAAAAACTATAGAACAAATACTGTTGAGGAAAAAATGATAGATAGACTTTCACCGAAAGAAAATATGGAAACTAGGCTTTATCAAAAAGAATTAGCGGATGCCAGAATAAAATTATGTTTAGGTGGAGATCCTACTGATGTTACAAAGTTTTGCGAATATTATTTAGTATGTAAAGAAATGGGTTTTTGTGCTTTACAACAATGCTGTTTTGAGGAAGGAATAATATTACCTACTAATTAAAAACTTGAAAGGAGTTAATTCTAATGGGAAAGGCTAAAGAAAAAATAAGGAAAAAAAGATGTGGACGTTCTAAACGACAAAAACGAGCTAAGGCATTTGAAAACATAGCCGATGCTGTAACATTTCAAGGATATAGTAAGTTTAAAGAAAAAATAAGGGATTTGGAAATAATAGAAAAGGAATTGAAACAAAATGAACTAGAAAAGAAGAGGATGTTATGGAAAAGCAATTAATTTTGGTTCTGAGTGGAAAAAAGCAATCAGGAAAGAATACATTAGCAAATTTTATTATTGGAAGATATCTTATGCGTACAAATCAGATTTCAGAATTCCGTATCATGGAAAATGGTTGTTTACTTCCATCTGATAAAATACGCATTATTCAAGAAGGAGCTTTTAATGATTGCGGGTATGAGGGAATAAAACTTTATAGCTTTGCCGATCCTCTGAAAAATTTTTGTATGGAAGTACTGAGTTTGACTTATGAACAATGTTATGGAAGTGATGAGGATAAGAATACTTTTACATTTTGTAAATGGGATAACATTTCTGAGAATATAAAATTAAAATATGGTTTTAAAAATGGTTATATGATGGCGAGGCAGGTGTTGCAGATATTTGGTACAGATATGGTAAGAACTATGTTAAATGATGCATGGCCAACGGCAACTTATATAAAAATAAAAAAGGAAAAGAAACAATTGGCTATTATTACTGATGCTAGATTTCCAAATGAAATTGAAATAGGAAAAGATTGCGGAGCAATATCAATTAGATTAATGCGTGATATTTGTAAAAAAGATAGCCATCCATCTGAAATAGCTTTGGATGGTTATAAAGAATTTGATAAAATATTTGATAACAGAACTACAAGTATTGAAGAACAAAATGAAATGGTTAAACCTTTTTTGGATGATTTGTTTGAAAAATATTTTGGAGATTGAGAGTGGTGGATTATGAGAAATAATATTAAGAAGAAGTTGTTATTATTAATAATTCCATTTATACTGGCTTTTAGTTCCGATAATGATATCTGGAGCGAAGGACATCATAAAAAACTAGGAAGAATAGATTTTATGGGAATTATTTATGATTTTAATGAAAAAGAAATTGGAAGAATTAGAAATGGAATAATTTATAATAATTCTTATGGTGGTGGAAATTCAATTGGAAGAATTGAAGAAAATAATATATTTAATAATGCGTACGGAGGAAGAGTAGTTGGCAGATGGGAAAAAGGTAAAGTATATAACAGAGGGAATTACGGCGGGCAAATAGTAGGTTTGGCCAAAAATCCGAAAGCTTCGGCGTATTTTTTATTAATGGGGAAACTATAATGTATATTAAAATTAAAATAAATGATAAAGAAGTGCTAGTCGACAAAGAAGATTATATTGTAGCAAGAACTAAAGATTTAAAGGAATTTGGTTACAGTTCCATTACTGAGAATGATGTGAGGTCTCAATTAGAAAAAGTTTTTAAAGGAGAAGTGTTATCGGTTATTGGTCTTTTTATTGAGGATGATATAATAAAATGAGATTAATAAGAAAAGGAGATTTCAATTATGCCACCTAAAACAGTTATTTGTTCTATATGTGGATACACCGTAAACAAAAGACAGACACTTCAAATTGGAGATGGTTTAAGGGCATGTCATTTTCATGAAGAAGCAATAAGAAAATCTGAAGAATTAAAGAATATAGAAAAAAAGCAGAAAAAAATAAAAAAGAAAAAAACCGAAAGAGGTTTTACCTTACCATCTTCAGAATCTTTAGAAAAACATAAAGATTTTGTTCAGAATCATTGTTGGGTTTGTTGTAAAAAAGGCATTGGCATTAAGGAATTGTATTATAAAATGTTAGTTGGAATGGAAAAACTTAAACTCAAAGACGAACAAATTGATTTTTTAAACATGCCTTTTCAGCTAAAAAAAGAAATGTGTTTGGTGAATGTTCCAACCCTTGTAACAATTGAAGTAAAGAAGAAGGATATATCAAAACTTTTGCATAAGATGGTAGCTGATTTTTATTCTTTTACTCGAACGGCACAAATATGTGTTGAATGTTTGAAAAAGTTAGACTTATTTGATGAGTGGCAAAAATCAATGCCACAACCTTCTTTGAATCAAATGTTATACTTGGGCGAAGCGTACCGAACTTCGGATTTTGCAAAAGATGTTTTAAAAGATGCAGTGGATTCTTTGGAGTAAAATAATGAAAAAATTTTTAAAAGATAATTAAACTTATGATATATATTGAGCATTTAGATAATTATAGATTAAAATGTTGGCATGAAAAGAGAAAATCATTGGCACTGGCTTTTAGTTCTTTAATATCTGCTAGGTTTTCTAAAAAAGATAAAACATGGTCTTTTGATTTAAGAGAACTTTCTAAACTCGTATACAATCTTGATATTCTGAAAATCACAGATAGAATTATAGATGATGCTGCTATAGAAGAATTTGTTAAATACGCTAATCTAGAGAAGAATTTAAAATTTATTAAAACAGGAAAAAATAATTTTATATTGGATTCTGTTGCATTTAAAACAAAACAATTTTCAGAACAGAAAACAGGATCGTTATATTTATTGCAAAGAAATAAAAGTGGTATTTTTGATGAAATGGGATTGGGCAAAACAAAACAGGTTTTGGATACATTGCAATTTTGGAAAGATCATAAAACGATAAAAGGCGGTGGGATAGTAATATGTCCAAATACTGCTAAATTTTCATGGGCAGATGAAATTAAAAAACATTCTAATTTTAGTTATTTTGAAATAGGAAATGGAACTGAATTATGTAGAAGAGATATTTCTTTTATGCGAACTTCTCCACGGGATTTGTTTGTAATACACATGGATAGTTTGAGATACATTGTTGAAGATTTATTGAAATTAAATCCAGGATTTATTTTTGTTGATGAATATCATTTTTTTAAAAATATAGGAAATTCTAGAGTTCCAGGATCTCTTAGAACTCAGGCATTATTTTTTCTTATTAATGAATGGGAGAAAAAAAATAAAGATTTAAAAGTAGTTATTATGACAGGTACTCCAGTAGCCGAGAGACCAGAAGAAGCTTATTCTGTTTTACAAATGCTTATGCCGGGTTTTGTATCTTCTTATAGTAGGTTTACTAGTAGATTTTGTGTATATGAAGATAAATTTTTTTATATAAAAAACAAAAGCGGAGGAAAAGCATTTCGCAAAAAGATTCGAGAGGTTGCGGGTTATAAAAATCTAAGAGAATTGAAAGATTTAATAGAATTTGTGGGCATAAGAAGACTTAAATCTGAAGTAGAAGATTTTCCAGAAAAAATGGAAATTAAAAAATATGTTGTTTTGGATAAGGAGCATTTGCAAAATTATGAGAAAGTCAAAGCAGCAACAAGACAAGAAATTATACAATTAAAAGCAAGCGGAACTCCTTTTAATGTAAAAAATAAATTTGTTAGACTGATGCAAATTATCAACAATCCCGCAATTCTTGGAGGACATAACTACTCCTGTAAATACGAATTATTGGACGAGTTGTTGGCTGAAATAATGTGTGACCAAGAAGAAAAAGTAGTCTTATGGACAATATACAGAAAAGCTATTGAATTGTTATTTAATCGTTACAATAAACTTTATGGTGCGGATTGTATTTTCGGTGATGTTAAAATACAAGATAGAGGAGATATAATAAAAAGATTTAATAATGATAAGAAACCTCGCTTGTTAATATGTAATCCACAAGCTGGCGGAGTTGCTCTCAATTTGCAGAGAGCACAGACTGCAATTTATGTGGATTGTATGTTTTCATTAACACAGCGATTGCAAAGTGAAGATAGAATACATCGAAGAAGTTCCAAAGGAACAGTAAGAATTATTACCATAGTTGCAAAAGATACAATAGACGAAGGTTTAATTGAGATATTAAAGCAAAAGAAAAATTTAAAAGAAGCATTGTTGACATCGGATGATTTACTCATACAAGAAAACAAAGAGTATTTGCTTGGGTTTTTAAAATAGAAAGCGGCGGGGGTATTTATGAGAACTTTAAAAGTTTGGGGAAGTCGGGAGGAGCTATTTAGAAATGATAATGTTTTGGTTGCATTATTACGGCTAGATGTTGGTACTTACTCTAGTTTTCATAATCATAGTGCAAAGTCAGATAAATTTACTTTAATAAGCGGGGAAGTAAAAATAAATACAGAATTGGGAGAAATTATTTTAAAACCAGGACAATCTTTAGTTATTGATCCGCCATTGTTACATCAGTTTATAGTAGTGGAAGACTCAGTTATGATTGAAATTTCCTATTCTATATTAAATTCTGAAGATATTAATAGAATTTATCAGGGAGGAAAAATTGTTAATGGAGAAAAGGTGAGTTTAAATGAGTTAAACAAAAAAGCAAAGGAGATTTGATTATGCCGTATATTAAAAAAGAAGATAGAAAATGTTTTGAAGAATCTATTAACGCTTTAGTTTTTAATTTATGTGCTCGAGATGACGGGCCAATTGCTGGAGAATTAAATTATGTAATTTCAAGCATATTAGTAAGATGCATGAGAAGAAAAAAACTTTGTTATAAACTTGCTAACAGGATGGATGGTGTTTTGGGTTGTGTTTGTAAGGAATTTTATAGGCGGTGGGTCGTGCCGTACGAGGACATAAAAATTACTGAGAATGGGGATATATAAAATGTTGACAGAAAAACAATTACAAAAGTATGCTGATGTGTTAATATGGGGTCTTAAGAAAGCTCGAAAGAAAAAATACAAAAAAGGCGATATTGTTGTTGTACAATTTGATTTAGGAGCACTTAGGCTTGCTGAGATTTTACAAGTAAAGTTGTTGCAGATAGGATTGAATCCTCTTATTAAAATGAGTGGAACTGAAACAATGGTTCGTGATTTTTATATGAATGCCAATAATGACCAATTAGTTTGGAACTCTCCTTGGAGTAGAAAATATGCCAAAAATATTAATGGTGGTATTTGTCTTTATGCTTCAGAAGACCTTACTTTTTTGAAGGATGTTGATTCAAAGAAGATTGCAAAATCTGCAATATCCAGAAAATTTCTAAAAGATATTTTCGAGAGAAGGGGACAGGAACGTGAATATGGGTGGACATTGTGTTGTTTACCAACTAAAGCACTTGCCGATGGAGCCGGCATGAATTTGAAAGATTATACAAATCAAATTGTCAGAGCTTGTTATCTTGATACAATTGACCCTGTTAAAGAATGTGAAAATATGTATAAATCATCCCAAAGTATTCAGAAAAGACTAAATCACATGCTAGTGAAATCTTATCACATTAAATCACTAAGTATTGATATGGTAATAACTCTTGGTGATAATAGAAAGTGGCTGGGAGCGGATGGTTGTAATATTCCAAGTTTTGAGATCTTTACTTCTCCGGATTGGAAAGGAACGGAGGGAGTTTATTATGCAGATTTTCCATCTTATCGAAATGGAAATTATGTAAAAGGTGTAAAACTTGTGTTTGAAAAAGGAAAAGTTGTTAAAGCCTCCGCCGAAAAAGGAGAAAAGTTTTTGAAGAGTCAATTGGAAACGGATGGGGGAGCTAAAGGAATTGGGGAATTTGCTTTAACGGATAAGAGATTTTCAAAGATTAATGCTTTTATGGCAGACACATTGTTTGATGAAAATTATGGTGGGGAGCACGGAAGTATGCACATAGCTCTTGGGGATTCATATACTGATACTTATGATGGCAATCTTAAAACAATGACAAAAGCAAAAAAGAAGAAATTAGGTTTTAATGATTCATTAATACATTGGGACTTAATAAATACTGAGAGAAAAACAGTCACGGCCAAACTTTATGATGGCAATGAGGTTATAGTTTACAGGGATGGAAAATTCATTATTTGAAGGAAAAGTGTATAATATAGTTAAAAGGTTATATTAGGCTACAGAGATATTTGGGAGGAAAAGCGAGTAAAGCTACTAGAGTTATTGGAAAAGAGGCTACAGAGCCAGATTTGGCGGAATTTTAATAGGTTTGTGAGCCAGTAAAGGCTCTTATTCCGCAGTGTTTATAAGCCAGAAAAAACTTGACTTCTTTATGTGTTTATGGTATAATGTAGTTAAATAATAAAATGATTTATGGAGACAATAGGAAATAAACATTTAAAGGGAGGAAGAATTATGAATATTTTATATTTGGTTATGATTTTGGTAATATTGTACACAATTGGATGGGTTATATTATTGCCTTTCAGACTAATAGGATCAGCGGCCAATAATTTGAGGTTAAAAAACGCAGTTTTAAAAGCAGATTTGAAATTGAGGAAAACAAAAGTGCAAAACTTTTTAAAAGCAGAAAGAGACCAAACAAACAAGGATTTTAATTTATCGATTCAAGTTGGCGAGCAGGAGAGATTGTTGTCAAAATTTAAGAAAGGTAAAGTAATTCATCTTACTAAATAAGGGAGAAAATTATGGCTAATGATGATTACAAATGGAATGAAGAACAATTGCAAATTTTGGATATTGAAGAAACATTGGCAGAGGAAACCAAAAAAAGAGAAGAGAAAGAGTTGAAGCGTAATTATGCAATTATTACTTCTCGACATATAAGATTTAAAGATAATGATGATTCTTATTGTGGAGTGCCTCGAATTTTTCGAGATGATAATTAAAAATGAAATACAATGATTTGACTTTGGACCAAAGGATTTCACTTAAAGGAGAATTTGAAACAAATCCTGATTGTGTTTGTTATAAAGCGGTCATGGTTTTTTGGGGATTTGTCGATGCTGTTGAGTATTTTTTTAATGATGATACATTGATATTAAAAAATAAAATATTTCAAGATTGGTAAATGGAGGATGTTTTGATACTACCATCTGAAGGAGTTTTGAGAATATTGAAAAAATGGCGGATTGAACATGGTTATCAAGAAATGAAATCCAGACAATCGGCGATTACTATTGCCAAAAACGCTGGAGCTTTTGGTATCGAAAATTATCTAAGAGCTATTTCAGATAATAAATATAATAAACTATTGAGTGATTGGTGTAGGTAATGTTGCCAGAAAAATTTAAGTTAATATTTGAGACTGTTGCGGGTTCTTATTTATATGGAACTAATACGCCTAGTTCAGATTTAGATATTCGTGGAGTATTTATACCTCCTGAAGAATATTTTTTAGGGTTGAACAAAGTGGAGCAGTATGAGAATAAGAAAGATGATATTACTTATTGGGAAATTAGAAAATTTTTGAGATTGGCACTAGATTGTAATCCCAATATAATCGAGTTGTTGTTTGTTCCAGATAATATTTGGATAAGGAGCACGAAGGAGTGGGAGAGTGTTATAGAGAATCGTCAATATTTTTTATCAAAGAAAGCCAGGTGGACTTTTTCTGGATATGCGTTCTCACAATTGAATAGAATAAAAAAGCACCGACAATGGTTATTAAACCC
>Ga0307378_10007119_pt1 | contig 15114 bp, 17 predicted proteins | sample UN1MG_FD_202238 | JGI IMG/M metagenome (GOLD analysis project Ga0307378, IMG submission 202238) | Soil microbial communities from Risofladan, Vaasa, Finland - UN-1 | ecosystem: Environmental > Terrestrial > Soil > Coastal area > Acid sulfate soil | place: Finland: Risofladan, Vaasa | collected...
GCGCACCGAGCGGTGTTCGGGCGGTTCACTTCCCCGATCGACGAGCAGCTTGGCGGCGTCGCGGGGTTCGAGCGGTGTCTGGGCGATCCGCTCGCCCGGCAACTCGTAGTCGAAGTCGGCGATCTGCACGGCGAGAGACTACGAGTGTCACATCAGGCCCGGCACCGTGTGACAGTTCAGTCGAAGAGGCTGGCGTTGCTCGAACGGCGCGGGGGCGTCAGGCCGAGGTGCTCGTAGGCGGCGTCGAGCACGACGCGACCACGCGGGGTGCGGGCGATCATGCCCTGGGTGATCAGGAACGGCTCGTAGACGTCTTCCACGGTCTCGGGCTGCTCGCCGACGCTGATCGCCACCGTCGACAGGCCGACCGGACCTCCGTTGAACTGGGTGCACAGCGCGGCCAGGATTGCGCGGTCGACCTTGTCGAGGCCGCGGTCGTCGACACCGAACAGCGCCAGGCCCTCGCGGGCCACCGCCGCGTCGATCGTTCCGTCCCCGCGCACCTCGGCGAAGTCACGGACCCGGCGCAACAGCCGGTTGGCGATGCGGGGAGTTCCCCGCGACCGGCGGGCGATCTCCCAGGCGCCGTCACGGTCGATCTGCACGTCGAGGATCCCGGCCGCGCGCTCGACGATCGCGCGCAGTTCGTCGTCGTCGTAGTAGTCCAGCCGGGCGACGAGGCCGAAGCGGTCGCGCAGCGGTCCGGTGATCATGCCGGTGCGGGTGGTGGCGCCGACGAGGGTGAACGGCGGCATCGTCAGGCGGATACTCGACGCGGCGGGCCCCTTTCCGACCACGATGTCGAGCTGGAAGTCCTCCATCGCCGGGTAGAGGATCTCCTCGACGGCCCGCGACAGCCGGTGGATCTCGTCGATGAACAGCACGTCGCCGTCATCGAGCTTCGTCAGGATCGCAGCCAGGTCGCCGGCACGTTCCAGTGCCGGGCCCGACGTGACGTGCAGGTGCACGCCCATCTCGGTGGCTACGATGCCCGCCAGCGTGGTCTTGCCGAGGCCGGGTGGGCCGGCGAACAGCAGGTGATCGACGGGCTGCTCGCGTTTGCGGGCCGCCTCGAGGACGATGCGCAGGTGCTCCTTGAGCTCGCGCTGGCCGACGAACTCGTCGAGCGCTCGGGGCCGGAGGCCGGCCTCGAGCTCGACCTCGGACGCGATCACGTCGTCGTCGGTGCCACCGATGCCGGGGTCGAGGAACTCGTCACGCACGGCGCGCTCCCAACGATTTCAACGCATCTCGCAGCAGCGTGGCGGAATCGGCGTCGGAGCGCAGCTCGCGCAGCACGTCGCGGATCTCGTCGGTGCCGTAGCCGAGGCCGGCCAGCGCGTCCCGCACGTCGGCGACGACCGAGGCCGATCCGCTGGTGCCGGCGCCGTCGAGCACCGGCACCGAGAGCCGGTCGCGCAACTCGACGATCAGGCGCTCGGCGGTCTTCTTCCCCACTCCGGGCACGAGTGTCAGCGCGGCGACGTCGTTGTTCGAGACCACGTCGAACAGCGCGGCGGGCGGGTGCGTTGCCAGGACGGCCATGGCGAGCGCCGGGCCGACGCCGTTCGTCTTGATCAGCACCTGGAACGTCTGACGCTCGTCGCGTGACGTGAACCCGAACAGCGTCTGGGCGTCCTCGCGGATGTGGTGGTGGACGTAGAGGAACACCGGCGTGCCGGGTTCCAGCTCGGCGAGCACCCGGGTCGACACGGCGACGAGGTAGCCGACGCCGCCGACCTCCAGCAGGACCGTGCCGTCGACATTGCGTTCGAGCACCGAGCCGCGCAGCGAGCCGATCATGCGCTGCGCTCCGCGGTTCGGGCCAGGGGGGACATCGCCAGGTGGCAGAGCGCCAGCGCGGCAGCATCGGCGGCGTCGGCGGGCTTCGGCAGCGTGGTGAGTCCGAGGCGGGCCTGGACCATCTTCTGGACCTGGGCCTTGTCGGCAGCACCCCAGCCTGCGACGGCGTCCTTCACCTGGTTCGGCGTGTACTGGATGACCTCGCAGCCCGCCAGCGCAGCCTCGGCGAGGGCGAGTCCACTCGCCTGGCCGACGCTCATCGCGGTGCGGACGTTCACCTGGAAGAACACCTGCTCGACCGCGACCACGTCGGGGCGGAACTCGGCGATCAACGCGGTGAACTCGAGCCGCAGCGCGGCGAGCCGCTGCGGTAGCGGGTCGGTGCGCGGCGTGGTGATGACGCCGAGCGAGATCGCGACCGCCTTGGACGGCCCCCGCGATTCGACCACCGCGTACCCGCATCGGGTGAGACCGGGGTCGATCCCGAGCACCCGGCACGACCGCATCGGCGACCGGGACGAGACACTGTTGGCGAACACAGGTTCGTACCTTAGTTCGCCGCTCGGATCAACTGGTGATCTTCTCCAATTCGCCGATCAACTCGTCGACCGGCCGGAACGTGAGCCCGGCGATCGCACGGTGTGCGTAGCGCACGATCCCCTCGCCGTCGACGATGAACACACTGCGACGCGGGAAGCCGATCGGCCCGAGCGTGCCGTACAACCCGGCGACGGCCTTCTCGGTGTCGGCCAGCAGTGGGAACTCGAAACCGTGCTTGCCGGCGAATGCGTCGTGACTGCTGACGTCCTGCGCCGAAATCCCGATCACCTGGGCGTTCATCTCGGCGAACTGGCCGAGGTCGTCGTTGTAGGTGTTGAGCTGTTTGGTGCACACCGGCGTGTCGTCGCCCGGATAGAAGACGAGCACGACGGGCTGACCGCGGAACTCGGCCAACGAGTAGTCGCGTCCGCCGGTGCCGGGCAGCGTGAAGTCGGGAGCGCTGTCGCCGACGCCGAGGCTCACGACGCAGCCACTTCCATCAGCTCGTCGCTCATGTCGAAGTTCGAGAACACGTCCTGCACGTCGTCGTTGTCCTCGAGCGCTTCGAGGATGCGAAGGATCGCCTTGGCGTCGGAGGTCTCGGTGACGGGCACCAGGTTGTCGGCCACCATCGGCGAATCGGCCGAGATCACCTCGATGCCGGCCTCGTCGATCGCCGCCTTGACGTCGTAGACGACCGACGGGTCGGTCATCACCCGGAACGCGGAGCCCTCGGCGATGACGTCGTCGGCGCCCGCCTCGATGGCGGCCATCATGATCGTGTCCTCGTCGACGCCGTCACCGGTGATGATCACGCCACGCCGCTGGAACTGCCAGCCCACGGCGCCGGGTTCGGCCATCGACCCGCCGAGCTTGGAGAAGATGTTGCGGATCTCGGCGCCCGTGCGGTTGCGGTTGTCGGTGAGCACGTCGATCATCAGCGCCACGCCGCCCGGGGCGTAGCCCTCGTACATGATGCTCTCGTAGGTACCACCGTCGTCGTCACCGGTCCCCCGCTTGATCGCACGGTCGATCGCGTCGTTGGTCATGCGCGCCGCTTTGGCCTTCTGAACGGCGGTGCGCAGCGTCGGGTTCGAGTCGACATCGCCGCCGCTCTTGGCCGACACCTCGATCTGGCGGGCGAGCTTGGCGAAGAGCTTGCCGCGCGCCTTGTCGGCGGCGCCCTTCTTGTGCTTGATCGTTGCCCATTTGGAATGGCCGGACATGCGTGCTCCGTTGGCGTTCTGGACGTGCGTCAGCCGGCGAGCGAGTCGAGGAACAGCTCGTGCAGACGTGCGTCGGTGAGTTCTGGATGGAACGCTGCCACGGTACAGCGCGCGCCGCGCACGAGGACAGGCACGCCGTCGTGACGGGCGAGCACGTCGACGTCGGGCCCGACCCGCTCGACGAGCGGCGCCCGGATGAACACGGCGTGGAAGGGCTCGGCGAGTTCGTCGACGTCGAGATCGGCCTCGAAGCTGTCGAGCTGACGCCCGTAGCCGTTGCGGCGAACGGTGAGGTCGATCAGGTCGAACCCGCGCTGGTCGGGCCGTCCGTCGAGGACGTCGGTGGCACACAGGATCATCCCGGCGCACGTGCCGAACACCGCCAACCCGTCGATCAGTCGCCCCTTCAGTTCGTCGAACAGCCCGCTGGTGGTCAGCAGCCTCGACATCGTGGTGCTCTCGCCACCGGGCAGCACGATGGCGTCGAGCCCGTCGAGATCGGCGGGCGTGCGCACCAACGGTGCGGTGGCGCCGAGTTGTTCGAGTCGCTGACGATGCAGATCGAAGGCGCCCTGCAGTGCGAGGACGCCGACGGTCAGGCCGGCCCCAGGGGTGCCGGGGTCACCAGCCCCGATCGGCATATCGCTGGTTGATCTCGTCCATCTCGATGCCGGTCATCGGTGCGCCGAGCCCACGGCTGACCTTGGCGAGGATGTCGGGGTCGTTGAAGTGCGTGGTCGCCTCGACGATCGCCTTGGCCCGCGGCGAGGGATCCTCCGACTTGAAGATGCCCGAGCCGACGAACACGGCCTCGGCACCGAGCTGCATCGCCAGCGCCGCATCGGCAGGCGTCGCGAGACCGCCAGCGCAGAACAGCGGAACCTGGAGCTTGCCGGTCTCGGCGATCTCCTGGACGAGCGGCAGCGGGGCCTGGAGCTGCTTGGCCCACTGGAACAGTTCGGCCTCGTCGGCCTGGGTGATCTTGCGCAGGTCGCCCAGGATGTTGCGCAGGTGACGGACCGCCTCGACGACGTTGCCCGTGCCCGCCTCGCCCTTCGAGCGGATCATCGCAGCACCTTCGGAGATGCGACGCAGCGCCTCACCGAGGTTGGTCGCGCCGCACACGAACGGCACGTCGAACGCGAACTTGTCGATGTGGTGGGTCTCGTCGGCGGGCGTGAGCACCTCGGACTCGTCGACGAAGTCGACGCCGAGCGCCTGCAGGATCTGCGCCTCGACGAAGTGACCGATGCGCGCCTTGGCCATCACCGGGATCGACACCGCAGCCTGGATGCCCTCGATCATCTCCGGGTCGCTCATGCGAGCCACGCCGCCGTCGCGACGGATGTCGGCGGGAACCCGTTCGAGCGCCATGACGGCCACTGCTCCGGCATCCTCGGCAACCTTCGCCTGGCCGGGCGTGACGACGTCCATGATGACGCCGCCCTTCATCATCTCGGCGAGTCCTCGCTTGACAGGGAACGTTCCGGTGTGACCAGTCATCGCGCCATCGTACTTTCGTTCTGGGCGATCCACTGCGGCCGGCTCAGGGTGCGGGTGGTGCCGACGGCAACACCTCGACGGCGCCCGTCAGGACGTCGCCGATGTCGGCCAGTTCGATCCAGGTGTTGCCCGGGGCGAATGCGACCGGCTCGCCGTCGGCATCGAAGTACTCGATCGGGAAGAGCGAGAACTCGCGCTTCCAGCTGCCCTCGATGAACTTCCCACCGGAGAAGAAGTACGCGGGTCCCTCGCCGATCGTCTGGGCCTCGGGGCTGCGTCGATCGGCAGGGCTCGGGGCGTACTCGACGCCGAGGACGATCACGTTGGTGGCGCGAATGCGACCGAAGAGGGTGTCGTCGTGATCACGCCCGCGCTGCGAGCGGTCGAACTTCTCGAACTCGGGGTTCCACGTCCATTCGATCTGCTCGGAACCCACGCGGGCCGTGACGCCGGAGGTCTCCTCGCCGCCGAACTCACCGTCGTCCTCGAGGTACCTGAGCTGGGCGGGCGGCGGCCCGGGCTGGTCCTCGGGGGTCTGGATCCAGATGTCGTCCGTGCTCGTGTACAGGTTGTGCGGGGCTCGTCCCGGGCCGCGGTAGTACCCGGACACGGTGCTCGGGCCCATGTTGAACAGTTGCGACTCGTTGATCGCCCGCGTCACGTTGGGGTTGCCGCCGCTCCACACGAACAACGGGTAGTTGAACGAGGTGAAGAGGTTGATGTCCTGGGTACGACCGGAACGGATGGGACCGATCGGGTCGGAGCTCTGCGAGTGGAAGACGGCGGCGAATCGCGTCGTGCGTCCCTCGACGATCTCTTCGAACACGATGTCGGCGACGGCGAGGCCGCTGTGGTTCGGAACGGCTGCCGCGTTGTTGTCGATCTTCGCGACCAGCGCCGGGCGCTGCAGGATCTCGTCCTCGCTCTCGAGCGGCTCGCCGGTCAGTGGCTGACGGATGGTTGCCGGCACCGTCGTCGAGGTCGTCGATGTCGAGCTGCTACTCGTCGTCGTCGGGCGCGCCGTCGTCGTCGGCGCCGCGGTGGTCGACGGCGCGGTCGAGTCGGCGGACTCGTCGCCCCCACCGCCGCACGCAACGGCGACGAGGGACAGAGCCGCGAGGGCGGCGATGGGTCGGAGGTGCTTCATCAGAGTTCTCTCAGGAGTGCGATTCGCTCGTCGAGCGGGGGGTGGGTGTCGAATAGTCGGTGGATGCCGCCCAGCTTGCCGTCGTCGCCGACGCCACTCATGGGCTGCTCGATCCACAAGTGTGCCGTAGCGGTGGACGCGGAATGCGTCACCGTCGTGTCGTCCTTGAGCTTTTCGAGTGCCGAGATCAGCCCGGGCGGATACCGGGTGAGCTGACAAGCGCTCACGTCGGCCAGCGTTTCGCGGCTCCTCGAGATCGTCGCCTGCATGATCTTGGCGATGATCGGCGCAACGACCAGCAGCACGATTCCCGCGTAGGCGAAGGGGTTGTTGCCGTCGGGCTGGTCGCCGCGACGCGCCACTCGCCCACCGTTCCACCACATCATGCGGATGGCGAGGTCGGCCATCAGGGCAACCGCGCCGACCATCACGACCGCGAGTGTCGAGACCAGGATGTCGTAGTTGCGGATGTGGCTGAGTTCGTGGGCGACGACGCCCTCGAGTTCGACGCGGTTCAGTTTCTCCAGCAGGCCGGTGGTGACGGCGATCGCAGCGTGGTTCGGGTTCCGGCCGGTCGCGAACGCATTGGGCGCGGGGTCGTCGATGATGTAGACGCCCGGTTTGGGGAGGCCACCCGCGATGCAGAGTCCCTCGACGAGATTGTGCAAGCGCTGGTACTCCTCGAGCGGCGCCGGTCGGGCACGGCTGACCGCCAGCGCGATCTTGTCGGCGCGCCAGTACGAAGCGAACGCAATGACTCCGCTGAACGCGAGGGCGACGAGCGTGAACACGAGTCCGTTACCGACGATGGCGCCGATCGCGGCGCCGACGAGCGCGACGACGAGGACGAATCCGGCCACCAGCAGCATGCTGCGCCGCTTGTTCGATCTGATCAGTTCAAACATCGGTGCAGGTCAGAACTCGACCGTCGGAGCGACTCGGGCCTGATCCTCGGCCTCGAAGTACTCCTTGGGTTCGAAGTTGAACGTCTTGGCGATGATCACCGTCGGGAACGACTCGAGTTTGTTGTCGTAGGTGAGCACGCTGTCGTTGTAGAACTGGCGGGCGTAGGCGACGCGACCCTCGGTGGCGGTCAGTTCCTCCTGCAGAGCGAGGAAGTTCTGGTTGGCCTTGAGATCCGGGTAGGCCTCGCCGAGGGCGAAGAGCTGGCGCAGCGCTCCCGACAGCACGTTGTCGGCTTCGGCCTGCGCGGCGGGCGTGTCGGGGGCTGCGATCGCAGAATTCCGAGCAGCGATCACGGCTTCGAGGGTCTCGCGCTCGTGGGCCGCATACCCCTTGACGGTTTCGACGAGGTTGGGGATGAGGTCGATCCGGCGCTTGAGCTGAACGTCGATCTGCGACCAGGCGTTCTCGATCTGGTTCTTCGACCGAACCAGCCCGTTGTAGGCGACGATCACATACCCCACCAGGATCACCACGATGATGATCACGATGATGAGAGGAATCATTCGGGCAAGTCTACGGGGGCACCGCAGGTCAACCGGAGGATGGGCAGATCGACCGGTAGATCTCGAGATACCTGTCGGTGAGGGAGGTCATCGCGAACTCTTCGGCACGAGCGTCGCCGGTACGTCGCAACCGCTCGGCGAGTTCGGAGTCGGTGGCGACCCGTCGCAGCGCGTCGGCGAGCGCATCGACGTCGCCTGGCTCGACCAGCAGCGCATCGACGTCGTCGGTCGCCACGTTTCGGTACCCGTCGAGCGAACTGGCGACCACGGTCGTGCCCGCCGCCATCGCCTCGATGAGCACCACCCCGAACGATTCACCTCGTAACGAGGGCGCGCAGAAGACGTCGGCGGATCGCAGCCGCGCGAACTTCTCCTCGTCGGTCACCCTGCCGAGCCAGTGGAATCGATCGTCATCGGTCGTCGCTTCGGTCAGCTCGGCGGTGTCGGGTCCGTCGCTGCCGATCCACACGTCCACGTCGAGATCGCCTCGAACGACCGCGTCGACGAGCACGCGAAGTCCCTTGCGTTCCTCGTGGCGACCGCAGAAGAAGATCGTCGGCCGCACCCGCGTCCCCGTCGATTCGCTCTGCCACGGCGCGACCGACCGGATCTCGTCGAGTTCCACCCCGTTGAAGAGCACCTCGTACTCGCCACCCAGGTGGCTGCGCACCAGTGCGAGCGCATCTTTGGACACCACGACCTTGTGATCGATCCGACGGATCAGCCTGGTCAGTGCCGGTCCGAGAATCCGATAGCTCGCCGAGGTACCGGCCGCGTGGAACGTGCCCACCGTGGGGGCCGAATGCATCATCAACGCGGTCGACGTCGGACCCGGTGCCAACGGCTCGTGCAGGTGGATCACGTCGAACTGCTCGTCGGCGAGCACCCGCAGCGTCCGCAGTGCCGCTGAGGGGTCCGGCGCGAGCGGGGCGATCGAACCGTTGGCCGACAGGGGCAGCGAATCACCCAGGGGCGTCACGAACGGCTCGGGCGGTGGCCCGTCGCACGGTCCGAGCACTCGCGCCTCATGGCCTCGTCGGCGGAGTTCGCGCGCCAGGCCGAGCACCTGGGCCTGAACGCCTCCGGGCACCGTGAGACTGTAGGGACAGACGATGCCGATCCTCATGTGGTGGCTCTCATGTAACGACGAGGGCTGACGGCACCCCGAGGCACCGGTCGAGCTCGTCGGCTTCGAGTGGACCCGACAGCAGGTAGCCCTGCCCGACGTCGCAGCCGAGCGCCTTGAGCATGTGCAACTGTGCGGGTCGTTCGATCCCTTCGGCCACCGAGGTGACCTCGAGCCCTGCTGTCAGTTGCAGGATCAACTTGGCCAGCGACATGCCGTGAGGGTGCTCGTCGAGTTCGTCGATGAACTGATGGTCGATCTTGACGATGTCGACCGGGAACCGCTGCAGATAGGACATCGAGCAGTAGCCGGTTCCGAAGTCATCGATTGCTATCAGTACACCAAGTTCACGCAGTGAGGCAAGGTTGTCCGATGCCGACTCGATCTCGGCGACGAACGTCGTCTCGGTGATCTCCAGCACCAACCGGCCCGCATCGAGTTGGTGTTCCTCCAGCGAATCGCGCACCCACTCGACGAATTCGGGAGACCGGATCTGCAGAGCCGACACGTTGACGCTCACCCGCTGCGGCCCCCTCGACTGCCAATGCGCCGCCGCCTTGATGCTCTGGTCGACCACCCACTTGCCGATCGGCACGATGAGTCCGGCACGCTCGGCGATGGGGATGAACTCCACCGGAGCGATCGCCCCCCGGGTCGGGTGCTCCCAGCGGAGCAGCGCCTCTGCGCCGACCACGCGCTGCGTTCGCAGGTCCACCATCGGCTGGAAGACGAGTCGGAGCTGATCGTGCTCGATCGCCGAGCCGAGGTCGCTGCGGAACTCGAGGTGACGTGTCGCGGTCAGGCGCATCGCGGGATCGAAGATCTTGATCTGGCTCTTGCCGGCGCGCTTGGCCTCGTACATCGCGATGTCGGCGTCGCGCAGCAGCCCGGCAGTGGACATGCCGGGAGTCGAGACCGCCACGCCGACGCTCGCGAGCACCGTGAGGTCGTAGCCGGCCAGCGCCACGGGCTGGCGGAGCGCCTCGAGCAGTCCCTCGGCCACATCGAGCGCGCGGTCGACGCCACCACGGTCCTCGAGCAGCAGTGCGAACTCGTCACCACCCAGCCGCGCCGGCGTGTCGCCCGGTCCGGCCGCCAAGCGGATGCGGTCGGCAATCGAGCGCAGCATCTGGTCGCCCACGCTGTGTCCGAGCGCATCGTTCACCGACTTGAAGTCGTCGAGGTCGACGAAGAGGACGACGACGGGGTCGTCGTCGGGGCGAGCAACTTTCAGTGCATGCTCCATCCGATCGAGGAACAGCGCCCGGTTCGCCAGACCGGTCAGCTCGTCGTGGTAGGCGCGGTGGCTGAGCTGCCGTTCGAGGTTGCGTTGCTCGGTGACGTCACGGAAGGTGGCAACGAGGCCGTCGACGGCATCGCCGCCGAGCAGGTTGGCGATCGTGGCCTCCATGCGACGACGTTGGCCGTCGACACGCACGAGACTCGCCTCGAACTTGACCATCTCGCCGTGCGGGAGCGCCGCAGCCTTGCGCAGCTCGCTCGCTGCCGCATCGTGATCATCGCTCGCGACCAGATCGACCAGCGACCTCCCCGCCCAGTCGTTGGGCCGATGCCCGAGCGTGCTGGCGAGCCCCGGGCTCGCGTAGTTGATCACGCCGTTGGCGCCGACGAGCAGCACGACGTCACTGGAGTGTTCGACCATCGCGGCCAACCGATCCTGGCCCTTGCGTTCGGTGAGCCGCCGCACCATGGCCACCAGACGCCACATCCGCGTCAGCGCAAGCACGACCACGACCACGGCGGAGACGGCAGCGATCGTGCGGGTCGCGCGGGTGCCGAGACCCGTCAGGTTCAGCGTCAGCAACACGGTCAGCGGTGTCAGCGCGGCGACGCTCAGCCACACCACCCGACCGAAACCGAGCATCGGGGCGGTCTCCGTCGGCCGGTTGCGGTGCGTCATCGTCGGGTCGAGCGCTGCCGCACCGAGGACCAGCGGCGGCGCGATCGACAACCCGGCGACCAGCCCTCCCGCCCCCATCGACCCGTTGAGCTCGGCGATGCCCCGCGCCACGTCCGAGATCAGGAGCAGCCCGACCCCCGTTGCCATCAGGACCGTTGCGGGGATCCGGAACCTGTTCTGTGCTGCCGTTCGGAACGCGATCGCCAGGGCGAGCGCATCGACCATCGGAACGAGCACCGCCCACACCCGGTCGCCGAACGCCAGGCCGCGGTCGGCCAGATAAGGCTCGACCACGGCGAGCCATACACCGAGACCCACGGCGACGCCGACGATGGTGGTCTCGATCGGTCCCGACGAGTCGTCGTCGGGCGCCGAGTCCCGCCCCGACATGGCGAGTGCGATCACGAGCAGGCTTGCCGACACGAGGTGCAGCGCGTCGCCCACCGACGGGAACGTCGCCGACCCGCCGAAGTAGAGGCGCGCCCAGATCAGCTGTGCAGTGACGAGCAGGCCGAGCGCTCCGGCGACGAGCGTCCACGCCAGGACGCGTCGGGGCTGGTGAGCGGCAATTCCGACGCACACCGCACCGACGGCAAACACTGGCGCGACGACGCGTATCGCTTCCGCTGCCACCGTCTCGGGCAACGCGAGATACAGCGCCGTGAGGGCGACCGCGATCGCGATGACGACGCGAGCGCGCTCGGCCACCGGATATGTGTCAGCGATGTCGATGGTGTGTCTTCGGCACCCGGTTCGGACAACTTGATCGCCGTCAGCCAGCGCTTGGACCCGGGTGTTGTCGACTGCGACGCGGTTGACAAGCCATCGCTCACGCGGGAAAGTGGCTCGGGCGGCATTCGTGCCGGCCACCACTGAGATGGGGGAACCTTCGTATGGACGAGCTACACATCACGGCCACGTTTCCGGCGATAGACGGGGCGAATCTCGACGAGTTCAAAGCGCTCATCGCCGAGGGGATCGCCAAGACCCGCAACGAACCGGGGAACCTGCAGTACGACTGGTTCTTCAATGACGATCAGACGAAATGTTTCGTGCGTGAGTGCTACGCGGACTCCGATGCCGTGCTGGCCCACATGGGCAACATGGGCGACACCCTCGGCCAGTTGGTCGAACTCGGGGGTGGGCTCGAGATCGACGTTTTCGGGAATCCCTCGGCGGCGCTCGTGGAAGCAGCAGCCGAACTCGCTCCGAACGTCTACCCGTTCCACGCCGGCAAGTAGCCGCCGTGAGTTGACAGAGCGCTACACGCTGGCTGGCTCAGACACGCGGCGGCGTGGTGAGCGCGAGCCGCCTACCTTGGAGGTGATGCAACCGCCGAGCCGAACCAAGGTCGTGAGCTCGGTGGTCGCCCTGGTGACCGCCGCGCTTGCACTCGCTCTGGGAGGGTGCGGAACCTCCGACGAGCCGACCGCCGAAACTCCGACGGCGGCAACCTCGTCACCCGCGCCGACAGAGGCCACCGAGCAGCAGCATCCTGACGTGATCGGTGTCGTCGCCGAACAGCAGTCCGCGGGTGTGTTCGCGTTCACCGTCACGATCAGTTCGCCCTATGACACGCCTGATCGCTACGCCGACGGGTGGCGGATCGTCGGCCCGGACGCGACCGTGTACGGCGAGCACACGCTCACCCACGATCATGCGAGCGAGCAGCCCTTCACACGTGTCCAGCGCGGCGTCGACATCCCGCCCGGAGTCGACGAGGTGACAGTCGAAGGCCGCGACCTCGAGTACGGATATGGCGGCGCGACGGTCACCGTGTCGATCGACAACTGAATGACGACGGGCTCGTCGCGCTGCCTCGGACCATCCGTGGAGGCACGTCAGCCGTCACACGACGCGCGAGACTGGAGCGATGCCGCTTCGCCTGCCCCTGATCGTTGCCCTCGGTTCGATGGTCCTCTGGGGTTGCGGTTCCGACGACGGCTCCGACGGCGCATCAGTTTCTTCTGTCGCCGGTGATCCGCTACCGACAGCTGCCGAGGGCAGTGACGACGATCGAGAACAGGTTCAAGTCGAGATTGCGATTGCGGACTTCCAGTTCGTGGGCGACCAGGACGTACTCGTCGGCGGACGGGTGGTCGTGACCAATACTGACGACGCGTCACACACCTTGACCGCGGTCGATGGTTCGTTCGACTCGGGAACACTCGCGCCAGGAGATTCCTACGAGTTCACTGTCGACGAATCCGGCACCTTCGAGTACCGATGCGAAATCCACCCGTCGATGACGGGCAGCATCACAGCCACTCGCTGAACGAATGAGCGCAAGGGGGCGGAGAGCGTGCCCTACACGCTGGACGTTTGCTCGTACCCCGGGTCGCTGGGCCAGTTCGGCTGGAACATGTGCCACTGCGACGGTGCACGCTTGATCAGGATCTCGAGTTCGTGTGCGAGGTCCTGGGTGATGCGTTGAACGTCATCGCGCAGGCGCTTCTCGACCCGCTCGACCTCGAGCGGTGGTCGCACCCAGGCGAAATGTCCGTCGACTCGACCCGTGAAGTAGACGGCGGTCGGCAGGATCGGGGCCCCGGTACGCAGCGCCAGCGTCGCCGGACCCGCCGGCATCGTCGTGCGCTCGCCGAAGAACTCGACCTCGGGACCGCCACCCTGCAGATCACGATCGGCGAGCAGGCACACGACGTGGTTGTCCTTGAGCGCGCGCATCACGGTGGTACCCGCGCCGGCACCCAATGGCACCACGTTCATGCCCAGCGCGGAACGGAGCTCGACGAACCAGTCGAACAGCTCCGGCGGTTCGATCTGTTCGACGACCACGGTGATCTGGTGACCCTGCTCGGCAATCCAGCGGCCGGCCCATTCCCAGCCGCCCAGGTGCGGCAGGACCAGGATCACGCCGTTGCCGGCCTCGAGCGCAGTGACGATGTTGTCGTAGCCGTCGACGTCGAATCCGCGCTCGACCGTGGCACCGGAGAGGTTCGGGAGCCGAAAGCTCTCCAGCCAGTAGTGCGCATAGGAGTCGAAGGCCTCCTGGACCGCCCGACGCAACCGCAGGCCGCGGAGGGTGGGATCGACCCGCTGGAGATGGCGGCTGATCATCTCGCGCCGCTCGCGGCTCGCGACATTTGCGCCGACGCCGAACGGCGCCGTCAGGCCGGCGGCCAGGCGGGCCGGCATCAGCTGGGCCGCAGCGGCGCCGAACCGGTACGACGACGTGGTCGCCAGGTCGGTCAGCCGGCGGGGATCGGTGATCGGTCGAGACGGCACGGCTCAGGTCGGCCGACGCGGCACCCGGGTACGGCGCCGCTCGGTGCGGGCCACCCGACGACTCTGGCGCCGCGACCGGCGCATCTCGATCTTCGCGGCGGTGACCGGAGCGACCGCCGCCTGCTTCCAGACCTTGACGAACCGCTGGATCGCCGTGATCGAGGTGAGCACCAGCATGATCCACAGGATCGGGATCAGCAGCACGGGGATCAGCAGCCCGAGGCAGATGGCGATGATCCGCTCGGCGCGCTCCATCAGTCCGCCCTTGGCATCGATGCCGAGCGATTCCGCCTTCGCGCGCTGATAGCTGATCAGGCTCGACACCGCCATGACCGCGTAGGGCAGCAGCGCCATGTGCGGCGACTCCTCGCTCGCGAGGTACCAGGCAATGCCGCCGAGGAGCAGCGCATCGGTGATGCGGTCGACGGTCGAGTCGAAGAACGCGCCGCGCTGGCTTGCGCTGTCGGACGCCTTGGCAAGGGCGCCGTCGAGCAGGTCGGGCAGCGCGGCGAGAATCACCAGCACCAGACCGAGTCGCAGCTGGCCGGCGCCGATGGCGACGGCTGCGCCGACACCGACGAGCAGCCCCAGAATCGTGAGGTGGTCGGGGGTGAGGCCCGTCTTGCGCAGCGCGGCGCCGAGGGGCTTGACGGCCTTGTCGACCGGACCACGAAACTTGCCGTCGAACATCGAGGCGACGCTATCGCGACTCGGCGGGGAGATCAGTGTTGTCGAGTTCCGGATTCTTCTCGCGGAGGTGTTCGACGACGCGCCCGTCGATGGCGTCGACGAGGACGAGGCCGCGCTCGGACGGCGGGTCGTCGGCGGAGTAGCACAGCACCCGCCACGTGGGCCGACTGCGAAGACCACGCCAGACCTGCTGGGCCGACGCGTGGCCGACCGGGAAACCGAGGGCCTGCTGGGCGGCGACGAGCGCCTCGGTCTCGTCGACGTGCATCCTCCAACCGCTGCTGATCGAGAACACCCCGACCGCGGCGAGCACGACGGCAGCGACGAGCCATCCCTCGTTGACGATGGCCGATTCCTCGAAGCCCACGTAGATCCCGACGCAGATCGCAGCGATCACGAGGTACAGCACGCCAGGCCACCGCCGCCGACTGTTGTCGGGGAAC
>Ga0307378_10007121_pt1 | contig 15109 bp, 16 predicted proteins | sample UN1MG_FD_202238 | JGI IMG/M metagenome (GOLD analysis project Ga0307378, IMG submission 202238) | Soil microbial communities from Risofladan, Vaasa, Finland - UN-1 | ecosystem: Environmental > Terrestrial > Soil > Coastal area > Acid sulfate soil | place: Finland: Risofladan, Vaasa | collected...
ACTCGGTCGACCGTGTCTTCGATCGTGCCGCCGTCGGGGGTCTTGAGCGTTACCGTGACGCCCTCATCAGTCGTGACAAGCCGATCCACGGTGGTGCCGGTCCGGAGCACGATGCCTTGCTTGGCGAAGGCTTTGTGGGCTGCCTGCGAGATCTCCTCGTCCTCGGCTGGGAGAATGCGGTCCAGCACTTCGACAACGGTCACTTGCGCCCCGAGGGTCCGGTAGAAGCTTGCGAACTCGATGCCGATGGCGCCGGAGCCGACGATCAACAACGCGCTTGGGAAACGCTCCGGGACCATCGCTTCCTTGTAGGTCCACACCCGCTTGCCGTCGGGTTCGAGCCCCGGCAGCGTCTTGGCGCGCGCGCCGGTGGCGATGATGATGTGCTTGGCGGAGATCGCCGAGGTGCCGCCATCCTTGCCCGTTACCGCGATACGGCCCTGCCCTGCGAGCTTTGCGGTGCCGTCGATCACGGCGATGCCGTTCTTCTTCATGAGATAGGCCACGCCGCTCGACAGTTTCTCGGCGACTTTGCGGCTGCGCGCGATGATCTTGGCGAGGTCGAAGCCGATAGTCTCCGCGCGCAGCCCGAAGGACTCCGCGTTCTGCATCAGGTGATAGACTTCCGCAGTGCGTAAGAGCGCCTTAGTGGGGATGCAGCCCCAGTTCAGGCAGATCCCGCCGAGGCGGTCGCGCTCGACGATGGCGCATTTCATGCCGAGCTGCGCGGCGCGGATGGCGGCGACATAGCCGCCGGGGCCGGCGCCGATCACCACGAGATCGAATTCGGTGTCGCTCATGGCGGCAGGCTAACCCATCGCTTGAGGCAAGGCTGCGAAAACTCAGGGATTGTGGATGGCCGAACGGCGCGTGACCGTCAGACGGAGGATCGCATATTGGACGAGGACCGTGAAAACCGGGGGAGCGATCATGGCCAGGACCGTCCGCAGCTGGCGGTAGGGCTCGAAGCCGATGGTGCTCGCGTGCTGGATCTGTGAGAGCAGCGCGAACAGCAGGATCGGCAGAAGTAGCACCACCAGGCCGACCGCGAGCGCTTTTCGGCTCTTGGCGATGAGCAGGGTCACCAGGAAGACGAGCGTGCCGGCCCCGGCGAAGATGAGGACGCCGTAGCCGCCGATGGCGTCGTCGATATTGCAGGCCAAGCCTTCGCCGCTACAGGGCATCATCGCCGTCAGCCAATAGACGGCAAGACCGGCGGCGAGCGACGCCGCGCCGGTGAGAAGGGCCATGAGAACCAGACGCAAGCGCGCCATGACTCTCTCCCCGGGCGCTTCAGCGGAGCGACTTTACCATGAGACACCAGTCGCCGAGGTCTGAAAAGCCCGGTGGCACGACGGCGTGCTCGCGCGCGATCTCCACGTAGCCGGTACGGGCATAAAGCCGCACCGCGCCCTCATTCCAGCTGCCGACGATGACGCTCATGGCGGGCGCACCCAGCTGTCGCCCCTGGTTGTCGCCGTGGGCCAACAGCCTTGCGCCGATGCCTTGCCCGCGAAACTCAAGGAACGAGGCGAGCACATTCACGTACCAGGAGCCTGGGGCCTGTGCTTCGAGGCGGAGAAGCGGCCGCACCAGATCCGGCATTTCGTCGAGGCCGGTCAGCTCGTAGGGATCGTCGAGGGGGTAGCCGACTAGGCACGCGGCGACCTCGCCCGCGGCCTCCGCCATGAAAGCGTGGCGATAGGAGAAGCCGCCCTCCTCCCGGCGCGCCCGCCCACGTCCCACTTCGAGCGTGGATTGGCCGGGCGCGGCCAAATCACGCCACATGGCGTTGGGCATGCCCTCGCCGGCTATGTCGATGAGGACCGCGAGCGCGGACGTATCAGTGAGCGTCGCGGGCCGGATGGTCGGCGTCATGGGTGCGTCCTGGGATTTGGCTTCGGCCGGCCGGTGGAATCCCATTTGATAGCAAGTGGCCGCGCCCGGCAAATCTCCGGCTGTTGGTCTAAACTCGACGCGGCATGAGTCGTTCAGAGACAGATTGGCCGCGGATCGTCGCCCATGCGGACATGGACGCCTTCTATGCGGCCGTGGAGCAGCTCGACGACCCGGCATTACGGGGCCGGCCTCTGCTGGTCGGTGGGGCGAGCCCGCGCGGCGTGGTCCTGACCGCGAGCTATGAGGCGCGGCCGTTCGGTGTCGGCAGCGCGATGCCGATGGTCAAAGCGCGGCGCCTGTGCCCGGACGCGCTCATCGTTCCGCCGCGTTTCGAGCGGTATCAAGAAATCTCCGCCGCAATCATGCGGGCGTTCGGCGAATTCTCCCCCGAGGTCGAACCGTTGAGCCTGGACGAGGCGTTCATCGACATGACCGGCGCCGAGCGGCTGTTCGGCGATCCGCGGAGCGTGGGACGGCGTTTGAAGGAAGCGGTGCGCGCGGCGACGGGTGGCCTGTCCGCATCGGTCGGGATTTCCGCCACGAAATACGTGGCCAAGGTCGCAAGCGCGTACGAAAAGCCCGACGGGCTGACGGTGGTTCCGCCCGAGACGGCCAAGGCATGGCTTGCGCCCATGCCGGTGTCGCGCCTGTGGGGTGCGGGCGAGAAGACCGAACCCCGGCTTCACGCGCTGGGCCTGCGCACGATCGGCGATGTGGCCGCCGCCGACCCGAGACTCCTCGCCGACAAACTCGGCAAGCTCGGGCTGCACTTCTACACGCTGTCGCAGGCGCAAGATCCCCGCCGCGTCGACGGACACAGAACGTCGAAAAGCATCGGCTCGGAAAACACGCTGGCCCGCGACGTGCGCGACAAGAACGAGATCAAGCTGCATTTGCGCCGCTCGGCCGACAAGATCGCCCGGCGCCTGCGCGCGAAGGGGCTGGTCGCGTCCGGTGTCGCCGTCAAGCTCAAGTCGGCGGACTTTAAGAGCCTGGCGCGGCAGCAGCTTCTACCTGAGCCGACCGATGTGGCGGAGCAGCTCTATGGCGTTGGCGTGGACCTGCTCGATGCCTTCCAACACCCCGGTCCGTTCCGGCTCGTGGGCATGTCGGCCTACGATCTCACGCCCGTGGGGGGGATCGCCCAGAGTGCTCTGTTCGATAATTTCGGGCGCAGGCGGCAACTCGAGGTCGCGCTCGATACACTCGCCGAACGTTTCGGCGGCAAGATCGTGCAGCGCGGCGAGGAACTTGGCGCTGGGCGCGGCCTCACCCTCACGCCGAACCTTGATTTCCTCGATGATGGCGAAGCCGAGGACTAGGCGCCTACACCAGCATCGTGACAGGGTCTTCGAGATAGGCCTTGAAGGCGGCGAGCAGCTCGGCGCCGAGCGCGCCGTCGATGACGCGGTGATCGACGGACAGCGTCACGCTCATCATGGTGGCGATCTTCACCGCATCGTCCTTGATCACCGGCTTCTTCTCGGCGCGGCCCACCGCCAGGATCGAAGCCTGGGGTGGATTGATCACCGCCTCGAAGCTGTCGATGCCGTACATGCCGAGATTGGAGATGGAGGTGGAGCCTCCCTGGTATTCGTGGGGCGCGAGCCGTTTGGAGCGGGCGCGGGCCGCCAGATCGCGCATCTCGTTGGAGATCTCCGACAGGCTCTTGACCTCGGCATCCCGGATCACCGGCGTGTGCAGGCCGCCGCCTTCGAGCGCCACGGCGACGGCGATGTCGGAGGCGCGATGGTACAAGATGCCCTCCTCCGTCCAGGTGGCGTTGGCGGCGGCCACGGTTTGCAGCGCCATGGCCATGGCCTTGATGATGAAGTCGTTGACCGAGAGCTTGAAGCGGCGCGGGCCGTCCTGCGGCGCCATGTCGTTGAGGCGTTTGCGTGCGGCGAGCAGAGCATCGAGCTCACACTCGATGCTCAAATAGAAATGCGGGATGGTCTGCTTGGCAAGCGTCAACCGCTCGGCGATCAAGCGGCGCATGGTGTCGTGGGGCACCAGCTCATAGGTGCCGGGCTGGTACATCGCCAGCACTTGGGTATCCGAGAGTCCCTGGGCCGTGGGCATTGTGGGTGCGCGCATGATCTCGCCACGCGAGGGCGCGCCGTAAGTCGGCTCGCCGTGAGTCGGCGCTTCCGCCGCTTCGGCAGGCGCTTGCGGCTCGGCGTGCTCCACATCGCGCAGCACGATGCGGCCATGGGGCCCTGAACCGTCGAGTGTCGCGAGATTGATGCCGCGCTCGCGGGCGATCCGCCGGGCCAAGGGCGAGGCGAAGACACGCGTTTCCTGGTTACCCCTTGCGTGGCCATTGCCGTTGGCGCGGATCTGCTCGGCGATGCGGTCCATCACGTGTTCGGGCGAGCCGTCATGCGCGTGATCTGTGCTCGTGGGCGTGTCGGCCATTGGCGGCTACTCCCGGTAACAGACGGCTTTCGCTGCCTTCACCACCAACTCCGCGGACGGCAATGCCAGCTTTTCGAGATTGGCCGCGTAGGGCATTGGCACGTCGGCACCGGTGATCTTCAGAGGCGGCGCGTCGAGATAATCGAATGCGTCCGCCGTGACTTGGGCACAGATCTCGGACCCGATGGAGCAGACGGCCCAGCCCTCCTCGACAGTCACGAGGCGGTTGGTCTTCTTCACCGAGGCGACGACAGTGGCGATGTCGAGCGGCCGCAAGGTGCGCAAATCGATGACCTCGGCCTCGATGCCCTCGCCCGCCAGCTGTTCCGCGGCCTGAAGCGTGTAAGCCAGCCCACGCGAATACGAGACGAGGGTCACGTCGGCGCCTGCACGAGCGATGCGCGCCTTGCCGATGGGCAGCACGAAGTCGTCGAGCTTCGGTACCTCGAAGCTCTGGCCGTAGAGAATTTCATTTTCGAGAAAGATCACCGGGCTGTTGTCGCGGATGGCGGCCTTGAGCAGGCCTTTGGCATCGGCGACCGTGTACGGCGCGATCACCTTCAGCCCGGGCACATGCGCATACCAGGATGAATAATCCTGGCTGTGCTGGGCGGCGACGCGGGCGGCCGCACCATTGGGTCCGCGGAACACGATGGGGCAGTGCATCTGCCCGCCGGACATATACAGCGTCTTGGCGGCCGAGTTGACGATGTGGTCGATGGCCTGCATGGCGAAGTTCCAGGTCATGAACTCCACGATGGGGCGAAGGCCGGCGAAGCCCGCACCGACACCGACTCCGGCAAAGCCATATTCTGTGATGGGCGTGTCGATCACGCGGCGGGCGCCGAACTCCTCGAGCAAGCCTTGGGTGATTTTGTAGGCGCCTTGATACTCGGCGACCTCTTCGCCCATCACGAAGACGTCGCCGTCGCGGCGCATCTCCTCGGCCATGGCGTCGCGCAAAGCTTCGCGCACGGTCATGGTGACCATCTCGGCGCCAGGCTTGATCTCGGGCTCGGGCGCGGTCTCTCGCGGCGCGTCTTGCGGACCGGCGGGCGCCTCCTCGACAAGCGGCTCTGTCTCGCCGAAATCCGGCACTGGTTCTTCGGGGCTGGGCTCCTCGGGGCTGGGCTCCTTGGGGCTGGGCTCCTTGGCACTGAACGGATCGGTAGGCGCCTCTTCTCCCTCTCCCCGTTGGGGGGAAAATGAATCGGGTGGTGTGCGAGCTCCCTCACCCGCTTCGCCGTGCGAAGCGACCTCTCCCCCTTGGGGAGAGGTGGGCGTCGTTGCGCCCTCCTCGACATCCGATGCATCCTCGCCGTCGGTCAGGAGAAGTGCGATGGGCTTGTTGACCGGGATGTGCTCGGTGCCTTCGGCCACCAGGATCTTGCCCATGGTGCCGTCGTCGATGGCTTCCACTTCCATGGTCGCCTTGTCGGTCTCGATCTCGGCGATTACGTCGCCGGTTTGCACCGCGTCGCCCTCGCGCACATGCCATTTGGCGAGCGTACCCTCCTCCATGGTGGGCGAGAGCGCGGGCATGAGAATTTCCGTCGGCATCAGGGACTCAGACTCACGTCGCCACCACGTTGGTCCACAACTCGTCCGGATCGGGCTCGGGATCTACTTGCGCGAAGTCCGCCGCCGCGTTGACGATGGCGCGGATGTCCCGGTCGATGGTCTTCAGCTCGTCCTCGCTGCGTCCGGCATCGACGAGACGCTTATGGATCAGCTCGATCGGGTCGTGATGCTGGCGCATGTCCTTCACCTCTTCGCGCGTCCGGTATTTCGCCGGGTCGGACATGGAATGGCCACGATAGCGGTAGGTCAGGGCTTCGAGGATCATGGGACCGTTGCCGCTGCGGGCGTGTTCGAGCGCGCGCTCGCCGGCGGCCTTCACCGCCGCCACGTCCATGCCGTCGATCTCCTCGCCCGGAATGCCGAAAGCGCGACCGCGATTATGGAGTTCCTTGGCCTGGGCGGAGGCCCGTTCCACCGACGTGCCCATGGCGTAGCGGTTGTTCTCGATGACGTAGACGACCGGCAGCTTCCATAGCGAGGCCATGTTGAAGCTCTCGTAGACTTGGCCCTGATTGGCTGCGCCCTCACCGAAGAAGGTCAGGCACACATTGTCGTTGCCGCGATATTTGTTGGCGAAGGCGATCCCTGAGCCGAGCGGCGCCGGCGTGCCGACGATGCCGTGGCCGCCATAGAACTGCTTCTCGACCGAGAACATGTGCATGGAGCCGCCCTTGCCCTTGGAGTAGCCGCTGCGGCGCCCGGTGAGCTCGGCCATGACGCCTTTGGGGTCCATGCCGGAGGCGAGCATGTGGCCGTGGTCGCGATAGGAGGTGATGACCTGGTCGCCGGGACGCTTGGCCATCATCATGCCGGTGACCACCGCTTCCTGGCCGATATAGAGGTGGCAGAACCCGCCGATGAAGCCCATGCCGTAAAGCTGTCCCGCCTTCTCCTCGAAGCGGCGGATCAACAGCATATTGCGATAGGCCTCCAGCTCCTCGTCCGGGGTGAGGCGCGGTTTGTTGGCCTCGGCGGCCTGCCGCTCGCGGGCCTGATCCAACCAGAAATTGGTGGCTCCCGGTGTCAAGCTTGGGCTGGTCACTCCGGCCTCCTACGACTCAAAGCTCACGCGCGCGCAAAAGCTAGCACGAGTTCAAAGCAGGCTGGAAGTTTAGGCGTGCGGCGCCTGAGCGCGATGCGTCAGCGCGGTCAGCGCTTGGTCAGTGGGCCGGTCGGATCCGGCTGGCGGCGCTTCATCATTATGAGATCGTCGGGATGGGCGAGATTCAGGATGGCGCGGGCTCGTTCGTCCAGCATGTCCGGGTCCAGGCTCTCCGGCCGTAGCAGCGCGACGTCACGCTCGATCCGCTGGCGCACCTCGCTCAGCCCGGCGAGCTCGCCTTCGAGCACGTCCACACGCCGCTGGAGCTCGGTGCGGGAATTCAGGCCGTGATCACCGTTTTGCAGGTGGTAGCCGAAATACCCGCCCGCGCTCAAGGCAAGCAGTGGAAAGATAAACGCCGTAAACCGCATGTGCCCCCTCGCCCAAACCTCCGATTTTGTCGTGGCCGGGTTGTCCCGGCCATCCACGTCTCTAGGCCTCATGCCGAGCAAACCGTGGATGCCCAGCACAAAGGCCGAGCATGACGAACGGAGTTGGACAGCGAGAATCGCGCGCGGCTGGTTAAGCCCGGGTTACTTCCTAGCGTTTCAGCACCGCGGCCCCGGCATAGCGGGCGCGCGGGCCAAGCTCCTCCTCGATGCGGATGAGCTGGTTGTATTTCGCCACCCGGTCCGAGCGCGCGAGCGAGCCCGTCTTGATCTGCCCGCAATTGGTGGAGACGGCGAGATCGGCGATCGTGGTGTCTTCGGTTTCGCCGGAGCGGTGGGACATCACCGCGGCGTATCCCGCATCATGGGCCATGCTCACGGCATCCAGCGTTTCGGACAGCGTGCCGATCTGATTGACCTTGATGAGGATGGCATTGGCGATGTGCTTGTCGATGCCTTCTTTCAGGCGCGTGACGTTGGTGACGAAGAGGTCGTCGCCGACGAGCTGCACGCGATCGCCGATCGCTTCGGTCAGGAGGCGCCAGCCCTCCCAGTCGTCCTCCGACATGCCGTCCTCGATGGAGAAGATCGGATAGCTTGAGACGAGATCGGCGAGATAGTCCGCCATTTCTCCTGAGGTCAGGGTGCGGTTCTCGCCTGCGAGCACGTAACTTCCGTCCTTGAAGAACTCCGTCGCCGCCACGTCGAGGGCGAGATACATGTCCTTGCCGGGTTGGTAGCCGGCCGTGGTGATCGCCCCCATGACGAAATCCAGAGCGGCGCGCGTGGATTCGATATTGGGCGCAAAGCCGCCCTCGTCGCCGACCGCCGTGCCGTAGCCTGCATCATGGAGGGCCTTCTTGAGGGTATGAAACACCTCGGCGCCCATGCGCACGGCCTCGGCGATGCTCGGCGCGCCCACCGGCACGATCATGAACTCCTGGAAGTCGATGGGGTTGTCGGCGTGCATGCCGCCGTTGACGATGTTCATCATCGGCACTGGCAGCAGCGTCGCCTCCTCGCCGCCGAGATAGCGGTAGAGCGGTTGCTCATGGGAGTCCGCCGCCGCCTTGGCCGCAGCAAGCGACACGCCGAGAATGGCGTTGGCGCCGAGGCGTTTCTTGTTCTCGGTCCCGTCGAGGTCGCAGAGGAGCTTGTCGAGGCCGCGCTGATCGTCGGCATCGAAGCCGTCGAGCGCCCTGCGGATTTCGCCGTTGACCGCCTCCACGGCATTCAGCACACCCTTGCCGCCATAGCGGGAGCCGCCGTCGCGAAGCTCATGGGCTTCATGCGCGCCGGTCGATGCGCCCGACGGCACGGCCGCGCGGCCGTGATGGCCGTCCTCAAGCACGACATCGACCTCGACGGTCGGATTGCCGCGGCTATCCAGGATTTCACGGCCGATAATGGTAGCAATGGCTGTCATACGGGACTCCCCCTAACGCATTTTGGGCCGTCTTAGCCTAGGCGGCCCGCGAGCGGAAGGTGTATATCGGCCTTAGGCACTCCACGCCAAAGATGCATTCGAGGATCTTCGTATGACCAGTAAGAACACGGGCGGTTGTCATTGCGGGCGCGTCCGCTACGAGGTTGAGGCCGATATTGACGAGGTGATGTCGTGCAACTGCTCACTTTGCCAAAAGCGGGGCTATCTCCTGACCTTCGTACCCCGGTCGCAATTCACGCTGTTATCGGGCGAGGACGCGCAGACCGACTATCAGTTCAATAAAAAGGTCGTCCATCATTTGTTTTGCAGCACATGCGGGGTCAGCTCCTTCGGCACGGCCAGCGGCGATCACGCCGAGACGATCGTGATCAATGCGCGCTGTCTTGATGACGTCGACCTTGACGCCCTGACGGTGAAGCCCGTGGACGGCAGGAGCTTCTAGTCGGATGACCCCCGGCGGTGCTCTGGTGCTGTTCTCGGGCGGGCAGGATTCAACTGTCTGCCTCGCCTACGCGCTCGACCGATATGCGCGCGTGGAGACGATCGGCTTCAACTACGGCCAGCGTCACGGCATCGAACTCGACTGCCGCGGCCGCGTGCGTGCCGACATCGCCCGCCGCTTCCCCCAATGGGGCGAACGTCTCGGCCCGGACCGCATGATCGACATTTCGAGTTTTGGCGCCATTGGCGAGACATCGCTCACATCTGATTCCGACATCGTCATGCTGGAGTCCGGCCTGCCTTCGACCTTCGTGCCCGGACGCAACCTGGTGTTCTTCGTTTATGCGGCCGCGCTCGGCTACCGGCGGGGTTTGCATCGGCTCGTTGGCGGCATGTGCGAGACGGACTATTCGGGCTACCCCGATTGCCGGGACGCCACCTTGCGGAGCCTGCAAGAGACCATCCGGTTCGGCACTGACGTGCCGTTCGAGATCGAGACGCCGCTGATGTCGCGCTCGAAGGCGCAGACTTGGGCGCTCGCCCAGGAACTCGGTGGCGATGCGTTGGTGACGCTGGTGATCGAGCAGACCCACACCTGCTACCAGGGCGAGCGCGGCACGCGCTACGATTGGGGCTACGGTTGCGGTGAGTGTCCGGCCTGCGAGCTCCGCGCCAGAGGCTATTGGGAATGGCGCGAAGGCATCGGGGGTCAAGGGAAGCTTAGCGCACGCTCGCCGTCGGCCGTACGATGATCTCGTCATAAGATCCGGCATGGTTGAACCCAAACGTCACACAACCGCCGGCTCCGTGCGTATCAGCCCGACCGCTCCGCCCCAAGAGCCGGGCGATTGCTTTTTGACTTCCGCGGGGGCCTCGCCAAAGATGCCGCGCTGACGTGATATGGAAAACGGTTCGTCCTGGCCGATCTCGGCCAAGGACTGTTGCTCAATGGGGGTATTGATGGATCAGAAACGAAGTTCGTGGATGACGATGCTCGGCCTGCTGGTGGCCGGCCTCTTCATCGTTGGGCTGGCCGTGGTTACGAGCAAGCCATTCCAAGAAAGAATCGCTCAGGCGGACGTCGAACAGGAGGTGACATCGGAGTCCGCGCAGGCGGAGCCGTCGGAGCCCGCGGAAGAAGCACCCGCCAAGGTCGCTGATGCGAAGCCTGCCGGCGCCATGGAGGAGGAATCCTCTGAAGCCATGGATGCTGCGCCAGCCGAGGCTGCTCAGGACGCGGGCTCGAAGCCGGCAGACGAACCACCGTCGAAAGTCGCTGCCGCCGACGATACGCCAACCGCCAAAGAGGAAGCCGCGGAGACCAAGTCAGAAGCGGTTGCTGCTGACGAGGAAGCCGCTGAGATGAAGGACGAAGCGGCTGGCGCCGCGGACGAAGCGGCTGCGGCTGGGGAAGACCTTTGCTGCAAGGAGGGCGACGAAACACCGCCTCTGGAGCTGGTGCAGCAAGTGCCGCCGGGCGGTTTGCACAATCCCTACGACTGGAAGAAGCTGGTAGCGGACTCGCCTGAGGATTATCTCGTCAAGCAGTTCCGTCTGCCGGGCTGCAACGAGTGTCATGGCGGCGGCGGCGGCGGCGGCTTCTGCCCTGCGCTGAGCCAGGGCGTCTGGTTCTGGGGCAACACCGACGACGTGCTGTTCCGGCTCATCGCGATGGGCTCAAAGGCCTTGGAGGAGCAGGGCTTCACGCGCATCCAGTGGGGCACCGTGAAAGCGCCGATGCCGGAAATGGGGCACGTCATCAAGACGTCCGACCATCTCTGGAAGATCATTTCCTTTATTCGGTCGATCAATCCGGAGGGGACCAATCCGCCGGAGAAGTTGATCCCCGGGCGCTATTCCCCGCCTGAGGGAAAGCCGGCGGAGTAGAAATCGCGACATGACATGCGCATCGCCCGGCCCTCGTGCCGGGCGATTTGCTTTTGGGCGCTGTGCGCGTCTTGCGTCGGCAAGCGGAAAGGACCAGTTTCTGGGCCATGTACTCCGTCAAGGAAATCTACTACACGCTGCAAGGCGAAGGCGCTCAGGCCGGGCGTCCGGCCGTGTTCTGCCGGTTCGCGGGCTGCAATCTGTGGTCGGGCCGCGAGGAAGACCGGGCCGACGCAACTTGCAATTTCTGCGACACCGATTTCGTAGGCACGGACGGAGCTGGCGGCGGCAAATTCGCGGATGCCGGCGCGCTGGCGCGGGCTTGCCGCGAGACCTGGCGCGGCAATTCCGGCACCCCACCCTTCGTGGTGCTGACCGGCGGCGAGCCCATGCTGCAAGTGGACGAGGCGCTGGTCGCGGCGTTTCATACATCCGGCTTCGAGGTGGCCATCGAGACCAACGGCACACTGCCCGTGCTTCCCTCCATCGACTGGGTGTGTGTGAGCCCCAAGGCGGGCGCGCCCTTGCGGCAGCGCTCGGGCGATGAGCTGAAGCTAGTCTATCCGCAAGACAGGTTGTGGCCGGAAGAGGTCCAGGCGATGGACTTCACCCACTTCCTGTTGCAACCGCTCGACGATGGGTCGGGCGATCCGGCAAATGTGCGCGCCGCTGTTGATTACTGCCTGGCCCATCCTAAATGGCGATTGAGCCTGCAGACCCATAAATTGCTCGGCCTGCCTTAACCCTACACAGGGTCACAAACCCTGGCCGCGCCACGCGAAATCGCCTAAACAGCCCCATGCGTATCTACAAGGAATTCTTCTTCGAGGCGGCGCATTTCCTGCCGTCGGCCCCGCCCGGCCACCCGAATTCAAGGGTGCACGGACATTCGTTCCGTGCGCGCGTGACCGTGGATGGCGAGCCCGACGAGGAGACCGGCATCATCGTGCATTTTGATGATCTGGAAGCCGCCGTGGCGGACGCCCGCGCCGCGCTGGACCATCGCATGCTGAACGACGTGGAGGGCCTGCAATTTCCCACGCTGGAGCGGATCGCGATATGGCTCTGGGATCGCTTGCACAATCGCCTCCCCGGCCTTGCCGAGATCGTGGTGGCGCGCGATTCTTGCCACGAGGGCTGCGTCTATCAGGGGCCGCCGATGCGGCTTGCGGCGGAGTAGACGATGACCCGCAAGATCACAGGCTTAAGGCAGCTTGGGCACGAGACGCCCGTCCCTGGTTCGCCTGACGAGGCCGAGCTTGAACGCGTGCCCAATCCGCATGCCGACACCGCCTATGTGGCACGGTTCACCGCGCCTGAGTTCACCTGCCTCTGCCCGGTCACCGGTCAGCCGGACTTCGCCCATCTCGTGGTCGATTACGCGCCGGGCCCTTGGCTGTTGGAGTCGAAGTCGTTCAAGCTGTTCCTGGCGAGCTTCCGCAATGCATCTGCTTTCCACGAGGATGCGACGCTCACCGTCGGCAAGCGGATCGTCGATCTGATCGAGCCATCCTGGCTCCGCATCGGCGGGTATTGGTATCCGCGCGGCGGTATGCCCATCGACGTGTTCTGGCAGCACGGCACCCCGCCTGAAGGGTTATGGATTCCGGATCAGGGCGTCGCGCCGTATCGCGGTCGCGGGTGACGTCACGGTTGATCTCGTTATCACCAACGGCGACGGCGCCGGCGAATTGCTTCGCCGCGCGCTTCACGGCGCCGAGGTTCTGCCCTGGCGCGATGTGCTGCATGAGGGCCCCGTGCCGCTCACGAATGCGCTCGCCGACCTGACAGCGGCGCGGGTCGAGTACCTGGCCGGCGCGGGCGGTGGCGATATCGGCGCAATCGAGTTCGAGCTCACCGCGCGCGACCGCGGTCTCACAATGAGCGGCGAGTTCGATCGCGTGGTGCTGTGGTTCGAGCACGACCTCTACGACCAGCTCCAATTGCTCCAAGTTCTCGACTGGTTCGCCGCCAATCCGCGCGCACCGGGGACACTGCTGCTGGTCCAGGTGGATGACTATATCGGGCGCCTGGAGCCTGAAGCGATCTCCGACCTAGAGGCGACGGCGCGGCCCGTCAGCCAAGCCCAGCTCGACCTTGCGAAGCATGCCTGGGCCGCGCTTCGGCAGCCGACTCCGGAGGCGTGGGCGGGACTCCTCAAACAGGATCTCTCCGCCTTGCCCTTCTTGCGCGCTTCTGTGATCCGCATGTTGGAGGAGCTGCCGGGTGCGGACGGCCTGTCCCGTACGGAGCGGCAGATGCTCGCGACCATCGAAGGCGGCGAGTCGGTTACCGCGATCGCGCTGTTCATCGCCGTCCAGAAAATGGAAGACGCCGAGTTCCTGGGCGATTGGAGCTTCTGGAAGTTGCTCGACGGTCTCGCGCTTGCCGAGGAGCCGCTGATCGCGGGGCTCGAGGCGGCGCCGTTCCAGCGTCAAGATCCCGAGCTGGCCAAGGCCTATGTCACGAGCCGGCTGACGTTGACCTCGCTCGGCAAGGCCGTGCTGGCCGGCGGCGCCGATTGGACCGAGCATCACCGCGTGGATCGCTGGTGGGGCGGCACCCATCTCACCGACGACCCGTTGTGGCGTTGGGATGGTGAGGCCGAGACGCTTATCCCCCCGCCTCACTGACATGCGATGATGGCGTCCCGAGTTTAGCGAGAGCGTGCGAAGCGCTTCACCAGACGATCGATGTCCATCAATTCGCCGAGCAGCGATTCGAGATCTTTCAGCGGCACCATGTTGGGGCCGTCGGAGGGTGCATGATCGGGATCTTGGTGGGTCTCGATAAAGAGCCCGGCGACGCCGACAGCCATCGCGGCCCGGGCCAGCACCGGCACGAAGCGGCGCTCGCCGCCGCTCGTACCCCCCTGCCCCCCCGGCTGCTGCACCGAATGGGTCGCGTCGAAGATTACCGGCGCGCCTATCTCTTGCAGGATCGGCAGCGCGCGCATGTCGGAAACGAGCGTGTTGTAACCGAAGGAGACACCGCGCTCGGTGACGAGCACGTTGGGGTTGCCGGCGCCGACAACCTTCGCCACCACGTGACGCATGTCCCAGGGCGCCAGAAACTGACCCTTCTTGACGTTGACCGCCTTGCCCGTCTTGGCGGCCGCCACGAGAAGATCGGTCTGGCGGCAGAGGAAGGCCGGGATCTGAAGCATGTCGACGGCCTCGGCGGCGAGCGCGCATTGTTCGGGCTCGTGCACGTCGGTGACCACAGGCAGCCCGGTGACCTCGCGGATCTCCGCGAAGATGGGCAACGCCTCTTTCAGCCCAAGGCCGCGCGCGCTCGTGACGCTCGTGCGGTTCGCCTTGTCGAAGGAGGATTTGTAGACGAGCCCGAGGCCCAGACGGGCGGCGATTTCCTTCAAGCCCGCGGCCGTCTCGAGCGCGTGCGCCCGGCTCTCCAAGACGCACGGTCCCGCGATCAAGGCGAACGGCAAGTCGTTGCCGAACTTGGCGTTTCCGACCGAGACGGTGGCCGCGGGGGCCAGTTTCATGGCTTCATTCATGGCGTGTTTCCTGGCCGGACCATGGCCCTCCGCCTCCGTAGCGTCAACGGGGGAAGCGCTAGTCTTCCCGGCGCCGCCATTGCGGGCGGTTCTTCTCGTAGCGATGCTTCACGCTCGGGAACGCCGGCAGCCAGGCTTCGCGGCGAAGAGTCCAAAGCTCATAGGTGGGTGCGAAGAGACCGGGTTCGTCGAACGAGCCTGGGTAGACGTAGAACTCATCCTCGCGTCCGTAGGTCGAATAGACCGGCGCGCCGCATTCGCGGCACGCATAGCGCCGCACAGGCTCGGAGCTGGCGAACTCTATGACCTCGCCCGACACGGTCACGGCTTCAGGTGCGAACACGGCGTAGAGGTTAAACGGCGCGCCGTGGGCCTTCCGGCAGGTCAGGCAGTGACACACGCCGACGCGGTGGGGCTCGCCCCTCGCC
>Ga0307378_10007124_pt1 | contig 15108 bp, 20 predicted proteins | sample UN1MG_FD_202238 | JGI IMG/M metagenome (GOLD analysis project Ga0307378, IMG submission 202238) | Soil microbial communities from Risofladan, Vaasa, Finland - UN-1 | ecosystem: Environmental > Terrestrial > Soil > Coastal area > Acid sulfate soil | place: Finland: Risofladan, Vaasa | collected...
GCCGACGTCTACACCGGGTTCGACGTCCTAATCCAGCCGAGCTCGTATGAAGGTTTCGGCCTACCGATCCTCGAGGCCCAGGCTTGTGGCATGCCGGTTATCACCACCGACGCCCAGCCGATGAACGAGCATATCCTCGACGAGGAAGCCCTGGTCCCGGTCGACAAGGTCATCAGGCTTGAGACCAAAGGCCAATGCCCAACCCGCGTGAACTGCGACCAACACCTGGTCACCGCCGAAGGCGTAGCCTACACCATCACGCAGCTCGCCGCCGGCGACATCCCGAAGAAATCGCGCCTCGCCCGCCAGTACGCCGAAACCCGAGCCTGGACCGAAGCCCGGGCCATCGAGCTCCGGGCCCTCCTCGCCGCAATCCCAAAAGACAGGTACTAAATGAGTGAACTTCTGACGGTCAAGATGCTGGAAGGTTTCGATCTACTCTATGCGCCGGGCAGTTACTTGGGAATGACCGTAACCCCCGGCGCCTACGAAATCGACGAGACCACGTTGGTCAAGACGGCCGTGGCTCCCGGCTGGCTGTTCCTCGACGTAGGCGCGGGCGTCGGGTACTACACGCTGCTCGCAGCCAAGCTGGGCTGTCAAGTTATAGCCTTCGAGCCGTCCAGCAATCACGCGATCATCTCTGCCGCGCTTTCTCGCAACAAGCTCCACGCGGCGGTAGTGCCGTCTGCGGTAGGCGACCACAACGGCGCAGGGGCGTTGCGATTGAATGTCGCCAACGACGGCGACAACCGTATGACGGCAGGCGATACCAAATGGCCGGCAGAGCCAACGCACGTGATGACTATCGACTCTCTCGGATTGGCCCCCACCGGCCCGTCGTTCCTGAAGGCTGACGTACAAGGCTCAGAACTTGCTGTCTTGCGCGGTGCGGCGAAGTTCGTGGCTCAGTATCGTCCGTCCATGCTCATAGAGGACTCTCCCGCACATCTTCAGATGGCAGGTGAAACCCAATCGCTGCGCGAAGTCCTGACCGCTCTCAGGTACAACTGGAACGTCGTAGGCCAACGGACGGGCTACTGCAACCTGTTTTGCGTGCCGAAATGAAACTATCTCTCGGTTGCGGCCACAAGCTCCAGGGCGCCGGATGGTTAAACCACGACCTCACGCGCCGCGCCGGGGTCCCGCTCGCGTTCGACCTAGGCGAGTTCCCCTGGCCGGTCGCGAACCTTCACGGCAAGATCGAGCACATCCTCGCCAACGACGTCCTCGAGCACATCCCCACGCACCTAACCCTGAAGGCGATGGACGAATGCTGGGGACTGCTCACCCCAACCGGCACCATCGAAATACAAGTCCCCATCTTCGGCGGCCGGAACCACCTTGCCGACCTCACCCACTGCCGCGGCTTCAGCCTGGAATCCTTTGACCTACTAGACCCGGACACGCCAGTCGGCAAACACAACCCCTGGTATACAACACGCCGCTGGAAGATCCTCAGCCGGTCCCAGGACGAACCCGGCCGCGGCTTCAACCTTCACTTCCTACTGCAGAAGCGGCCGTGAAAGCGCCGCGACCAGTGCCGCGCGCTCGAGCACCGGCATAACTGACAGCCGGGCCAGCCACCGGCGCCGCTTCCGCGTGATACGTTCCCGCTCCCGGAAGTCTCGCCCCAGATAGCGATAGTCATGCAGCTCGGTCGGTTCCAGGAAATTGCACCACAGGCACTCGTCGGCCATCCGCCCGCCTCGGGTCATCGTCCGGTACTGCACCACCCGCCATGACGACAGCCGATCATCGTACAGCTTTGAGGGATAGCCCGAGATCATGACCAGACACGGAAGACGGACCGCCACGTCAAGCAGCGCGATGTGGCCAGGTAGCTCGAGCTCGTACCGGTACATCCGGCGCTGCGAACTCCGCGTCGACATAAGATACGGCGGATCACAGTAGACTAGAGCCCCGGTCCACCATCGCCACTTCCGCAGGTACGATATCCCATCCCCGACCACCAGGTCGAACCGAGGGACCGCATCGCCAAGCCCGGCGAGCCCGGACCGGGCCACCTCGATGGCGCGCGGGTCCGTATCGACACCCACGTTGACTAGCGCCGGCAGCTTCGCGCGCAGTACTGTACCGCCCCCTAGAAACGGTTCGATGTACACCTGGTGCGGAGGCATCTGACTAATGATTCGCTGGTAGACGCCCGACCCAGCCTTGCCGCCAGGATACCGCAACTACAACTCCGCCAAGACCAACGCCTCGACCTCTTCCGGCAGTCTCCAAAGTCCAAGCATGCCTCGGCAGTACACCGGCTTTCGCAGCGGTCGAATCCCCTCCAGCTCAAACGCCCAGCGCCCCGGAGTATAGTCACCGAGCCGCCGTTCAAGCACGCCAACAATGGGCGCCACCTCCTCAGTCAGCCAACACCCGACTAACCGGCACGTCGCGACGATAGCGGAAAACGGCAGCCGAGCCGGCACACAACCCAGCGCACACTCCTCCTCTGCGAACCGCCGAGCGGCAGCCGGAAATCCCTTTGCCGCATGGATCGCAAGCGGCCCCGTGTACCACGTACTCCAACTCCTGGTCTCTACACGCTTCAGCCCCAGCGCAACCAGGGACGCCCAAGGCTGAGTCAAAGTCAGTGCTTTCATGCCGTCAGCATACCCCAGGACGGCGATGCTGTCAAACACCACCACTCGAGCAACCACCGCCGGCAACGGCGAGCTCGGCCGACACCGTCACCGCCGGCGACACCAGCTCCTATGACGAGGATTGCCAGCGCCACTCATCATTGACACCGAGGCTGGACCGCATCTACACTTACGGCGTGACGATATCGGTCATCATCCCGACCCGGAACCGGGCCGAACTCTGGCGGTCGGGCTGGGTGCTCGACTCGCTCCGCGCGCAGACCAGGCCACCCGACGAGCTCGTCATCGCCCTCGACCACACCCCCGACGACACCCTCGACGTCATCCGAGCCCGGGCGCTACCCTTCTACACTCGCATTCTTGAGGTACTTAGCCCCAGGCCCCAGGGCGACCCAGCGTCAGCCATCCCGGACAACTGCCTCTTCGCGGCCGCGACCGGCGACATCCTCGTGCACCTCGACGACGACACAGCCCTCGGTCCGGACTTCTGCCGGCGGGCGCAGGAGTTCCTCGAGCTCCAACCCCGCTCGGTCATCTGGGCCAGACTCCGCTTCGTCGCCGGCGACCACTCCCTGCTCACCGATCACCCGCCTGTCGACTACCGCCCATCGATGGCAGCGAAAAGACACTGGCCCGCGAGCACTGACGGGATTTTCCTACTGCCGGCACACTGGTGCGTTCACTGGGGCGCCGCCTACGCGGTCCGCCGGACCGAGGTTTTAGCCATCGGCGGCCACGACCTGCAGCTCGCCGAGTACCGGAACGCCGACGCCCGACTCGGCGGTCGACTCGTGCGCGCCGGATTGAGTAGTTACGTAACCAGTAAAGTCGAGCACGCAGCCGAGCACCTCGGCACGACCCACCGCGCCAAGACCAGGTCGACCGGGCCGACCTGGGGCCCCAAGATCGCCAACGGCGGCCCACAGCACTGGACATCGGACGCCTGCCGGCAGTCCTACCGGGAAATCAAGGAGCTTGACACCCGGCACTGACAAGCTACCATCTATCCGCGAGCTGCCACGGTCGGCGGGAAGGGCCGGCAGCTCGCACTCCCGCCCTACACCCCAAAGCCGACCGCGGCAGTTCCAAAGCAAGCCACCACAGGAGGTTCTATGAGAACCAGCTCCGAACGCGTCGGTCAGTACGACGCAAAGACCGCGGCCACGACCGTCGGTCTCAAAGTGGCGGCTCAGCTGTCCGGCATGAAGACCAACTTCGCCGCTGCGATCACCAGCATCGTTCCGATCATGATGCAGGTCCAGGGTATCTTGAATGCCGCCGCGATCCCGTCTATCCGCTACCCCTTCTACTACGCTTACGCGCGGGAGATCTGGGCGGCTGAGAACCGGGGCATCAACGGCGACACCCTGACGCTCATGGCCCAGTCGCTGCACGACAAGTGGGAAGCCAACGGGCTGGCCACAGCGACGCTCGTCACGATCGCCGACTCGGTCTTCACAATTACGGTCACCTAGGAGGTATGCATGAGAACCACAGCCCAACGGATCGCGCACTACAACGCGCGCATGCTCAGCTCCCTGGTCGACCCGGTACTGTCGGCAGTGAGCTCGCTCGCGCAGGCCAACTATGCCACGTACGTCAACGTCTTCGTACCGAAGCAGGAGGCACTCCGCGTCATTCTGAATGACGAAGGCGTCGCCGTCACCGACTTCGCGGCATACGAGGCTTTCCATGGAGAGCTTTACGCGCTCTCCACACGTTTCGCCGGCCCCGCACTACAGGCTGCCTATTGCATCCTGGTCGCGAAATGGGCTGACGCATCCCATCTCGACGCAGCGGCCCAGACCATCCTCGAGCGAATCGGGCTCGACCTGTACACGCTCGCGGCCTGCGGCACGCTGTAGAGTTCCCCCCGAGTGGCGGACTATGACGTCGGCGTCGTAGCTCTCACGACGCCGGCGCCATCCGCTCCCCTCGCCCAGTGCAGGCCGGTCGTGTCGGTCCGGAATAACGGGATCCATGAAGCAATCGCCTCCGGTTACATCCGCATCTACTCGGCCGGCCTGCTAGTCTACGAGTCCGAAGCCTACTCCGACACCATCGGCCCAGGCGAAACCCGACCCTGCTCTGCCGTCGACTACTGGACTCCTGAAGCCGAAGGGCCCTACATGGTCCAAGGCTACTTCTCAACTCCGCTCGACCAGGTCGAACCCAACAACAACCTCTTGCCCACGCTCATAGTCATCTCCGGCGCCGAACCTCCGCCCCCGACCCCGGTTCCACTGCACGCCAGCCAGCACGAGTCCGGCGGCCCCGACGAAATGAGCATCGAGGACCTCCCGGGCCGCGCCGGCGACGCGCAGCTCCCGATCAACCACGCCAGCTTCCACGAAAACGCCGGCATCGACCGTATCGACGTAACCGGCCTACCTGGGGTACTTGGCGCAGCTCAAAACCCAAAGACACACGCGGGCTCACACAAAGTCAGCGGCAGCGACCCTCTCGACGTCCTCGCCCTTCCGAACGTAACCGCCCTCGAGCTCGTAGCCCGCAAAGGTGCGGCAAACGGCTACTCCGGTCTTGACGCAGTCCAACAGGTCCCCCGCCCGAACCTCGCCCGCGTGCCCGCGAACCCAACGCCCGCCATGTTTCCAAGGTACGACGGAGACTGGGGAATCGCTGAAACACTACCTCACTCCTCCTCGCACGAGAACGGCGGCGACGACGAGCTAAGCGTCGAAGGGCTCAGCGGCGTCCTATACAACCTTCAGAAGCCCCAGGTCCACGACAACGAGAAGCACGACCCGAACTACGCGTCGGTCACCGCGCTCCAGGCCCACCTTGACGACACGACGAATGTCCACCCCACCGCAACCAACCTTGAGCAGACCGCCCACAAAGGCGCGGCCAACGGCTACGCCGGGCTTGACGTCGACCAATTGGTACCCCGACCAAACCTCGCCCGCGTTCCCGTGGAGCCCGACGCCTCTATGGCCCCCAGATACGACGGAGACTGGGGTCCCGTCCAAGCTCTTGCCCTCAACGCCACCGGCGCGGCCGTCTCGGTCGCGTTCGACGCGCCAGAAACCACCATTGCGACGTTCACCGTACCGGCCGGATGGATGAACTCTTCACTCGGCGTCATCCTGAACCTTGCCGGTCGCCTGACCACCGCCATCGGAGTCGGCGCATTACTCCGATTCAAGGTCAAACAGGGAGCAGCCGTCCTCGTACAGCACGACGTCGATGTCAATAAGAATTCAGTCGCCCCCGTCTCCGTACACGGCTACATCGCGGCAATCGACGCAGCCAACCTGAAGGCATTCCTCGAGTTCATGGCCGACTCGGACGCGGTCCAGCACCTCGGTACCCACGTCGCGACTACAGCCGCCGGCACCGGCTACACCGCAGCGGAAACCGTCTTCACCATCACGGCCCAGTTCGTCAATGGCGCAGCGGTCGACCTACTCCTGGTCGACGTCTCACACTCATTCCACACCGGGCAGCCGTCTTGAAGAACCCGTTGCTGCCCTGCATCGCCATCGCCGGAATCGTCCTACTCGAAGTCGTGGCCATGCTCACCGGCCACAACGGTACAATGCTCCGAATCGCCCTGGTCCTAATCGCAGGACTCGGAGGATTCGCCCTGGACCGCATCCTTAGGAAGGACAAATGATCAAGAAAATGCTCCTGCAGTACGCCGCCTGGCTGATCAGCCACGCCGACGCGAGACTCTACACCTGGCCGAACCCGGTCGGCACCCGCCTCGGCGGCAAAGACATCCCCGAGCTCCCCGACAAGTACATCATCCTCGACGTCCGGATCTCCAACAAGATCCTCATCCTCGGCTGGTTTCAGGCCACCTGAAGCCCGGGCCTGACCGCTTGACTGCGACCAACCAGGCACTACACTCCTATCAATGCCGCTACCCCTGTTGGCCACCCGTCGGCTATTCTGGGTTCTCCTAAAGCTACTCACCGCCTGCAGATCAGAAACGGACTTCATAGCCTTCCTCGACTCCCTGAAGACATGTGCAGACGATGCCGTCGTCACCGTGCTCGTCCCCTGCGGACCCAAGTCCACACTCTTCAAATGGTCCCAGCAACTAACGTCCCTCACCTGCGAGCTCACCGTAGTCTACTTCCCCTGGTAGCCCACGCTTGACGCCGACCCTGCGCCAGGTATCATCTCGCGTGCAGCTCACCCCCCACTTTCACCTCGACGAGTTCAGATGTCCATGCTGCAACGACGTCATCCTTGATGCTGCTCGAGCTCTCGCTACACGACTCGAACCAGTTCGCGAGGCATACGGCCCGATCTACATCCTATCCGGCTACCGCTGCCAAAGGCACAACTGCTACGAAGACGGAGCCCTCTTCAGCCAGCACCTCATCGGCCTGGCTGCCGACATCAACTGTCCGGGCGATGCCGACCGATTCTCCCTTCTCAAAGCACTTCTCGACTCCGGTTTCACCCGCCTCGGCATCGCCTCTCGCTCAATCCACGCCGACATCGGCAACCAGTCCGGCCCCGTCATCTGGACGTACTACTAGCTCGTGTACCAACACAACCTCCCCTGGTCGCGCTGGCCCTGGATCCTCATCGCCCTCGTCGCGGCAGTACTCATCACCGCCCTCAAGTGCTGACTTTGACACACATCATTTCAAAATGCGTTTAATTGTGAAAGCGCAGTACACCAAAACCACGCGCTGATGCTCGACGTTAACCGTCCGACCATCTCTGGTACTCAAGTCCAACTTTGGAGAGATACACACTGGGAACTTATCAAGGCCCCCCCACGCGCTGCGATCTCACGGGAGGTTGAGCGCATCTTCGACCTCTTGGAAGCGCAGTACCACACCCAGCGCAACGTCGAAACGGGACGCTAACCAATGCTTGACGTTGAAATCACGACCTACATCTCCATCTAATGCCAGCTCACCTTCACCTGACAGATTCCCCGTGCTCTTGCACCACCTGCCAGCAGCTTGACATCATGTACGGCGACCCAACACTATCCCGTTGGGAGTCCAGATTTGTCAAATCAGTTTCTGAATGGGGATGGCACGCCGACTACACCCCAAAGCAGCGCGCCTGCATACTCGACATCTTCACCCGACAAAAGAGTCGCTGGCTGTCCATCCATGCTTGACGTACAGATCCGGGCGTACATCGTCCCAGTAGCCGAGCAGCCCCAGGCCAGTCTCACCCCGGTCATCTCCGTTGAGAACGTCGCCGACGAAGGCGCGGTCATCACCGGCCTCATCAGAATCTACCGTGAGTCGACAGGCCTACTGATCTACCAAAGCGAATTAGCAGTCACGCAGCTCGACCACCACAGCACAACCAACATCGCGGCGCTCACCCCGTTCGACCCACCGGCGCCGGCTGATGACGATTATTTTGTGAAGGCGGATATTATCGCGTCCAGCTTCCTTCCCGGTCCGCCCATCACCGACAGCCTTGGAGCATGGCACTTCGACATCAAGACGCCACCGATGGGCGAAGCGCCGGCAGGGCACCACGTAACGCACGAGGAAGATGGCAGCGACGAAATCGAAGCCAGCGCCCTCGGCACCACCGAGATGGACGACACCCTCAGACTCGCCCCGGACGGAACCGGCGGAGCCCACTGGGTCACGGCAGTGGGCGCCCACGCGACCTCCCACGAAGCCGGCGGCGCTGACGTCGTCAACCACGACGCTGTAGAATTCGCCAAGATCCACCCGGCAGCCGATTCTACCACCGCGGTCCGCATCCTTAAGGCCGACAACACCACCCCAGTTGTCACCGTCGATACAACCAACACTCGGGTCGGAATCGGCACAACACCCTCCAGCCCACTCCATGTTTTGTACTCAGGCGCAGACGGCACCATACCCCTGCAAGTGGACGCGTCGGCCTCTTCGATTAGCGGTTCTCCTGGATTCTACGTCTTACTACCGACCACCGGGCTGCAGAAGGGATTCCAATTGGCGAACTCTGGTGGAGTCGCCGGTTGGGCATCATTCGACTTCTCCTCCGGCGGTGCCGCGAAGCCAGGCTTTAGCCTTGGCCCAAGCACCGGCGTCAGAGACGTCGGACTAGCGCGCGAGACCACGGGAACTCTTCGCGTCTCCAACGCATCGACCGGAGCCGCAACGCTTCTAGCCGGAAAAATCGGCATCACCGCCTCAGCCGCAACACCCACCGCACTCCTAGACGTCAGCAGCGACATCATCCGACTCCGCACCGCCAAGACCCCGGCCACAGCAGGCGCAGCAGGAAACGCCGGAGATATCTGCTGGGACGCAGACTTCATCTACGTCTGTATCGATACCAACACCTGGACGAGAGTCGCAATCGCCACCTGGGTATAACAAAGGAGCACCATGGACATTCGGAAGTATCCTGAACTGAAGGCCGCCGGGACCATCACCCTGGCCAAACTGAAGAACGGCTACACCGCCACAACCAAACGGTTCTCTCCTGACTTCGGTTCTCCCATCCCCGATGAGGTAGAAGCCCTGGACATCGAGGTTATCAAGAACTTCGCCCTTAATCTCGAGCAGGCCAAGGCAGCGGTCGATATGTTGGTCGACGACCTCGAAGCAATCCCCCAGCCCTAGACCACACGCCGAATCCGGGCAGCACCGAGCGCGGCAGCCAGGCCCTGACGGTCCGTGACCAGCTCGACGGAGATCTCCGACCACCTTTGAGGCGGGACACACACCACCACCAGCACTTTGTCAGTCTGGAGATCGTAGACCAAGCCCTTGACACTTTGAACGTGTAGCCGTTCGACGACACCCCCGGCGCTTTTGGTGGTTTCTGGCAATCTGACCTAGTTGGAAGCGTGGCACTTTAACAGTCATCTACCACCACCAGCGCTGTGTCGCGTCCTCCGGCCGCGTTACACAACCATTGATTCCGGCCACCGCGTCGAGGGCGTCAGTTTCCCGTGGCGCGTTGAGGGTGGAACGGAACCGGCCAGCCGGAACACTTCGCGGGTGGTTCTTCCCCGCCATCTCTCCTCCGCCCCATAGCGCTTGGCCACCGCCCGGCCGGCCATCCCTTTGGGCCAGCGGGCCGCGGGGCCGGGCCGGGCCGCTCGCCCTCTTGGACGCCGCCGGGGGAGTTCCGGCCAGGTGCTCGGAGCACCTGGCCGGAAACCGGCGGCGAGGAACCGGGCGTGCGTCCCGTCCCGGCCCCGCGTCCCGCCTGTCTGGCCCGGTGGCTGGCCGGCCGGGCGGTGGCGGTTGGTGGCGCGGGGGGTCGGGCCGTGGTCGTGTGTCGGGGTCGGGCGGTCGGTCGGGCCTGGTGGTGGGTTCGGGCGTGGTGGGCGGTTCGGTGTCTGGCGTGTGGTCGGGCGTGGGGTCGGTTGCGGTTCGGGCCTGGTGGCTTCTGGGGTGGTTCGTGGTCGGTGGTTCCGGGTCGGTGTGGTGGCGCGGTGGTCGGGCGGGCGGCGTGTCGGTTCGTCGCGTCCGGGTGTCGGTGGCGGGGTGGGGTGTGTCCGGGGTCTTTGCCGGTCGTGTCGTCGCGGTTCGTGCCGGGCTGGGCGCTGGCGGCCGGTTCGTGTCCGGGGGTGGAGGTGTAGCGGCCGTGGGTTCCGGGCCGGTCGGGCCGGACTCCGGCCGCGCGGTGAGGAGGTTAGTTTCACGCGGCGCTGTGACGGATTGGTGGCGGCTTAACCCCACGCTTGTGGTTTGTGGTCGGCCCGGGGCCTGCATGCGGAAAGAGGAGCAGGCCCCGGGCCGCTTAGCCGCTCAGGCCCGCGGGCTGCAGGGAAGGAGCAGCCCGTGGGCCTTCGCTGGGTTGTCGGACCGAAGTCGTCGGCGAGGACGCCGCCGCAGGGTCCGGCCGGCCGGCCGGAACACTTCGCGGATGGGTTTCTTCCCCGCCATCTCTCCTCCGCCCCATCGCGCGGGGCCGCCGCCCGTCCGGCCATCCCTTTGGGCCAGCGGGCCGCGGGGCCGGGCCGGGCCGCTCGCCCTCTTGGACGCCGCCGGGGGAGTTCCGGCCAGGTGCTCAGAGCACCTGGCCGGAAACCGGCGGCGAGGAACCGGGCGTGCGTCCCGTCCCGGCCCCGCGTCCCGCCTGTCTGGCCCGGTGGCTGGCCGGCCGGGCGGCGGCGGTTGGTGGCGCGGGGGGTCGGGCCGTGGTCGTGTGTCGGGGTCGGGCGGTCGGTCGGGCGTGGTGGTGGGTTCGGGCGTGGTGGGCGGTTCGGTGTCTGGCGTGTGGTCGGGCGTGGGGTCGGTTGCGGTTCGGGCCTGGTGGCTTCTGGGGTGGTTCGTGGTCGGTGGTTCCGGGTCGGTGTGGTGGCGCGGTGGTCGGGCGGGCGGCGTGTCGGTTCGTCGCGTCCGGGTGTCGGTGGCGGGGTGGGGTGTGTCCGGGGTCTTTGCCGGTCGTGTCGTCGCGGTTCGTGCCGGGCTGGGCGCTGGCGGCCGGTTCGTGTCCGGGGGTGGAGGTGTAGCGGCCGTGGTTTCCGGTCCGGTCGGGTCGGACTCCGGCCGCGCGAGGCGTGTTAGGGCGCGCGGCCGGAACCGGAAGGAAGGTGGCCCCGGCCGGAACTAAGATGGTGCGCCCCGTGCAACTTCTACTGAGATCAGAAATCATTTCCGGGCGCCCGTCCGTACCACCCACCAAAACCACGATTTCCGCCAGCGCCAAATCAGGACCCGGAGGCGCGTACGTCATGGCTTGAGCGGCCGAGCGGGGGTCAGCCGGCGTCTGGGAACCCGTCCCTGAGCCCGACACCCGGCACGTCCTGCGCACCAGCGGTCACCCTTTTGACGATTCACCGGAGGACCAGCGAATCGTCAAATCGCAAGCGACCGGGTGACCGTCATGGCGCAGCACGTGCCGGCTATCGTTCTCCGGTCCGGAACCCCAGCCGCCGAGCGACCCCCAGCCGGCCGCAGTCAGCACCAGCGCACGCGCCAAGGTGATGTGTCAGTCGGTCACGCGGCCTGCAGAAAGGAGCAACCCGCGCGCCCGCCTGACACCTCGGGGACAATCCTGATTTCGGGGATGTCGCCTAGACGCTGTCCGGAAGTCATCACACGGTCGACAGCTTTTACATAATCGCCGTTATCAGCAAGCACCGGACCGGGCATTGTGCTTCTGATAACGCGATTATGTAAACTGGGCGACCCGACTGGCAGTCGGGCAATCCTGATTCCGGGAAGGTGCGGCCGGGCCTCCATGTCGTCGGACTGGACACTCGCAGCCCGGCCGCACCGGACCCCACTTTATCTCTTGGCGCATCGGAATGCGCAAGGTAAAGGGCCGGGAGATCCCCGGCCCTTCTCCGGCCTTGTCGCTGGCCTGCTAGCTGTGCTCACCCAGGGCCGGCGCCCGACTGGTTACACACCAAACCAACGACAAGCACCCTCAAGACCTCTGGTATGGTACCACGCGCGCGGTTTTTCCAGCGGCCTCACACCCGACCATAAGCGCAGGGAGGGGATTCGAACCCCCGCAGGCCAATGCCATCACAAATACGTCTGACCCCTTTGTCCACTCGGGCACCTGCGCGCTACGGTTCCAGCACGTACCCCGCGGGCCCCATCTTCCTCACCTCTTCAAGGCTCCTGTGTAACCGCCCGGCCAGCTCCTCGAACTCCTGGTACTGCCGCCGCACGTCAGGCCCGAGCGCGCACCACCAACCCGTTATCATCCGCGCCTCGGCCAGCGCGATGGTCGTCTGATCCAGACACGCCCGGACACTCGCCCTCTCGCTCTCTATCATAAGGTTTCCCCTTCCAGTCTTTCCCGGCGTTATCGTACGCCGGTTCTATCGTGCAGCCCCAGGACTCAAGCTGCTCTCTCAGCCAGCGGCCGCACTCGAGGCACAGCACAGCCCGCCCCTCGGTCATGTGCGGAAAGCGGCACCGCCCACGCTGAGAAAGCAGGAGGAACCAGTACGCCCCAACCCGCGGCCAGAAGTGCCGCCTACACCTCTCACAGACCATCTCCGGCCCTTCGTTACCCTTCAGCACCGACCCGAACCTCATTCCTCTTCGTGTCAGCGAACCAACTTACAACCGCCCGCCGAAACCCAGCACAGGACTCTATCCGCACCTCATTCAGCGGCCCTCCTTCACAGTGTCGATGCCAGACCACGACCCCTCGGCACGCCGCCGGAACGCAAAACCGATGGGCACAGGTCGGGCACTGCAGCTGCATCGACCCTTCACAAGCCATCAGTGCGCTCCCGGCACATCGAAGAGGTCCTCGGCCGTCACCCGGCCTACGAACACGCTACTGTCAAGGACCTTCTCGACCTGCCTCTTCAGCTTCTCCAACTCCAGAGCTACGTCACCCAACACGTACTCACCGAGCTCCCCCGGCCCCGTGTACTCAAGAACAGCAAGCACCCGCTGCAACAGTTCCTGCATCACACCTCCTCAGAGCACCTTGGGCAGATCGGTCCGGTTCAACGTGCAGAGCCCGCCGGTGATGCACCTCATCCGCCCGTCAGCGTACGCAGTGTGCACGGTCTCAACCAACTTGTCCAGCAACCGCCCACGGTTCGTCCGGAACTGCTCGCACAACGCATCCAGAGCCACCAGCGTCGATGGATGGACCGAAATCGTAGCCCTCAGCCGCCACCGGTCACCCGGAAGCCTTGTCGACGGAGTAGGCTCTCCTGTCGTCTTTATCTCAGACATATGGTTCCTTTGTCATGCCCCATAATAGCTGCTACGAGATGCCGCTGTCAAGTAATACTTCGTGTCCACTTCTGTGCACGCGGCGGATGTCCGATAATGGTGATTATGTAAACTGTCATACATTCCATGTCGTCAACGCCGCCGGGAACTACCACAAGAACGCACCACGGGACCCGCCGGTGAATGCCTCCCCCTACACGAATGTGCATCAAAAGCGCACGCCGGGACGGCAGCAGTTGTCCACATAGTTGTCCACATCCCGAGGCAAGCCTAGCCCTCGGGCTGTCCACCACTTACGCACTTATCCACATTTTCGGGCTGACCAACACCCTCGTAGTTATACGTACTTCTATACTAGTACGTATAACTACACCTACGTCCCGTCCCCCTGATTATGGAGCCGTGACTCCGTCACTTCCCTGATGCATCCGGCCCCGGAGCATCGAGCAGACCGGCGCGAGACGTGTGCCAGAACCTCAATTCTAGCCGTGGTTCCTTGAGGAAGAACCGGCCGGACTCTGGCCCCCCGACCCTTACCCCTCGCCGCGGGAGATCGCCTCACCACGGGCCTCCTGACGCGTTTGACTTCCGCGCGCACCAGGCTAGGATTCTCCAAGGCTTTGATGTGATCCACTACATCAGCTACTTCGACCCTCCCTGGCACAACGAGTGCGACGTCGCCACGGCCCTTGAGCTCCACGGCTACGAAGTTTCCCGCTGCCAGATCACCAACCCACTCGACCGACCCGGGCTCGCCGGCAATCCGCCGGTCAAAGACCGCGACCTGGTCCTGACCTCAGTCCCGCACCGCGTCCCCCTCACCGAACTCCGCGACTACAAAGCCAAGGGCGCGATTCTCGCATGCTGGTACTGGGACTGGATCTTCGGACTCGGGAACCGGGAAGCCGACTACCTCCCCGCCCTGCTACTGATGGACGCCGTCTTCAGCTCGGACGGATTCTGCGGACGCCCCTACATCCGCCGGCACGTCAACTGCCGGCACTACCTCCCGCAGTGCGCGGTTCCCCGGACAACCCTGGCCCCACCCGACCGACGAACCAAGAAACACGACATCGTCTTCCTCGGACACCTCTGGACCCCCGACCGAAAGGTACTCGCCCAACGCCTCCGGCACCGCTGGGACTTCGCCAACGTCGGTTTTGGTCCCCGGGTCTGGGGCGCCGAACTCGCCGACGTCTGCCAAAGCACGAGCATCATGATCGGCACCAACTACCGGAACGACGTTGCCGGCTACTGGTCCGACCGCTGCTATGTCACGATGGGCGCCGGCGGGTTCTACCTCGGCCAGCACGTCAAAGGCCTCGAGCGTGTTTTCCAAGACGGCGTCCACTGCGGGTTCTTCCACGGCCTCGACGACATGGAAGTCAAAGTCGACTGGTGGCTGAAGCACCCGGCCGAGCTCGAAGCCTGCCGGCAACGCGGCCACGCCCTGGTCCAGGAACGACACACCTACACCAAGCGTGTCAGGGAACTCCTCACCGCCCTCACATCCCGGCAGCTCCTCAAATGAAAGTCGCCGTCATGTCCTACAGCAACACCGCCTCCGGTGTTGGAGTACTCGCACACGGCCTGATGAAGTGGCTGCCGGCCGACTCCTTCCTGAGCATCCGGAGCAGCAAAGGCCAGGACCACTGGATCGAGCAGCAGACCAACATCACCGCGCCGCGGCCACCGCTCTTCGAGAACTTCCTCAGGCGCTACAAACCCGACGTCCTGCTCTCCGTCGAGACGATGTTCGACAACGGCCGCTACATCTTCGACACCTGCAGCCGGCGCCGGATCCGCACCGCGACCATCATCATGCACGAATCCTACAACCCAGGCCGAACCCGACTCGGCCTCTACATTTGCCCCAC
>Ga0307378_10007125_pt1 | contig 15106 bp, 12 predicted proteins | sample UN1MG_FD_202238 | JGI IMG/M metagenome (GOLD analysis project Ga0307378, IMG submission 202238) | Soil microbial communities from Risofladan, Vaasa, Finland - UN-1 | ecosystem: Environmental > Terrestrial > Soil > Coastal area > Acid sulfate soil | place: Finland: Risofladan, Vaasa | collected...
AGCGGGCGTTTCGACGGCTTGAGCACGTTTGATTTCAAGGAGCAGATTACAAACTGGCTTGATGAGCAGAACCTGGGCAAAAAATCTGTCAACTATAAGTTGCGCGACTGGCTCTTCAGCAGGCAGCGATACTGGGGCGAGCCGTTTCCGATTCTGCATACGCAAAACGATCAAGTCATCGCGCTTTCGGAACAGGATTTGCCACTGAAGCTGCCGTTGGTCGATGACTATAAACCAACGGGAACGGGTGAACCGCCTTTAGCCAATGTCGATGATTGGGTGAATGTAACGCTGGCCGACGGCACGAAGGCCAAACGTGAAACAAATACAATGCCTCAATGGGCCGGCAGTTGCTGGTATTACCTTAGGTACCTTGACCCTGATAATGATCAGCAGGGCTGGGACCCGGAAAAAGAGAAGTACTGGATGCCCGTCGATTTGTATATCGGCGGTGCCGAGCACGCCGTGCTGCACCTGTTGTACTCCCGGTTCTGGCACAAGCTTCTCTATGACCTGGGATACGTCAGCACGAAAGAGCCGTTCAAGAAGCTAATCAATCAGGGAATGATTTTGGGCGAAGACGGCCAGAAGATGAGCAAGTCCCGCGGCAACGTTGTCAATCCCGACAAGGTCATCGCCGATTACGGGGCCGATTCAACGCGCCTTTACGAAATGTTCATGGGTCCCCTGGAGGCCATCAAGCCCTGGAGCATGCAGGGCGTTGAAGGTGTTCATCGGTTCCTGCAAAAACTCTGGCGCGCCGTTGTCGACAGGGATACAGGCGAGCTGGACAAGGCCGTCCAACAAGCTCAGCCGGATGAAGCGACACTTCGATTGCTGAATCAGACAATTAAAAAAGTCGGAGACGATATAGAGAGTTTCGGCTTCAACACGGCCATTAGTGCGATGATGATTCTCGTGAATCGCCTCAGCCGACAAACCGTCAGGCCCAGGGATGTTGTCGAGAAGCTCGTTCTGATTCTTGCTCCGTTCGCGCCTCATTTTGCCGAAGAGCTATGGGAGAGGCTGGGCCATGCCGAAAGCCTCGCTTATGAGCCCTGGCCCGAATACGACAAGGAGCTTATCAAAGAAAAGGAAATCGAATTGGCAGTGCAGGTCATGGGCAAGATAAAGGACAGAATCGTCGTATCAGCCGACGCGGATGAAGCTCAGATAAAACAGAAGGCATTGAACTGCGAAAAGGTTATTGCCGCAATGGACGGGAAAGAACCCAGGAAGATTATCGTTATAAAATCTCGATTGGTGAATATCGTTACATAAAAGTAACAATAGATAATAGACAGAATTAATGTACGTCGAAATCGAAGTAAAACTCAAGGTTAACTCGCTGGCGGAAGTAGAACAGAAACTGGCTGAACTCGGCGCCGAATTTCTGGCAGAGCAGTTACAGACGGACTATCTTTTTGACGATGCAAACGCTATGCTGATTAAAACCGACCGATGTCTTCGACTGCGCCGGCAATCGGTCGCCGGCAGCGAAAGATTTTTTCTGACCTACAAAGGCGCCAAAGAAAAAAGCAACTTCAAAAAGAGGCAGGAGATCGAGATTGAAATCATAGAAGCTCAGTCCACACAAATGCTGCTTTCCGTATTAGGCTATGATAAGGTCATGGTCGTTGAGAAAAAGCGTAGACTTTGGCAGCTCGGCGGATGCTCTGTTGCTTTGGACCGGCTACCGTTATTGGGCGCTTTTGTGGAAATAGAAGGGCCGGATGATGAAACAATCGCCGATGTACAACAGAGACTGGGGCTTGCGGATTTGTCGCACATCGCAAAGAGTTACGCCCAGTTAACAAAGGAAGAACGCGACCGAAGTAACGCTTAGTTTAGAGCAGGTAAATGGATTCACTCGCTAAAAGATTCGAAATATGAAACCGGACGATGGCTACATAACTTATATACTAAATCCCAAAGCCGGCGCCACCAGCAGCAAGCGAACGGGACGCCAGTTCGAGCAATATCTAATCAAAAGGGGATTCAAGGTCAAAACTTGTTTGACCAGATCTCTTGACCATGCGTGTGAATTGGCTACCAACGCAGCGGTCGATTATGACTGTGCGATGGTAGTCGGTATAGGCGGGGACGGCACGCTTAGAGAGATCGCTCACGGCCTTGAAGGCAGCAACAAGCCGCTACTTATTATACCTCACGGGACGGAAAATCTGCTCGCTAACGAATTGGGCTTTGACGAAACGCTGAAAACCATCATAAGAACTTTCGAAGCGGGATATGTTCGGCCTCTGGATTTGGGAAATGCAAACGGCAAGTGCTTTACTTCTATTGCCGGCTTCGGATTCGACGGCGAGGTTGTCAAACGGGTCAGCGAACAGCGAGCCGGACACATCGATCACTTCGATTACTTCTGGCCGATCTGGAGAACATTCTGGGAATACAAATTCCAGACTATGAAAGTCGAAGTTGATGGAGAAGAGATTTTCGATGGCCCCGGCCTGGTCTTCGTCGGAAATATTTCGAGATACGCCGTGGGATTACAGATACTGCACTACGCAGATTTTTCTGACGGCTTGTTAGATGTATGCGTTTACAAATGTGCCTCTCAACTTCACCTGGCCAAGCACTCGCTGATGACGGTTCTGAAACACCATGCCAACAGGCGTGATGTCATCTATCGGCAGGGCAAAAACATTTCTGTACGTTCGAACAGCACCCGTATCAGAACTGAAATAGACGGTGACCCCGGCCCGCCTCTGCCGGTACAAATCAGTGTAATACCAAATGCAGTTAATTGTATAGTGCCGGAAGGCGCCAAACCTGCAGGCATAAGAACAAGAATTATCAGGGCAATAGGATAAGAAAACATATTGTGTCTTATTCTTCAAAATTGCCAATAGAATAGACACTCTTATTTTGGATTGAAGGAAATAATCGGATGAGTTTCAAAATCGGTGAAGTTGAAATCGGCTTGGATGCACCTTTATTTCTAATGGCCGGTCCCTGTGTGATCGAAAGCAAAACATCCTGTATTAATATTGCAAACCGGCTTCGAGATATCAGTGAGAGAACCGGAGTGGGAATAATCTTTAAAGCCAGTTTCGATAAGGCCAATCGCTCAAGCTTGCGCAGCTTTCGGGGACCGGGACTTAAGAAGGGACTGGAAATTCTTTCTGAAGTGCGCCGCCGGACTAATCTTCCCGTTATGACCGATGTACACGAACCGGTTCAGGCAGATTTGGTTGGCGAGGTTGTTGACTGCCTGCAGATTCCAGCTTTTCTGTGCAGGCAGACCGATCTGCTTTGTGCCTGTGCACGAACAGGCAAGCCTGTCAATGTCAAGAAGGGCCAGTTTCTCTCACCCGGCGAGATGAAAAACGTGGTCGATAAAATTCTTGCCTGCAAGAATAAAAAAATAATGCTTACCGAACGCGGCACGTTTTTCGGGTATAATCGTCTTGTCAATGATATGACCTCAATTGATAGTATGAAAAAGCTGGGCTGTCCTGTCATCTTCGATGCCACACACAGCACTCAGCAGCCTGGTGGACTCGGAAATGCCAGTGCAGGCCGGCGGGAAATGGCCCCGATACTTGCCAAAGCGGCAATTGCCGCCGGCGCTAACGGCCTTTTTATTGAAGTCCATACCGAGCCGGAAAAGGCAAAATCGGATGCCGCCTGCATTATGCCTATAAACTGGCTCGAAGAATTGCTGACGGTATGCAAGCAAATATTTGAGATTGTAAACGGATAGAAAATTGGCTGACAAAAAAATATATTTGTATGGGCCGGTGCCCTCACGGAGGCTGGGGCTAAGCTGCGGTATTGATATCGCACCTTTGAAAGTCTGCACGCTGGATTGTATTTATTGCCAGCTTGGAAAAACGGCTCAGACAACAATCGAACGGAAAGACTATATACCTATCGAACCGGTTCTGGCCGAGTTGAAAGAGGCATTGGCAGAAGGCATGAAAGCCGACTATATCACAATAGCAGGTTCCGGTGAGCCTACACTTAATTCGCGGCTCGGCGAGTTGATAGACGGCATAAAGAAGCTTACCAATATTCCTATTGCTATATTGACCAACGGCACGCTATTGTCCAGGGCAGATGTGCGGGCTGACTGCTCAAAGGCGGATGTCGTATTGCCTTCATTGGATGCCGGTGACGAACAGACCTTTCAAAGAATTAATCGCCCAGACAGCGTTATTAGCATTGAAAACCTGATTTCCGGGTTATGCGCATTTAGAAAAGAATTTGCCGGCCGGATATGGCTGGAGGTTTTCTTTGTCGAAGGGATTAATACGGACGATGAGCAAATTGCCAAAATCAAAAAGGCAATCGAGCTGATCAATCCCGACAAGATCCATCTAAACACAGCCGTGCGGCCAACGGCCGATCCAAATATTTCAAGATTAAGTGCAGAGAAGCTGCAGGAGATAGCCGAACGGCTGGGGCCTAAGTGCGAGGTTGTGGCAGATTTTTCTCCGGCCCGAAGCAGCATACTCAATGAAAGTAAATCCGAAGATATGCTGAACTCTCATTCTGTAATAAACCGCAAAGCAGAAGCCCTGTTATCAATGCTAAAACGCAGACCTTGTTCACTCAATGATATATGTTCAGGCCTGGGCATCAACCGTAATGAAGCAATTAAACACATCAGTAACTTTCAACATAAGGGGATTATTCAGTCTGAGAACAAAGAAGGAACTGTCTTTTTCAAAACTATGTTTTGAGCGAAAGCAAAAGCTCAGAACGGCAACACCTTGACGTGTTTTCAATAAATTTATCCTCAATCTCCCCATATTCACATTCTATTTGTAAAGCCTGAAGTCTTATTGGCCGATAAAAGCCTTGTGGCGTTTTTCAAAGTGTCGGTTTTATCGCGCTCGCTTAAAAAATGAAATTTTATCTTTAGAAAGCTGAATTTAGACCGATAAGTAATATAAGTGGTTACAGCAGAAAGTAACCGGCAAATTAATAATCGACCGTACATTTTTTGGCCGTAATGAAAAGAATGACACGACAACTGGTTTTGAACAAAGGCGCGGAGAAGTTTATTTTTCGTTATGAGAACGGCAGGGAAGATGAGCTTCTCGACGTGCTGATTGAGCAGGCAAAAGATAAACGCACAGATTTCGATTGGTTCGATGCGGCCGTACTGAGCTTCAAATTGACTCAGTCACTTATTGGCCAGGCCGACGAACTCTTAATTGATAAAACAAATTCACAAATTCAAAAAAACGAATGCAAGTAAAACTGTTTATAGCAGGTTAAAAGAAACTCCGAGATAACTAAATATAGATAGGTTGATTATGGAAGAAAGTAAAATTATCCACAAGTTTTTAGATTACCTGACATTCGAAAGACGCTTTTCCGAACACACAGCCAAGTGCTATGGCGCCGATCTGACACAATATGGTGAGTTTCTAAAAGGCGCATCTGAGGACGATCACCAAGGTGCCGAACTGATATCTTCATCTCATCATGAAGGTGAACCGGCTACTGCTGTGGCAACTCAGGTCGATGTTAAAGTCGACCAGTTGCTTCTTTCGGCACAGATTGACTCGGTCAGGTCATATTTGGGCCTTCTAAATGAGAAGCAGTATTCTAAAGCGACCATAGCCCGCAAACTTGCCACGCTGCGAAGCTTTTATAAATTTCTTGTCAAAAGAAATTATATCAGTTCCAACCCGGTAGTATCGATCAGGACGCCAAAGCAGGAGAAGAAGCTGCCCCGCTTCCTTGAATACGAAGAGGTAAAACTTCTGCTCAGTACTCCCCCGGTAAACACATGGCTTGGCGCAAGAGACAGGGCTATCCTGGAAACTCTTTACAGCACCGGAATAAGAGTCAGTGAACTTGTAGCATTAAACATGGACGATATAGACTTCCTCGGTGAAGTCGTACATGTCAGAGGCAAAGGCAAAAAGGAAAGAATCGCACCTATAGGTTCATCTGCCCTGCAGGTTATACAGCATTACATGGAGTACAGGAACAAACGGGCGCAAAGCAACGGCAACTTTGACTCTAAAGTTTTGTTCGTGAACAAGCACGGCCGAAGACTCAGCACGCGCAGTGTTCGCCGTAAGATGGACAAGTACCTTAAGATGTCCGGATTGGATCCGGATATCAGCCCTCACACACTGCGGCACAGCTTTGCAACTCACATGCTGAATAAAGGCGCCGATCTGAGAAGCGTCCAGGAGCTGCTCGGCCATCAGTCATTGTCAACAACCCAGATTTATACGCACCTTACCACAACAAGACTCAAGGAAGTCTATGACAATGCCCATCCCCGAAATAACGGGCACGACAGTGACGAGCCATAATAGTCGGCTGGTAACACAAAATTTATTTTACCAATTACCCCCAAAATATATTTATGTTTTGGGGGTTTTATTTTTGTGCCCGGCAGGTACTAAAACTTGCAGGGCCGATACTATGTCAACCGGTACGTGCCCTGAATTAATACAAACCTGATCTTGTTATATTGAGAATGACATGTTTCATATGTTTTATCAAAACCACACTTACGTAAAAGTCAGTCATGTTGAGTATTTATAATTTTGCGAATGATGATAGTCTAAGCAGGATTATTTCCGCCGGTATATTCCGGTACAAGCTCTTTAATATTCCGGGCAATTTCACTGAAGGCTTGAGTTTTTGCAATAGTGACCAGTTCATTTATGCCGGCCCGGAGCTTGTCACGATCCATCGGGATATTCTTCCATATGCTGATTTTGGGGTGCATTGTTCGCTGCATATCTTCGCCTTCTATCGAGAGCTCCTCGAAGAGCTTTTCGCCGGATCTCGGGCCTGTGAAAATCATTTCAATATCTTCGCCGGGCCTGAAGCCGCTGAGCGTAATAAGCTCCCTGGCAAGGGCCACAATTTTCACCGGCTCACCCATGTCGAGCACAAATATCTCTCCACCTTTTCCCATTGACGCAGCCTGTAAAACAAGCTGGCTTGCCTCCGGTATGGTCATAAAGTACCGCTTCATTTCCGGATGCGTAACGGTGACGGGGCCTCCTTCGGCTATTTGTTTCTTAAAGATGGGCACTACCGAGCCCTCGGAGCCGAGCACATTGCCGAACCGTACAGTCACGAAGTGCGTCTCGCTGGTCCTGCTAAGGTCCTGAATATACATCTCCGCAATCCGCTTGGATGAGCCCATTATGCTCGTCGGATTAACGGCTTTGTCCGTACTTATCATTACGAAGTTATGAGTGCTGTAATTGTCTGCCGCGTTGGCGACAATTTGCGTGCCCAAAATATTATTTTTGATAGCTTCGCCGGCATTAAGCTCCATCAACGGCACGTGCTTATGAGCTGCAGCGTGGATAACAACCTGTGGTTTATACTCTCGGAAAACTTCATCCACACGAGTCTTGTCGGTAATGTTGCAGATAATCGCTTTGATATTAATTCCGGCAAATTGCTTACGTAATTCCCGTTCTATATAGAACAACGGATTTTCAGCCTGCTCGATAAGCAGAAGCAGCTTCGGATTGAAATTGCATAGCTGCCTGCACATTTCCGAACCGATGGAGCCTCCGGCACCGGTTACCAGAACAGTCTTATCTCTTGCAAAGGCTTCTATCATATCCATGTCAAGCTTTACAGCTTCTCTGCCTAACAAATCGTTAATATCAACATCTCGAATCTGAGAGACACGAAGCTTGCCGGAAGCGATATCCGTAATCGAAGGAACGGTACGAAATCGAATTTTAGTCCCCTCGCAAACCTGGATGACGCGCCTTAGCTGCAGGGGGCTTGCCGAGGGCATTGCGATGGCAATTTCTTCGATTTTGTGTTCTTCGCATATCTCAGACAGTTGATCGACAGTACCAAGAATTGGAATCCCGTGAATATGAGTGCCCTGTTTGACAGAGTCATCGTCAATCAGGCCGACAACATCATATTGAGTCACGGGCATGCGGAGGATTTCTCTCAGCAGCGCCTCGCCTGCGTTGCCTGCGCCAACTATTAGAAATCGCTTCAGCCGACCGGCTTCGGCCGTGCGAAACTCTTCAAAATACAGCCTTATAATAATCCTTAATCCGCCAAGCATAAAAATCGTGGCAAACATATCGGCTATACATACGCCTTCGGCGGGTCTCTCCATGCCCGATGGCAAACTAATACGAACGGCAGGAATATTACCGATTGCAAACCATAAAACCACAATAATAAAAGTGCTGACAAGTGACGCTCCGAATATCCCGAGAAGATCGGAAATCCCGACATAGCGCCACCAGCCGCGGTATTGCTTGAAAAGACCGAATACCGGCAGCTTTATGATAAGAAAAAACATCAGCAAAGCGGGATACAATTTGAGCCATTCTCCCCTGAACTGCATATTTTGTACTACAAGGAAGGAAAGCAGCAAAGAAGATGCGAAAGCAATTATGTGGGCAAGTACAATCATAGGCCTGCGGACACGAAGCAGTAAGGCGGGCAAGGGTGTTGACAGTTCCGACAGATCCTTATCCTTGTTGTTTGGCCGTATATTTGTGTTTGTCTCAGGCATATTCTCTCGGAACTACAGTTCCCATCTGTCCGGCATAGTCCAACGCCAGCGCAAAAAGCTCGCTTCGTTATTGCTGCGAGGGTGATTCATCCTGCTTCGATTCTGACTCCGATGAAGGTGGTTCTTCCTGCGGCAGCAATTCGCTGGCAGTCGGCTCGACTTCTGCTTCGTCGAATTGCATATAAATATCCTCAAAAGCAGTATTATCAACCGTTTTGCGCATAAGCGAATAGATTATAGTATTAGCGGAAAAATAAAAACTGATTATGAAAGAAACCACCAATCCGACAATAACAAGCAGGAATAAATATACCAAAAAGGCTGCTATTGATTCCGTCCAGTTAGTCGTTGTCGGGCTTGAAGAGCCAAGCAAATACCTGAATTCGGGCTTCGGCCAGATTGCTACAAGCTTATTGACCTCTTGACTGCCGTTATCGGCCCAGAGGCCAAGCTGCAATAACCAGCGGGTAAGCCAAAGCGACAAAAAGGCAAACAATCGAACGAACGTATAACAAACCGAGCCATAAACCGCAGCTATCGCAGTGTAAACAACCATCTGCCAAGGCCTGGCATACACATAACTGAAGGAGCGACTTATCGCATCAAAGCAGTCCGAACCGTCATACGCCACAGCAGGGAACATCAAGTTTAATCCGGCAACAGCTCCTATCACAATTACCGCTACCAATACACCCGCAAATAAGGCCAGTGGCATACCGAGACCTATTATTAACTCTCCTGCCTGCGGTATGTTACCTGCCAATCCTAAAAGAAATATGAAAAGTCCTATGAAAATAATTATGCCGATCGGCGCCAAAGGTGCGGTGAAAAAATTTACGAATCTCTTTGTGCTGAATCGCAAAGCTTCGGTCAAACCCGGTTTTTCTCCCCGGGCAAATTGCAGGGCTGCAATTCGGCAGACAGCACCGCCGGAGATGGAAATCACGGCAAGCATTATTATGAAAAAGATGATGCAGTAGACCGGGTGGTACCTTAGAGCCCATCCTAACGCCTTGAAAAAATCAGCAATATTTCCTATAACGCCCGGCAAGTCCAATGCAAATACGGAATCTACCGCACCATGGAACTGTTTAGCGGCGAAGTGCCACATCGTGGAAAATACACTTGTGCGCTCATCCGCTAAATCCTTGTTTTTATCGATGAATTTCTGGAGTTGGCCGGGATTCACCATATAGAACTGTAATTCTGTGAATCCATCTCCTCTTCCAACAACAGTTTTGCTGAAATCCATAATCCAACCTGACAGGCATATTACGGCCAGTGCAACAGAGGTAATTATCAATTTCGTCGGCTGAATCGACATACGAAAAGTCTGGAATATTTTCGGAAAGACAAGATTGTCAAGTAATTGAGCCGATTCTTTGCCATTGACCATTTTGCTTCCTTTCAAGAAGGTTACAATTGCCGTTGGGTAAGTAAAGAGCGAACGCCAATATATATATAACCTATCACCGGTCGATTTCAACAAATTTTTATCAGATTTTGTTGCTGAAAGCCGCTGTTTACTAATTGTCGAAAGAGGTGGGGGATGTGTCGGATGGTCCGCCGGGTTCCTGTGACTCAGGGCTGGACTCTATTTTATATTCGGCATCAAGCCAGGCGCCCAAGTCTATGAACTTACACCGCCGGGAGCAAAAGGGAAAGTATCTTGCTTCTTCAGATTTTTCTTGAGTTAATCCTTTAACGGTCTTTTGACAGACCGGACATCTATATTTCATACTAAAATTTATTCTTCTTGCTCTGCTACAAGTCCCTCTTCCAGCATCCTGGCGTATTCAACGCAGTATCTGGCCCAGGGCTGAGCTTCAAGCCGGGCTTTAGATATCGTCTTGCCGGTGGCTTCGCAGATACCATAAGTTTTTTTCTCAAGACGTCCCAACGCATTGTCAATTTCTCTCAGCAGCTTCCTTTCGCTATCCATTAATCCCAGGGCAAATTCCTGCTCGTAGTTGTCCGTTCCAAGGTCAGCCATATGGATTGGCATACTTGACAAATCTCCGGTCGCATCCAAATGTGATTTCCTCAAAGCTTCATCTTCAAACTCGGACACATTTCTAAGGATTTCCCTGCGCTTCTCCATTAGCAATTCTTTGAAATGCTTAGCATCAGCGTTTAAAAGGCCGCGCTTCTTTCTTCTGGTTGAGCTTACTTGCTCCCTGGACGTCTTTTTACGTTTTTGTACCACTTCTTTGTCCACCTTTCTTATACTGTACTACTTGAGACATCTGTATAAATAATCATTATAACATCTCAGAGTATAATCTATGCATTGTTTGTATATCGAATAGCCCAATTCAAGCCCGAAAAGTATAGACAACATAGGGAGATTATTCAAGTTAAATCATTTTTCAGTGTATAAATACTTTTTATACAAGAACTTACAATTTGGTATTTCATGGTTCTTTATAAGTTTTTCTGTTGTTTTTAGCCAGTTTGCCTAAAGGAATAAAAAACTTTTCCCGTCCAACGTTGCCCGCAAATACATCAACGTCAAAGACAACTTTGATTTTCTCGGGAGACAGAACCGTATTTGTCTTTCCGATATGGTAACTGCCATCGGCGCCGAGAAGCAGAATTTCGTCACAATATTGAGTCGCCAGGTTGATATCGTGCGTCACGGCCACGATTGTTTTACCTTTTTCAACCTGTGCGGTTTTCAGCAAATCATATATGCCAACCTGGTGTTTCAGATCGAGAAAGTTTGTCGGCTCGTCCAAAAGCATGATCAGGCTGTTTTGAGCAAGTGCCCTGGCGATAAAAACACGCTGCCGCTCACCGCTGCTCAGACTTGTGAGCGGGCGGCAGGCAAACCGAGCCGTATCCGTCGCTTCGAGTGCATCATTCGCGATTTTCCTGTCGGCCCGGCTCTCGAAACCCGTAGAGCCATAATAAGGCGTCCTTGCCATCAAAACCGTCTCGATGACCGAAAAACCAAAGATCGGCGCAAGCTCCTGCCTTACAACCGCCACTTTTACAGCAAGAGCCCGGGTGTCATATGATTCTATCGCCGCGGCGTCAATCCTGATCGTACCCGAGTTCGGCTTCAGGGCTCGACACATCAGGTTCAGAAGCGTGCTCTTGCCGGCACCGTTCGGTCCGGCTATCGCCACAAATGTACCCGGCCTGACATTAAAGCTCATATCTTTCAGAATTGTAGTCTCTGAAGTATAGCCGAAACTCAAATTATCAACTTCGATAATGCCGCTCATTTCAACCAGCTCACTTTTTTACTGTATTTGACCAATAAAATCAGGAAGAAAGGCCCGCCGACAATGGCCGTCACCACACCAACCGGTAACTGTGCGGGAGCAACGATAATACGCGCCACCGTATCGGCAATAACCAGGAATATCGCCCCGGTAATTCCGCTCAGCGGGATCAACTGGCGATGGTCGGGGCCGAATACGAGTCTTACTCCGTGCGGGACGACAAGCCCGACAAATCCAATCAGTCCGCTCAGACTGACCGCAACAGCGGTGATTCCCGCTGCGATACCAAAGGCAATTGTCCGGGTTCTGGCGACGTTTATGCCCATGCTCCTGGCGTCGTCGGCGCCGAAGCTCAGAGCGTTAAGTTGCGGACCGATGAAGAATAATGCCACGATTCCTCCGACCACGCATCCAGCGGCGATCCACAGCACAAGAAAATCTCCCTCTTTCATATTGCCCATCAGCCAGAATATTGTCGAGTAGACCTGGTCCGATTTCGCTATCGACGTCAGAAACATCATCAGAGCGGAAAAGAAGGCATTGACCACGACCCCTGCGAGCAGCAGGCCCGTTACATGAAACTTTCCCGTCAGCCGTCCTATGAACCAAACGAGCCAGACCGTCCCCAAAGCACCCGCAAATGCAAAAACCGCAATAGGAGAACGTCCCCAAAGCGTCCAGTTAAATCCGCTGATCACGGCGATAATCGCCCCTAACCCCGCTCCGCTCGATATCCCTAATATATAGGGATCGGCAAGAGGATTCCGCAAAAGAACCTGGAACACAACACCCGCACATGCCAGTGCCGCGCCCACCAGGCCGGCGAGAATAATTCGCGGCAGCCTGAAACTCATAATTTGATAGTCGGGATTTGGCGCCGCCTGAGTACCGGGCCCGGTAAATACCGCTTTCAATGAAACGCTCTCTGTGCCAATAAGAGAGCATATGAGCATCACTGCCGCAAGCACCGAAAGGGCTAATCCAATCCTGGCGAACAGCTTTTTGGACGTCAATAATTGTTTCATTGCTTCAGTTCTCGAAAAGATGGGGCCTTAAACATCTGGCAATTGTCTCTGTCCCCTCATATAGCCGCGGTCCAAGCCGCGAGACCGTATCGCCGTGTATTACAAAAACTCGATTGTTTGCCACGGCAGGCAGGTACTTAAATTTACTCCAATGCTGCAGCGCCCTGTCCCGTTGGTTCTCAATATCCTCCCGGCCCATCGCCGATTCAATAATAACGTCGGCATTACACGCAATGACCTGCTCGGAACCTATCGGGGGATATTTATGCACCGTCGGCCCGATTGCATTTTCGCCGCCCGCCAGTTCAATCATTTCATTAACGAATGTGCCTCTTCCGGCGACACGGAGAGGTTCTCTCTGAACGACCCAAAGCACCCTTACTTTCGCCTCGGCGCCTACCATGCTCGCGAGCTGCCGCAACTTTCTCCTGATACGACTTATCAATTCATTTGCCTGTCGCAGCCTGCCGGTCGTCGCCCCGATTCTTTCGATTGCCTCGAAAAGATCGCTGACCTTCTCAATATTCACTGTCAGGCCGTTATAACCGATTCGTCTCAATCGCTCAGCAAGATTCGTCTGCTGCTCGAATCCAAGCGTAATAACCAGGTCCGGCCTGGCGGCCACCACCGCCTCAATGTCAGGCTGCCAAAACGTTCCGACTTTCGGCTTCTCCGCCGCAGCAGGGGGATAATCACTGTCAAGTGTAACACCAACTATTTCGTCCCCCAGCCCAATCGCAAAAAGAATTTCGGTTATATTCGGCGCCAAAGAAACAATTCTGTCGACCCGCTCCGGCAGGGGGGCACTACTATGGTCCCGACCTTGCCGGGAACCAAACATGGCGACTCCTACAGCCATCCAGCACGAAATGATCAGTAATAGCCAAAACCACTTATTCATCAGGTTCTCTTGAACTGCTTTTCCAAATCGCCGATCGAAAACTTTATTGTGGTAGGCCTGCCATGCGGACAGCGACTTGCCGACTCGGCATTTTGACGATCCGAAAGCAACTGCTCAATTTCGCTGTCGGTCAGTTTCTGGCCCGCCTTGATTGCCGCCTTACATGCAGCCATATTCAGGACCTCATCGAGCAGTCTCTCGGCATCGAGCCCCGCATCCTTGCGGTCGAGCAAGTCTATCAAATCCTGAATAAAATCGAGCGGCTGCACACCCGACAGCAGGGTGGGAAATGCCTGGACAGCCATGGTCCTGGGGCCGAACGGCACAAGCTCGATTCCCAATTTGTCCGTCAGTTCGGCATTGGCTTTCAGGGCCTCGGCCCCGGAGACGGTGACCTCAAAACTCTCGGGGATCAGCAGTCGCTGCGACTGGAGTTTGTTTTTCCGTATCCGCCTGCACAAATCTTCATACATGATGCGTTCGTGAAGCGCATGCTGATCTATAATGACGAATCCTTCTTCGGTTTGTGCCACGATGAAACTATCATGTATCTGTAGATATTTTCTATCGTATTGCGCCGATTTCTCACGCGATACGGCATAGACTTTGCCCGGCGCCGATGGGCGAAATCCCAGTTGCTGCTGCATTTGAGCAGGCCTGTGCTTTTTGAAGAACTCCGCCATCGCATCGGCAATTCTGCTGTCCCGTACCGGAGGCGAATAGCGCGAAGTGCTTTGGGCGTTTTGCACGTCCGGCAGCCTTCCCGGCATCTCAAGATCAGTCCCAAGGAGCTTTTCACGCAGGGCTCCGAGAATTTGCGAATGCACCAGATTCGAATTATAGAAACGCACCTCAATTTTCGTCGGATGCACATTCACGTCATAGTCTTCAAAGCTCATGTTAATGAACAAAAAAACCACGGGGAACCGACCAGGCTCCAGAAGCCCGCGATACGCCTCTTTAATAGCGTGCGAAATAAATTTATCCCTGATGAACCGGCCATTCAGAAATACGTATTGAAACCGATTGTTTGTTCGTGAAATGAGCGGCATGCCCATCAGGGCGTGGATGTGCAGGCCTTTTTCGCTGCTTTCGGCCTTAATCAGATTCTCAGATATGTCACTCGAAGATATCGGGAACAGTTCGGTTATGCGCCGGCGAAGGTCATCTTTGTCCGACAGCCTGTAAAGCTCTTTGCCGTTGCGTATCAGCGTCAAATCCAGGTTCTCATTCGCAAGCGCGATGCGTGTGAATTGCTCGGTGATATGGCCCATTTCGGTGTTGGCGGTTTTCAGAAATTTACGCCGGGCGGGCAATTTATAAAAAATGTCCCTGATCTGGATGGTCGTACCGTAATCGGCGCTGCATGGGCTGACGCCCCCCTTACTTCCACAATCAATCTCAACGCAGTTAGCACCGGTCGAGTCCTTCGTCCTGCTGA
>Ga0307378_10007126_pt1 | contig 15106 bp, 14 predicted proteins | sample UN1MG_FD_202238 | JGI IMG/M metagenome (GOLD analysis project Ga0307378, IMG submission 202238) | Soil microbial communities from Risofladan, Vaasa, Finland - UN-1 | ecosystem: Environmental > Terrestrial > Soil > Coastal area > Acid sulfate soil | place: Finland: Risofladan, Vaasa | collected...
ACCCACCTTTTTCTGGCATCCCGGATACTACCAGCAGGACGTGACCGGGCAAGAAGCAATGGATATCAACCTGGATCTCCAGTTTCACGGCAAGGAGAAATCCTTGATCAGCGGCGGGGTCGAAGGCAATTTCGTCTACGAGACCGCGCCCGACAGTGAAATGACAGCCAAGGCTATCCCGTACATCCAGCTTTCCACTCCCGGTGTGGTGTATAAGGCGCAGATCAACACCACGGTCTGGCCTTTCGACCTCACCGATATGTCCGATATGTTTGCGGTGTTCCTCTCTATCGAAGCAGCTTTCTAACACACCGGATAGATCCTCTTCCAGAGCCTCTCCCCCCCCCTTCCAAGAGTTCCAAGAACAGGGAAGACCCATAACAGGATGACGAATAGAAGGGCTGCCGCCCCTGCCAGGCTACCTGCCAGACTACAGGCCTACCGGAAAGCCGGATCGGAGGAAGGCAGGGAAGGACGGTGGGCGGATGGGGTATAAATCAGATTTTATATTAGATCAAGCACCGGTAAGTTAAAGGGCTGTCCGCGAGGGACAGCCCTTCAATTTCAATCTACAGGATGCTTCGCCATGGCAGTGGCCAGGCGGTGAGCACCGTACCCTAGGCTACTTCGGAGGGGATTATTCCTCCTCCTTGTGCATCTTCTCTTTCTCCAGGGAGCGCAGCACCTGCATGTCACCGACCCGTCTCAGCTCGGCGCGCTTGCTGGCTTCCTGGCGCTCGCTCAGGATACCCCAGATAGCCTCGTCGTTGATGTCACGCTGAGTCTCCAGCAAGGCCAGATCGTAGGTGATTTCGATGTCCTTCATGTAGGTGACGAGGTCCCCGCCTTCCTGCATGGAATCCCTGTACACGATCAAGCCGATCAGCTTCACGAAAGGCGCGCTCTTGGGATAGAGCGGGAACTTGCGAATCTCGCGGTTCCGCACCTCGGTGATGTAGTTCGGGTTGTTCCACACCAGCTTGCGCCAACCGTCGAACTGTAGATTGTCGAGATAGATCGTCATCTCCTTCTCGTCCTGGTCTTTCAGGATCAGTCCGAATCCGTTGGGGAAGTTGGAGCCGTACACGGTGGCTTCAACCGACTTCAAGACCCCGACGTTTTTGACCACACCGTAGCCGTCGAACTTGGTCCCTTCGTCCCCCTCGACCTCCACCAGGGAGTCCCCCTGCAGTTGGGTGGCAACCTGATAGGCGGGAATTTCAAAGGGCGGTGTGACAAGAGCGTAGGAGTTGAAATTGGGCAGCGGGAAGTGAACCCGAACACCCATAACGGTCTTCCCCGCCATCTCCTCGCCGTCAAACGGCTTGGCCGTCGGTTTCAGTTGGGCTTCCTTGGTGTAGGATTTAGCCTGATTGCCAACTGTCCTGGACGAGGAGGCGAGCTGCACGTACCAGTTCGCGATGGCCAAGGAGGTTTTCATCCTCTTCTTGATCTCTTCATCGTAACTGGCACCGGCAACCTCGCTGAAGTCGAGCATCGTCGCCTCGTGTTCGTTTGGCTCGGTTGCGGCCCCGACGGTCACATCCGGCATAAGCCCTGAAAAATCGATGAGTACGGATCTGTCAGCAAACCCGACACTCGCCACAAGAAGGGCAATTCCAATAATAATGCACAGCTTTTTCATGCAATGCTCCTTTCCTCTCCTTGTTCACTCTAAAGTATACGGCACTCCAAATCGATGTCAACAAGTTTTCTCTTTTTATTATATCTGATACGGGGTGTATAAACTTAACGTTTTATTTTTCATTATTTCAATATTTTTTTTTCGAAGGTGAATCCATCGGCGTACTGCTCGCCCGGAAGTTGTCCCTCCACCAGCAGATAGAGTCGTTTGACATGGGGGAAGTTGTACAGCACGCCGTTAGCGATCGTCTGCACGGCCCGGTCAAAGCTCAGGGCGGCGCCGGGAGACAGATCGACGATCTCTTTGGACAGACTCACGTACACCTCTCCCTGGCGGGAAAGCACAGATTGCAGAGTCACGTCTCTGGGCACGACACGACTCAGCAGGGGATCGGCGGGACCCAGGATCAGTTCCTGCACGTACAGCTCGACATTTGCCGTCAGCTCCCGACGGGGAGGGAGGAAACGACGCTCCCCGACCAGCCGGCCGGTGGCAGTCTCGGGAAAGAACAGCACCCGGGCGCTCCAGGGTGTGCTTAGAAAGTAGAAGGATAGGGACAGCACGATGAGGAACAGAAACAAGGCTCCGAAAATCAGGCGCACTGTTTTGTTGTCGATACTCAAGGCTATGGCGGCTCCCCTACTCAGGTTACTCGTTTCACTCCGTGAACCCTTTTGTGCTCTCGAAGTTGGATACGAAACTACGAATCCCAGTATATATTCCCCGTGCAAGTTTCTGCAAGTACGACTCCTCGGCCAGGAGATGGGCTTCCTCCTTGTTGGTCACGTAACCGAGCTCGATCAGGATCGAGGGCATCTTTGCCTTCCGGACCACGAACCAGGATTCCTCCCGAATACCGCGGTTTTCCGTCACATCCCCTACGAAATTGTCAAAGCTGTCCAACACGGCCTTGGCCAGGGACGCACTCTCGATCGAGTACTCCTCTTCGAGAAGGACGTTCAGGATGGGGGCGATGGGTCTGGTCTGTTCATCCAGTGTGGTTGTATCGATCAGGGTTCGCCGATAGTCACCGGGAAGCACCCACACCTCGTATCCCCTGGCGTCTTTGTTGAAGGCGGCATTGGCGTGGATGGAAACGAAAATGATCGCTTCGTGTTCCCCGAGCGCTACATTGTTGGCGATTTCCGTTCGTTCCTCGAGCTTGAGATAGATGTCGTCATTCCGGGTAAGGAAGATCTGCTTATCCGGATATTCCGCCTTCAACAGCTGATAGAGCTTTTTCGAAACCTCCAGCACCACGTCCTTTTCCAGGATGCGCAGCTCCTCACCCTTGCCGGTATGATATCCGATCGCTCCGGAGTCCTTTCCGCCGTGACCCGGGTCGATCAGGATCGCCGCAACCCTGGGCAGGATTCGCCGCAGGGCTCTCAGTTCGAAGTAGCGGTTCAGGGCTTCGAGAGTTCCGTCGGGGAACAAGAGACCTCCCTCGGAGCGCTGGACCCCCGGGGTGCGGATCTTCTCGCGGTAGTTCACCACCATCCAGGGAGAACCTATCGAAAAGATGATCCGGTCTCCCAGCTCCCCTAACCCTTCTCCGCTCAGATCGAGATATCCTGTCTCTGTTTCCGGATTCCACTGCAGGCTGGCTTTGAATTGCTCCAGCACTCCGGCAAGTGGCATAGACTCTGCGAAAAGTCCCGCCCCAAGCAGTAAAAGGAGCAGACCTACGATCGTCCCTCGCATCTTTATTGCCAACCCAACCATCTCCTCACTACTTGCTTCGGATTGCCCGCCGGATCACATAAGGTATCGATCAGATAGACCCCGGCCTGAACCCCTCCCTTGATCAGAGCTTTCCAGAACAGATATCCCAAGGTCAGGCCGCCCCGCCGCTGCCGGGCGGAGGAAGGAACCGCTTCTGCGGATTCGACGGGCCGGGCGCCCGTGATCTCCACCACCCTTCGGAAAGCCGCTTCGAGGGTGAATCCGTGCCAGTCCCGGGCCTCTTCCAGCTCGACTTGCCGTGGGACCAGGATCTTGACATCACCCTGCCGCCGAGGGGAGCTCGTGAGGTCTCCGATGTACGGGGGCAGGGCCGCAAGCCCGCGGGCGCCCCGGGGGGATAGCCCTGAAAAGGCGGAAAACCCGCTCTGATAACTCCCGTCCAGATACTCTTCGGTGCGGGAGCTCCCCGGCTTCAGGCGAACCAGCACGGTCTGCACGGCCGCCTGCACCGCCTGCAGCGCTTCCCGCCTGCTGGGTGCCCTGGAGATCAGGTTGCCGCACTTGCCCATGTTGTTGATGGGCAGCTCTACCTGCTGTCCCTCGGAAACCCGCAGAAACAGCTCTTCGATGCCGGACTGCTGTAACGCCTTCTCCGACCCCTCCAGCGCTTCGACAGTGCCCGGGATCGAGATAAAGGCCCGCTCCGCCGAGACCCAGTCCCTTTTGGGGGTCAAATCGCCCGGGGGAAGGCCCACAGCGATATTCAGGGCCGCCTCGGTAACTTCCACACCGGAGGCGAAGGGATAGGTCCACCCCGACATGTAGCCTCCTGACAAACGGGCGGCTATCTCCCCGACCACGGCTCCCGCCGGTGTCATCTTGATATCTCCCTTGGCGGCTCCACTATGGATCCCTAAAGCGTGGATACCCCGAATGAAAACCTCTTCTACACTGCGCACCGAAGCGGTATCGAGTGCGCTGGGCAGGGTATGTCCCATCTCGACAAAATAGGGAGGAAAACAGATATGCCGGTCCGCCACCCCGCAGATCGTGACCCGGCCGTCGTAGACCAGGGCGTCCAGGCTGAGCTCCGGCCCATCCAGAAACTGCTCGACGATCGCCCGGCCGCTGCCGGACTGCTGCAAGGCCGCTTCAAGGGCTTGAAACAGCTGCTGCTCGTCATCCACCCGGCGAACTCCCCGGGCGCCCATGTTGTCCACCGGTTTGACCACCACAGGAAAGGAGAATCCCGCCGGCAGGCTTGCCGTCTTCTTGGTAACCGTGAAGAACGGCGGGCTGGGCACCCCCTGGTCTTCGAAGACCTCCCGCATGCGGGACTTGTCCGTAGCTGCCAGGGCGCTTCGGTAGGATATGCCTGGAAGCCCCACCTGCTCTGCCACCCAGGCCACGGTGGTGGAGAAATCGGTGCCGGCGGTGAACACTCCGTCAAGACCGAAGCCCCTCTTGATGCCCCGGGCCACCCGGGCAACCGCCTCCCGATCCCGGAGGTCCACTTGCTCGCAAGCGTCGGCCAGCTGCTCGATCTCTTCGCCGATGCCGGCAGCGGCCACCACCACGGTCCAGCCCTTCTGTTTGGCCAGACGAACCGCCGGCAGCTGCATCACCCCGCCCCCCAGGATCAGGACGACCTTGTCCGAGGACCTGGTGCTCATGGCAGTTCCCTCACCTTGACCGCGTAGGCCTCGAAGGTGTCTCCCAGCCGTAGAAGACGGCTCAGACCGGACAGCCCTGCTGCGATCGGGGAATCAGGTTCCAGCCGACCCGGCCAGGGGAAACGCTCCCCGTGGTGGCCTGTCACGACGATTTTTTTTAATTCGAGGCCGAAGCGGGCCAGCAGCGGGGCTACGGCCCGGAGAGGCCACACCGTGTAATGATCCGGCGGACTGTTCTTTAAAAACAGATTTCGGTCCTTCCGGGCGGAGATCCCCGAAGCGTTCGGAGTGGAGAAGGAAAAAACACCCCCCGGCTTGAGCAGCCTGTTGATCCGTCTCAATACCCTCCCGGTGTCCCGGAAATGCTCGATCACGTACCACAGGCTGATGACATCGAAACCCCCTTCGCCCCCGGCAGGCACCCCGGCAGGGTCGTTCGAGGAGAAATCCCCCAGGCCGCAGGTAATGCCTAGCTCCTCACGAACGTAGCAGGCCGCTTCGGAAGAGACGTCGAACCCCTGAACCTGGAACCCCCGTTCCCGGGCGGCCTGCAAAAAAGGTCCATAAGCACAGCCCACATCGAGCAACCGTTGCGGCGCTGGGAAGGGTGTAGACGGCGTTATGCCCAGGACGCGGGCGGCGGGTGTGGGAAAACCGGCGGCTCCTGTGCGCCTGCGCGAAGATAGCATCGAGCGGATGTTCTCCAGGCGTCTGTAGGCCGTCCCCTTGATGGATTCAAAATCCTCCAGGTAGGTTTTGCCGTACTGCTTCTTGTATTCGGAGAAGAAATACTCCCTGTCGTAGTGGGTCCTTTCCCGGCCGAAGGCGATCATGTAGAGGATGCCGCAGCTGCGACAGCGGAAGTAGGAGCGTTCGACAGAGCGGGCCACCGCGGGATTCACCGCTTCAGAACAGACGGGACAGCGAGCCGGCCCGGAGGGCTGCAAACGCTCGGGAAGCTCCGAAACCCGGGGACCCTGGTGCAAAACCTCATTGGGGTAGCGAAGCAGCAGAGCCTGCAGGGCTTGCGGTTTGTCGATCAGGCGCCGCAGCTTCCCGAGCGAGGGTCGCCGTACACCGACCTCGGGAATCCCCGCAGCCGCACTGAGCCGCCTGTGGTAGGCGGTGGGATTCAGATTGATCACGGGCACTCCCGCAGCAAGGGCTTCGTAGGTGGTCAGGCCGAAGGAGCAGAACACCAGATCGTAGCGGTGCAGGATCGCTTTCAGGTCCCCGGGGCTGTGGAGCACCTCTATTCCATCGGGCCAGAGGGACCGCTGAAAATAGGGTCCCTGAACCACCGTGATCTGCTTCATCTTGAACAGCTGCTTTCGAAGCAGCAGCTCGAGGAGGCTGCTGCTCAAGTCCGCCGGATCCTCGCCGCCGAAGCTGATCAGCACCCTGCCAAAGGGGAAGTGGAAGTCCGCACCCTTCTCCGGCGGATCGAGAAGGCTCAAAGCGCTCAGATTGGCACGATGCCGCCGGTGGTAGGCGGGAAAGGTGTCGATCAGATAGCTGAGATAGGGTCGGGACGGCCCCCCTTCGTCCAATCCGACAACCGGGGTGGGAAAAAAGCGGCGCACCTGCTCCACCCCGGAGCTGCGCCTGTCCACGATCACCATATCCCAATGCTCCTTCGGCTCGTACGCGCGGAGTACCCTGAGGGTGACGGCGTCCCCCCCGAGCGGCTCGAGAAGCTTCTGCGGGTCGGAGCATAAGCCCTGATCCCCTGTCTCAACCAGGACGGCACTATCCGGCCCGAATATCTCCGCCAGATGCAGGGAACGCCGGAGGTGGCCGCTTCCCATGCCTGCCCTGACCGACGGCACGAGCAGGACCTTCGCCGCTCCATTCCAGGGCACGGGTTAGTCCTCCTGGGCGGAAGCTGATCGGCTGAGGGTGTTCCTGGTCAGCCAGTCCACCAGCTCGTCGATCTCTACCGGAGGACCTCTGTAAAGGTCGGAGAAGATACTCTGGAGAAGAGCGTAGTCCTCCTCGGTATCCAGGGTGACCCGGGCTTCAGGAAAAGCCCATTGCAGCGGACAGGGAATCTCACCGATCCTGAAGGCCTGCGGATGGCGGTAGAGGTAGGTGGTGATGTGCTCCCGCTCGTAGGGATCCCGGGTCCGGCTTTCGGCTTCAAGCAGAGCCCCGGCCTCGACCACCTCCACCCCCGTTCCCAGTGGATTCCCCAGAAAATGGCTTAGAGAATACTCTTCCCTGCTGTGGATCTCCATCAGCGCTTCTGCGGCCCGGGCCGACACCAGGGGGTTATCCCCCGTAGCCCGGATAACCCGCCTGAGTCCGTAATGGTCGACCGCCCGGGCGTAACGGGCAAGCACGTCCTCCTCGGGACCGACAAATACGGAGAAACCCTCCGCTTCGGCGGCGGGAGCCAGAGCCTCGCTGCTGCGGGTGTCGGTAAGCAGGGCGTACACATCGACGCGAATGCCCCTGAGCGCCCGCAGAACATGCTCGAGCACGGAACGCCCCGCAAGGGGAAGCAGGGCCTTGCGGGGCAACCTTTGGGAGTGCAGGCGGACCTGCAGCAGCACTCCCGTGCTTATTCGGGAATCTCCCAATGGTTTACCAGGCTCTGGACGTCGCTTTTGAACCGGTATCGGTTCTGATGAACCCACGTTTGCACCTCTCGGAATTCATTTCTTGCATCGAGCCAGCGGGAATCGGATCGCAGGCAGTAGGCGAAGCGCTTCGAAGCCGGCAGAACCCCCATCTCGCCGTTGAAATGAACGGCCAAATTTTTGAGGAAGAACAACTTGTAGCTGATATCGGCGCTGCTGTCCTCGCTTATCGTCTCTCCGCTGTAGCGCACCACCACGTCCCTCCGGCAGAGGATCTGCTCGCCCCACAAAAATGAGCGCAGACCGAAGTCCAGCTTCTGCCAGTAAGGGTTGTCCATCCAGGTATCGTAGCCGCCGCTCAGCAAATATCGACTGCGGTGATAGATCCCGCAGTAGTCGAAGGGAAACAGGCTGCGCATCCCCTCCTGAACCGGTTTCCAGGGCATCACCTTGAGCTTACCCTTGATCAGGGCGGGCACCTGGATGGCGGGCACCACCTGACCCGCAGAGCTGCTCAAGCGGGGCACAGTGCAGAGGATCTCCTTGTCCTCGATTTCCTGCAGAAAGGGCTTCCACTGCCCCGCGGCCGAGGCGCCCTCCCCTTCCGGCGGGCCGGGGAAATCCATGTCGCTCCACAGCACAAAAGTGAGTCGGGTCCGGCATTCCTCGATCCCGATATTGATCTTCTCCCCGGGGGAGGCTTCCTCCTGGAGGAGGAGAAAACGGATTTCGGGGAACTCCCGGGACAGCGGCTCTATGTCGTAGGAGATGCGGGGTCCTTCAACACAGAGGATCTCCCCGATCCCCGCCTCCTGCAGCACCTGCAGTTTCTCGTGCCGGTAGAAGCGGCTGCCCCGGTTTAGCAGCAGCAGGGCCAGGGGGGCTTGGGATTTCCGGATTCTATCGACCTTGGGACCTCCGATGACGGTATAGGGCACTTTCCGCTTTTTAAAAATTGAAACTGTAATACTCATCGCACTTCTTGCAGAGCTCGGGGTAGCGTTCCTGCAGGTGATCGCGGTAGTAGCGGTCTCCCGCCGCCCAGATCTCTTCCAGACTCTGATTCGCAATATTACCGAGGACATGCTCTGCCTTCAGATCTTCCCGGCACAAGCACACGTTTCCGTCCATGAGTACGGCCACATCCCGCTTCAGATGCCGGCAGGGAAAGCGCTTCAGCGGCGAAAGGTCGGTGACCCGGCGATCGGGAAGAAAGCCGCAGAAGTGATCGTACTTCTGCACGATCACCTTCCCGCCCTGGTTTTTCCAATGCCTGTAGAAGTTCTCCAGACCCTCTTCGTTCTCATTCATCCGTACCGCTTGGGGATAGACGCGGCCCGGGAAAAGGGACTGAAGCGCCTCTACGGTCCTGTGCGCTTCCTCGAATCCCTCTCCCCGCAGACTCCGATACTCTTCCGGATCACGGCTGTCCAGAGAAACAATCCAGTCCAGACCGGACAGATTTTTCTTGGCAATCCGAGAGAACACCCCTTCCTGCCAGCCGATTCCCGAAGTCTCGACGATCAGACGGAATCTCTTCTCCAGAGCTGCGGCGGCCAGATCGGCGAAGGCGCTGTGATAAGCCGGTTCACCCCATAGGGAAACGCTCAACGTGGCATCCCCGCAGAATGCTTCAATCCGGTCGAGCAGCCCTGCGAACACCTCGAGATCCATCTGCCCCTTCTTTCCGGTTTCCTCGGTCCCGAAGCGGGGATACGGGCAGTAGGAGCAGAGCTGGGGACAGCCGGCCACGATCTGAATCGTGAAGAAGGCCGGAAGGGTGCGTAGAATCTCCGGTCGTTCTTCGAGCAGACGGCAGACACCTTGCGCATCCTCCGCCCCGGCTGCGACTACCCGTTGAACGAGCATGAGGTTGCGCTTGCGATCGGCGCAGAGCTCGGCCCGGAGCATACGCAGGTCGACGGGTGACAGCTCGGTCTCGATATCGAAGGCGTTGATGTCTTTTTTGATCAGCTCGAACAGGGCGCCTCGATCTTGAGCTCGAATCGATTCCTCCTCAGCCGCGAAAGCCCCCGCTCCCGCTGACTCGGATTTGGACGCCAGGACAAGAAGCGGAGCCAGCACCGCGGGTTTGATAATCTCCGGGCTCAGCCCGTATGGATAGCCGTCGGCGAAGGTATAGTCGGCGTAGTACTTCCCATGAATGTCCAGCATCCGGGTGCTTAAAGCGACATCGAGGAGAGGACAATCGGCGAAGAAATAGAAGATGTTGTCGTAGCCGTCGGCCAAAGACTGGAGCGCACGAAGCAGTTCCGCGATAGAGTCACCCTTCAGGGTCTGGGGGTCAAAGCCGATCTCTTTTGCGGCTGCCTCCACACCCTTGGGCCATGAATCGCCGTCGGCAAGGAGGAGAACGGTCCTGTCTACCCCGGGAAGCTCGCGGGCGTACCGTCCGACCCGCTTCAAAGCGCTCTCTCCAGGAGGGATTGCTTCCAGGGCATGGGCATTCAAGACCAGAGCATTGGCAACGGCAAGGTTCTTCATGTCTACGGAAATTATCGACATTTCAAAAACTTTTTCAATTGCCAATCCCGAAAGAAAACGGTACCCTCACAGCTGGACCACCAAGGATCAATGATAGAGACCGCCGGCAACCCGAAGGAAAGCTGCTATACCGTATCCGAGATTACCTCCCTGATCCGGGATCTGCTGGAGCTTAAGTTCTTTAACATTACCGTGGAGGGAGAAATCTCGAATTTCCGTCCTTCGAGCACGGGACATCTGTACTTCAGCATCAAGGACGAGCAGTCGGTGCTCTCCGTCGTGATGTTCAAGAACCGCTCGTTCGGTCTGAACTTCAAGCCCGCCGATGGCATGCTGGTACGGGCTTTTGGAAATATCTCGGTGTACGCCAAGAGGGGCACCTATCAGCTGATCTGCGAGTCCCTCGTCAAAGCCGGGGAGGGTGAGCTCCTCGCACTGCTGGAAAAGCGCAAAGCCAAGCTGGCCGCCCTCGGAGTTTTCGACAGGGAACGGAAAAAACCCCTTCCTCTGTTCCCCACCCGGGTTGCCGTGGTTACCTCCCCCACCGGGGCTGCAATCCGGGACATCCTGCGGGTGCTGAAGCGAAGAAACGCAGGGTTGAACCTGGTGATCCTGCCCTCCGCAGTACAGGGCGAAGGGGCCGCCGAGGCTATCGCCCGTCAGATCCGGCGGGCCAATGATTTTGAGATGGGAGATGTACTGATCGTGACCCGGGGCGGAGGCTCCCTGGAGGACCTGCTTCCCTTCTACGAGGAGGTTGTGGTGCTGGCGATCGCGGATTCCCGTATACCGGTGATCTCGGCCGTGGGCCACGAAATCGACACGACCCTGACGGATCTGGCCGCGGATGTTCGGGCCCCCACCCCTTCGGCCGCCGCAGAGATGGTATCCGCCTCCAGGCTGGAGCTGGCCGCTCAACTCGCCGCGATGAGAAGCGGGATCACCGGGGCGCTGCAGTCGAGGGTTGAACGGATCCGGCTGCTCCTGTCCCAGTTTACCCCGGATAACCTGGTACGGAACTTTCAAATCTACGTTCAACCCTACGCCCTCGAGGTTGAGGAAGCCCGGGAGCAGCTCAAGCTGGCCATGGAGCGGATGCTCGTACCCTCCCGTCACCGCCTGGCCCTTCTGTCTCAGGCCATGGTGTCCAACTCGCCTCTGGCGGTTCTTCAGCGGGGGTACGCCGTGGTCAGAGCCGAGAAAACCGGACAGGCCCTGATGTCCAGCCGGGAGGTGGAGACCGAGGACATCGTGCAGATTCGACTCCACAAAGGACGGCTTCGGGCCGCAGTCAAGGAGAAAGAGGAATGAAGAGTTTTGAAGATCGCCTCAACCGTTTGGAAAACTTGAGCGAAAAGCTGCGGGAAGGAAAGATCCCCCTCGAGGAGGCGGTGTCTATTTTCGAGGAGGGGATGAAGCTGGCCAAGGAGTTGGAAAAGGAACTGGCCAAGATCGAGCGAAAAGTCGAGATCCTGGTGAACGAACCGGAGAAGAAGGGCGCCGCTGCTCAGGAACCGGCCCTGGAGCTGTTTCCCGAACTGGAGGAGGGAGAGGAAGACTGAGGGGCTCAGGGGAAGTCCTTCGGAAGGTTCACACGATCCCCGACCCCCACACCCAACTCCTCGAGAACCCCTTCCGGAAGCTCCAGACCGTAGCGGGCCGCCCGTGCGGAAATCACGGTTTTCAAAGAAAACGGTTTGAGATACTCCACCTGGAGGATCTCCCCGTCCTTGGACAGAAAGATCAGGGTCAGGGGGATGATGGTGTCCTTCATCCAAAAGGCCAGATGCTGATCCGTATCGTAGACGAAGATCATGCCCTCCCGCGGCCCGATGGACTCGCGGAGCATCAGCCCCTGCCGCTTTTGCTCCGTCGTACGGGCCACTTCGACCCGGAAGGTTTCGCCGGACAGGACTACATCGATGCGTTCCTCCAACCCATTGCTGCAGGACAAGACAGCGGAAATACACAGTAGGATAACCGCACTGAGTGGAAAGAGTTTTCTGTTCACCGCCTTTGTTTCCTTAGAACTGGTCGAGGAAGATATCTTTCGAGATTTCCCAAAGGTCCTGCTGAACCTGACCCTCCTGTTTCAGTCTTTCGAAGACTGCCCTGTCAATATACTTGACGTCGAGGGGACGTTCAAGAGACAGGCGAAGGTCCTCGAAATGCCAGACAGCCTCGGTGGGATCCAGGCTGGCCGGCTGGCCGTACTTTTCGGAGAGGGTCGAATACAGGGTGTAGTAGTCGAGACTGTCCGGGTCCATGGACAGGATCAGGATGTACAGTCGGTCCTGGTCGAATTGGAAGTAAGCCCTTCGGATGTAAGAGCTTCCCGAGGTTTCGATCAAGGTCTGGGGCGGCTGGGGAAGAAAGCTGATATCCGGATCCCCCCTGTAGTCGAACAGAGGATCTTCGATCAGCAGCTCTTTGACCTGCTCCAACTCCATGCCCAGCTCGATCGAGCGAAATCCCCGGGGTGGTGGAGCTTCGCTTCGTACCTCCTGGGCTCCCGACAGGGCGGCGGAACACAGGAGCAGCGGCAGGAGGTATCTCTGCAGGTGTAGTCGCGGTCTGACCATGGAAACCCTCCTATTTTGACAGAGCGATACTCAAGGCGGTGGTGAGCTTGAGGATGTCCTGATTGCCCTGACGCACGCGGTGGCAAAGCACCGTGGCGATCTTGCGAACCAGCTTGCAGCCCAGGGCGTAGTTCTGCCCGATGACCCGCTCGAAGTCCTCCCGTTTGATCTCGTAGAGCAAACAATCGGTAGAAGCTGTGATGGTGGCGCTGCGCACGTCTTTCTCGAACATGGCCATGTCGCCGAAGAAAGACACGTAGCGCGCGTCGAGTCGAACCATGGATTTCTCCGCCTGGCTAAATCCCCGCTTTCCCGTCTTCAGGGTCAGGTTTTTGGTCACCAGAACCTGCCCCTCGGCGAAGAGATACATCGAGTCGCCCACCTCACCCTCCCGCATGATCACCTCTCCCGCGGGAACCCTGACCTCTTTGGCGATGCGGCGTATGGACTCTACTTCCGGGTCGGTAAAGTCCGCCAGCATTTCTATCTTTTTAAAGCGAGCCGGACTTGTTTTTTCTCTTCGTTTTGCCATTGTACCCTCAGCCTGCGGAGCTTCCGATCACGAAGGCGGATTCGTTGTCCTTGATTACATACTCTGAACCCGGATTGAGCCTGATCTCCAGCTCCTCTTTCTCCCCTTCAAAAACATCCAGCTCCGCCTCGGCGAATTTTGCCTTGATGAAGGCGTCGATGGCCGGGGACCCTTCCGAGAGAATATCATCCAAGGACATCTTCTTCTCCTCGGAGAGAAAGCCGATCAGCACCCCGGTTCCCGACTTCAGGAAGTGTTCGGACAGCTCGGCAAAGGTCTTGCCCACAAAGCCGAGAGGAATTCCGACCTGCTGCAAGAAGCTCCTACTTTGATAGGACAGCAGTTCCCTGGTCACCCGCGGAATCGCCGGGGAAAGGGTGGCGCTGGACAGGAGGAAGCCATTGAACTCGCCGTAGACCAGGATGTCGTCTACATTGGCCCGGCGCAGGTGGCCCTCGTTTTCCGGATGGACCAGCTCCGTACTGGTCACGATGTCCGGATTGATCGCCTTGATCGCCAACACGGCCAGAATGGTCCGCTCGTCGGCATTGGTCAATGTGTTTTTGCCCGATGTGTCGGAGAGAACGATGGCCGCTCTGGCCGAAGCCAGGGAGGCCCGGCGTAGAGCTTTCTCATTGCTGAAATCTCCCCGCACAAAACGCAGATCCATGTCCTTATGGCGGGCATTCAGCGCCTGGAACTCCTCCGGATCCATTTCGTTCACCAGGACCACGGCCCGCTTGCCTCCCCCGGACAGGTAGCTCAAACCCTCCAATATCCGCTCGGCGTTGACGTTCCAGCCGCACAACACGGCGTGGGAACGGGTGTTTATATCCTGCAAGCCTTTACCCTCCCTGATTTTCCGGTCCACGAAAATACTGGCGATGGTCCCGGAAAGGGTGGAAATCGTCACGATCCCCATCAGCATCAGCACGATGGCCAAAACCCGCCCTAGAGGAGTGACCGGGTAGCGGTCCCCGTAGCCTACGGTGGTGATGGTGACGAATGCCCACCAGATCGAATCGAATAAGCGGCCGAACATCCCCTGGTTTGCCCGGTTTTCGGCGACAAACACGAAAACCCCGCCCAGAATAACCAGAAGAGATACAAACAGAACCAGCTTGGGCAGATTCTCTCTGCTGACGTTCCTGTAGAAGCTGCGTGCTGCTCGGAAGACAAAGAAATTTCGTGCCATGCTCTTTCTACTAGTTTATCGGTTGTTCCCGAGCACAAAAAAAGCCGAAAGCCACATTGCATTCCCTGTTGCAGGTGAGCTACATTGGTACCATGAGGCGGGCAGGAATCGTACTTCTCGGGCTACTCCTTCTCTTGGGGTTGTTGGCTTGCTCCACGACCGGCGGAACTCTGCTCGACGATGCGGCGAAGAGGGACAAAAAGGACAGCACGGTACTCTCCGAACCGGAGGCCGAAGTTACCGGCCTGGAAATCAGGTCCTATCCCCGCGGCGCCAACGTGTACCTGGATAATCGCTACATGGGGATCACTCCCCTGCTCCTCGACGATGTCGAGCCGGGACGGCACAAGCTCAACTTGAAGATGGAGGGATACTACAGCGAGAGCGAATGGATCGACTATTCCGGTGACTACGATTCCTACTACTTCGAACTGGAGGAGATCAGCGGTTTTCTGAAAGTGGAGGCCTTTCCTCCCGAGGCGGAGATCAAGTTCGACTCTATGTGGCTTCCCGCAGGCAGGCTGCACGAACTTCCCATCGGCTCCTACAACCTCCGTATCCGGGCCTTCGGATACGAACAGACCAGCCGCCCGGTGAAGATCTACATGCGCGAAGTGACCGAGGTTAGGGTGACCCTGAAGGAGGCGGCCTTCGCCCTGTCCGACCTGCACTCCAGAAGAACAGCCTTCAATCCCCGCAACGCCGG
>Ga0307378_10007130_pt1 | contig 15104 bp, 10 predicted proteins | sample UN1MG_FD_202238 | JGI IMG/M metagenome (GOLD analysis project Ga0307378, IMG submission 202238) | Soil microbial communities from Risofladan, Vaasa, Finland - UN-1 | ecosystem: Environmental > Terrestrial > Soil > Coastal area > Acid sulfate soil | place: Finland: Risofladan, Vaasa | collected...
GAAAACTGGAGCAGAATATCTCTATTATTCAGGTGGAGCAGCACTAAATATAAAATTAAATTCATTATTAATAAATTCCAAAAAATTCAAAGAAGTTTACATTCCCCCACCTACAAACGATTCTGGTTTGAGTTTGGGATGCGCAGCATATTTTGAATCAATTATTAAGAAAAATAATGCTATTATACACAATCCATTTCTAAATAATCTTCTATTGGATGATTACAACTTTAATCCAAATTTCTCAATTGATAATATTTGTAGGGAAATTTCTGAAGATAAAGTCATAGGAATTTCTACAGGATTTGCTGAAGCAGGACCAAGAGCATTAGGACATCGCTCATTATTAGCTAATCCAAGTAGTAAAAAGATGGGTTCATATGTGAGTGAAATAATTAAAAAACGTGAATGGTATCGTCCTGTAGCACCTATCGTTTTAGAGAATTTAATTGATGAATTATTTGTTGATTATCTACCCAATCCTACAATGTACTTTATGCTATATGATTTTAAAGTGAAAGAAAAAATGAGGGATAAGATTCCTGCAGTAGTTCATGTTGATGGTACATCAAGAGCACAAATAGTGAAAGAAAATGATCCTAATCTATCTTTAATTATTGAAATTCTTAAAACTATGAACGAGAAATATAATATTAAATGTCTAATCAATACTTCTTTCAATGCAGCTGGAGAACCTATAGTCCATACAATGAAAGATTCTCTCATTTCAGCTAAAAATATGGGATTAGACGGAATTATATTGAATAATGATTATTATAAGTTAAGATGAGTGAGGAGTTTTATGAGAACAAGATTCAACAAAATCATACATTGTGTAAAAGAATTTTGTTTCAAATGCAATCAGGTAGAAGGACTTCTTTTAATAGGATCACAGAATACTGGTAAGGATTTATCCTATTATTCCGACATCGATTTCATTATTATTAAACTACAAAAATTTGTTATTGATAATTTTCTTTCTGAACTAAAAAACGAATTAAAAAAGTATAATGAAAAGATTGTTTTCCAAATTACTAAAGATAATAAATTGATTATTTTTCTTGAGGATAATTTCCTAAAAATCGAATTTCATATTACTGAAATTGATAAATTAGATGATATAAAGAAATATCTGGCTTTTATAAGAGAAGAGAATTTAGAAAAAACAATTCTTGTTAATAAAAATAATCAAATTAAAGACTTTATTATAAATATAAGCATAGAAATTGGTAAAGACAATAAAATCAAGCAGTTCAATGAATTAATTGCAGATTTTCTTTATTATTTTGATTTGGCGTCTAATCTTTTGAAAAGAGGTGATTCTTATGGTTTCTATTTTGAATATAATATTGCTTTACATCGAATCATACAGATGATTTCATTGCTGCATGAAGAGCAACGAATTTACTTGCCAAAAAATGTTCTTTTTTTGGAAGAATCTTTCAATAATGAAAATACTTTACAAAAATTAGCTGGTAGTATGGATGCAAGTGAGGCTTATTTTAAAAAGAACTCTCTATATAATTATTTTATTTTAATTTACCAGAAAATATCTGAAAAATATCTTTTAAATTTTAAGATAATGGATTTGATGAATTTTAAGGAAAAAATCGATGAAAGAGATTTCATATGGAATTTTCGGGACATAGGATACTATACTAGTACAGATGAAAAAGAAATAAGGAAAGGTAAGATATTCAGAAGTTCTAAATTAATATTCACTTATCCTGAAGAAAGAATTATTTCTATGATTAAAAGCAAGAATATTAGAACGATCATAGATTTGCGAACAAAGGAAGAGGTTGAAAAAAGGCCTTATACTAATACAATTCTAAAAGAAATACATTATTTTAACATTCCATTTTTAGGTAAAATTAGCAATTTAAAAAATAATTCATTATTATATGAAAATCTAAACGAGCGTCAGAAAGATTATCTAGAATTATCAATAAACTACAAATCTGAAATAAAACAAATTTTTGATCTATTATCTGATAAAAATAATTACAACTTTTTAATTCATTGTGTTGCTGGTAAAGATCGTACAGGATTTATTATTTTATTAATTGAACTATTGTTGGGTATTTACAAGCAAGATATCTTGTTTGATTATTTATCCTCACAAATGGATACAGAATTAGATTTGATACATGTTTCTATAGATTATATTGAGAAACAAAAGGGAATTGAAAATTATCTTAATGATTTGGGTGTAACTAGAGATCAAATGGATAAAATAAGAAATATTTTGTTGGAGAAAGTATGAATTCTTATTGATCAATTTATTTTCAGAATTCATTTAATTTTCTTACTATAGATATAAATTTACTAATACTCTTTTCAAATTCCTTATCTGAACATAAAAACTCCAATCTTTTATTCTCCCAATCATCATGCTCTTTCCCTTTATAATAGATATTGAATCTAATATCATAACTATCTATTCGTAGAAAACCCAAAAATAGTGTTAGTTGATAAATTAGTTTAGCACCATTTTCAAAACTACAATCCAGAGTATTTGGAATTGTATTAACAACTTTTACTTTAATACTTTCAAAACGATCCTTGGCTAATGCAAAAGATTGATCATCAGATGTAACATAAATGAATTTGAAATCTTTTAATGATTTAATATAATCTTCATATTCCCCAATTATAGCACTATCCTTGAGATTTTGGCTTTTCATAATTTCATTTTTCTCATCAGATTTTATTCTACTTCCTAATTGAACATAGGATTCCTCTAAAGATTTTAGTTCTGAGTAAATAGAATAGCCTAGTCTTGCCTTTCTATCGATTTTTTCCGGAAGAAAATAATCCCATTCTTTTAATTTACTATTTAATTCAACTAATCTTCTATTGGTTTCATCTCTGATGAAAGTATCTCTTTCTGATAATACCCAACTAGAAATTATGTAACTTATGAAATTTCTCAATTGTTCTTTTGTGGCAAATTCTTTTTCGACATAGTTGCTCATAAGATTATCAATTAATTGGTTAGTATCAAGTGCAATTAGGAACCGTTTTCTTCTATTCATTCTTTTTATTGGTGTTAAATAATTTCTAATCTCATCTATTAAAACATCAATACCTTCTGGTATAAGCAATCCTGCGGATACCACTGCTTTCTTGATATCATCAAACTCTGGTAATTCTTTTCTAGTATCATTTGAAAGAGCATATTCGCTGCATAAAAAGTCTATAAATATCTTCCAGCTATGAGGATTTGTTTTTAGATGTAATTTCTTGTTTTCTAAATCATAACTGAATATTTTTTCTTCCTTAAAAAAAGGTGTAAGAGTTAATTCTTTATTTTTATTAGCTAATAATTCGTTAAGTATTATCTCTATTTCCGAACAAGAAATTATCATTTTATTACCTCCATTAAATCTACAAAGTTGAAATATTCCCTGGGAATTTCAGGATACCATTTACTGGGGTATTTATCACTCTCAATTAGGTGCCAATAAATTATATGGCGGAATTTTTCTTTTGGTATAATTTGTTTATTTATAGCCTTATTAACAAAAAGCACGCCAGATATACTCATAGTTTTTCTTCCAGGTGTTATGTCCAAAACAAGCTCTTTATCCATCTGCAAGTTTTCATTTAGAAATTCAAGTAATGTATCAATGTTTTTCTTGATATCCCATTCCGAAATTACCAATTTTTTAATGGAGCAACCATTATCTATAGTTTCTTCAATTAATATTTTGACCTTTTTTTGTATGTCATCGAACCCACTTTGATTTTCAGAAAAAAGTAATATGATTTCCTTTGGTTTGATCTTTTTAATATTCATTGAAGCCCATAATGAATTGATAATTGGATAAGCACTAGTACCACAAAAAATCAAATAGATTATTTCCTTAGCCATTGGAATCCCATTCTTCCATTAAGAAGAATGTTTCATAGGAAATAAATATTTTGAGAATTAACTTTTAAGCAACATTCTAGCAAAAAGTTTTCCAGTATTGGTTAATGATACATCCTTATTCCTTCCAGTGCTAATCACGGAGATTAATTCTTTGCTTTCTAATTGCTTCAAATGATAACTAGCATTTTGTTTTGAAATGTTAAGAGTTTCATTTAGAACTGAGTTTGCTCTTTCGATTTTGCCACCTTCTTTGGCGATAAAAGTAATGATCTTTCTTTGGACTTCTTCAAGCTCTTTAAGGGATGTTTTTGGAATAGGTAGTTCTAAGGTTAATTCTTTGATCGTCTTATCTTTGTTTCTTTCTATACTCCCATCCAATAAATAGTAAACATTTAATCCCAGTATATAACCTGCTAATAATGCTGATGAAGCCATTACTTTTGTCCCACCCGTTAAATTAATGTGTAGATTATCTTTTGGGTGTTTTTTCTGTATCTCCAAAATATTAAGTATAACGTCTTCCAAAGCATAAGCGTTAACTTCGATTAATTCACAAGAAATTCCTAAAGGTTTGAGTTCTTCCTGGATATTTTTGGAATTTTCTTCTGATTCATCATCATTACTATGTAGTAAGAACAACTTATCGACGGGATAAGCTCTTATTCCTTGCAAGATTGGCTCCTTTGTTAGACCAACAGTGGCGATATGTATTTCCATAATATGTTCTACCTTTATTGCTACTTTTAGGTTTTTTCTTTTATAGTAAAAATAAATCTTTTATATTAAAAATAAATATTTTAATATAACATTAACCTTAATATAATTTATGTCAAAACAGAATAATAACTCAAAACCAATCAGTGTTAATTGGCATTTCTGGCCATGGTGTAATATGAAATGCCGTTTTTGTTTTGCTACGTTTAATGATGTTAAAGAAGTCATCCCTATGGATATCGCTTTAACAGTACCAAAGATGTTAAGAGATGTAGGTACAGAAAAAATAACCTTCGTTGGTGGAGAACCAATGTTATGCCCTTATATTGGGGAGCTACTTATTGAATCTAAAGCTCAAGGATTAATTACTAAAATCGTTTCTAATGGTTCAAAGATCACTAAAGAATTCTTATCAAAATACGCACAATATATAGATTATATTACTTTAAGCATTGATAGCCCATCAAATATTACTGAGAAAGATCTAGGTAGAGGATGGGGAAACCACGTTGATAATATTCTTAAAACAGCTAAATTGATTAAATCGCACAAAATAATTCTACAGATAAATTCAACCATCACTAAATTAAATTGGCATGAGGATATGCATACAATCATGGAAGAATTAAAACCACACAGATGGAAAGTTTTTCAGGTATTATTTGTTCAAGGACAAAATAGTGGTTCAGTTGAAGACTTGTTAATTTCGCAAGATGAATTTAATGAGTTCATCAATAATCACAAAGATATTCCTTATGCTGTTTTTGAAAATAATGAGTTAATTACAGGTTCTTATATAATGCTTGATCCTATTGGTAGATTTTTTGATGATACAACAGGTCAGCATAAATATAGTGAATCAATATTTGATATAGGAGTAAGTGAAGCATTCAAACAAATTATTTGGGAACAAGAGAAATTCATCAAAAGAAAAGGATTATACTTCAAAAATCAACAAAAAAAATCTTTATTTATGATAAAGAAAAATACTATAGGATTAGTGAAAGAGGTTGATTAAATAGGAAAACTAAGGAGAGAGAAAGCTGTCTGAATTATACTATCAAAATCTTCCGGATATTCAAACTGATGCTCAAGCTAGAAAACTTATGCATTTAACATACAATGGATTAAGCCCTTATTTTGATTTCATTGTTAAATGTTTAAAGAAAATTGAAGAAAAAACTATAGCTATAGATTTAGAAAAAATTGATATTAATGAAATTATTTCTGAAGAAATTTATTTAGTAAAAAAGAATCTTGAGGCTGAAGAAAATCAAGATTTAATTGAAGCTGAAACTATTATTGAAAATTACTTTGAAAATAAATTTAAGAATTTCATTAATGTAGTAAGAAAAAAGAATTGCTATGTTTTTAGAATTAAAGAAAAAGATGATGAGCTATTTGAGAATGAGAAAGAATCATTCCTTAGTTCAGAAGAAATATATTTTGTTCGTAAATCAGATACTCCTAAAACAAAGATTATTGGAGTGTATGAGCCATATAACCTTGTTGCTATAGAGTATGTTCCTAAAAATTCCTTAGAGAAAGAAACAATAACTGTCTATATACGTTCATACATCTATGTTTTAAAAACAATATTAGATGCACTAAAAATCCTCCAAGATAAACCAAAAGAACAAAATCGAGTGTTATTAAAATTAATTGAGAATAAAGAATATGTCTCTTTTGATAATACAATTTTTGCTGACATTATCAGAGAAAAAGAATGGTTATTTTTAAATAATATTAAAAGAGATGGTACAAAACAACAAAGAGAATTTGTTAATATAGCGATTACAACATCAGATTTTGCCATTTTAGAAGGACCTCCCGGTTCTGGAAAAACTACTACTATATGTGAAATAATTTATCAGGCAATTAGAAGAGGTCAAAGGGTATTATTAGTTGCATCTACTCATGTAGCAGTTGATAATGTCTTAGAAAAATTGTTTGATGAAGAATTAAAGACAATCAATGAAATTAAAGAAACAATACTTCCAATAAGAATTGGGAAGCATGATGATTGGAAAATCTCTGATTTAGCGTCAAAATATCAATTTGAGAATTTTTGGGAAGAAGATAAAAAATTATTAATTAATTCTCTTGAAAATTTTCCAAATAAAACGGAATCACAGAAATTATTTCTAGATCTTCTAAAAAAGAAAGATGGAAATGAATATATTTCACAAGCTTTTTTGAAAGCAGCAAATCTAGTTTGTGGTACAACAATAGGTATTCTACGTCACCCAGAGATTGGTAATTTAAGAAGAAAAGAACAAATCTCACAACCATTTGATATGATTATTCTTGACGAAGCCAGTAAAACCACATTTCAAGAATTTCTTGTTCCTGCTTTAGCTGCTAAGAAATTCGTTATTGTAGGAGACATTATGCAACTTCCTCCCTATGTGGATGAAGAAGGAGTATCTTCAAACCTTGAATACTTTTCCGTTGAAAATAATTCGCTTGTAAATCTCTTTATGAATTTTAATGGAATTTCAATGAGTGGTAAGTTTCCAAAAAGGTGCTTGATAATTGATAATAGAAATGCCTTATCTAATTCTTATAAATTATTAGAATATCATTATGATTGTCCAACATGCATTTTATATGAAGATAAAGTTCCAGATTTAAGTGAATTATGGGGAGCTTCGATTATTATAGGATCAGAAAAAGCAATTGAAAGAAACCAACATTTACTACCATGTAGTTTACATCTTTTTCATAACTCCAATACCAATTTGATAGAAGAAATCAATCCTGAAGATATCAATCTTACAGTCTTTAAGTATAAACACAATCATTTTAGCAATAAATTAAGCAATGACAGCTTTCATCTTAATTTTCAAGATGAATCTTGGGAACATAGCATCGGGTGGAGACTTAATCGTTCTTTTGAACATAGATTTCTAAAAGAAAATATATATGATAAACAAATTGAAGAAAGAATTCCAAAATGGATTAGTAAAGAAGATGAAAAGAAATTATATGAATTCTTAGATGATATAAAGAAAATAGCTTTTCCATCGATTATTGAATTACTTCAAAAAGGTTTCAAATCACGACATACAAGGGAAAAAACGATACTAAATGATGGTTTTGAAGGTAATGATCTTCGCTTAAGACATAGAACATTACTTTATCAACATAGAATGCATCCTGACATTTCATCTTTTTCACGTGAGAATTTCTATAACAGCAAAGCATTGCTTGATTGTACTGGTATTGAAACTGAAAGAATTCATAATATATCCAGATATCAAAAACATTTTTGCTGGTTAGATGTTAAAATTCCATCAGAGTATAGAAGGAGATCTAGGAATCAAAATAAATATGAAGCAAAAGCTATAATGCAGGAAATCGACTTTTTGAGAAAATGGTTTAGAAATAATCCTAAAAGAGATGGATATATGTGGACAATTGCTGTGCTACCATTTTATAAAAGTCAAGAGAATCTTCTGAGGATGGAATTACAAAGTAAATTTAAATCAAAAAGATATCGAACATTTATCGATAAAACCAATAATTGCAAAATTGAATTATGTGTCATTGATAGATTTCAAGGACATGAAGCTGATTTTGTATTTTTATCATTTGTTCAAAATTCAAGAATTGGTTTTCTTGATTCTCCTAATAGATTGAATGTTGCGTTAACAAGAGGAAAATATCAAGTTATTGTTGTTGGAGATAAGGATTTTTTTGAGAAAGATAGACATAGATCTGATCTCTTGAGAAACCTTGCGAGAAATACCAAGCCTATTCGATTACTAAATGAGGTGAATAAGGATTAGATTAACGTTAAATAAAAAAGTCAATATTGAGAAATATCAAGTTTTGATGAGTATTGAAGTGGAAGAAAAACATCCTGATATCTTAGTTTGGTTGAAAGCAATAAAAGAAGCAAATGATGCTAATAAGAATCCAATAGATTATTTCCAAGATAAACTGTTTAAAGGTTCTAAGAAACCAGCTCAATTTATCCGAAATATCTTGAATGAATTACAAATAAATGGATTTCTAACTCAAAATTATACCGTAAATGAGAAAGGTATAAATGCACTAAAAGATGGTATAATATTTTTACCTCAGGAAGGAATTTATGAAATTTCAGTTATTAATGATCCACTCTTTTCCCAAGTAATTGTAGATTTCGATGAATTGAATCCTGATTTGCATGCTGAATTATCGAGTGGATCAAAAGAAAATTCCTATATCGAAAGAAATATAGATTTACCAAAATTCATTTTTAAAGTTTGGAATTTTGGTAAAATTCAAACACTTAATACAAAAGATAGAAAGTCTATCATTGTATCAAAAATAGTTCCAAAAGGTAATAAAGTAAAAGAAGTAAAACAAACAAATCTTAAATTAGAGATTGATGATAATTATAATCTTAGATTGAAATTATTATATAAAAATGAATTTTATAATCTATTCTCACCTATATCTGATCCTAATAAAATAATTGAGCAAATACTCATCAGGATTTCTAAAAATGCAGATTTGGATTTACATCAAATACCAGTTTCGTATGACGAAATTTCTGTTAAAGAAAGAAAATCTTTTCAAATGGATTTCAACATATCAAAATTAGTTTTAAATGAATTATACGAATTTGATTATGGTTCAATTGAACAAGTCGCTATATTTCCCAAGGATCGCCTATCAGCTACAAAATGGGTCCATGATTTACTACTTAATCTAATAAACACCTACATTACTTCAAAAGAACTAGATAAAATATGGAATGATGTATGTAAAAATCCTGCCTTTAATAATTATGATCTTGAAAAAGTTGAGAAGAAACAATTATTGGAAAATATCTTATTCGCCAGTGAGAAATATTGGTTCTTAATGGCACCTGAGGATTTAAATTTAGAGCGAGGGTTGTTATATGATTAAACCTATAATTACAGAAAAAACATTTCCTAATAATCAAATAATACCAAATTATTGGCAAATAATGGATGATAAACAATTGCCAAATATAAACACTAAAAGGATTATTCCAACTAGTAATGATAAAGGCTATTTTAAGCATCTTATTTTAGAAGCTATTAATTCCGCTTCTAAAACAATTATGCTTTGTTCATTTATTTTAAGCGATAAAGAAATCATTAATTCTCTACTTAAGGCTGCTGAAAGAAAAGTAAGAATTTATTTACTTTTTAGTACAAATGTCCAGCTGGATAAAGAATATAATGAAGACCCATCAGAATACGATAAAGCTATGGTAGATGGTCATAAGGATTTTCTAAAAAGGATTCATGGGAAGGCATTAGCACGTTCATCAGAATTACATGCAAAATTCTTACTTGTTGATTATGGATTATCCAATCAAAAAGGATTCATTTCAACTGCTAATTTTACAAATGAAGCTTTAAAAAGAAATCAAGAAGTGGGAATTATTCTAAACCATGATGATCTCCATCAACTATTTCTTATTTTCCAACATGGTTTCTGGGAGGAGAGCCAACAAGAATTATCTGGTGATTGGCTAGCAATAAAAGAAAGAAATCTTAAAGTATTACCTGTGAGTGAACGAATTCTTTCTACTTCTAAAAATAACCAATCATTAAAGAAAAAAATTATCAAATTAATAGAAAGCACATCAGGTCCATTAATAATATCAAGTTATAGTTTCAAACAAGATAATGACTTAACTAAAAAACTAATCACATTGTCTAGAACTAGAGAAATTACAATTCTTACAAGACCTAGAGAAGCTAATGTAACTGTATTGAATGAATTTCTAAAAAACAATGCAACTGTTTATTGTTATGATTATATCCATGCAAAATTCATCCTAGCACCAAATGATAAAAAGGGTTTAATTATGACTGCTAATTTTGACAATAAAGGAATCGAATCTGGTTATGAAGTTGGAATATATATGGATATAAATGAATTTGAAGAATTAAACAGAATTTGTCAAAATTGGATTGAATATGCTCAATATAAGTATGAAATTGGTGGCGATATTAATACAATTAACCCAGGGAAAATAAAAATCTATGAAGGGAGAAATTTAACAGAAGTTGAAATAAAAAAGGAAAAAATTATTGAAGAAGTAGAAAAACCTGAAGATTTACGACTAATGAATAAATTACAAGAAATTTCTTATAATAATAATTATACAAATCAATCGAATTATTACCAAAGAATTATTGTAAAAAGGACTATAGATCCACCTCAATTACCACCAAATTCAACACAACTTAAAGATAATCCTTTTCCAGTTCCACTGTATATTTTCAAGAATAAACGTTATTTGCTTATTAAAAATGAAAAACAATTGCAATTGATTTTAGAAAAACATGGTAATAAACTAAACAATGTGATTTTGGTAACAGATAGCTAAAAAAGAATCAAGTGAGAAAAATTTCTCACTTCTTGAACTTTCTAATAGTAATAAAAACTATCATGCTTAATATCATCGTTGTTGATACTGCTATCATTGCTATTCCACCTGTTTCAGATGGAGTTGGTGTCGGTGTGGGAGTTGGCGTTGGTGTCGGTGTAGATGTTGATTCTACATAAACTTGGGTTGCTTTCTCCACTATACCGGTAGCTATTTGCCTGCTATCACTTGATCCCCATTGAACATTTGGAAATGTTCCTAGATCGAAGACCATTTGGGCATATTGTGGTGCTAGCAAAGCAATGATACTTTCAAAGTCTATCTCAAACATCCAATCTGTTAGAAAACTGAATATGAATGCTAGATCATCCAGTACGATATTGAATGATTGTGTGCTCTCAACATCCTCCGCTACTACCACATGTGTTATTGTTGAAATCTTTGTTCCATCAAACTCAAATTCTTCGACATCGATTGTTGCCAGATCAGTATTACTTGAAGCTATCGTTCCATTAACGAAGCCTGAAAAGACTGCCCCTAGTTTAAGGTCTATTGCATCCATGAACCAATCAAGCACATTTAATGGTCCTGTCATTACTGGAAAATAGGTCGGCAAAACGTCTTTCATAATATCCCAGAGATGTAAGGACATGTTTGTCTCCATTATATCTCCTAGCAAATTGGTCGCTAAGTTGAACTTATCTATCGTCAAGTATCCTGCATCATCAACGTTTAATCCAGTTTTGGTGTATGGATTGAGCCCTAAAATGCTCAAGATATTTCCTATAGATTTTAATGGTACATTCACTCCTACTTGTCCTTCGTAATCCATCAAGAAATTCTTGTCTATGAATAGTGATTTTATACTACCATTCACGAAGAAATCATAAAGCAAGGCTATCTCAATATCATTCTCTAGCATTTCAACTTCGATGATTACATCGAACTCATCTCCAGGATCAACTTGATCTGGTGAGGTTATGGTGTATCTTGCTTTGAATAGCAATGCCAATGTTAATTCTATTTCATACTCGTAGCTAATGAAGTTCTTGTTCGCTTTTTGGAACAGTTCGATATTATCCACTACATTTGGGTAACCATTGATGATATAGGGGAACTGGAATGGGTCTATTACATCGAAGGTAAATGGATGCACTTTTGGTGTATCTATTCCTACTGCTGATATCCACCACAAGCCCTCTTCAAACGCTTCATAGTGGTTTCTGAAGTATTCCCTTATTTTTTCGTCAGTTAATTCACCAATAATATAATTGTAACCTATCTCATTTTCTGACAAGTCGAATAATCCTGGTGGCCCCTCTTGGAAATTGTGGAATGATGTTTGTACTAAAACATTCATGGTTGTTATTCCACTAAGACCTAAACGTAATTCATCTGTTGCTTCTGCCAAGTTAAAGATCTTGTAATCAGTAGTATAATTAGATCCTAGTAGGGGCATTAATTCTTCTGAGATATAAGCGTTCGTTTCCAAAATGGCTGTTGTTGGTGAATTTTCCCATATTGCTATTCTCGATGAATACATGTTTGAAACATAGCTTCCATCGTCCATTACATATCGATAGGGATTTAGAAAATCTGCTGGGTCAATGAATATTAGAAATTGTTCATAATCATCTGTATGGAATTTGACATCCAAGGGGAATGGGAAGTACTCTTCAACCCAATAATAGATGTATTGTATACAAATGACATTCTTACTTTTAGTTGAATCATACCCATATAATACTCGAGAATACACTTCATCAGCTTCTTCTGTATAGGTTGTTTCATCAGTTATCCAAAGATAAGGTTTACAGCCATCAGCTAAAAATTCAGCTGTTACACCTGATTCTGAATCCAATACCTCTATTTCCATCCAAACCAAAGCATCACCAATATCCGTTAAGCCCGAGATATTTTGTGAGGATGGATTAGTGGTCTGAAAATGATAAACACCTAATTCATCATCTGGTGTTGGCGGGGTATCAGCATCCCAAATCTCTACTGAGATATCAAGAATAATACACCATGAGTTAAAAACACTCAATTCGAAATAAATTGTTTGATCATCATTTACTTCATATTCTGCTGTTTGAGTAAAATTACCATTGATCGTTACGTTACAATAGATATCACCAGCACCTACTAGATCATGGTCATCGTATACTGTTACGTTGATCAAGGTCACTGCTACTAAAAATCTATCCGCACTTATCTGTGGAACAACATCAGAGCCTGTATAAGCGGTTATACCATCACCAACCATTGCTGGTATATCATCTAATGTTTGATTAACAGTTAGTAGATCAGTCATATTCCAGTAATTATCCCCAGAGAGATAGAGATCTTTGGGGAATGGGAAGGTAACATCCCCAGACGAACTACTCATAGTTTTAGGAAGAGTAGGATTAAAAATAGTTTCAGCTAGAGTACCTTGATAATTACTTCCAAAAGCAATACTAAACATAATTACTAGTATTAAAAATAAGCTTCTCCTGCTTTTCATCTTATTTCCCTTAATTTGTATTGATTAATACAAAACAAATGTAATGATTTAAACTATATCTATCTTTTGCTTCTCTGTTTATCTGAAACCTTATATTTCTAATTTGATTTAATCAAATGCTTGTATTACATTATCCCTGTAAATGATGTGAGATTTTGGAAGAAGTAATTTATAAGAAACGAACTTACAAGGTAATAGATGGCACCTTAGATTTAAGTGATAAGGGTATTAAAAAGATCAGTGATATCAAGGGATTAGATAAATTAGACAATTTGGAAAAACTGATCCTCTCGAGAAATGAAATTCATAAACTGGAAGGTTTAGACTCTTTAACCGGTTTAAAGTATCTCTATCTTGATAATGATTATCAAGAATTTAGTGCTTACAGTGCTGGTATGATCAGCAAAATCGAAGGCTTAGATTCCTTAACTGAACTTCTTGTGCTTGACCTCACCTTGAATAGAATAACTAAAATTGAAGGTTTGGACAAACTAGTCAATTTACAAGAACTTGACATTTTTAGCAATTACCTCACTGAAATAGATGGTTTAGAACACAACACTGATCTTCAGAAATTAAATCTTGGTGGTAACGATATATCTGAAATCCAAGGTTTGTCCAATCAATCAAATCTTACCTACTTATCTTTATCTAATAGTAATATTACTCAAATCCAAAATTTGGACAATTTATCTAATCTCAAGACTTTGAATTTATGGTATAATCATATCAATGAACTTCGAGAAGACAATATGACCCACCTACAATCATTACCTAAATTTGAGCAATTAGAATTAGGTGGCAATAACATACAAGAAATCAAGAATTTACACCTTCTACCTAAACTTAAAGGCATTAATCTTAGCATGAATAAAATCCATGTTATTAGCGGACTTGCTGAAACACCCAATTTAGAAAGTCTTTATTTAAATACTAATGGTATCAGTAACATTACTGGACTCGAGCATCTTGTTAATTTACAAAGTTTGTTCCTTTATCAGAATAATATCTCTAAAATCGAAGGCTTGGAGAATCTTCGAAACCTTCGCTCTTTGTCTTTATGGCACAATAGTATTGCTGAAATCGCTAATTTGGACTCCCTGTCCAACTTAGAAAATCTTACTTTATCCAGTAATCAAATCGAAGAGATTAGTGGTTTGGACTCTCTTACGAATTTGCTTAGACTCAACCTCGGGTATAATCGTATTTCTGAGATTAAAGGATTGGAAAATCTAACAAAATTGGTAACACTAAATCTCGAACGTAATAATATTACTGAGGTCAAAGGATTAGATACCCTTGTCAATCTTGAAGAATTGAATATTATATCTAATCTCATTACTGATAGAAATGGTGTTTTAGATAAGCTCACTAAATTGAAAAATAGGAATTTTGTGCTCATTGATAACCCCAGAAAAGAGCAGTGATTTTCTTTCATCTTTTATTTCGTAATTAATTGAAGAATCTCAGGTGGACCATTTTAAGATCTACTAGTAAAATGCTTTTTAGAAAAAAAATCGAAGTAAGAATAATTTCTTACTTTTTGAATTTTCGAACCATCACGAAAGTGATCATTCCTATTATCATTATTGTTGATACTGCTATCATTGCTATCCCGCTAGTTTCTGATGGACTTGGGGTCGGTG
>Ga0307378_10007133_pt1 | contig 15102 bp, 8 predicted proteins | sample UN1MG_FD_202238 | JGI IMG/M metagenome (GOLD analysis project Ga0307378, IMG submission 202238) | Soil microbial communities from Risofladan, Vaasa, Finland - UN-1 | ecosystem: Environmental > Terrestrial > Soil > Coastal area > Acid sulfate soil | place: Finland: Risofladan, Vaasa | collected...
TTGGGCTGGCCGTTGATCGTGACCTCGGTGAAGTAGTTGGCCCAGAGGGCCTCATCGTCCGCCGTGCCGCCGGCGTACCACAGGGCGGTGCCGACCGTGGCGGTCACGAACGCCTGCTGCGGCAGCGACATTGTCCACGTCTGGGTGCCGATCCAGTCCGCACCGGCGCCCAGGCCCACGTCCGTATTGGCCCAGCTGCTCGACGGGTCCGAGATGGCCATCTGGAAGGCGTCGTTGTCCGAGTCGCCGTCGGTGTCCTGGGCGATGGCCGCGACCCGGAAGAAGTGGTCACCGCTGACGCCCCAGACGACCTTGACGTTCTTGGGCCCCTGCTTGACGGGGACCGTGACGTCGACGCTGCCCAGCGTCTCCAACGTGATCGGAAATCCCCAGATCCCGCCGAATCCGTCGCCGGGGCTCGCGCCGGTGCCCACGGCCTTGGCGTAGACCCGGATTTCGTAGTTCCCCGATCCGACTCGGTCCGCCTCCATGGTGATTTCCAGAATCGCAGCGTTTGCAGCCCCGGCAAGGAGCAGAACAACCGCCAGCGAGCCGATCCCTGTCGTGCCAAATCTCTTCATGGCTCTTCCCTTTCCTATCCTCTCCGGAGGCTCGTATTATACCACGGCCTCTACCGCTCTGTCCACATATAACTCACGCAGGTCGGCGGTCTTGCCAGACCGTCGACTCGCCCTACCTTCTTCCTTATCGCCGGCGGCGACGCACCAGCACCCCCACCATTCCCACGGTCAGCACGGCCAGCGTGCCAGGCTCGGGGGAGTAGCTGCCGCCCCAGTTCGCCGCGACGATCAGCAGGTCATCGAAGTCGGTGAGGGTGCTGCCGGCGAGCCAGTTAAGGTTCCCCTGGTCCCACGTCGTGTTCGAGCCGCCCCAGTTGGCTGCCACCACGAGCAGGTCGTCGAAGTCGGTCTGCCCGGAGCAGTCGGCGTCGCCCTCCCTCGTCGGGCGCATCAGGACGTAGAGATCGTCGTTGAGGTCCCTGGCCCGGTCGGTCACGGCGATCACCGAGTTGGGATGAAGCCCGGAGTCAAAGATGCCGTCGTCGGTCCCCGTCGTCACGGCGTGGAGAATCGCCGCCAGCAGCTCGGCCTCCACGGCCGCCCGGCTGGCGTCGTCGTTGAGGGCGGGGTAGATGCGAACCATGTTGGCCGCGCCGGAGATGGCCGGGCTGTTGAGGTCCAGGCCCTGGAGGCCGGCGGCGGCGTAGTTGATGCTCAGGCCCACGAGGTCCTGATTGCTGCTGAGCTGGACGGACGTGTCGGGCCGGCCGGCGATGCTGAGGCTTACATAGGGGATAGCGGCCGTGCCGGAGGTGGCGGCCGAGCCGGTGTTCGCCGGCAGGATGAGCTTGCCTTCCTCGACGGTCATGGCCGTCGCGCGGTCGAAGAACGTGCCGCCGTTGTTGCCGGTGCCCCCGGTCATGACCTGCGTGACGACCGCGGAGACCCACGGCTTCAAGTCGGTGACCGGCTGGCCCTGATCGTCGGCCGGCCCGTGCCAGTTGCCGTCGGCGCCTTCTTCCAGAACGGAGAAGGAGAGCACGCCCGCGGTGTTCAGCGTCAGCGTGCCGGCCCCGCTGCCGTTGGTGTAGCTGCCCTTGGCGATCAGCGTGTCCGCCTTCCAGGTGGGGGCCGCGCCGACGATCTCGTAGCCGGCCGGGGGCTGCCAGTTGGCATCGGCACTGCTCATGACGCCGATGCCGGGCAGGACGGCCCCCTCGTGGACATTGGCATCTCCCGTGTAGGTATCAAGCGTCGCGTAGGAGACGGGCTGGACGGCCATGATGCCATATCCCGGCCCGCCGGTCTCCCCGCCGTCGCGCCGCATCCGGTGGAACCCGGTCTCGATCTCGGTCCCGCCGGCGATCGGCCGGATGGCGCCCCTGGGGGCCTGGTTTGTCGATATCGTGACGGCCTTGCCCAGCGGAACCGTGCCGGCGACTTCCAGGAGAACGAAGTCCATGAAGCCCAGGCCGCTGGGGGCCGTGTCGGGCCCGAGGTCGCTCCAGAGCCTGATCTTCGACTCCCACGTGTTCGGGGCACCGTTCGGGTCGATGATCAGCGTCGCCACGGCGATGTCCGCCATGGCCGGTGCCGCGAACCCGAGGGCGACTGCCACTACGGCCAAGCTCAAGAGTCGCTTATCACGCATGGTCTATTCTCCTGTTCTACCTGCTCCGAGAGATGCCTCGTCTTTTCAAAAAACCAGCCGCATAGACATGGGCAGAGCCGTTAAGTTACTGCCTCCTAGCGTAGAGCGGAAAAAGCAGGCAGCACGGCTTGCTACCGGTTCTCCAGTTCGCTTACGACTCCTATACTCGCCTATTCTACCGCCTATTGGCGTTCTGTCAAGCCATTAACAATGGTTTTCGCGAGGCCGGCCGGCTTTTTTTTGGCCGATGTCTCCGCGGTATCACCGCCCATCGGGCCATGTCGGCAATTCGACCAGCCTCGCCTTCCGCCCCCGCCGGCCGGGCATCCCGCAGGCCTGCCAGGCCTGGTGCCCCGGCCGCCGCAGATCGCGCCAACGCTTTCGGCTGCAAGCTCTTGCCCGCCAGGCAACGTGCGGGGAACCGGCCTGGCCGGCATACTAGCAATAATTGCCCTGTTTGCCTATTCCGCCAGGTCGTCCGACCCACCGGCCCCGTAGCCGGCGGCAGCCGCCCTGTTCTCCTTGCGGGGACAGTTGCTCCTGAGCCTTCGGCTCACCCACAAGAGATGTGGATGCGGGGCATCGTTCAGACGCAGGGAACAGCGTCTGAACCATGCGCAGCCGGTATCCGGTAGCCCGCAGCCCGTGGGAAGCAGACCGGTGTAAGGCGCATAACATATTCTCCTTTTGCATCTTACGGGCTGCGGGCCCCCCGGCGACGGGCCTGCCTGCCGGCAGGCAGGCTACGGTCGCCCCGCCGGCAACTGGGAGCCATCGGGCGGGGGAATGTACCCCGACAACGGCTCGTGCTGGACCGGGCCGAAAACGCTCCGGGGATCCGGGCCGGGAATGCCCTGGAGGCCCGGGCCGGGAATGCTTTGGGGACAGGCACCTGCGCTGCGCTGCGGAGGTGAGTCCCCAAAGGATGGCGGCCGCGCGGCGGCATGGCGGGCCGCGCGGAGAAAATGGCCGACGGCCCTGAGTTCTCCCGTCACCAAGATGGGCTTGTGGCGTTCAATCAACCGACGTACAATCCGCCGCCGTGCGGCGGGTGTGGCACGAAACGAGGAAAGCGGGCCAAGCATGAGTAGTAGGACAAAGACGACGAGCAGGAACGGGACCGCCTGCCTTCACGTGACAGCTCTCGACGACGACCTGGCGTACATCACGGCCGTGCCGGCCGCGCACGACGACCCGCAGCAAGCCGCCGCGGCCGTCTACGGCAAGGTGGCGGAGTTCCTGGCCGACCTCCGGATGGAGATCGTCCACGAGCGGGTCTTCGGCTCGCTGGTTTCGCACGAGCGCGTGCTCGCCGGCCGGCGAATCGCCTTGCTCGCAGGCGGCGTCTCGGCCGAGACGCCGGCAAGCTATCTCCAGGGCCGCCCGTTCTGGGGCGAGGGCCTCGCCGGCGTGAACCTGATGGCCGTTGGGGCCACGTCCCCGAAGGCCGTATGGACCATCGCGGACAAGTCTGGCGTCCCCTCCGGTCGGGCGTGGCGGCGGCACGGGGCGACGTTCCTGTTCCTCCAGAGCATGCACGGCCGGGTCGAAGGCAACGGCGCCGACAACAGCCGCGACGCACAGGCCGATCGGATGTTCCTTCGGGCCGACGAGCTGCTCCGTTCGCAGAAGACGAGCTATCAGAACGTCACGCGGACGTGGATCTACCTCTCGAAGATCCTCGACTGGTACAACGACTTCAACTCGGTCCGCAGCCGGCGGTACGCGGCCCTCGGGCTGATGCCGGAGCCCGAAGAGGCGGGCGGGAACCATCTGCTCCTGCCGGCCAGCACGGGCATTGAAGGCTACGGTCCGGCCGGGGCGGCGGCGGCGATGGACGTGCTGGCGACGGTGCTGGAGCCGGACAGCCCCATCGAGATCCACCAGATGACCAACCGGAAGCAGAAGGACGCGTTCCGGTACGGCTCGGCTTTCTCTCGCGGGGCGGCGATCCGGATGCCGCAGGCGACGTGGATCAGCATTTCCGGCACGGCGGCGATTGACGAGGACGGCGTCAGCCTCCTGCCGGGCGACTTCCGCGGGCAGATGAACCAGACCCTCGACACGATCGAGGCCCTGATCGCCCAGGAGGGCGCGACGCTGGCGGACCTGTGCGACGTCTCGCTGTTCGTCAAGCGCCCCGAGGACGCCGCGGCGTGCGGCGAGGTCCTCGCCGAACGCGGGCTTCAGGACCTCCCCGGCGTGCCCGTCATCGCGGACGTCTGCCGGGACGACCTGCTCTTCGAGGCCGACGGCGCGGCCGTAGTGGCCAAGACGTAGCCGGCCCTCGCGCAGCTCGTTGGAAGTCGGCAGCCCGAAGCCCGCCGCCGGTTGGGCGGGAACTGACTGCTCCCCATCGTGCTCGTCTGCTCCGTTCCGGGATCGCCCTCGTCCGCACATGCTCAACGCCTGGCAGGCAGAGCCGCGCGCAACGTGGCCTGCCCGGCGAACTGCCGGACAGCGCCCCGGCCGTGTCTTGCCTTCTGCTGGCCGGATCCGTTCTAATCCCAACGGGCGGACCTTCCGATCGGTACACGGGAAAGGACACGTCGAGCATGTCGGATCACAGCAAGAGGCCCTCTTCGAGCCCCCCCCACCACGAAGCGGCTGTCGGGGAAGGCGAATGCGTCGGGGGCGGCTCGGGCCGGCCGCCAGGCCGTCTGCGGAAGTGGGGCTTCCGCGTCGCGGCGGCTGCCCTGGCCCCGTTGCTGTTCGTGCTGCTGCTGGAGGCCGCACTGGCGCTCTGCGGCTACGGGGAGCCGACCCGCTTCTTCGACCGGATCGATGGTCGCCAGGCCTGCACGTCCAACCAGCGATTCGGCTGGCAGTTCTTCCCGCGCGCGATCGCACGGGCGCCCGAGCCCTTCTACCTGGCGGCGGGCAAGCCCGCCGGGACGTACCGCATCTTCGTGCTGGGCGGCTCGGCCGCCTTCGGCACGCCGGACAACGCCTTCAGCTTCGGCCGGGTCCTCGGGGTCATGCTTCGTGAGCGGTATCCCAACGGCCGGTTCGAGGTCGTCAACGCCGCGATGACGGCCGTCAACTCCCACGTCGTCCGCCAGATCGCCCGGCAATGCGCCGAGATGCAGCCGGACCTGTTCCTCGTGTACATGGGCCACAACGAGGTCGCCGGCCCCTACGGCCCGGGGACGGTCTTCGCCCGCTTCTCGCCGAGCCTGTCGTCCATCCGGCTGGCGATGTGGCTGAAGACCACGCACACCGGCCAGCTCCTGTCGGACCTCACCGGCTGGGCGGCACCGGGCGAGGACCGCGCCACCTGGGCGGGAATGGAGATGTTCCTCCCCAACCGCCTGCGGGCCGACGATAGCCGTCTGACGACGGCATACGGCCACCTCCGCGAGAACCTGGAGGACATCATCTCGGCCGGGGTCGGAGTCGGCGCGAAGGCCATCGTCTGCACCGTGGCGACCAACCTGAAGGACTGTCCGCCGTTCGCGTCGATGCACCGGGCGGGGATGCCGGCGGAGGACCGGGCGACGTTCGACGCGCTGTATCAGGCTGGCCGGAAGAAGGAGAAGGCCGGCCGCCACGCCGAGGCGATGGACCGGTACCTGCTGGCCGAGGCCATGCGGGCGGACTACGCCGAGCTGCACTTCGCCCTGGGGCGGCTGTACCTGGCCGCCCGGCACCGCGAGGACGCCCGCGCGCAGTTCGTCCTCGCCCGCGACCTGGACGTGCTTCGGTTCCGGGCCGATTCGCGAATCAACGAGGTCATCCGCCAGGTCGCCACGGGCCGGGCCGACGAGGGCGTTTACCTCGTGGACGTCGGTAGGGTCCTCGAGGCCGACCCGCAGGTGACCGACGGCATCCTCGGCAATGAGCTGCTCTACGAGCACGTCCATCCGAACTTCGAGGGCAACTTCCGGATCGCCGCAGCGCTGCTGGCCAAGCTGGCCACGGTCCTGCCGGCCGGGACTCGCGCCGGCGAGGCCCAGACGCCGTCCATGGAGCGATGCGCCGAGCTGCTGGCCCTGACGGCCTGGGACCGGCACCGGATGCTGGCGGGGATGGCGCGGCTGATGTCGCGGCCGCCGTTCAGCAACCAGCTCGACCACGAGGCCGCCCGGCAACGGCTCCAGAAGGCCCTGGCGGAATCCCAGAAGGCCCTGACGCCCGAGGCCATCGACGCCGCCGTCCAAGTCTACAAGGCGGCCATCCAGCAGGCCCCGGAGGACCTGCTCTTGCGGAACAACTTCGCGAGCCTGCTTGTCCGTGCCGGCCGACCGGCCGAGACCAAGGAGCACGTCCGCTTCGTCCTGGACCGCCTGCCGAACAACGCCGACGCCCTGAACGCCGTGGGAGCGCTGCTGGGGCGTCAGGGGAAGATCGACGAGGCGATCGCTCACTTCCGTCGCGGTCTGGTCGCCCTGCCGGACCATCCGCACCTGCACGCGAACCTGGGCGCGGCCCTGGCGCGGCAAGGGAAGTTGGACGGCGCAGCCGCCCACATGGAGCGGGCGCGCCGCGCCCGGCCGGACGACGTTGAGATCCTCCTGGCCATCGCCGAGCTGGCCCTGGTACGCGGCAAGGGGGAGGAGGCCATCAAGCTGCTCGACCAGGTGAGCGGCCTGGACGGCGACGACGTCCGCGCGCTGGTCCGATCGGCGGAGGTCTGCTTGCGCCTTGGCCGCGGCGACGAGGCCATCGGCCGCTACCGCCAGGGGCTCGCCCTTCGCCCGGACGACCCCGACCTCCACAACGAACTCGGCGCGGCCCTCGTCCAGAAGGGGCAGTTCGCAGAGGCCGCCGAGCGTTTCCGCAGCGCCTTGCGCGACGGACCCGACCGGCCGAAAGTCCTCATGAACCTCGCCGGGGCGATGGTCCTCCTGCGCCGCTTCGACGACGCCATCACCCACCTGAACGAGGCCCTCCAGCTCGACCCCAAACTGGCGCGGGCCCACGGGATGCTTGGCTGGGCCTGGCAGACGAAGGGCAACGCGGCGCTGGCCATGGACTGCTACTCCAAGGCTGTCCAGATCGATCCCAACGACGCCGACAGCCGGCTCCGGCTGGCCGAGATGCTCGCGACCCGGAAATGCTACGCCGAGGCAGCCGCGCACTACCAGGCCGCCCTGGCCCGCCGGCCAAAGGACGCCGCTGCACGGCACCGGTACGGCGCGGTGCTGCACGAACTCGGGCGGGAAGCGGAGGCCCTCGAGCAGCTCGCCGCAAGCGTGGAGCTTCAGCCGGCCCTGCCCGCGCTGGCCCGACTGGCGTGGCTGCTGTCCAAGCGTGGGCAGGACGCCCAGGCAATACGGCACTACCGAAAGGTCCTCGGTCTCCGTGCCGACTGGGCACCGGCGCTGGAGGGGCTGGCGTGGGTGCTGGCCACGTCCCCCAGCCAGGAGCTCCGCAACGGCGATGAGGCCATCGACCTGGCCATGAAGGCCTGCGAAGTGACGGGCTTCAAGGCGCCCCGACCCCTGGTCGCACTGGCCGCGGCCTTCGCCGAAAAGGCCCAGTTCGACCGCGCCGTCAGGACGGCACAGAGGGCCCTGGCCCTGGCCCCCGCCGAGCGGGACGAGGAGTTGACCCGGCGGGTCGAGCAGTGCCTGGTTTGTTTCCAGGCGGGCAAGCCTTTCCGCCGCACCGTTGCCGCCGGCAAGCAGCCCGCCACCGACCGCTCGGGAGGCCCTTCATGAGGCCGATTGCGCGCCGGCCGGCCGGGGCGTGAACAGCTACCGCCCCAGGGCCGCCTCCGCCGCCGGGACGGCCAGGCCTGTTCGGGCTGCGGCGCCCATGTCGTGCAGGATCGCCTCCAGGGCCGCCAGGGCCGTGGTGACGTGCCGCCGCGTGCTGCTCTCGCCCATCAGGCCGATCCGCCACGCCTTGCCCTTGAACGCCCCCAGCCCCCCGCCGAACTCGATGGCGTGCTCGCTCAGCAGGCGCTTGCGGACGGCCGCCTCGTCCACCCCGTCCGGCGCGGCGACGGCATTGAGCATCGGCAACTGGTGGTCGGGGTCGGCGAGGTACTTCACGCCCATCGCCGCCAGGCCGGCCTTCAGCGCCAGGTGGTTCCGCCGGTGCCGCTGCCAACGGGCCGGCAGCCCTTCCTCCAGCACGATCCGCAGCGCCTCGTGCAGCGCGTAGTTCATGTTGACCGGCGCGGTGTGGTGGTAGAGGCGCTCGCTGCCCCAGTACTGGCGGACCATGTTCATGTCCAGATACCAGCTCTGGACCTTGGTCTTCCGGCCGGAGAGCGCCGCCACCGCCGCGGGGCTGAACGTCACCGGCGCCAGGCCGGGCGGGCAGGAGAGGCACTTCTGCGTGCCGCTGTAGCAGGCGTCGATCCGCCAGCCGTCCACGTCCACCTCCATCCCGCCGAGGCTGGTGACGGTGTCCACGAGCAGCATCGCCCCGGCGTCGTGGACGACGCGGCTGATCGGCTCGATCGGCTGGGCCGCGCCGGTGGAGGTCTCGGCGTGGACGATGCCGACGAGCTTGAACGGCCCGTCCCGCCGGAGTGCCTCGGCGACCCGCTCGGGCGGGAAGACCTGCCCCCAGGGCACCTCGATCGTCCGCACGTCGGCCCCGGCCCGTCCGGCCACGTCCGCCATGCGCTGGCCGAACACGCCCCCGATGCAGACAAGCATCCGGTCGCCCGGCTCGATCAGGTTCACCACGCAGGTCTCCATGCCGGCCGAGCCGGTGCCGCTGACCGCCAGCGTCAGCTCGTTGGCCGTCTGGAAGACCTGCTGGAGCATCCGGCGGATGTCGTTGAGCACCTCCAGGAACTGCGGGTCGAGGTGGCCGATGCACGGGCGGGCCATCGCCTCCAGCACGCGCGGGCTCACGTCGGAGGGCCCCGGCCCCATCAGCATGCGGGGCCGGATGTCGCGGGGTTCGACCATGGTGTCTGCTCCTTCCCTTGCGCCGGCCCGGATCGGGCCGTGGAACCGGCGCGGGCTTCGAAGCCGACACCATAGTCGTGGGAGCGCCTCGGTGCAACCGCACGTCGGGTGCGGCCGGCGCGCGGGTGCACGTCGTGCCGGCCGGCCGACTTGACGGACGCCCGTCCGCAAGGGGGGCTCAATCGTGGACCGCGCCGCCGCCCACTTCGGCCAGGGCCTCCGGCCTCTCGGCGGGCCCGGCCCCGGCGGGGCTGGAGGGCCCCCGGCCGTGCGACTGGAAGAACTTCCCGCCGAGCTTTTCGGCGGCGGCGAGGAAGGCGGCGACCATGTCGGGGTCGAACTGGGCGCCGGCGCCGCGGCGGATCTCCTCGAGGGCCTGTTCGGGGCCCTTGGCGGAGCGGAACGACCGGCAGGAGGTCATGGCGTCGAAGGCGTCGGCGATGGCGACGATCCGGCAGATCGGCGGGATGCCCAGCCCGCTGAGCCCCTCGGGATAGCCCTTGCCGTCGAATCGCTCGTGGTGGAATCGCACCACGGGGATGACCTGCTCGAGGAACTCGGTGCCCTCCAGGATCCGCGCCCCGATCAGCGGGTGGCGACACATCGCCTCGAATTGCTCGTCGTCCAGCTTCCCCGGGCACAGCAGCACCGCCTCGGGCAGGGCCAGCATCCCGATGTCGTGCAGCAGCGCCGCCATCTCGATCTGCTTGATCAGGTCCTCCGACAGCGCGAGCTGCTTGCCGATCATCGAGCTGTAATGCTGCACCTTCCGCGCGTGGTCGGCCATGTGCGGGTCGCGCCGCTCCATCGCCCGGACGATCTCCTGGAGTGCCCGCACGAACAGGCTCTTGAACTGCGTGTCCAGCCCGGCGAGCTTGCCGCGGAGCATCTCCACGCGGTCGGTCTCCCCGCTGGCGTCGGCCCAGTCGTCCCCGCCGATCTCGGCGGCGTGGACGAAGCGGTTCCGCCCGAACTGCTTGGCGGCGTAGAGCGCCGCGTCCGCCAGGCCCACCAGGTCCAGCGCCGTCTGGACTTCGGGGTTCTCCAGGTCGGCGATGCCGATCGAGAGGGTGACGGCCAGCTCCGTGCCGTCGACGACCATCGGCTCCTCGGCGACCTGCTTGCGGATTCGCTCTGCCACCACCGCGGCGGCGACCGCCGGGGTCTCGGGCAGCACGACGGCGAACTCGTCGCCCCCCAGCCGGGCGGGCAGGTCGGCCTTGCGGCAGCAGCGGCGGATGACCCCCGCGACGATCCGGATCACCTCGTCGCCGGCGGGGTGGCCCTTCATGTCGTTGATCGCCTTGAACAGGTCGATGTCCATGACCAGCACCGACAGCGGGCGGAAGTACCTCCGCGCCTGATGGAACTCCGCCTGGAGCGACGTGTCGAACTGCCTGCGGTTGGCCAGGCCGGTCATCTCGTCCGTCCGCGACTGCTCGTTCATCGACTCCAACGCCGACTGGAGCTTCCGCGCCAGGATCAGCGGCTCGGCGTGCAGGCCGTCGCTCAGGTCCTCCAGCGTCCGCTCGCCCGCCTCCACCTCGTGCAGCCGCCGGACCAGCCGCGCGATCGGGTTGGCCAGGAAGATGCCCGCCCCCAGGATCACCAGCGACACCACCCCCACCGACAGGATCAGCACGATCAGGACCGTCCGGCGCATGGCGGAGACCTGGTTGAGAACCTGCGGCATGGAGATGTCCGCCCGGAAGTAGCCGATCCGCCGCCCCGCCGCGTCCCGCGCCGGCCAGGCCACCGCCAACCGTTCCTGCGGCAGCGGCCAGGTGCAGCAGTAGCCCAGGTCCTCGGCCGTCGAGCCGGCCGGGATGTCGGCGTTCTGGACGAGCACCACCTCGGCCGCAAGGGACTCCCCGATGCTCTCCAGCAGGCCGTCGCTCCAGCGCCGGGCCAGGTATACACGTTCCGCCGGGGCGTTCGAGTCGGGGCCGGCGGCAAGGGCTCCGCTGGCGAACAGCGCCCACTCGACCCCCAGGCCCATCAGGCCGGCCTCGGGCGCCGGCCCCCCCGGCGGTCCGCCCTCGACCGGTGCTGCCAGCTTCGCCAGGGCGGCGTGAATTCGGGCCTCGGAGATGGGGGGGGCCCCCTTCGACCAGACGTGGCGGACGCTGCCGTCGGCGGAGACTATCCAGGCCACGTCCACTGCCAGCAGCTCCGCCGCCCAACGGTCGAAGGGCTCGGCGTCCGTGGTCGTGAGCTGCTCCAGCTCATCGCTGCACAGCTCCTGGAGGCGCCGCTGCTCCATGTGGACGGCCCAGGTGACGTCGTGCTCGGTCTTGCCGGCCTGCTCCCGCAGGGCGAACGTACGCCGGCGGATGGTGTCGGGCTCCAGGAGCAGTGCGTCCAGGAGATAGATGCCCCCCGCGGCCAGGACCGCGGCAATCAGCAGTACACCCGCCGACGTCAGCCTGGGCTTTGCCATAGTCACGCACCGACCCTGTCGGGACCGAAACTCCGCTGGCAGCATCCTCATGGATATGGACACCCCTTTCATCGGCAATCCGCCCCGTCACTTTAGGACGCTCCGACCAAATGGCGACGGCGGCGGGCCGTTCGTACATGCTGGCCGGACCAACGCGTGAAGCCGTCGAGGAACGCCGTGTCGAGCCGAAGCGGACATCCGGGCTGGCCGCAGCGGAAGTACCGGGAGGTCTTCGACCAGACCTGCGCCGAACTGGACCTGCGCCGCCGGTCAGACCCGCAGTTCACCGTCGACGCCCTCCGGGGGCTTCTGGCGACGGCGTACGTCAACGAGGGCAACGACTGGATCGGCCGCGGGGCCGTCCACGACCTTACCCAGGCCGCCATCATCGCCGCCTTCGAGCACACCCTCGCCGAATGGCAGGCCGAGCCGGCGCCAGACCCTCCCCCGAGGGCACCGCGGGCCGAGCCGTAGCGCCGGCGCCGCGGACCCTCACACCTCCGCCAGCCCCCGCACGGCCCGAACCGATGGCCATGGGACGCCCAGCCTTGCCCGCAGCGCCCGCGCCGCCTTGAGCCCCGCTGATCCGCCGAGCGGGGGGGGGGCGCTCGCCTTCTCCGGACGCCTGCCCAGCTTTCGTATCTTACCTTTCCCCACAGGTCGGGATGGTACGGAGGTAGAGGAGGAGAACGGATGGCTGAACGGAGGAGGCCGCGCGCCGCGTCGCGCGCGGGGAGACGGTTCGCCCGCGTCCTGCTGGCCGGGGCGATGCTGGGCGTGCTGGCCGGCTGCGAGAGCCAGCTTGTGCTCAAGGCCGACGACGCCGACCGCGGGCTGGTGATCGTCCTGCCGGGCATCGACGGGCGCATGCCCTACAACGAGATCGCCGCCCGGCACCTGGCCGAGCAGGACATCCGCATGGCCGTCGAACTGCGGGACTGGACGGCGCCGCTGGGCATGCTCTACAACCAGACGGCCGTGATGCGGAACCGCGAGGTCGCACAGACCGTGGCGGCGCGGATCGAGGCGTATCGCCGCGAGCACCCCGGCCGGCCGGTGTTTCTCATCGGCCACAGCGGCGGGACGGCCCTAGCCGTCTGGGCGGCCGAGGCGCTGCCCGCCGACGAGCCCGTGGACGGCATCATCCTGCTGGCCTCGTCGCTGTCGCCGACGTACGACCTCTCGGCCGCGCTGGCCCGCAGCCGCGGGGGCATCGTCAGCTTCTACTCCCCGCTGGACGGCGGCCTCCTGGGCATCGGCACGACACTGGTAGGCACGATGGACGGCCTGCACGGCGAGTCGGCGGGGAAGGTCGGCTTCCACCGCCCGGGCGAGTCGGGCGGGTCGGACCCCTACCCCAGGCTCTACCAGGTCGCCTGGGACCCGAAGATGATCGCGGCCGGGCACGGCGGCGGACACTTCGACTACATGAGCCTCGGTTTCGTCTCAACCTACATCGCCCCGCTGATCCGCGCGTCGGCGTGGGACCGGCAGGTGGCGCAACTGTCCAGGTTGTGAGCGCGGCGCGACCCTCCGAGCGGCGAGGCGGCACAATCGTTCGCCTTGTGATCCGCTCACTGCTTGTCGCGTGCGATCCGATGCACTACAACCGGGCCTCGCGTTTCGTGCGAGCGTGAGGCCCGGCCTCGATGGACCGATCCCGAAGAGACACCCTGGTCGCCGTCGGAAGCGCCGTCGCGGCGATGCTGTGCTTCAGCTCCGTGCCGGTCTTCCTGCGGCACCTGACCGGCTACCTGGACTGCTGGACGGTCAACGCCCTGCGGTACGCCACGGCGGCGGCCTTCTGGCTGCCGTTCGTGGTGCTGCTGAGCCGGCGGGCAAGGGCGCGCCCCCAGGCTCACCCGCGCCGCAGCATCTGGCTGGCGGCCCTCGTGCCGGCCCTGCCCAACACGCTCGGGCAGGTCGGCTGGGCCGTCTGCCCCTACTACGTCGACGCCACGACGATCGGGTTCGTCATCCGCGTGGCCTTCCTGTTCACCGTGCTGCTGGGCTTCGCGTTCATCCCGGCCGAACGCCGGCTGGCGCGGCGCCCGCTGTTCTACCTCGGCGCCGGCGGGACGGCCGCCGGCGTGTTCCTGATGTACGCCGAGCGTCTCCTGGCCGGCGGCGTTCGCGACGGGGCCGAGGCGACGGGCCTGGTGATCCTGGTCGCCACGGCCGCGGCGTGGGGCGCCTACGCCGTGAGCGTCCGGCGGTTCCTGGCGGGGTATCCGCTGCGGCTGGCGTTCGGCGTGATCAGCCTGTACACGACGCTGCCGCTGGTGGCGTTGATGCTGCTTCTGGGCCGCGGCGGCGCCCTGGCGTCGCTGCCGCTTCGGGAGGCGGTGCTGCTGGTGGGCTCGGGCGTCACGGGCATCGCGCTCGGGCACGTGTTCTACCACCGCGCCATTCACGGCATCGGCCCGGTGGTCTGCTCCGGCGTGACGATGGTCGGCCCGTTCGTCACCTACGCCCTGGCCGCGGCGTTCCTCGCCGAGGCGATGACCCCCCTTCAGCTCTTCGGGGGCCTGACCGTGGTGGCCGGCGGCCTGATCCTGCTGAAGGCCAAGGGCCAGGCCGACCGCATCGAGCCCGTCCCGGAGGCATAGGGCGGCGGACCAGGCGCGGCCCGGGGGGCCCGGCGGTCGACGTACTTATTCGTTTGGACAACGGCCCCGGGACCGATACACTATACGTAGCCGTTCGGACCTGTTTCATCGCATCGGCGGGCGCACCCTGGATCAGGAGACGTTGCCGTGAAAGCACATCGAGGCTTCACGCTCCCGGAGTTGATGGTATCCATCTGCGTGCTGGCGCTGCTGGTGGCCATCATCATGCCCAACTTCGTCGGCGCGCACACGCAGGCGCGGATTCTGCTGTGCCAGAACAACCTCCACCAGATCCGCCAGGCCACGCAGGTCTTCGCCGCCGAGCGGACGAACTGGGACCTGCTGCCGCTGGCGACCGATGGCGGGTGGGTCGCCGAGGTCATCAGCCGCGCCGGGGGCTCGATGGAAATCCTCAAGTGCCCCGAGGGCACCGACCTGCACGAGGGCACGCCGGTCGAGTCGCAGATCGTCATCCGCACCAGCCCGACCAGCAGCACGTGCATCCCGTTCGTGGGGCTGATGGACGGCGGAGGGTTCAAGATCCTCAAGCTCTCCCAGACGCAGTACGACGCCGGCATCGCCGAGAGCGCCCGGTATCAGCCGGTCCCCTATGTCCCCGACGCCAACCCCAACCTCTACTGGTGGGGCTACGACGACGGCGCCATCGGCAGCGGCGACTACGACTTCCAGGACCTCGCCATCCGCATCACCAAGCACGGCGACGGGACGGCGACGGTCTTCTGCATCACCGAGACGGCCGGCAAGCCGGAGCTCTGGTCGCCGGACCTGAAGACCTGCTACGCCCCGTGGGACCAGACCAACAAGCACCTCAACAAGTCGCTGAAAGGCATCGATTTCAAGCTGAGCATCGGCGGGGCCAGCCACTACGGCATGAACGTCGCCAAGATCGACATGCGCTCCCCCGGCAAGATCCAGGCGCTGGACTACCTCAACGTCACCGCCACCGGCGCCGACAAGTGGGACAACCCCGTGTGGGACGATGACGCCG
>Ga0307378_10007135_pt1 | contig 15098 bp, 20 predicted proteins | sample UN1MG_FD_202238 | JGI IMG/M metagenome (GOLD analysis project Ga0307378, IMG submission 202238) | Soil microbial communities from Risofladan, Vaasa, Finland - UN-1 | ecosystem: Environmental > Terrestrial > Soil > Coastal area > Acid sulfate soil | place: Finland: Risofladan, Vaasa | collected...
TAGCACTTACCGAAGGCAACACGGCAGTTGACATGGCCGAGACGCGAAAGCTGCGCCAGGGGCATTGAATTGTCGATGTTGTTCCGGTGTTGCCCCAGCGCATCGTATGGCCGGGCAAACCCAAAACCACTTTCCGTCGAAGCGAGAGTTCTATTTACTGAAGCAACGATCGTAAACCTGAATGGTGACTACCGAGGAATTGACAGATGAACGGAAAAAATCCAGCGCTCGTGATGATCGACATTCAGAATGACTTTTGCCCCGGCGGGGCATTGGCGGTTACCGATGGCGATGCGGTGGTGCCAATTGCGAATTCACTGCAAAGTCATTTCGGGGTTCGTATTCTGACCCAGGACTGGCATCCGTCGGACCATTCCTCGTTTGCGGATAACCATGCGGGCGGACAGCCATTCTCGATGGTTGAGATGCCATATGGCGCACAAATCCTGTGGCCGAGGCATTGTGTGATCGGCAGCGGCGGTGCGGCATTTCACGATGATCTGGTTACAGATTCAGCGGATCTGGTTATTCGCAAGGGATTTCGCAGCGAAATTGACAGCTATTCCGCCTTCTTCGAGAACGATAAGACGACCCAAACCGGTCTGGCCGGTTATCTGCGTGAACGCGCGGTGGATCACCTTTACCTGACCGGTCTCGCCACCGATTTCTGCGTTTATTATTCGGCGCTCGATGGGGTCAAACAAGGGTTTGGTGTAACGCTTGTCAGCGACGCCTGTCGTGGCATTGATCTCGACGGATCGCAGCAGGCTGCGATGAATGATATGGCGGCGCACGGCATCACCTTCACGACGAGCGATCGGATTTAATGCACCCGCTGGACGGCACTGTCACGTTCATTGGCTGATCTCGACCGACGCGGTCGAGTAGGGGTAAGCATGAGGCCGGCATCTAACCGTGTGCCTGGCGCCCAAGGGGAAATGATGGATCTGCCCAAAGCAGAGATACAGGTATTGGTTTCGATCGACAGGATCGACAAGGAATGGGGCCTGGCCGGGGACGCAATTTGGCAATTTCCTGACCAGACGCAGGTGATCGGCGCGCCGCGAAGCTCCACGGGCGCGCCGTGCCATGTCGCTTGACCGCGTAGCGCCTCTGGTTTCCGATCGGGCGCCGCGGCGTCGGGACAATCTGCGTGGCCTGCTCTTGATGGCACTGGCATTCTTCGCATTCGCTGCAGCAGACACCCAGGCCAAGTTGCTGACCGAGTGGTTTCACCCCATGCAGATCGTCTGGACGCGGCAGCTCGGGCTGCTGGCCGGTGTGCTGGTGCTGCTCGCCCTGAAGGGGCCCTCGATCCTGAAGACGCGCCATCCGGGCCTGCAGGTGCTGCGCGGGATGCTGGCGGTGTTCTCGGCAACGACCTTCATCTTCGCTCTACGCTACGTGCCGCTCGCGGATGCGGTCGCGGTCAGCTTCGTGGCGCCTTTCATAGTGACAATCATGGGGGCGCTGTTCCTCGGCGAGAAGGTCGGCCTCCACCGCTGGAGCGCGGTGACGATCGGGTTCATCGGCACCCTCATCGTGATCCGGCCGGGCCTCGGCGTGGTTCACCCGGCGGTATTTCTGGTTATGGTGGCAGCGACAGCATTCGCGCTCCGCCAGATCCTGTCGCGGGTCCTTGCCGCCTCGGATCGCACAGCTACGACAGTGGCCTACACATCGATCGCAAGTGTCCTGCTGCTGTCGGCGCCCTTGCCGTATTTCTGGAAGGCACCCGAGACCGGATTGGAGTTGGCGCTTCTGGTCGGTATGGCGGCCTGCGCCGCGCTGGGCGAGTTGTTGGTGATCAGGGCGCTGGAGGTCGCGCAGGCAGTCATCCTCGCGCCGGTCCATTACAGCATGATCATCTGGGGCACGTTCTATGGCTGGCTGGTGTTCGATCAGTTGCCGGACGGCTGGACCTGGCTCGGCGCCGCGATCATTGTGGCGACCGGACTCTACATCATGGATCGCGAGTGGAAACTGGCGAGGGCCGCAACGCGCGGCTGAGCCTGCCGGGCGAGATTTCATTGCATCAGAGGGTGGCTGAGGCCCCCTGGCGCTGCGTTTATATGATGCCGTCCTGGGTCATGGCGCTCGCTTGGCTAAGCCTGTTCAAGAATGACCGCATCGGCGGCGCAGAGGACCTGTTCAGTTATTTATTCGGCATCAGCCCACCGGATTGGGTCTCGTGAGGTTTCCTGCCTATCGTACTGACCCTTTCCATGCACTATTACGCCTATACCTATCTGCTGATCTCTGGGGCTCTGGCCACGGTCGACAGCGAGATGGAAGAGGCTGCCGCCACTTGCGGCATGGGGCCTTGGCAACGCATTTGGCGCATCACTATGCCGTTGCTGATGCCCGCACTCGGCTCCGCGATAGTATTGACCTTCATCCGTAAACGGCTCAGCTGGCAACGCTCCTTACTGCGTATAGCCGCATCTACTCCAGTGCCGTCATCCACGGCATTGCGGTCGGTGGGAACGCGCGTTTCGCAATGGCTTGGATCTGCGTTGCCCAGGCAATCGTGTTGTTTGTATTGGCCCTGGGCAAGTCTGACAGAAGGAATTTGCTGGGCAGGCTTTTCGGCGTTCTCGAGCCTTCCGGGTCAGTCGGGTGCCGGAAGTTCCTGGCAGTTCAAGGTGCCGTCGCGCCAGATTGTGCGACCGTCGGCAATGATCGTTGGAGCCGCCACCATCCAGCAGATTTCGCCGGGCGGATAATCTCCGCAGGTGTGAAAATGCAGATAGCCCGGGCTTCCGAAGATACTGTTCGACCACAAGTCCGGATCGGTCGCGGGCTGGCCTTCGAAGCTACAGCCGTCATGGATGCCCGCGTGCCAGGAATGCACGACATCGGCCGGAATGGCAAAACGTCCGGCCACCGCCGCGTAATGGGCCTCGATACGCTCGACAATCGCGGGCGCGCCGCGGAACCTGACGGTTCGACCGCTCTCAACCTCGGCAATCACCGGTTCCGGCAAGGCGAGCCAAGGCGGGGAATAGACCCGTGAGCCGGTCGGCGTCAGATAGTCCGCAAGCACGACCTCGCCCGAGAACGCCCGTGCACTGACCGGGGCAGGAACGCACATCGGAAACCGGCGAACCGCGACGTCGGGAGCCATCGGCACCTTCGCCGGGCCGGGCCCGCGGAGCCGGGTGCCGAGCGGGCAGCTGATCTCGATCTCGTCGGTTCCCTGGAGCGCTCGGTCGACCGCCCGCTTGAGTTCCAGCATTTTCCGGTGATCGCGCCGACCGAAAGCCGAGGCCAGTGCGCCGGCCGTCCGGGCATAGCTCACCACGCGCAGCGCCGTGTTGCCATCGTCGACGAACCGGTCCTGATCGCCGATCCTGGCGAAGAAAATCACCACATCGGCATCCGCGACAGCGCCGGCGAGACCCGGCGGCGGCGCATCTGCCGGGTTGCCGACAGGCATGATCGCCACCTCGGCGCCCAACCGCCGGGCGGTCCCGGCAACGGTGCGCGGGGCGATTTCGTCGAACCAGCCCAGCGCCGGGTCTTCCGCGACCACCAGCACCTTCTGTCCGGCTGTGATACCGGCACAGCCCGACACCAGGTTTACAGCACCGGCTTGCAGGTCGGCCGCGAAGGCCCGCCCGGCGTCGGAGGTGTCATCCACAATTCTGCCGCCTGCGCTCATGCATTCAGCCCTTGCGGTAGGCGAAGGCCTTGGCGAAGCGCCAGATCAGGTAATCGCCGCAGGTGATCGGCGCTTCGGCCCCTTCGCAGGCGCACCCGAAAACATCGCGCGGGTCGATCTGAGTTTCCGGGTTCGGGTCATAAGCCAGCACCAAGGAAAGTCGTTCGCGGCCCGAGGTGTTTACCACACGGTGCGGCGTCGACTTGTAGGCGCCCGCCGTCCAGCGTGCCAGCAGATCGGCAACGTTGACGATCAGCGAGCCGGCAATTGGCGGGGCGTGCAGCCATTCGCCGTTGACGTCCTGGACCTGAAGTCCGCCGACATCATCCTGGCACAGCACCGTCAGCACCCCGAAATCGGTGTGCGGTCCAACCCCGAACTGGTCGGGTCCCAGCTCCTCCGGCTGGGCCGGGTAATAGACGAACGAGGCGCGCGACAGCGGTCGGTCGGACGTCTTGAGGAAGAACCCGGCATCCAGCCCGAGCCCCAGCGCGAAACCGCGCATCAGGTCGTGGGCGACGCCGTGCGCGGCACGGAAATAGGCCATCGCGTCGGCTTCGAGTTCCGGAAGAAAAACCGGCCAGCGGTTCGGCCCGCGCAGCGCATGGTCCTCGGGCGTCGACCCGGACAAGTCCTGCCAGCCCCAGACGAAGCTCTCCTTGAGGTCGGCCTTGGCATCGTCTTGCATCTTCGCGCCGCCGCGCCCGATCCAGCCGCGGTGCTTGTCCGAGACCTGCACTGATGCCTTCGCCTGCGCATCCGCCTGGAAGAACTCATGGGCGCGCGCCCGCGCCGCATCGATCAGGCGCTCGGGTATCCCGTGTCCGGTGACATAGATGAACCCCAACCCCTGGCTTGCTGCATGCAACTGGCGGGCAATATCCGCCACCCCGGTACCGTCGCGAAGGGGCGTGATGTCGATCACCGGAATGGCGTCGCGTTCGACGGTCTTCGCCTGGGCATAGGCCATGGTCATTCGCTTCCCGAATAGTAACCGACGATATCGCCTTGGGTGGTCACGCCGAGGCCGTTGATCGAGCGGTTCACGTAGTTGAAATAACAGATAATCTGGTTTGCCTCGAGGACCTGGCCGTCATCGAGCCCCTCGGCCCGCAGGGCGGCGACATCGGCCTCGACCATATCGGCAGGGCGCAGCGTCAGCTTCTCGGCATAGCGCATCAGGGCAAGTGCCTGGCCAGCCAGCGCATCCTCGGGCCGACGCGCCCGCATCGCCGCCTCAACGGCATCGGCCTTGGTGTCGTCGGCGATCAGATGGCGCGCATTTGCCCAGTGATTGGCCAGCGAATAGGTGCAATCGTTGAGGATCGAGACATAGGAGGCCAGCGTCTCCTGCAGCCAGGTCGGGATCGTGTTGGCCGCGTCATGCAACGCCGCCTTATACAGCGTCATATGTCCGCGCATCGTGCTGGGCCGGAGCGAATGGACCCGCAAGACATTGTCGACCGTGCCATGCGGCGTCCGGGCCCCGCCCAGCGCAGCCGAAAGATCGGCATCCGCCTCTTGGTCCGACAGCATGCGTATCCAGGCACTCATTTTCTATTCCCTTTCGTCAGCGCGCATCCTGCGCTCGAGCCAGCGCACCCCGGCCGAAACGATCAGGATGAGGACTAAATACTCGAGCACCAGCACTGAATAGACTTCAAGTGCCCGATATTCGGTTACCACCAGTTCGTTGGCCCGCCGGGTCAGATCCTGCATGCCGATCACTGATACCAGCGACGACATCTTGAGAACATAGACGAACTGATTGCCCAATGCCGGCAAGATATGCCGTATCGCTTGGGGCAGCACGACGTATCGCATCGTGTCCCAGTAGCTGAGCGAGATCGAGCGGGCGGCTTCGAGCTGTCCGCGCCCGACCGACTGGATGCCGGCCCGGAAAATTTCCGCCTGAAACGCGCTGTCGCCCAGCGCCAGCGCGATCACGCCGGCCGAGAATGCTCCAAGGTTCAGCCCGATCAGTTGGGGCAGGCCGTAATAGACCCAGAGGATCAGGACAAGCAGCGGGATTGACCGGACAATCTCCACGTAAACCCGGTTGACGGTGCGCAGGAACCGGCTCGACGAGAGACCAGCCAGCGCGATAAGCAGCCCGATCACCACCGAGATCAGGATTGAGACGACGCTGAGCAAGATGGTGAACTTCAGCCCGCCAATGAGAAACAGGAGGTTCGTTTGCCCCGCCGATTTGGTCGGATCGACCACGTACCAGCCCCAATTGGCCGAGCAGCCGGTCAGAAGCGTTGCGACTGCGGCAAGCATCCACCATCGGACATGGCGACGTGAGGTGCCGTCGGTCATCCTCAATGCCCCAGGATCTGCTGAAGAAACTTTTGGCACCGCCGCGTCGCTGGCGCCGAAAAGAATTGCTCCGGAGGGGCGGTCTCGACAATCTCTCCGGCATCCATGAAGACCATCCGATCGGCGACGCGCTTGGCAAAACCCATCTCGTGGGTCACCACAATCATCGTCATGCCCGAGACGGCCAGTTCCGCCATTACATCGAGCACTTCGGCGATCATTTCTGGATCGAGCGCCGAGGTCGGCTCGTCAAACAGCATGATGCGGGGCTCCATGCACAGCGCCCTGGCGATCGCAACGCGCTGCTGCTGCCCGCCCGACAGCTGGTTCGGGAATTTCCCAGCCTGCTCGGGAATTCGCACGCGCCCCAGATACTCCATCGCCCGCGCTTCGGCATCGGCCTGCGTAAGCCCGCGCACCCGCATCGGTCCCAGCGTCAGGTTGCGAAGCACGCTCAGATGCGGGAACAGGTTGAACTGCTGGAACACCATGCCGACCTCGCGGCGCACTTGATCGGCGCTTTGGTCTGTGAGTTCGATCCCTTCAACCGTGATCCGGCCCGCGTCGTGGCTCTCGAGCCGGTTGATGCAACGGATCAGCGTCGACTTGCCCGATCCCGACGGGCCGCAGACGACAATCTTCTCGCCCGCCGCCACGTCCATGCTGACGCCGTCAAGCGCCCGGAAATCCCCGAACGTCTTCACCACGTCGCACACTTCGATGACCGTCTCTGTCACTAGTTCTGTCACTGGCCCCTCCCGCCGCCACTAATGCAGAATTCCGCGCGCCGCACACGCTTTTCCTTTCCTCCGACCGCAATTTCCCGTCTAGTTGCCTAAATCAACATCAGGGAGAAAATCATGAAACAGCTCGCAACCGCCGCCGTTGTCGCGATGGGCCTCTTGGCCAGTGGCGCAGCGCATGCCCAATCGGCGCTCAACGACATTCTCAGCAGCGGCGTCCTCAAAGTCGGCACTACCGGCGATTGGAATCCGATGACCATGAAGGACCCGGCGACCAACTCCTATACCGGCTACGACATCGACGTGATGACCGAGCTGGCGAAGGACCTCGGCGCCGAGGTCGAGTTTGTGGCGACCGACTGGAAGACACTGGTCAATGGTGTCGTGGCAGGCAAGTATCACATCACCGGCTCGGCCTCGATCGCGCCCAAGCGGGCCAAGGTGGCAGGCTACTCGACAAGCTACTTCTCGCTTGCGACCGTGCCGCTGACACTGAAAACGAACGCAGGCCGGTTCAGCGACTGGGACGATCTCGACAAACCAGACGTTTCCGTAGCGGCAACGCTTGGCACCACCCAGGAGCAACAGGTCAAGCTGTTCTTCCCGAGCGCGCAGCACAAGATTGTCGAGGCCCCGGCACGCGACTTCCAGGAAGTGCTGTCCGGCCGGGCCGATGCCCACATCACCTCGAATGTCGAGGCCTACAAGCTGGTCGCCCAGTACCCGCAGTTGATGATTGTCCCGGTTTCGGCGCCGCGGGCCCGCACTCCGATCGCCATGCTGATGCCGCAGGCTGACCAGGTTTGGATCAACTATATCAACACCTGGATCGCCCTGAAGCAGGAGAGCGGCTTCTTCGACAGTCTGGGCAAGAAGTGGCAGCTCTCGAACTGATCTTAGGGGCGCCCTGCGGGGTGCCCGTTTCACCGATGCTCACGGTCTACACGATCCCGGTCAGCCTTTACTGTGCCAAGCTACGCATCGCGCTGCGTTTCAAAGGGCTGGAGTGGCGCGAGATCCCGCCGCCGGGCGGCTATGGCTCGGCGGAATACAAGACCATCGTGCCATCGGGCAACCTGCCCGCGCTCCGGCATGGCGATCTGCAGCTGTGTGATTCCGAAGTAATTGCGGAGTATCTGAACGACCTCTTCCCCGATCCGCCGATGCTGGCGGCCGATCCTGCCTCACGGGCCACCCAGCGTGATCGCGGGCGGTTCCATGATACCCTGCTCGAGCCGGCCATCCGCGCGCTGTTTGGCAATCTTCCGGGCCGCGCCGCGCCGGCCGACGGTTTCCTGACCGCGCAGTCGGGGGCCATCCAGGCGCGGCTGGACCAACTCGCCGGGCTTCTGGCACTTGCATCCGAGGCAGGTACGGTTTTGTCCCTGGGCGACTGCGGCTACCCGATCACGCTTGTCTGGCTGGACGAGTTGATTGAGCGGATGAGGCTTGATGTGTCGCTGCCTGATCCGCTCGTGGGCTATCGACAACGGGTCGAGGCGCACCCGGCTGTGGCAACGGAGATCGAAGACTACCGGCCGAAACTCGCTGCCTTCGTGGACGCCTGAGCGATGCGCCTCGATCTTTGCACCTGGCAGGAAGTTGAAGCCTATCTTGCGCGCGCCGACGGCATAATCATCCCTGTCGGTTCGACCGAGCAGCACGGCCCCATGGGGTTGATCGGAACCGACGCGCTGTGCGCGCAGTCGATTGCCGAAGCTGCGGCCGACGAGGCCGGTGCGCTGGTGGCGCCGACGCTCGCCCTGACGCCCGCGCCGTTCAACACCGCCTTCCCAGGGACAATCTCGATCTCAACCGAACTTTTCGAGGCGTTGGTACGGGAGATCACCACCGGCCTGATCGCTCAGGGATTTCGCCACATCTATTTTCTCAACGGCCACGGCGCGAACATCGCGCCCCTGGGCCGGGCCACCGAGGGCCAGCCGGGGGTCCGGATCCGGAGCTGGTGGGACTTTACGCAGGTCAACACGCTGCGCCAGCGCCATTTCGGCGACTGGGAGGGTATGCACGCCACACCGTCCGAGGTGGCGATTACCCAGGCGACCCACCGTCGGGTGCCGCCGGGTGCGGCCGCCCAGCCACCGCGCCGGCTGACGACTGCGTTCATCCGCGCCGCTGTCGGTGACCGCCATGGCCCGCCGGACGAGCATCGCCGTGACTTCCCTGACGGCCGCGTCGGGTCGCATTCGGCGCTGGCAAGCCCCGAAATCGGCCGGGAGCTACTGTGCGCCGCCGCCAGCGCGGTCGCCTGGGACTATCGAGCGTTCGTCTGCGGCAGTACCGGCCGAGGCAAATAATAGAGAATTTTCCGCTGCGTCGCCTCTAGCCGCCCATCACCTGAACCTCGGCGATGTTCGACTGCCGGTGCTCCAGCGCGTCGGTCTTGACCGCTCCGGTCAGCCAATCGGTCACCCTGCGTGCCGTGCGGCAGCCAAGCAGGGCAGGTTGCGACAACCGTATCCCGACAACTGAGGTGATCCGTACCGGATCGTCGATGCCGCAGGCGAGGCTGCCGACATCGATAATGTCAGGCTTCGGGTTGCCTTCCTGACGCGGATCCCGGCATACCATCTCGGCCGGGTTGGGCAGGGGCACGCGGGGGACCACGGCGCTAACAGGCGGACGTGACGGATGCGACGGGCGCTCCGGCGGTATCGGAGCGGTGAGGGCCGCGTTGCTGAACAATACGACGACCCATGCCGCCGCGATCATTCGCCGGTTACCGGTTTTCTGGCCGCCCGCCTGCCAAAATCGGCAGCCGGAGTGTCCTGCCCGGCCTCGATGATGCCGCGCCGGATTTCGCGGGTGCGGGTGAAATATTCGTGCAGATAGTCGCCGTCGCCCATCCGGATCGCCCGCTGCAGCAGCGCCAGCTCCTCGGTGAAGCGGCCGAGGATGTCCAGCGTTGCATCGCGGTTGTTGAGGAAGACGTCGCGCCACATCACCGGGTCGGAGGCAGCAATCCGGGTAAAATCGCGGAAACCGGCGGCCGAGAACTTGATCACCTCGCTATCGGTGACCCGGCGCAAGTGGTCGGCCACGCCAACCATGGTGTAGGCGATGGCGTGGGGTACATGGCTGGTGACCGCCAGAACAAGGTCGTGATGATCCGGCTCCATCTGGTCGATCTTGGCCCCCATCCCTTCCCAGAATGCCCGCAGCCGCGCCACCGGCTCGGCGGCATTACCCGGCAGCGGCGTCAAGATGCACCAACGGTCGTCGAACAGCTCGGCAAAGCCGGACTCAGGCCCAGAATGCTCGGTGCCGGCGATCGGGTGGGCGGGTACAAAATGCACGCCTGCCGGGATATGCGGGGCAATCGCGGCGATCACCGTGGCCTTGACCGAGCCGACATCCGAGACGATGGCGCCCGGCTTCAGGTGCGGCCCGATCTCGGCCGCCACGACACCGCAAACCCCGACCGGCACGCACAGGATCACCAGATCGGCGCCGGCAACAGCGTCCGTCGCGGTCTCGAAAACCCGGTTGCACAAACCCAACTCCAATGCCTTGGCGCGGGTTTCCTGCGAGCGCGCATAGCCGACGATCTCGCCGGCCAATCCGCCACGCTTCGCCGCCCAGGCAATCGACGAGCCGATCAGGCCGAGCCCGATCAGCGCCACCCGCTGGAAAACCGGGTCGCTCATATCGCCACGCCGAAACCGTGCAGCGCATTGGCGACCGCGCGGCAGGCTTCCTCGTCGCCGATTGAGATGCGCAAGTGGCCGGGCAACCCATAGCCGTCCATCCGCCGCACGATCAGGCCTCGGGTCTTGAGGTATGCGTCCGCCTCGGGCGTGCGCGCGCCGATCTCGACCAGGATGAAATTGCCGTGGCTCGGAGTCACGCCAAAGCCAGCGGCGCGGATTTCCTTGGTCAGCCAGTCGCGCCAAACCTCGTTGGTCACCACGCAGTGCTCGACATAGGCGACATCGCGGATCGCCGCCTCGCCTGCCGCCAGCGCGGGCGCGGTCACGTTGAACGGCCCGCGCACCCGGTTCAGCACATCGATCACATGGTCCGGCGCATAGGCCCAGCCCAACCGCTGTGACGCCAGTCCGTATATCTTCGAGAATGTCCGGGTCATCACCACGTTGTCACGGCTCCGCACCAGCCCGATACCGCCATCGTGGCCCGGCTGGCGGACATACTCGGCATAAGCCGCGTCCAGCACCAGCAGTGCCTGCAGCGGCAGGGCGTCGGCCAGCCGCTCAACCTCGGCGTCACTGATCATGGTGCCGGTCGGGTTGTTCGGATTGGCCAGGAACACCAGCTTGGTGCGTGGCGTCATCGCTTCGATCAGCGCGTCGACATCGGCGGTCAGGTCGCGCTCGGGTGCGGTCACCGGAGTCGCCCCGCCAGCCAGCGCCGACAGCTTGTACATCAGGAAGCCGTGTTGCGAGTACAAAACTTCGTCTCCGGCCCCGGCATAGGCCTTGCACAGAAGCGCGATCAACTCGTCCGAACCAGCCCCGCAGACGATCCGCTCCGGCGCCACGCCATGCACCTCGCCAATCGCCTGGCGCAGCGCCAGATGGCCGCCATCAGGATACAGCGCCAAGCATTTCGCCGCCGCCACATAGGCGTCGTACGCCTTCGGGCTGGGGCCAAGCGGATTCTCGTTCGAGCTGAGCTTGGTCACCCGATTGGCGCCCGGCGCGCCGCTTTCGCCGCCAACATAAGGGGCGATATCGAGCACCCCGGGGCGGGGGAAAATCGTCGGGTGGGCGGTCATGCGCTGTCGCTCCTTGGCTGCAAACGGTGCTCTAAACGGTTCCGTGACGATACGCCAGTGCCCAAAACTCTCGAGCGCAATGACGAGTATCCGCTGTGATCATCGCGCCAGAAAACCCAGGATCAGGGCTGGAAGCCAGTAATCCTGCCGCGCAGGTAGGGAACGATTCCCCAACGCTCGCGTTAATACATCGTAAATGGCGCGACTGACCCGAGAACGGCGGCCCACGCCTCCAGCCCGGCTTGGCGCTGGCTTCCAAGAAAGCCGCCCGCCAGCCAAGAACCAGCCCGAAATCCGGGCGCATACAGGAGAAAACGCTATGAATTGGGATCGAGTCGAAGGCAACTGGAAGCAGTTCAAGGGCAGCGTGCAGAAACAATGGGGCAAGCTCACCGATGACGACCTCGACGTTGTCGAAGGCAATCGCGAGAAGCTCGCCGGCCGTATTCAGGAAGAATACGGCATCGCCCGCGACGAGGCCGAGCGCCAGGTCAATAAATGGCTCGGGCGCCAGTAGCAAGATGACCAATGGCGCGCCTTGAGTCGGGCGCGTCATTTAACCCTCATTCGAACTGGAGAGCCCCATGACCCTCGGTACAATTCTGCTGATCATTCTAATTCTCATGTTGGTCGGCGCACTTCCGACCTGGCCACATAGCCGCAGTTGGGGATATGCGCCTGGCGGAATTTTGGGAACACTCCTCCTCGTCGTCCTTATCCTCGTAGTTCTCGGCAGGATCTGACGTGTCCAGGCAACCGGAAGGAACAGACAATGCGCGGCATTCTGCTTTGGGTTCTCGGCATCCCGATCCCGGTGCTGATCCTGCTCTATGTGTTCAATGTCATCTGACCATGCCCAAGCAAGGCGTTCAGCGTGGATCAATGCGGCCGGTCGGTAGCCAGATCAAACCGATCTGATCCGATCCAGCGTGGCCTCTGTCTCGGCCACCAGCCGCTCGACCAGTTCGGCAGCGGTTCCCTGCCGGTTCAGCCCGACGGCCTGGCCCGACCACAGCGCGATGAAATCCGGCGAACCGGCCTCGGCGCTGGCCTTGCGCAGCGGGCCGGTCACTGTGTTCATCAGCGGGAAGTCGGGCAGGTCGCCCTCATGCGCTTCCATCGCAGCCATGTAACGGTTCACCACACCCTGTGCCGGGCGGCCGGAGAATGCGCGGGCCGGTCGGGTGTTGCTGCCATCGGAGGCCAACAGCGCTGCCCGGTGCGCCGCCGGTATCCCGGCCTCGGCGGTGGTCAGAAAGGCGGTGCCGATCTGCACTCCCGCCGCACCCAGCGCCAGGGCGGCGGCGATGCCGCGACCGTCGGCAATGCCGCCAGCGGCAATCACCGGCAGGCTGACCGCATCTACAATCTGCGGCACCAGCGCCATGGTGCCGATCTGCACGCCTTTGTCTGTCAGATAGTACCCGTGGTGACCCCCAGCCTCCCAGCCCTGGGCGATGATCGCATCGACCCCGCGCGCCTCCAGATCACGCGCCTCGCTGGGCGTGGTAGCGGAGCAGAGGATCACCGAGCCAGCCGCCTGTAGCGCCGTCACATATCGCTGCTCGGGCAGGCCGAAATGGAAACTGACGACGCGCGGCCGTGCCGCCAAAACTACCTCGAAGATCGCCTCGCCGAAGGGTAGATTGGTCTCGATCACGTCAGGCACTTCGCGAAGATCCAGCTCCATGAAGAACGGCGCCAGCAGGGTGCGAGCCCGGGCTGCCTTCTGCTCGTCATCGCTGGGCGAGGCATGACAGAAGAAATTCATGTTCAGCGCCCGGTTGGTTGCAGCCTGGGTCTCGGCATAGACGGCGCGGAACCGATCGGGCGACATCATCGCGCAACCGATCGAACCCAGCCCCCCGGCATTGGCCACCGCTGCCGCCAGTACTGGCGCGTCCGAGCCCGCCATCGGCGCCTGGATGATCGGATGTTCTATCCCCAAAAGGTCGCAAAGTCGGCGGTCAGACCACATCGGTTCCTCGTTCACAAGATTTCGCGCGCAGCGGAGCGCCCGGTCGCGGGTTTTGCGCCCAGCCCTCCCAGCACCCGCAGCGGCTCGCGTGTCTTCAACCTGGCCCCGCTATGGGGAGCGATGTAGACCAGCTTGGTCGCCTCGACCATCACGACGCCTGCCAGACGCTGGGCATCGACCCGTTGGCCGACGCGCTCGATCGCCGGCGCTACCTTGAGCCAGAATTTGAGGTGCGATGGCGGCGGATACAGCGCTGCGGTGTGCCGCTCGGCGGCGAATTTGTTAGCCGACAGGGTCTTTTCAAGCTGGCCAATCGAATACGGCCTGCCATAGCCAAACGGGGTGACATCGCGCCGGGCCCAGATCCCGGCCCGGTTCGGCACCAGGAAGATCGCCTTGCCGCCCGGCGCCAGCACCCGCCATATCTCCTCCAGCAGGGCTGCCGGGCGCTCGCAGCCTTCCAGCCCATGGGCGACGATCAGCCGGTCGGCAAAGCCGGTCGGCAGCGGCCATAGGGTTTCCTCGACCAGGGCTGTCACGTTCGGCCCCTCGGGCGGCCACGGGCATACGCCTTGTTGCGCCGGCATCAGGCACAGGGTGCGCGCGGCCTCTTCCACAAAGGGCCGGAGGAAGGGTGCCGCGAAGCCAAAACCGACCAGGTTCATGTCCTGGATATTGGGCCACATGTCGCGCAGCTTGGCGCGCACCATCCGCTGCACCATCTGGCCAAGCGGGGTGGTGTAGTAGAAGCTGCGAAGCTCGACGACGTCCAGATGCATTGCGCCTCATCCCTTGATCGGCGATGGTCAGACTAGCGCAAGTAAATGGAGACCGCCATGCCAGTTGAGATCGTCACCGTACCCTGCCGTTCAGACAACTATGCCTATCTGATCCGTGATCAAGCCTCTGGTAAGATTGCGCTGGTCGATGCGCCGGCGGTCGAGCCGATTGTCGAGGCGCTGGAGGCGCGCGGCTGGGGCCTCGACCAGATCTGGATCACCCACCACCACGACGATCACATCGAAGGCGTCGACCCGTTGCGCGCCCGGTACGGCGCCAAGGTTGTTGGCTATGCCAGCGACAGCGGCAGGTTGCCGGTACTGGACATGGCGCTGGCTGAGGGTGAGACGGTCAGCCTCGGCGATACCGTTGCCCGGGTGATCGACGTCTCCGGCCACACCGTCGGTCACATCGCCTTCGTGATCGATGCTGCGCGCGCTGCCTTCACTGCCGACAGCCTGATGGCGCTGGGCTGTGGCCGGGTCTTTGAGGGCACCCACGCGATGATGTGGGCGAGCCTATCGAAGTTCCTCGCCATGCCCGACGACATGCAAATCTACTCCGGCCACAACTACGGCCAGGCCAACGGGCGGTTCGCGCTGTCAATTGAACCCGGTAATGCCGCCCTGAAAGCCCGGATCGTGCGGATCAAGGAAGCGGACGCGGCCGGTGCGCCAATTGTGCCCGTAAGCTTGGGCGAAGAACGCGCCACCAACCCGTTCCTCCGCGCCACCGAGCCGTCGGTAAAGGCGTCGGTTGGGTTGGCCGGGGGGGATGATGCGGCAGTGTTTGCAGAGGTGCGGCGCAGGAAGGATGCGTTTTAGAAAGGCCTACACCAATTGGAAGTCTATTGTC
>Ga0307378_10007138_pt1 | contig 15089 bp, 7 predicted proteins | sample UN1MG_FD_202238 | JGI IMG/M metagenome (GOLD analysis project Ga0307378, IMG submission 202238) | Soil microbial communities from Risofladan, Vaasa, Finland - UN-1 | ecosystem: Environmental > Terrestrial > Soil > Coastal area > Acid sulfate soil | place: Finland: Risofladan, Vaasa | collected...
CTTCGGGTACCGCTTCAGCAGGCCGATCCGGTGCGACTCGGACTTCCTGGCGACGGGGAAGGGCACCTCCTGCTTCAGGAACGTGAGGAAGTTGATATCCGCGCGGCTCTTGGCGTCCATGCCGTCGTCCCAGTCGCGGCCGCGGTACTCCATGCGGATGAAGCGGATCTTCCCGCCGGGCACGCCGTCGGGCCAGCCGCCCTGTTTGCCGTCGCCGGCGCCCATCTTCCCGTGCACGGCGTTGCGGTCCGTCTGCCAGGTTTGCTGGGTATCCTCGTCCACCTGCTTGGAGATGTTGGACTCGTTCAGGTCCGGGATATCCCAGTACACCGCGGCGTTCTGGCGGAGGATGTACTTCTTGCGGTTCTTCTTCTGGCGTCGCACGACCCGCATGACGCGGGTGACCCTCGCCTGTCCCCGGCCGAGGGGGATTGCGTACTTCTCGATGCATCCCTTAAGCAGAACCAGGAAGGGCAGGGCGATGATGAGGAACCAGTGGATCAGCGTGCTGGACAGCCAGCTTTTCCGATAGGACGGGTCCTGCCCGCCCGTGCGGAGGTTTTCGAGGATCTGGTCGCCGGGGGCCTGGCCCGCCGCCGCCGCGTGGAACAGGGCGATCGACCGGCCCTGCCAACTCAGCACGAGCATGCCGGCCGCCACAAGCCCGGCCAGCACGGCCCACCTCACGTAGTGCCACTGGAGGACGAACATCTTCCGGGCCAGGCCCTCGAACTCTGGGGCGGCCTGCTTGACGGCCTCGGCGATCTCGCCGGTGGCCAGGAAGACGACGTAGGCATAGATCGCCGCGGCGAGGAGGACGGCGAGGTAGGCGGCCCGGAGAAACGCCAGCGCCCAGGCCCTGCGAACCAGCAGGCCGATCACGCTGGCCAGCGCCCAGAACGCCCCGCAGACCCACAGCGTGGCCGACAGGGCCCGGAAGGCCGGCCCGGCCAGCAGCAGCGCCAGCGCGGGGCCGTCCAGGAGCTGGAAGACGTACTGGTCCATGCCGACGTGATCGAGCCAGAACGCCACCTCGGCCCGGGCGACGGGCATCAGGATGACCGCGCGCAGGGCCGCCACCGCCAGCAGGGCCAGCGGGACGCAAAGCACCGTCGGGATGGGGTGAGTCTTCTTGAACAACGCCGTTGTCAGCGTCCTTCGGTCTCGTCGATGCCGATCCCCGCGCCGGGCAGCTTGGGAATCTCACCGGTCTTGGGCATGGTGGTCACCTTCTTGGGCAGCCTGCGCCCGCCGGCGGGCGGCTTGGGCTTGGTGGTCGGGGCGGTCGAGGCGGGCCTTGTCGCCGGGCGGCTCCTCGCGCCGGAGGAGACGGTCATGCTTCGGGCCTTCCGTTGGCGTCTCTCGGCCTCGGCCTTCTCGCGGGCCGCCGCTTCCTTCAACTGGTCCTGCTTTTCCTTCCAGGCCGGGCTCACGATCCCGTGGATGTAGTCCACCGACGTGCCGCCCAGGACGACCACGTGAAGGGCGAACGCCAGGATGATGCACAGGGCCGTGCCCGACTGGTTGAACCGCGTCAGAAGCTTGTCGGGGGACAGCTTGTCTATGTTGATCTCGGAGGAATCCGGCATGTTCGTGCTCCTGAAGTTCCGCCGGCCCGGCGCCGCTTCCGCGAGGCGCCCGCCGGCGGGGGGCTACTTCTCCTTCCGAACGCCTTCTTTCCCGACGGCGCCAATGATGCCGCCGCCCTTGGCGATCGACTCGAGAATCGGTTCGAAGACGTCCTTGGTGACGGACTTGTCACACTCGAAGATCACCGTTCGGGCCTCGACGGACCCGTTGGGGTCGATGAGCTGCGTCAGCTCGGCCTCGATCTCGCCCGCCGACCCCACCAGCCGGCCCTGGAAGTACAGCTTGTGCTCGGAGTCCACGGCGACGTAGAGCTTCGGCTTGGGCAGAACGATGAGGTTGGACGAGACGGGCGGCTGAACGTTCTTGCCCGCCTTCTTCGCGAAGTTGCTGCATATCACGAAGAAGATGATCAGCAGGAACGCGATGTCTCCCATGCTGGTCACGGGGACGACCGTCTTGGGCCTGCGCATCCGGGATCGGCGTCGGGAGCTCATTTCTTGCCCCCCGCTTCCATGAGGATGCCCGGCACGCCGCCGGCCTGCTGGATGGCCGCCAGCACCTCGTAGTAGTCCTGCCAGGGCACGTTGCCCTTGGCCTCGAACTGCACCACCCGGCTGTTGGGGTCCTTCCCGGACAGGTTCAGGCCCGCCAGCGCCTGGCGGAGCTGGGCGACCGTGACGTTCCTCTCGCCCCAGAAAAGGCCGTCGTTGCGGAGCAGGACGCTCTTCTCGTTGGTGGCCTCGGTGGCCTTCTGCCCCGCGGGAATGTTCGTGTTGAAGCCCCAGTCCCGGCTGATGCTGGCAGCCAGGATGAAGTAGATGATCAGCAGGAAGGCGATATCGCAGAACGAGTCCGTTGGGATCACCGGCTCGTCTCGCTGTCCTCTTCTTCTTCGGCCCATGGCTCGTACCTGTTCGCTACTTGCCCACTTCCACGCGCGTGGCAACGAAGTCCAGCAGCTCGCTGGTGGCCTCCTCGATCTCCAGGTCGATCTTCCCGGCGAACGAGGTGAAGATGTGGAACGGGATCACCGCATACAGGGCGATGATCAGCCCGGTGGCCGTGGTGATGAGCGCCTCGGCGATGCCCGAGGCCACGCCCGCCGAATCCGTGCCGTGCCGCAGCTCGCCGAACATGAAGATCATCCCGGTGGCCGTGCCGGCAAAACCGAACAGGGGCGAGGCATGGCCCACCGTGGACAGGATGCCCAGGCGCTTCTCCACCGCGCTCATCGCATGGAGGGCGAAGTCGTCCATCGCCTTCTCCATGATGTTGGTCATGGCCTCGGACGTGGCGCCCAGCTTCTTGTGCTTGGCGTAGGACTGGAGGCCTTTCAGCAGGACGGCTGAGACGGGGCCGGGGGTGTTGGCACAGAGCACGGCCGCGTCGTTCAGGCGATCGTCCTCCAGGAGCCGCAGGACGTTGGCCCTCAGCGATCGTGTATCGATCTTCCGGTTGGCCAGGAAGGCCCGGGCGCGGTCGATCAGGACCGCGGTGGCCAGGACGCTGCACACCAGCAGCGGGATCATGAACCACTTCCCTTGGACAAGTATCTCTAGCATGCTCTCTGGTCCTCATGATAGATCTGTGCCAGGATCTGGTATCCGGTGATGGGGTCGACTCCCAGCCCGCGGAAGGGCAGGCCGGCGGCGGGCGCCAGGGCCAGCTCGCCGGTGACGTGATTGTACTGGCTCTCGCGGAGCTGGTCGTAGGGAATCCTGTCGGCCCGGGGGCGGCTGCCGACGGACCCGCAGGCCAGCACCGCCAGCGAATCGGCCAGGGCAAAGACCCACACGCGCCCTCGGAGGAGCCAGCTTCCCACGTCGATCTTGGTGCCGGTCCGAGCGACGAGGAAGACGTCGTCGGAGGCGAGGAGCTGGGCGGCGAGGAATCCCTCGCGATACGGCATGCGCGAAAAGGCGCCCCCGGTTTTGTCCAGGGGCTCTTTATGGACAGGGGGCAGCTCGATGCCGACCGAGCCGCCCCCGCTTGCGTCAGTACGGACCGTCATGATTCGATTCGTGTCCTCCGCGGAAGCGGGCCCTGCTCTACTCGGAGCTCTCGATGTTGGCCAGCTTCTCGTCGGCGAGACGCCCTCGCGCGAACTTCGCCCACTTGGTCGCGGGGTAGTCCCACGTGAGCTTCTTGAACATCTGGTAGGCCTTGACCAGGTCGTTCATCTCCATGTAGGAGTGTCCGCACCAGTACATGGCCTCGGCCACCAGGTCCTTGTCCATCTCGGGGGCCTTGGCCACGCGGGAGTAGCTCTTGACGGCCGCCTTGTAGTCCTCGGCCTGCATGAAGCACTGGGCCGACAGGAGCATCGTCTTGCCGGCCAGCCGGTGGTTCGGGAACCGCACCGACAGGCGGCTGAAGACCTGCCCCGCCGTCTTGAACATGTCCACCGCTTTCAGGCGGGCCCGCTCTCGCTTGACCGCGTCGGTTTCCTTCTCGATCTGGGCGCGGATGCCCCGGCCCTTGTTGAGGAAGTACTGGCCCAGGCGAGCGATGGTCTCGGCCACCAGGGCGTTGTCCGGATAGCGGTACGACAGCTTGACGTACTCCTCGCAGGCCTCGTCGAGCATCTCCATCTTCTCGTAGGCCAGCGCCTTGCGGTACTGGGCCTTGGGGGCGTACTCGCTGTCGCCGTAGGTCGCGACGATATCGCTGTACCGGGCGATGGCGTCCATGTAGTGCTTCTTCTTGGCGTTGGGGTTGACCGCGTCATTGCCGAACTCCAGCGACAGGTCCGCCAGCAGGTACTCCGCCTGCGCCCGGGCCGTGGTGTTGGGATAGTCGCGGATGGCCTCCTCCAGCAGCTTCCTGCCCTGGGCGATCTCCCGGCGGGCGAGGCTGTCCTGCTTGAGCTGGCGGTGGCGCTTGGCCAGCTCGAAGTAGGACTCGGCGATCATGAACTGCGTCTCCACGGCGATCGCCGGGTCCTTGAACCGTTTGGTGAAGGGGACCACCTTCCCGTCGCTGCCCTTGAAGACCGCGATGGGGATCTTGGCCGAGCCCTTCGTCTTCGGCTGGAGGTAGGCCGCCACGACCTCGTCGCCGTACACCGCGGGCATGACGCCCACGCCGGTGGCGCCCTTCTCGGCGGCGTGAACCACCCGCACCAGGCCCTTGAAGACGCCCGAGTGCGAGTACGTCTCGATCAGCTCCAGCTTCTTCGTCTTGCCGCTCTTGGTCGTCAGCTCCAGCGCGACGAGCTCCTTCTTGTCGGAGACGTCCCGCACCGGGTCGATGACCCGGAAGTAGAGGTTCTCCCCGACGTAGCACCCGGTGACGTCCTCCTGGTACCGCCGGTCCATCGTGTCGAAGAAGAAGTCGCCGCTGAGCGTGGCCTTGCGGGTGACCCACTGCTGCTTGCCCTTCTCGTCCTTGTAGGTCAGGCCAATGAAGATCTCGTCTTCGCCGTTGATGGACAGGAAGATTTCCTCGGCCTCCTCGCCCTCGGCGAGTTCCTCCGCGGCGTTGATGAGCGTCTTGTCGGGCACGGCCCCGAGCTTCATCGGCACGGAGAACGTGAAGCGCCCGTCATCCAGCGGGGTCAGGGCGTAGGGGTTCCTGCGCAAGATCACCTCGCGGTAGCCGGGGGGCACGTCGGGGGCCCCGGTATCGCTCGGCGTCTGGGTGAGCTTCAGCGTGCCCGGCACGTTGGGGTCAAAGGTGCCGGCCGGGATCGGCTTGCCATACTTCTTCCGCCCGCCGGTGGTCTGGACATAGATCGTGCAGGGGCTCTCCTCGGACTTCGTGATGGCGGGGAAGAGCACCTCCACCACGAGCGGCCCGCCGATGACCAGGTTGGTGGGCTTCTTCTGCTCGGGCGATTCCGGCCAGACGGACAGGAGCGTCCGACGGGGGGTGACCACCTCGGAGAGCACGGTCAGCTCGCCCGGCCGCGGCCGCGCAACGCTCCGCCGAGAAGACCTCGACGTTCTCCCCGCGAGCTTGTCCGCCTCTTCCAGCGTCAGGCTGGTCACGTCGTAGAGGCGCACCTCCGGCGGCTCGAACCAGACCTGCTCCACCGCAAACGTCCGGTTCCACGGAATGCCCGGGTCGGTATTCTCGCGGTCCTGGTAGGTCAGGATGACGTCGTCGCCTTCCTTGACGGTCAACTCGCTCTTGCGTTTCGGGGCGCCCTTGATGGGGAAGACGGCCCCCAGGAACACGCCGGAGTGCTCTTCGGTCTCCAAGGCGGTCAGCTCGATGGACTTCCCGTCGCTCGTCCGCGCGGTGAACTTGACCGTGTCGAGCTTCTCGGAGACGTCGCAGTCGGGGTCCTGGATGAACACGTTGATCTTGTCGCCCGGGTCGAAGCGGCGCATGCCGATATACTTCGCCGTGCGCTCGCCGTCATCGGCGATGGTGTACTCCACGAAGCACGCGCTGATGGTCGCATCGGTGTAGGTGGCCGTCAGGAACGCCTCGTGCTGCTCCTTGCCCCGGGTCAGGGGCTTGGGGTCCTCGTAGGTCACGGTGACCCGGTCGCCCGGCACGATCTCCAGGACCTGGTTCTTCCGCAGCGCCATGAAGTCCAGCTTCGTGGGCAGGACCTGCTTGCCGGCGGCGTCGGACAGATGGATCTTGTTGATGGCCGGCGCGTCGGACTCGAAGTCGGTGATCAGCAGGCGAACGACGCGTGCCCGCGCGCCGACGGGGAAGGCCACGTCAAACGTCGTCTTGTCGGCGCTCGCCGTGACGAGGGTCACATCCCGCGCCAGACCCTTGGCGATCTCCGGGTGCTTGGCGATGTCGAACATCTCCGCAGGGCAGGGAATCTGGTAGGGGGGCTTGTTCGTGTCGCACGTGACCTCGAATTCCGGGTTGGCGTTCTGGTGGGCGAAGACGTACACCTCCACGCGGTGCACGCCCTTGCCCAGGGCCCGGCTGATCTCGATCGCGTTGTCGCCCGGCTGGTTGCTCCGCGGCTTGCTCGTGCCCACGCCGTCGACGGCCAGCAGGTAGGTCAGCGCGAGCTTCTTGTCCGCCCGCTCCTTCGGGTGCAGCGTGAACGTGCGAATCTGACGCCGCCCCTGGTAGAACGCCGCCTGCATGTGGGCCACGTAGTAGCGCTTGTTGCTCTTGTTGCCGTCCAGGCCGATCTGCCCGCCGCGCCCGTCGACCTTCCAGTCCCACTTGGCGGTGAGGGTCTTGATCTTGGCGGCGAGCTTCTTCTGCCCCTCGCGGAGGTACCCCTGATCGAGGTAGTCCTTGAAGTCCCGAATCGTCTTGGGGGGGGTGACCCCTCCACCGCCGGTACCGTCGCTGTCGTCCTCGATGTACCGGGCGAACTCCAGCAGGGCCTGGCCGTTCCACGGCACGAACTTCTCCGGCCAGGCGCCCACGGTGGTGAAGTCCTTGGCGTTGAAGGAGGTCTGAAGCAGGAAGCTCTTGAGCTTGCGGCTGGGCTCCTTGGCGACCACCTTCATCTTCCCGAGCGAGACGTTGTCGTTGAGGTCCACGCAGAAGGTCTTCGGGCGGGACCGGCTGGGCTTCGGCAGGCCGACCCACGCGGGATAGTCCTTCGCGGAGATGGCGAAGTTGGCCTCGGCGCCCTCCTGGCTGTCGGAGGCGTAGGCCGTCGCCTGGGCGGGCTCGGTGGGCACGGCGCCCTCGAAGATACCGCTGTACGCGTCGGTCTCGGTGAGCTTGAAGGCCTTGATGCCGTCCCCGCTCGAGGTGACCAGGCGGACGACGACCGTGTCCTTGCCCCGCGTCTCGCCGCGGTCGGCGTCCACGACGCGCACGTTGACCTTGTTGCCCGGCTTGATCTGGTTCTCCGAGCGGACCGTCGTCAGCGGGACCTTCTTGTCGTCGTCGAGCTCGCCCATCTTCTGGCGGATCATCTTCTCCAGGGCCTTCACCTCGCGCTCCAGCTTGTTCAGGATCTTGCCCGAGGAGGCGTACAGCTCGGCGTCGGTGACCACCGACAGCGTGTAGGGCGTGTTGTTCTGGATCTTCTGGACCTTGGCGAACTGATCGGAGAAGGCGTAGTGCACCCGGTCCTTGCCGATGACCTGGATGGTGTGGTCGCCCTTCTTCACCGCGCCGAGCTCCGTGGCGATCTGGCCCTTGAACTTGGTCTTCGAGTCGCCGAACGGCGCGAGGGAGAAGAACTCCTCGTCGCCGGAGTCGGTCCAGACGCGCAGCTCGATCTCGGTGGCCTTGCGGACGACCGAGAGGTTCTGGTCCACCAGGGTCACGCGGACCGGCCGGCCGGGCACGAGGAACTTCCTTCCGATCTTCTCGCCCAGGTCGATGTCCGTGGGCTGCTCGAGCTTCTTCAGCTTGAGATTGACCCGGCCTTCGAGGATGCGTCCCTCGGCGTGATCGGGGCTCAGCGTGAAGACCCGTTCGAGCTGATCCCTCGCCTCGGCGAATTCCTCCTGGGCGTACTTGACCATGGCCATGTGGTAGGCCGCCTCGGCCTGGAGGTACCGGTCTTTGCGGCGGGCAAGCCGGTCCAGCCGCTCGATCGCGCGGTCGTAGTTTCCGTCGAGCATGTCGACGTCGGCGATCTTGAGTTCCGCGTCGAGCTGGCTGCGCGTCCCGGCGAAATCCTTCGTGGCGACGATGCGCTCGAACAACGCGCGGGCACGCGGGCGGTCTCCCCGGGCCAGCGCGATGTTCGCATAGGCCAACTGGAGGCGAGCCCGGACCTCCGCCTCGAAACGCTCGGAGACCTCGTCGCACCAGGTGATCATCTCCTTGGCGAGCGCCTCGGCCGCGTCGAAGTTCCGGAACTCGGTGTTCCTCTCGATGATCCAGATGCAGAATTGCGGATCGAACTCCCTGTAGGCGGCCGACAGCCTCCTGCGGTTCGCCAGGTACGTCTCCCAGGCCGTCTGGTACTTCCCCGTGAGGTAGGCCAGTTGGGCCTCGTACAGCGCGCGGAGCGGATGGCCCTTGGGAACCGGGATGATGCCGCCCATCTCGGCCAGCGCCCACGTCCGTACGCCGCCCAGGGCCGTGCGGAACTCGCCCGGCAGGGCGTCCTGGGCCAGCGCCAGGCCCACCGAGCTGTAGGCCAGGGCCAGGTCCTGCTCCTTGGCCTTGCGAAGGGCGTCCACCACGCCGGCCATCTGCTTCGAGAAGTTGTAGTCGCGCGTGTCGCGCACCACCTTCCAGAAGTGCCCCGCCAGGTCGAACAGATCGGGCTGACGCTTGCGGGCCATCAGGGCCTCGTGAACGAGCACGACGGCCTTCTCGAAGTACAGGCCCTTGGTCCAGGAGGGCGACGGCGCCTGGAGGAACATGTCGATCAGGGTCTTCAGCTCCGGATCGGTCAGGTCCTTGGGGGCGAGGTCCTTCAGCGGGGTCAGGGCGGGCATGCCGACGCGAGTGGGCGCGGCCGCCGCCCGCTTGACGTACGTGGCCAGCCGCTGGAAGAACGTCTTCCGGTCGGCGGGCTTGGCCGTGGCGAAGTACCCGTAGCCCATCGCGTAGGCGTCGAAGCGCGTCTTGCCGTACGCCACGTCGCATTTGGCCAGCAACGCGTCGCGGGCCGGCTTGTCGGCCTTGAGGGCCACGTTCATCCACTGGTCCAGCGTCTGGAGCGTATACGTTCCTTCCGTGTCCTGGGTGCCCAGCGGCAGGCGATCCCGCGACAGGAGTTTGGCCGCCGCCGCGACCACCTTCTTCTGCTTGTCCCGGCCGGACTCCCAGTAGCTCCAGTCCAGGAAGCCCTTCTTCTCCGCCTCCTGGACGTACATGTCATCGAACCACGTCTCCACGGGGTACTTGCTCTTCAGCCCCGGGAACTCCTGCTGCACCATGTGCATGTAGCTCGTCGTCGCGCTGCGGCTCGTTCCGCTCGCGCGGTAGCCGGAACTGTGGAACAGGCGCTTCTGGATGATCTTCTCCATGACGTCCTGCCCCACCGTGCCGGCCGTCCAGTTCCTGCCGATGCGGGTATCGCGGAACCAGGTGAAGAGCTTCGGGCAGAACTGGCCGCGGTCGGCAAGCGTGGAGATCGCCTTGGCCAGCGCGGCGTTGACCTTCAGGCATTGGCCCTTGCGCCTCGCGGGCGTTTCCCGCGGCTTCCAGTCGGGGCGGTTCGCGGAGAAGATCTCGCCCATGATCCGGTCGAGCCGGTCGGTGGGGTCGCCCGGCTTGTACGAGGCCAACTGGTCGGCGAGCATCTCGAGCTGGAAGTCAAGATTGGTGAAGGCGCGCTGGTAGCTGGACGTGATCCTGTGGAAGGCGTCCATGCCGCAGGGCGTCTTGGCGGCCTCGTAGTTCTTCACGAGCGCGTAGATGCGGCGTTCGGCCTGGATGTGGTCGTTGTTCTTCCGGCTGCGATCGGCGAGGACGGCCTCGGCCATCGCCTTGCAGAGCGCGTTCGGCGCCTTGGACGGGTCGGCGTTCTGCCTTGCCTTGCGGAGGGCATCCGTCACCGGGCCGATCTGGGCCAGCAGGGCCGGATCGACCGCGGGCTTCTTGTCCTTGGTCTTCTGGCGGGCCTTCTTGCGGAGGTCGTCCGCCCACCGGCGCAGCTCGCCGGCGACGGGGCTGAGGACCTCGGGCCGGTCGTTGCGGCGGTTGCGGACGTTCTCGAAGGGCGCCCACGCCAGCGAGGCCAGGTGCTTGGGAAACTGGCTCTTGTCGAGCGGGTCCTTGCCGCTGGCGCGCCACGCGGCGGCCAGGTACTGCCTGACCGCCTCCGGATCGTAGATCGCGATCGGCGACTTGCTGAGGTATTGCGAGCCGAAGTGCACCCAGGCCTTGTCGATCACATCCGGGGGCAGCTTCCTCTTCGCCGCGGTGGCCAGCTTCTGATAGGCGGGGAAGATCCTCTGGGTCAGCATCGCGTTGTAGTTGTCCGCCCGGAGGTGCCAGGCATCGTTCTTCATGAGGTGATCGATCACCTGGTTGAGGTCGTCACTGGCGGCGAGGGCACAGACGGCCGCCGCATCCGTCGAGGGCGCGCCCCGGCAGATGGTGGCCAGCTTCCTGTACTCATCCCGCGTCTGGGCCTGGGTCGGCAGGGGCACGTACTGAAGGGCCTTGCTGCGAGCGAAGAGCTGGGCGCTCTTCGTGCCCAACTGCACCCACTGGGCGGGCGTTGCCAGGTACTGGGCCAGCCGCCCGCTCTGCCAGGCCATCATCGCCTCCTTGTCCGCCGCGTTGAGCCTTCCGAACGCCGAGACGAACAACGCCCGCTTCTGGGTCTGCTGCTGAAGCCATGTGTTGCCGTCGAACCGGTTGATCCCACCGGCCATCACGGAGAGGATCTCCTGAAGCGTCTTGGCCGTCGGCGAGGCGTTGAAGTAGGCCTGCGCGCTGCGGACGACCAGATCGTAGTCGCGCCGCAGGGCCTCCTCTCCCTTGCCGGAGGACCCTGCCCGGAAGGCGAGATTCTCCGTGATGAGGGCGCACCGCGTCTGGCGGACCTTGTCGTTGCGAATCAGCGGGACGATCTTCTGGCAGTAAGACAGGGCCGCGTGATGACTCGGCAGGCCCTGCGAGACCTCCTGCATCAGCCAGTCCAGGTAGGCCCAGTAGTGCAGACGCTCCTGTTCGGCGGGCATCTTGTCGGCCATGGCCACCGCGAGCATCTTCGCGACGCCCACGTAGTCGCTCCGCCCGCGGGCCCGGGCGAGGAACCACGAGTCGAACCGGCGCACGCCGGGATGCTGGCGAAAGGTCCCGCCGTGCTTCTTCAGGAACTGGTAGGCGTCTTCCTCGGCGCGAAGAAAATCGACGAGGAGACAGCAGAGGGTCTCGGCCGCCCGGCCCGTCTCCGGAGACGGCTTCGCCGCGGCGAGGTACGCCTTGAACCTCGCGACGGCAAAGGTGTAGTCCCCTGCGCGGTAGGCCGCCTCGGCGGTTGCCAGCAGCAGCTTGGGCGACGGCCGGTAGTTGTGGGACAGGTAACCGCGAATGCTGAGGGAGGCCGAATACGGCCGGCCCAGCTCGCCGGCCAGCTTCAGAAGCTCCATCACCTCCGACTCTTTCGTCGCGCCGGGGTTGGACTGGACTTTCCGGAGCAGGCCCTCGAACTGAGTGACCTTCGGGTCGGCGGGCTTGTCGGCCCCGATGGCCAGGGCACCCAGCGCCAGGACAACGCCAGCGGTCAATAGCGACTTTCTCATCGTGATCCCTTTGACTTGATTCCAGGTGGTTCCTTCGTCTGCCCAATCGCGCGGCCGGTCAGGTGCTGCTCTTCTTCGCACCGGCTGCGCCCTTCTCCAGTTCGGACTTGATGGCCGGCAGGAGCTGCTTGGCCTTCTTGGCGTGCGGACTGGAGGGGTACTCGAATATGAGCTGCGTGCACTTGTCGTGGGCCTGCTTGTGCTTGCCCATTCGGTAGGCAACGTACACCCACTTCAGGAGCATGGAGTCCAGGAAGTTCCCGTCGGGATAGTCCTGGAAGATCTGCTCCAGCAGGTCGTTGGCCCGGGGGTAGTCCCGGCTCTGCAGGTAGTAGTCCACCAGCTTGCCCAGCGACTCGCCGGCGTACTGGCTCTCGGGGAAGCGCTCCGCACAGAGCTTGTACTGGCGGATGGCCTGCTCGTTGAGACCGGCGTTCGGCGCGACCGACTCGCCGCTGCGGGCCGCAGCCGCCGTGGCCCGCTCCTCCGCCTCGCTCTCGATCGTCTGGGCGATCCGGAACTGCGACTCGGGCTTGACCATCGAGTTCGGCAGATGAAGGATCTGCCCGAACACCATCCGGGCCTTCCCGTATTCCTTGTTCTTCAGGTGGATGTTGCCGATTCCCATCATCGCCTGATCGACGAACGGGCTGTCGGGGTACAGGCGGTTGAAGAGCCGGCAGGTGGCCATGGCCTTGGGGTAGTCCTCCATGGTGATGTACAGGTCCCACCGCAGCTTGAAGGCCTCCTCCTTCAGCGACGTGGGGATGGGGCTCTGGGTCCGGATGACCGCGTCCACGCGCTCCAGCCCTTCATCGGCCTTTGTCTCGGCGCCCTTCTTGAGCCCCATCGAGGCGAAGATCCGGGCCAGCTCGAGGAACGCCGTGCCCTCCACCAGGTTCTTCTTGGCCCGCAGGATGGCGTCCGGAACGAAGTTGACGCTCGTGCTCAGGCGATTGGTGATCTCGCCCGTGACGTTGACCGAGGCCTTCGCGACGCGCGGAGACCGGCCGGCGATGTGCAGGTCGTCGATGTACGTGGCCACCACCTCGTCCCCCAGCACACACGACAGGACGCGGTCGTTCTTGCTGACGGGCTGGTCCTCGCGGAAGCCCTGGACCAAGATCGACGCGGCGAATCGGCCGGTGTGCGTCGGCGCCTTGCCGAGCTCCGCCAGCTCGACCACCACCTCGTCGCGGACCTTGTACTTCTGTTCCGCCCGGAAGGTCAGGTCGGTGGCCATCTCCTCGCCGCCGGCGCCTCCTTCCTCATCCTCCACCTTGTACCGGGAGACCACCTTGACCAGGACCTTGTCGGCCCCGTCAGAGGTGTCCTGATCGGCGTCTTGCAGGACGATGTGGAGGGGCTGGCCGATAAAGGCCGCCGGCGCCTGCGACTCGTACGTGCCCATGGCGAAGGTCAGCGCCGCCGTGGAGACGACTTCCACCGTCTCGGTTCGCAGCACGTCCTTCTTGCCCGCCTTCGTGTTGTTGTCGTAGTACTTCGTCGTGATCTTGTCGCCCCCGACGACCTGGAGCGTGCCGTCGCCCGGCTTGGCCTTGCCCATCGCCGTCGGGATCGACGACAGGAAAATCCCCGTGCGCAGGCTCAGGGGAATGCATGCGACCGATTCCTTGTCCCCGCTGGCGGTCTCGATCGTCGCGCCGATCTTCCGGTTCAGCCGGTGCAGGATCGGCAGGTCGCCGTCCTCGATCTTCACGTAGAACCGGCGCCCCGCCTCGACGTACTTCACCGTCGGGCTGTTCGGGTCCACGAAGGTGCCCACCAGGCTCAGGGCCTTGATCGCCTTGTTCCAGTTGCCCTGGGCGAAGTGGCACATCCCCACGTAGTAGAAGGCCTGGTTCGCCCACACGGTGTTCGGGTAGTCCGTGGTGATTCTCCGAAGGACCGGGAAGGCCGAACCGTACTGCTTCATCTGGAAGTACGCCATGCCCGTCAGGTACAGCCCTTCCAGATACAGATCCTTCGCCTCGCCGGCGATCTCCTCCTCGGGCTTCTTCAGCTCGTTCAGGTGGCGAAGCACCGTGATGGCCTTCGGCTGGTCTCGCTGCTCGACGTAGTGCCTGCCCAGGGCAAGGTACGCCTCGTAGCGGACCGGCGTCTTGGCGTACTGCTGGATGATCGTCTCCAGCATCTTGACGCCGCGCTCCTTCTCGCCGAGGGACAGAAGATCGCGGGCCTTCTTCAGGAGGCTCTTGGCGGCGTAGACGTTGACGGCCTCCTCCCGGGAGGGGCCCTTCTTCCTCGCTTGCCCCTGCGCCAGGCTGCAGACGGCCACCGAGAGGGCCAGACCCGTCACGAGATGTCTCCAACCTTTTCCCAATCGCTTCATGGCTTTTCCTTAGTTGCACCGGGTGTTCATGAACCCGAGTCGTCCTTCCCGTCGCCGACGCCGCCCCGAATTCGGGTGATCCCCATTCGTTCGAGTCGATGATGGGCTTCGGACGACTCATTCGTGTCGGGATACTTGACCAGAACTCGCCGGTAGGCGGCGATGCATTGCTTCTTGAGCTTCGCGCGGTTGTACACGTGGGCGATCCGGATCGCCGCCTGGGCGCTGTGCTTCTTGAAGAAGCTCTCCACCTCCCGAAGCTGCGCGATGGCCTTGGCGACCTTGCCCATCTTCTCGTAGCAGTCGGCGATGCGCCACAGGTTGTCCGGGGGCGTCGGGACCTGGCGGAACACCAGGATCGCCTCCGGGAACTTCCTCGTCCATTCCAGCAGCTCGCCCTTCTTCCACAGGGCGCTGGAGGCATACTCGGGCACGCCGATCAGGTGGTCGGCCAGCGGAATGCCCTTCTTGGCGTCGCGCTTCCAGTGGTGGTAGGTCAGCATCTCGTGCTTGCCGCGGTTCTTGTCCTTCATGCTCATGTAGAGCTCAGTGGCAAGGCCGAAGTCCTTGTGCCACAAGTACCGGCCAAACTGGACCTTGTCGTTGTCGGGCATCTTCGCCAGGTTGAGCTTGCCGAAGGCGTTCCTCGCCATCTTCGCGTCGCCCACCCCGTCGAACAGCACCTGGACCAGTCGCGTGATCTGCCCGTTGGTCATCTTGGCGAAGACGAGCTTGTTGTAGTACGTCATCAGCTTGGGCTTCCGGGCGCGATACACCCAGATCCACTTGATGACCCGGTCGTAGTTGTCCTGCTTGCCGCCCTTGACGAACTGCTCGTCCAGACGCTGCACCCAGCGGTTCAGGTCGCCGTCGCTGGCCAGGTAGAAGTCCGCCACGCCGATCCGGTAGTCGTCCTGCTTGGGGAACTTGCCGTCCAACTGCCGAGCCCAGTGGTCGTAGTAGCGCTGCTTGAGGTCCTTGGCGTCCTGCTTGAACTGCCCGTGCCTCTGGACCCAGGTGCGGACGGTGTTCCAGTACCCGAA
>Ga0307378_10007139_pt1 | contig 15088 bp, 7 predicted proteins | sample UN1MG_FD_202238 | JGI IMG/M metagenome (GOLD analysis project Ga0307378, IMG submission 202238) | Soil microbial communities from Risofladan, Vaasa, Finland - UN-1 | ecosystem: Environmental > Terrestrial > Soil > Coastal area > Acid sulfate soil | place: Finland: Risofladan, Vaasa | collected...
CGCAGCGGCAGTTCGAGCGGGCGGTGGAGCAATTGGAGCGTAGCGTGGCCGTCTACGGCATGATCTGCCTGCGCACCGACGGCCACAGAGTGCTGTTCGCCCAGAAACTGGAGCGCCCACGCAGCAAGTCCCAGAAATGGGACCTGCACCGGCTGGAGCCGGGAGCAGATGGCCGGCTGAGATACGTTTCCGAATTCGAAGGATAAGACACCAGAATACGACTGCGCGTCGGTCAGTTGACCAACTGTGGGAGCGATGGTATACTGACACAAATTGACGTTCATCCAATCCACAAAGGGATTGAGAATGATCACTGCGTTGCCGAGGCGAAGGTGTGAGCGATGAGAGATCCTGACCCAATGACAGACACAATTACTGCCAGATACGAGGGGGGGGTCCTGGTGCCTTTACAGGACACAGCCCTGCAGGAGCACCAAACGGTACGCCTGCAGATTGTCCCCCCGCATGTCCATGTCACCGCTGCGGCAGCCCGGCGCAAAGTGAACCGCTTTGTCCTGGACAAGATCAGCTATCTAATGGGTGGTGAGCAACCCACGTTGGTCGAAACACACCGATTGGTCTGGCGCGTCCCGGTGGTATTGACGTATCCCGACCAGGGCGTTGTCGGACAGGCTGGCTTTATAGACGTGGACGCCGAGAGCGGCGAACTACTGCTCGCGCCGAACACCATCGAGGAAATCAAGCGTAATGCCCACGCCCTGGCTGTCCGTCTCCCACCAGAAGCAACGCCATAGGTCCGACTGCCTGGCCGCTTGCGCGGCGATGGTCCTCGCATACTTGGGGCAGCCCGTCCGCTACAGCCAGTTGCTGAGCCTGCTGGATGTCACACCTGACTTGGGTGCCCCTGCCTCGAACGTCACGCGGCTTTCGACGTTGGGCATCTCGGTCGAATATGGCTCGGGCACGCTGGGCGACTTTGCCGAACGGATCGCACGGGGTATTCCCTGCATCGCGTTTGTGCACACGGTGCATCTGGGCTATTGGTCTGAAGCCGTCCAACATGCTGTGGTCGTCGTGGGCATGGACGAGCAGAGGGTTTACCTCGACGACCCTTTTTTCGACATGGCCCCACAGGCCGTATCCCGGCTGGAATTTGAGTTGGCCTGGGATGAGATGGACTGCACCTACGCAGCCATTACCGTGTGACTACGAACGGGGGTCAGGGTCAGCCCTCCCGCATCAGCGCTCGCACCGCCCGGTAGCCGATCACCTGCACGCCGGAATTCCTGACGGTGTCGCGCAACTCTTCGCTCATAAAGGCCCGGTAATTGGCCACCCGGCCCGCCCAGTCCGGCGCGATGGCACGCAATTCAGGCGTGTCCTGGGCCGGGTGGATGATCAGGTGCGTCACTCCTGCCGGCAGCGCGTCGAACGTTCGCTTGGCCAATTCGACCTGGTCCCCTGCTTGGTCCAGCGGCAGCCCCACCAGCCGGTCCAGGAGCGGCAGCCCCTGCTCCTCCAACTGCTGGACGAAGCGGGCGGCGAAGGCGGCCGTCTCGCCGTCCATGCCCATCTCTCGCCAGCCGGCCTCGTCCAGCCGCAGTATCATCGCCGGCAGGCGGTGCTCCAGCGCCAACTGGACGTAGGCGGGGATGAAGCGGGGATGGGCGACCGCCCCCATGTGCGTGTCCACGTGCGTCACGTCAATCCCGGCCGCCAGCGCGCGGGCCACCTGCGCCTGCATCTCCAGCCCGACGGCCGCCGCGTCGCCATGCGCGTACACTTCCTCCGACCGCCGGTGCAAGTAGCCTTCTTCGTCCAGCAGGCCGGAGGCCGGGTCGCGGGTCGAGAGCGGCCCCCAGCGGTAGCCGTCCCACTCGCTGGTCAGCGTCAGGTGCACCCCCAGGTCCACCCCCGGATGCTGGCGGCAGTACGCGGCGAGCGAGGGGAACCACGGGCACGGCACCATCGTCGCGCCACAGGAGACCAGGCCGAAATCCACCAGGTCGGCGAAGGCCGGCAGCGTGGCCTGGCACATGCCGACGTCGTCGGCGTGGACGATGACGACGCGGTCGTCGTCGGCGAAACCGAGTTTGCGCAAGACAGGGTTAGGGTTCATAGGCAACCAGTATATCCCCAACCCCGACGATAGTCAACCAGGCCGAGTTCGCAGTACCAGCCCAAGAACCAGTGCCACGCCCCCACCCGCCAACACTAACCAGCCGATCATACCAACCATTCTACCGCCAGCCTGTGGCAGCATCGGTGCCACAGGCGCAGACGTGGACGTCGGAGGTGGAGGAGGAGCGGACGGCGGCTTCGCGGTTGGGGGAGGCGGCTCAGGCGTTTCCGTGACCAGAGTCGGCACAGGCAGGCGGGTGGAGGTGGGCACGGGCGACTGCCCGCGCCCCACTGCTCCAACCGAAGACGCCTCGCCACTCCACCATACCAACAGAACCACCCCCAGGATGATCAGAAGAGTCCCCAATCCTCTGACTGCCCGCATTGTTACCCTCCTTCAGGCTGCTATGGGCGCGGCGGAATCGGCGTCAGCGGCGACACTTCGGAGCCCATCGAGGCGGCCCTCGTTACACTGAAATGTACTGGCCCATAGCGGTTGTTCCCCTCGTTGGCCTCGTCCACCGCGCCGTAGGGCTTCGGATGCCCCCACGAATCCACGTAGGCCCACAGGTTGTGGCTGCCCGATGGATACGCCTCAGGCCAGCGGCTCTGCTCCTCCACGTAGAAAGCATCCCCCACCGTAAGCGTCAGGCTCCCTCCGGGTGCCAACTCGTCCACGAACCACGCGACACCGTAGACACACCCCAGGCTCGTCCACGGCTGGTTGACGGCCGGCGGCGAGATGGGGTCCAGGTAGAGATCCACCCAAAAGTCGCGCGCCGCGGTCTGGCCCCGGTTGGCAATCGTCACCTGTACGGCAGCCGGCTCGTCTGCATCCATCGTGAGCGCCGTAACAACCAGATCAGGCCGCACGCCCATATTGCGCATGACGATGGGCAAGTAGACCAGTCGCGGCTTCCAGAGCACGTTGACCGCATACTCGTCGCCCAACTGTCCGCTGATCGTGCGCTGGCTGGCCGCGTCGCGGAACTGCCCCCACGTGCGGTTGACGACGATGTACTGCCAGCCGGTTTCCGCTGCAGCGCCCCCGATGCCCTCGCTCGTCGGCGTGACCTCCAGCGTGACACGCGCGTTCGTCCATCCACCCGGCGCGACGTCGCCAAAGGCCAGCGGCTCCAGGATCCCCACCGCTGTCACATCCGCAGGCAGTTCAAGCGTCGCCGTCACACCCTCAGCCAGCGCGTCGCCTTCGTTGTAAGCCATGACGCGGAGCGTGATCTGGCTGGCCCTGTCCGGCGGGATCGTACACTGGCCAGCACCGTCGGCCAGGACATCCGCACTGCCACCTTCGCAAAAGTAATCCACAGCGACAGCCGCGCCGGCTGCCTCGACGACCACCGGCGCGCCCCGCTCGCACCAGCGCATGCCAAAGGGGTCGGTGTAGCAGATCGCCCCGCCGTTGCCGACCCGGTTGGGGCCGTGGTGGGCGCGCGTGATTACGGCGCTGGCCGCCACGTGGAGTGTCGTACTCGGCGGCAGCGTGCGCCACTCCTCCGGCAGGCCAAAGGTGACCGCGCCGTCGGCGACGGTGAAAGGCAGCGTGGGAGCGAAGCCTGCAAACAGGGTGCCGGCAGTGTCCGAGAGAAAATGCAGCGCATCGTAATCCGTGGCGCTCATCAGAGCGTCCCGCTCCGCCTGCGTGACCAGCGTCGCCGTCAGCAGCGAGACGTTGCCGGGCAACGTGTCGGTCAGCGCCAGGCTGTGGGCCGGACCGAACGTGATCCCAGGTGAGCCACTCTCAACGCTCCGCAGCCCCAGCACCAGCGGCGGTGCTGCGTACCCGGCAGGCAACCCGCTGGCGCTGATCTGGACCGGCAGCGTGATGGCGCGGCCCGCCAGGTCGGCGGGGACAGCACCGATCTCCAGGTCGTAGTAGTAGACGCCGCGCCAGGCGTCGGGGATCGTGTCCACGTTGAGGAAAACCAGTTCGGGCCAGATGGGTTCCGGCGCAGTGGCGGGATCGGTGTACAGTTGCGTGACGGTGATCCAGCCGGGCACGTCAAGCGCTACCGCCACGCCCGTCAGCGTGACGCCGGTGTTGTTGTCCAGCGCGATGCGCGCCCGCGTGCGGCCGCCGGAAGCGACGATGGAATGGAGGAGCATCTTCTGCTCCCGCCCGCCGGCGTAACTGGTCGCCACGAAATCGCCGTAGCCCCAACTGTTCATGTACGGGTCCTGGGTAAAGGCGCGTGGGTCGTACCTGTCGTCCACGTCGTAGACGTAGTAGATGCTGTCGCCGTAGACGCTAACGGCCGTCGGCCCGACCCAGCCGGCCACCTCGCCATCACTGGAGAGGCCCAGCACGCTGTGGACGTGCGAGTCGTAGATTTCATACCGGTTGGGGCCGGCGAGCATCTGGCGGTAGGCCAGCCGCGCCCCGTCGTGTAGTTTAAACATCCCCTCGTGATTGCCGCCGTAGGTCAGGATCGTGCCGTTCACGTACAAGATCTCAGCAGCACCCGGCGGCACGTCTTGCTGAAAGTAGAGGTGATCGTACGCGGCAGTCTCTGTCACTGCCACGAGCGTCGTGTGGCCGGAGGGTGAGACGTAAGAGTGGAACCAGTCTTCCCCGCGCGGGCGAATCTGGATGCCCAGTCCGTGAAAGATCGGCAGTTCGATCAGGTTCTCGTCGGGCGGGATCGTCCACTCGCCCAGGTTGTACGACTTGCCCATCAGCGTGACCCACGTCTCGGGCAGGCGGGTGGGAATCTCGCGCACGGGACTTTCCGGCGTGCCGTCGCCGTCCAGGTCGGCCGTCAGGCCGAAGGTCAGGTTGACCGCGGCGTGGCGCTCGACCGGCCAGCCACACGTGACGCACGTGTCCCAGTCCCACGTGTCGTAAAAGGCCGCGCGGAAGGGCAGAAAATGGGTGCGCGACCAGACGTCCTGGTAAGTCACGCCGGACGGGGTCGGCGCGACGGCGGCGTAGGGCACGGCCGCGTCCAGATACTCGCGGAAGGGTAGCGGGTCGGCCCCCGCTGCCACGTAGAGCGAGCCGGCATCGTACGGCAGGACCACGGCGTCCGAAATCGGCGTGCCGTGGAAAACGACGGTGCGGCTGAACAGTTCGCGGGAGTGGACGCCATAACGCACCGCCGGCTCCTCGTACCAGTAGCCGGGCCACGCGCCCAGGTCGAACGCCAGCGGCAGGCACGGCAGCAGCAGTTCGTGGTCGGGCGTCACGGTGATGTACTGCGTGTAGGTCGGCGGGATGGTGACGAAACTGCCGTAATCCTCGGTGCGGGCCAGGAGCCCGGCGGGCGGGTCCACGTGGATGCCGTGCGTGCTGGTAAAGACACACCAATTCCCCTGCCAGTCGTCCAGCGTGTAAGTGCGCGCAGGATCGGTCTCGCCGATGGGCAGCGGATACTTTTCGCCACCCCACAGGAACGGCTCGTTGCGCATCCAGATCGTCTCACCGTCGTTAGCACTCAGGACGACGTGCTGATCCTCGAAATCCACGAACGGGTAGATCAGATAGACCCAATCGGTGACGACGACGGTGGGGGCCAGCGTCCATTCCTTGTTCTCCAACGGCAGTGCCACGTCCAGGTAAATGCCCTCGGCCGGGATACGGTAGTGCCGGTCGGCCTCCAAGTCGCGGTCGCCGACGAGCCGGGCCGCCATCTGCGCAGTCAGGATGAAGGGGCGATGGGCCAGAAACCGGGTCTTCCCAGGTTCGTCGTAGCACATCACGCCCGTGCTGAACGTGCCGATGCCGGCCGCCAGTGCGTCCGGGTCACTTTCGGCCAGATAACTCAGCGCGACCTCCGCACCGGGCACCAACTCGCCCAGGTTCCAGACGATGATGGTGGCTGTCGTCGGCGTGGTAACCGTGTAGAAGTCAGCATAGGCTGGGGAGATGCTCGTGTCGGAGACGACGTAGCCGCCGCTGACCGTCTCCGTGATCCAGACGTTGTTGATCGGCTCGTCCCACAGGTTCGCTGCCGCCAACGTCGCGCTGACGGGAACCCGCTCGTAGGCCGGGAACTCGTGCGGGTCGTAGGCCGGGTTGAAGGTCTGGACGGCGTCGCCGGTCAGTTCGGCGCGGCTCGAGAGCGCCAGGAGAACCGCATCCATAAAGACGGGCGCCTCCAGCCGCCGGGCCTCGTCGGTGGGATGCCCCACGACGAGAACGACCTGCCCCTCACCCGTCTCGGCCGTTTGGGCGCGCACGACCGCAGGAGTGTCTCCCGCATTGGACAGCGTCGCCACCACCTCCATCTCCGGGGTGGGATGCAAAACAGGGTCGGTCAGGATGTAGAGCGTCTCGGTGAGCCAGGACCAGGAAAGGGGAGAATCGGGCATCTGGATCGCCATCAGGCCCCGGTTGGGCTCCGACCCGGCGTCGAGTTCGACGATCGTGTCCAGGTCCACCGTGCCCGGTGGGAGCAGCCCGGCTGCCTCGGCCACGTACGCGCCGTTGGACTGCGCGTAGAGCGTGCCGCCGGCCTTCACAAAGTCCCGTATGGCCGCGAGCGCCCCCGTCTCGGAGAGCGCCTGCGCTACACTGAGCACCGCGTCGGCCCGCATGGCCGGCACGATGAGTAGATCAATGCTCTGGCCCCCTGTACCCTGGCCGGTCTCTGACCGCGCCAGTCCTCCACCGGCGATGGCCGCCTCATCCAGCACCGCGTAGGGCAGGCTGCCCACCAGGTACCCATCGAGCAGTTGGCGCACCCCGGCCAACTCCCACAGCGCCACCATCTGGTTGTCCCCCTCCGTGACGACGACGGTGGAGCGCAACAGCGCGACGCCGCCCGGATAGAGCGCATAAGCGCGGGAGATCGTCAGCGTGCCAGTCAGGTCCACGTGGCCGGCGGCCGTGTCCAGTCCCCCGGGGACGACAAAATCGCCCGGCCGGATGGCTGGCTCAGAGGCAGACGACGCCGCCCAATGGACGCGCCCGCCGCCGTAGAGGTGCGCCAGGACATCGCGGTAGGCCGTGCGCACGTCGGCCTGCGCCAGGCCCAGCGGGACGAGCGTGTCGCCTGGCTCGAAGGATGCCCCCCGCGCCGGCGCGGCGAGCAGCGGCGCGCCGATAGCGGCGACGAGCAGGCCCAATCCCGCCAGGGCCAGTGTGAACGAAATGAATAAACGTGAAGAGCGCATGAGATACCTCCATCAGTACAAATCAGTCCGGATTCTCAAGGGAAATGGGTAAATTGACCATCCCTGAGAGTAATGGTACACTGAGATCAGGTGTCTTCCCAAGTAATGTTCTTGCCGGACTACAGTCCGGCAACCCTGGCGCGGACTGTGGTCCGCGCCGAGCAGCCACTTTCAGGAGATGATTTATGACTTCCATACCGTATACCAGCCAGTTGTTCGAAGAAGATGGCCAAATCGTCGCCCTGTGCCCGGAACTGAACGTCTCCAGTTTCGGCGACACCCCAGCGGAAGCGCTGGCGTCACTCCAGGAGGCCGTCACGCTCTTCCTGGAAGAGTGCCAGCAGATGGGGACGTTGGAGATGGTGTTGGAAGAGGCCGAGTATCGCCGTGATCCAATCGCACCGCAACGCTGGATCTTGCGCCAACCGCTCCAGATCAACCGGTTGGAGGCCGTCTTTGCCTGGAATCACGCCAGTTGACTATCGTATCCTCTTGGTAAGGTGCTGCTGGTGCATTTACAGATTGCCCCCCTGGGTGTCCGTGTCACCGCTGCGGCAGCCCGGCGCAAGGTCAACCGTTTCGTGCTGGACACGATCAGTTATTTGATGGGTGGAGGGCAACCCACGCTGGTCGAGACAGATCGTCTGGTCTGGCGCGTCCCGGTAGTGTTGGCGTATCCCGACCAGGGCGTCGTCGGACAGGTCGGCCTTATAGACGTAGATGCTGAAAGCGGTGACCTACGGCTCACACCGGATACCATCGAGGACATCAAGCGCAATGCCCGCGCCCTGGCTGCCCATCTCCCACCAGAAGCAACGCCATAGAAAATGCTCTCGCCGGACCACAGTCCGGCAGACCTGGCGCGGACTGTGGTCCGCGCCGAGCAGGGAGTCTGCTGCAAGGAACAGGTAATCTGATTGGTAAAGTGCTGCCGCCCCACCCCTGCCGTGCGGCGGTTTGTGTTGATCCCTGCTGGAACCATTGAAACACTGATGACGGTGAGGCCACTGATTTGACTCAGTATATTCAGGGTCGTTCAGCGTCTCAGTGATTCCAAGCCTCTCAGAACTACTGATCACACTGGAGATGCTGAGACCACTGATCAATCAGGCACAGTAAGGGCAAGGGTCATATCCTTCAGGAAATGTATCGAGCAGCTCAATTGTGCCAGGCTGTTCCTGAACGGATTCCTCTGAGGTACAAGATGGAATTTCTATTTGTCCTCCGGTCAGGAGCCACCCGATTCCGTATATGATCTTGCTCCCTATACAGGAGGGCCATTCTACCGTTATTTTTTCGAAGAACTCGGTGTTCGTTACCGTGCCGACTTTCTCCGTCATGCCCAGAATAACATCTGCCCCAGCCTGTAGAACTTGGGGGCCTTTTTCGCCGATTAGTCGATTTACCTCCTCCTCGTGGGCTATTAGCCAAATCGCACTTGCAGGAGAACCACCGTATGCTCCTACGAAGCTAACAATCGTCTGGGCAATGAATGTTTTCTCTCGACATTGTCTTAGTCCGCTTTGGTCAAAACCCAATCTGTCAAGCCAATCTGTTTCATTCTCTAGCAATTCAAGGATAATATCAACTGCATCTAGATTACTGAGCTTGCCTTTCTCAATGAAATCAGCAATCATCTCCAGATCACCAGCTCTATCCGCTATATAATTGCGGATAGCCTCGGGCAACTCCTGACACTCAGGTAGATCGGGATGTGCCTTGCAGTATCCTTCGTCAGGGTATAAGCCAAGCACGTCTGTTAGAGCAATAGGATTCGCTAGTACATACAAATAACGATGTTGGCTTAGAGGGATATCGGGCTTTCCGCCATGCCAATCTCTCGTTGTCCACATCCCCACATCGGCATCGTAATACCGGGCGTAAAAATGATGAAACCCCGTCTCCGCATCATAATCCTGCCCCGTATACGCAAACACCTGCAACTCCGTCGTCCCCGCCAGCATCTGCCCGTACTCGTCGTACAGGTACGGCAAGGCCAGCGCGCCGCCCTCATCCGTGAGCGCCACCACGCTGTCCAGCCCGTCGCTCTGGTACCAGTGCCGGTCACCCGCGAAGCCCGTGGCAGGATTGGCCAGCCGCTCCATCTCCAGCGGCCGGCGCAAGCCCGTCACCGGCGACGGGGCCAGGTAATAGTACGTCTCGGTGACGACGCCGTTTTCCTCCAGTTGTGCACCAATGATATCGAGGCCGTCGTAGAGGTACGTGAAACGTGAAACGTGAAACGTGATGGGAGACGTATACTCGACGACTTCCTTGAGTGCGCGGCGGCCGTAGCCGTCGTAGGTGTAGGTCGCAACCATCGTGACGGTGATGCCCGCCGTGTCGCTCACCGTCTTGGTCACGCCCACCAGCCGGTCCTCCCGGTCGTAGGTGTAGGCGGTGACGAGCGTCGTGCCATCGGTCAGCACCTCCGTCTCCTGGATGCGGTCGCCGTTGGGATTGTAGTCCAGATTGACCGCCGACGACTGACCGCTGACCGTCGTCAACTGGTTGGCCTCGTTGTAGGTGTAATCCACCACCTCTGGGCGCGGCGCAACGGGCAACTGCGGCACGCCCGGGTCGGGGGCCAGGACAGTACCCACTTTGCTCAACCGGTTGCCCACCGCGTCGAAGGTGTAGGCCGTGTCGCTCGCCGGATCAACCGTCACGGCGCGCACCAGCCGGTCTAGCGCGTCGTACTCGTAGGTGTGGGTCAACACGACGTTTGCGCCCAGGCCGTCGAACGGCGCGCGCGCCTCGGCCGTCTGGATGCGGTTGCCCACCGCGTCGAGCATGTAGCGATAGGCCGACTGCACCCCACCGCCGGGGCCGCGGTTGACCAGGTCCAGCAGCCGCCCGGCGTCGTCGTAAGCCAACTCCGCGCGCGTGCCGTTGGCGTGCTGCGCCTGCGTCATCTGCCCCAGCGGGTTGTAGTCGAACGCGCTGCTTGCGCCGTGCGGGTCGGCGAACGTCACCAGCCAGTCATTGGGGTTGTAGGCGTAGGCGACCGCGTAGCCGTTGGGGTAGGCCAGGCCGGTCAGGCTGCCCACAGCGTCGTAGGTGCGCGTGATCGTGCGGCCCAGCCAGTCGGCCGTAGACGTGCGGCGGCCCAGCGCGTCGTAGGTGTGCGCCGTACAGCCGAGCCCATCGCACATCCCGGTCTCGTTGGAGTCCAGGTCATAGGTGAAAGTGACCGGCTGCATCGCCGGCGGCGTCACGCCGTAGCGCACCGCCGTCAGCCGGTCGTTGCTGTCGTAATCGTAGTAGGTCGCGTGCCACGCGGCGTCCACCCGGCGGACGAGGTGCCCGATATCGTCGTAGGCGTACCACCAAGAATTGTCCAGCGGGTTCGTCTCGCGCGTCAACTGGTTCAGGAAATTGTAGGCGAAGGTCGTCGCGTGGCCGTTGGCGTCGGTGATGACGGCAAGGTTGCCCACTTGGTCGTAGCCGTAGGCCGTCGTGCCGCTCAGCGCATCGGTCACGCCGACCAGGCGGCCCAGCGCGTCGTAGTCGTAGGCCGTGGTGTGATCGCTAGCGTCGGCCGCGGCCGTGACGCGCCCCAGCGCGTCGCGGGTATACCGGGTCTCGCTGCCCAATGGGTCGGTCTCCTTCAGCAAGCGCCCCAGCGGATCGTACGCGTAGGCCGTCGCCCGGCCCAGCGCGTTGACCTGTTGCACCAGGTTGTAGGCGGCGTCGTACTCCATCGTCGTCGTGTACCCCAGCGCATCCTGTACCTGCACCGGCAGGCCGGCCAGGTTGTAGGTCGTCGTGATCGTGTGGCTATCCGCGTCGGTGACGGTGACCGGGTTGTCCTCGGCGTCGTAGGTGTAGGAGGTTTCGCCGCCCAGCGGGTCGGCAATCGTCACGACGTCGTCGTTCTCGTCGTAAGTATAGGCGGTGGCAAAGCCGCGCGGGGAGGTGATGACCAGCGTGTTGCCCACCGCGTCGTAGGCAAACTGCGTCGTCGGGCGCTCGCCGCCGGGGAGTTCCGGCCGGGCGATCACAATGACGCGGTCCAGCTCGTCGTAGGTATAGTCGGTGCGCGACCCCAGCGGGTTGGTCTCGGCGATGCGGTTGCCCGCGCCGTCATATTCGTATTCCGTGACGTTGCCCAGCGGGTCTTTGACCGCGAGCAGGCGGCCCACAGCGTCGTAGGTGGTGTCGGTCACCTCGCCGCGCGGGCCGATAGTGCGCACCAACTGGTCTTCGGCGTCGTAGCAGTACTCGGTGCGGTTGCCGGCGGCGTCAACCAGGAATCTGAGCCGGTTGGCGGCGTCGTAGACCATGCGCGTGCGGTGGCCCAACGGGTCAACGACGGCGGTCTGGTTGCCAACCGCGTCGTACTCGTAGCGGGTCGTCGCGCTCGTCGGGTCGGTGACCGCAATCAGCCGCCCCACCTCGTCGTAGGCGTAGCGGGTGACGTGGCCCAGCGTGTCGGTCATCGCCACCCGGCGGTAGAGTGTATCGTAGCCGTAGTACGTCCAGTTCCCCTGCGGGTCCCGCTCGGCGGCGAGTTTCAGGTTCTCGTCGTACTCGTAGAGCCGCTCGCCGTCTCGCCGGTCTACCGAGCGGATCAGCAGGTCGTTGTCGTCGTACTCGAAGGTCGAGCCGCTGCCCTTCGGGTCAGTGATACGGACAATGTTGTCGTTACCGTCGTACTCGAAATAGACAGTGCGGCCATTGGCGTCGGTGTAGGACGTCTCGCGCCCGGCCACGTCGTAGGTCGAGGTGACGACGTGGCCGGCCGGGTCAATCGTGTGGGTCCGGTTGCCGTAGGTGTCGTAGACGTAATGTGCAGCGTGGCCGAGCGCGTCGGTGATGACGGCCGGCTGGCCCCAGGTATTGTACGCCGCCCAGGTCTGAGAGGCATCCGGCGCGATGGTGTGGACCAGGTTGCCTGCCGCGTCGTACTCGTAGAGCCAGGTGTAACCCAGGGCGTTGGTCATCGAGACGACCTGGTTGTGCTCGTCGTAGGCCCAGCGGGTCACGTCGGTCGTGTAGAAGGAGCCGGCCGGGATAGGATCATAGCGGGCGGTCACGTTGCCGCGCTCGTCGTACTCGTAGCGGGTGGTGTTGCCGTTGGCGTCAGTGCGCCTGGTCAGGTTGTGGTCCGCGTCGTACTCGTTCGTCACCCGGCCGCCGTCCGCGTTCACAATCTCGACGATGCGCAGGTCGCTATCGTAAGTGTGTGTGAAAACATTGCCTGTGTTGTCGGTAAACGCCACCTGCCGCTCGGTGAGGTACGTGGCGGACGACGTGCTGCCACTGGCATCCTGCTGCGCCGTGGCGCGCCCCCGTTCGTCGTAAGTGTTCGTGATGAACACGTAGCCTTCCGGGTCGGTGATCGAGTGCAGCCAGTGCTCGCCTGCGTAGGTATACTGGTACAGGCCACCTTCAGGATTCTGGTACGTGCGCAGGTTGCCGTCACCGTCGTAGGTGTACTCGCACGTCCGGCTCAGGGGGTCGGTGATCCTGACAAGCCGATGGTCGGTGTACTCCAGGTAGTACGTGCGCCCGGCCGTGTCGGTAATCTGTGTCAGATCGTCGCCGGTGTAAGCGAGCAGGATCGTGTTGTGGTTGAGGTCCTCGATGCTGGTCAACCGGCCGTTGTCGTCAAAATGATACTTGACCTGGTCGGGCTGCGTCAGCACAAACCCGCTCCCCTCATGGGCAAGCGTGTTGTGGTCGCCAGGCGGTGCACTGTAGCCGCCGCTGCCATCGTCTTCAAAATTGGCCGTGTGGCCGTCCTCGTAGGTGACCACGACGCCATGCAACAGCGGGTCGTCCACGACCTGCAAGTGAACGTTGTAAGAATGTGTCCAGCCAAACCCCAGCGGGCCGTCGAGCGGCGCGGCGACGGAATTGTAAAAGCGCCTGAACTCGAACGGCATGCCTGGTCCAGGGACAACGAGATCTTGTGCCTGCACGAAGACGTTACCGGTGGCTGTGTTGACCGGATCAAATGCCGTCGTGGTGTTTTCCTTCGCCCCTGCATAATTCGTGTAACGCACACGTTCTGCCTGCGTGCCGCCGCCGTCAGGCCAGTAGCCCACGTTGCCCGATGAGTCCATCGCCTCAATGCGGAAGTGGCCGACGACACCGTTCAGTTCTCCAGGGACAATGGCGTAATATTGATCGCCATCGACCCACATCGTGAACGCCAGGCCGTTCCACCAGAGCAAAGCGGATGCAACTGCCACGTTGTCCGTGATCGTCGCCATCACGAGCGTACTGCCCGCGCCATCCTGCCGCCACCAGACGTCGGAGACGGTCGGTGGGACGGTATCGAGGACTATGTCGCCTCCAAGCAAAAGGTAGAACCACCCACCACCTCTCCGTGGTCCCATCAAATCTATGAGCTCAATGTGTATATTATTGTCGCCAAGACCAAGATGAGGCGAAAGATCAATTGGCGGAAAGTCATGCGTGTAGGACTCGTGGTAGAAACTCCAGACCGAACTATCGGGCCTGGTAACGACAATTCTCACGGCGTCGTCAGCAGCCAGCACATAGAGACTATCTGGATGTGATGACACCATTGCCGAACCACCACTGTAGTTCACGACCACATCGCGTGTGAAGAATGTAAACGGAATAGGGCCACTCGGCTCGTCAATCGCCGGTGCAAGTTCGATGACCTCGGAGGCAGCACTGGCGGCCACGATGAACTCTGTGAGATGTGTAGTGTGAGCATAGACAATGTGGTTCGCAGAGTCGTACTGTGTCGGCAATCCAACCCATGTCCCTGTCTCGGCATCTCTATAGTAGAACGACAACCGATCACCAGCAGTGGAAGTAGAATAGCGTACACTCAGAGTAATAGGCACGCTGAACTGACTGACCGGGGTGCCTGAACCGGCGGCTGTGGCCTGCAGGGCAAAGTGGCTGACACTATACGACGAAACCGTTCTGGACACGGGAGACATGGCCTCAAGCGACACGATCGTCTGTTCACTCACAGCACCAGGTGGAAAGACCGCAACGACCGAACCGTCGGGCGAGCCAATCTGCCCGCCAGTGTCAGGCTCGATGATAGCCTCAGCAGGCGGCGTATAGTTTCGCATCACCACCGGCAAATAGACCACGAACGGCGGATCATCGGTGCCCTGCCCCCGCCAGCGCACCGGCAGGTAGAGGCCGGGCCGCGGCCCCGACTCCGCCGCCGCGACCGGCCGCACGGCCACCACGCCTGCGCCGGTCGCCACCGTCGAGATGACCACCAGCGCCGATATGACCTTGTTGAGCCCCTGCTTCCAGATATTCATTGCGCCTCCCATCTTACACTGTGAGGATGTCCCAGATAGCAAGAACGCGACCTGCCTGAAGAATCTGCATCTTCAGACTGGTCGCGTCATATCCCACAATTGGTGCATACTGCTGCATCATGCCCCCCACCCTGTACTGGCAGTCCACCCAAGCAGCAATTACATTATACCGCACTTCCCGTTGGAAGGCAATAGTACTCTAGCATCATGTTCACCAACAATAGTTGCTAATAGGCATGGCACAACGGCCTCCATCGCCTCTTCCGTTTCAGTATGCACTTGCCCAAAACCTCCTTCCCTGCTATCATAGCCCCCGCTATGCTACCACTCAGGCCAGAACTGGCTCACACAATCCGCAATCCGCACCCCTGTGTACCCACAGGCGCAGTCCGCAATCCCCTGATCCTGATCACCAACGACGATGGCATCGGTTCGCCCGGCTTGCGGGCGGCCGCCCAGGCCGCGCTGCCGCTGGGGGAAGTCCTCGTCGTCGCGCCCGCTCACCAGTGGTCCGGCGCGGGCCGCAGCATGCCACCGGGCCCCGAAGGATCTATCTCCCACTACCCGCTGGAGATAGACGGTCAGCCGATTGCGGCCTACCAGGTGGA
>Ga0307378_10007140_pt1 | contig 15087 bp, 13 predicted proteins | sample UN1MG_FD_202238 | JGI IMG/M metagenome (GOLD analysis project Ga0307378, IMG submission 202238) | Soil microbial communities from Risofladan, Vaasa, Finland - UN-1 | ecosystem: Environmental > Terrestrial > Soil > Coastal area > Acid sulfate soil | place: Finland: Risofladan, Vaasa | collected...
CGGAACTTTGCCGTCATATAAAATAACCCTTCGTTTCAAACGCGGCGTCGCGATGGAAAAGAAGTCCTTGATTTTACGAACTACATTTTCCGAATCACACACAATTTTAGTTATCTGACTGGTAAAGACATCCCGCAGGGCCCTGATAACCAAATCCGATTCCTGATAAAGCTCGCCGGGCGCACCTTCGGTCTCTATCCGTTTTTCGATAGCTCTCCACAACCGCCCCAGATACCTCAAGTCGCCTTGTATATCCCTCTTCGAGCATCCATGCCCTGCCGTCCTGATTATAAAGCCCAGCCCTTTCGGCGGGTCACTTTCCTCAAGAATCTGCCGCAGCCTCCGGCGCTCATCCTCATCCTCGATCTTATGCGAGACTCCATGCTTTCGCATCCAGGGCATCATCACAAGATACTTGCCCGGCAAAGCAAGATATGTGCTTAGGGTTGCTCCCTTGGTCTTTAATCCTTCTTTTGTTACCTGTACGACAATTTCAGTGCCTTTTCGAAGGCAATCCTGTATAGGCGGCCGGTCCTTTAACGATTTCCTCCTGCCGATACTCTCAATCTGTCCGCTGCCTCCATTGGAAAAAAACCGTGGATGCACGTCGCTTATGTGAAGAAAACCGTTTTTGCCGACGCCAAAGTCAACAAACGCCGCCTGTATACCCGACTCGATATTGACTACTTTCCCTTTATAAATATTGCCGACGTGGCTGCTCAGACTCGCTCTTTCGACATAAAGTTCCTCAAGGCAGCCTCCCTCGACTACCGCCACCCGGCACTCTTCTCTCTCGGCCACATTTATGAGCATTTCTCTTGACATATTGTTCCTTATATTTCGTAGTTAGCATATCATGGCTCGATTCACAATTCATCAACTACGATTCATTAACTTGCCATTGCACGTTCGTCCGCCTTACAGGCGATGCGAGCTTGCCTTCATCAAGCTCCAGCAGCCTCAAAATCTCTTCAACGCGTATCGAGCCGGCGGAGCTGATATTACACTCAACAATTATACCTCGTTCGTCCAATTTAATCGATTTCAAAAAAACTCTGACATCCAGGTTTTTGATCTTCGCGAGTTTTATTCCCGCCTTTCGCTGGATATTTAGCTTTTCACTCGCCAGTAACCGCTCAATAGTCGCCTTTAACTTATCGTCGAGATATTCGGCCTTAACCGCCAGCACGTACGCAGTTGAAGAAGGCTGAAACGATCTACCCGCCCGGGCAACACTTACCGAAAGCAGCTCACAGCCTTCAGGTAGTTGCCTGGAAAGCTCATCCTTAATTCGTGATTCGTGACTCGCGATTCGCAGCTCATCCGGATCGACAGCCACCCGAAGACAGAACAATTCATCGTCCGACTCGACCCCTACCGACCTCGGCAGCGGCAAGGACATCCTCGGACGAGGATTGAAACCCTGGCTGTACTGGATATTGATACCCGCCCGAACGCAGGCACGCTGAAGAAAGTTTAGCGTCTCAGCGTGCGAAAGAAACCTTAGGTTCCCGGCGACCTTGAATTTGATTACTAACAGGATAATCTCGCTCGAATCTACTATACAAAAATCTCCTTAAAAGCCTTTGTTTATATAATTTAGATTATGCACATCAATCCCCGAAAAACAAGCATTTTTCACCTAACACCCCGTCGATATAGGTTTTGAGCACATGGTATTGAGTTTTGAATTAGCGGAAATTCCATCATAAATCGATTAGCCGTACAAATAATGGTCGATCACGAATCAAAAATTCACAGTGTGTAAGGCGGTCAGTGAAAATCTGCGGGCCGGACTAAAAAACGCTTTCGGCGTCTAACTAACGCCATGATGAGTCCAACTAACAGTAGAAAGACGCCGAATCCGGCACCGATGTATATCTTGAACTCGATGAGTTTTTCAATTATTGGGTTGACCTGTTTCCCATTCGACGCGTTAGCCCGGTCTTGCCTGTTAGCAATACTTATGATTGACTTTAACGCGCCGGCGGCAACTGTGCGGACATCAGGACTTTCGTCTTCCAATGTTTTTTCGAGCGCCTCGACGGCTTGCCTGTCCCCGATCAGGCCCAATGCTTCGGCAGCGTTCCGGCGGACTAATTTATTCTTGTCTGCCAGGGCATCGATGAGGGGGCCCACCGACCGGCCGTCGCAGAACCGGCCCAATACTTCGGCTGCACGCTGGCGAACTAATTCGTTCTTGTCTGCCAGGATACTGTTGACCGGTTCGATCGCTCGACGGTCATTTTGCAGGCCTAATGCCTCGACCGCACGCAGGCGGACCCACATGTTGCCGTCACCAAGGGCAGCGATCAGAGGCTCCACTGCCCGAGGGTCGGAGATTCGGCCTAAGGTCTCTGCGGAACGTTGCCTGATGATCCAATATTCATCTTCGATCGCATTTATGAGGGATGGGACCGCCGGTGCACCCGTTTGCTCTAACTCTTCGACGGCACTGTTTCGAACCAACGGATCTTTATCTCCAAGCAGCCTTATTAATCCATCTATTTTATTCTGAGTAGCTTCATCTATTTGTACTGTCTCAGCTCTTGCTTTGGTTTCCGCAGCAGCTCTGGCACTTGCCTCTGCTTCCACTTGGGCTTTGGCTTCCTCTTCCGCCTGGGCCTTTGCTTCGGCTTCCGCTTGAGCTTTGGCGTCAGCTTCTGCTCGTGCCTTGGCTTCGGCTTCTGCTTGAGCCTGGGCATCCGCTTCTGCTTGGGCCTTGGCATCAGCTAAAGCTCTCGCTTCGGCTTCCGCTTCCGCTTCCGCTTGGGCTTGGGCTTCGACTTGTGCTTCCGCTTCCGCTTGGGCTTTAGCTTCCGCTTCCGCTTGGGCCTGGGCTTCGACTTGTGCTTCAGCTTCCGCTTGGGCTCCTGCTTCCTCTTGGGCCTTGGCTTCGGTTAAAGCTCCCGCTTCGGCTTCTGCCTGGGCCTCGGCTTCCGCTTGAGCCTTGGCATCCGCTTCCGCTTGGGCTTTAGCTTGAGCTTTGGCATCGGCTTCCGCTTGGGCCTGGGCTTCCGCTTGAGCCTTGGCTTCTGCTTCCTCTTGAGCTTTGGCCTCTGCTTCCGCTTGAGCTTGAGCTTTAGCTTCCGCTTCCGCTTGAGCTTTGGCCTCTGCTTCCGCTTGAGCCTTGGTATCCGCTTCCGCCTGGGTCTTGGCTTCGGCTTCTGCTATAGCCTTGGCATCCGCTTCTGCCTGGGCTTTGGCTTCGGCTTCCGCCTGGGCCTTCGCTTCCGCTTCCTCTTTAGCCCTGGCTTCCGCTAAAACTATCGCTTCGGCTTCTACTTGAGCCTTAGTCTCCGCCTGGGCCTTAGCCTCCGTTTCCGCCTGGGCCTTAGCCTCGGCTTCCGCTTGAGCATTGACTTGGGCTTTTGCTTCTTCTATCGGCTTGTCATCGGCTTGCTTTTTAGCCATGACTGTGACACCTTCTCGCCACTGCCGGCCTGGAGCCTCGTTAAGTTCCTGAGTCCACTGCCTGCCGTCTTTGTCGAATTCGACCTTGTCCACATATATCCTGACAACTTTGACGCCGTAAATAGTATCTCCTTCACGGACCGCTTGAGTGTCGATAAGAGCAGTGAAGCTGTCTTCACTGGAGACTATCCCGCGTATGAGCCCCTTTCGCCTTACGGGCATGGTGTCTCGAATAAACTTGCTAACCATTGCCTTCTGCCCCGGCAACAAATTAGTCCGGTACAGGACGGCCCAACTACCACAAGCAACCACGAGAACAGCAACAAAAATCCAGAGCTTTTTCATTCTCATCGTTTCAATCTCGCCTTCCTACTAAAACCCACTACCAATGCTGTTCAGGTATGAGTTAGTTTTCAGCAATTATATTATTTTTATCGGCTCTAAAAGCATCCCACCTTAGCCTGAATCTGCTCACGGCAAGGTGGCAGTAAGCAGGATACAGGTTTAAGGGGCGAAAGAACAGGAAAAAACGATATATCCCGCCGGGACATTAATGCTTTGACGATACTTTTATTGCTTACCGCCCTATTTTTGAGTTTCGCCTGCTGTAAACGGCTCGCCCGTCTTCCATTTATTAAACAGCTCTTCATCCCGGCTGAGCCAGAAAGGATATCGTGTAAAAGAGTCATACAAGGCGATAGCGTCCAGCACAAGCGAACTAACATTGGCGCCGAACACGTTCTTGCCGACAGCCGGCTGACGTATATAGCCGAGGACCTTGACATGGTGGCCGTCGGCGACAGTTGTCTTGTTGCTTGGATAAAATACGAGCAGTGAGCTATTACTGGTGATGTAACTGTCGGAACTCGGATCATAATCCTGGACGAGTATTTCAAAAGTAATCTGGTTTTCCTTTTTATCGGCGTTAATTACACGTCCGCCGAACGCGTAAAGTTTGCCGACATGGCTTTTCGGGTTCCTCTTAATCTCCTGGAACTTTTGTACGCCGAAAACCTGGTACGGCTTTGGTTCCGAATACGAACAGCCGCCCATTATCGACAAAGCGAGAACAAGTAATGTCTTCTTCATATTCCGGCTCCTTTGATAGGCAATACTATAATATCATTTGCAAGCGGCGAGTAAAGCTAAAAAGTACAATCGTAATCTGACTGATTTAAATGGGGCTTATTTAAAGAAGTCAGGAGCAATTTTGCCAGGGCAAGGCTCTTACGAGTGCTAAACTACGGCACCAATTTACCATAACAGTAAAAGTGACTGTCCTTTGTATTTCATCGAGGGCTGATTCGATTAAGGAAACATTTTTTGTAAGAATTGTTTGAATCTCACCCACAGCGTAACGGGATAATCCCGGTTCAATCGATCATTTTCCATATCGATGTATAAGGTGCCGCCCTGGGCGTAGCATCGGGCAATATCGCGTATTGTCACATCGTTAAAATCCAATGGGAACGGAAGGCTATTAATGCTTGTCCCCGGCATTGCCCCTGTACTGCGGGATTGACCCAGTTGTAATGTTTGCCGTACGAACCGATCGACCCGGTCGGGATCGTGAAGCCTTACATAAGGAATATGTACATCAAAGAGATTGTCAATCGTATTGTTTTCTTCGGGCAGGCCGGGAATGTACGGCAGGTTAATGACAATACGAAGACGCCGGGTACGATAGTGTGCCCGAATGAGCGTGATTTTTTCCAGCGGCTGCTTCAATTCGATGTTATGGGTATAGCCTGAGGTAGAACTGCCGCGAGTGCTGATTTTATTGCCGTCTTTGTCAAGAAACTCGAAAGTCACCGGCATTTGACTTGCCGTCGGCCGGCAAACGAAGAAAAATGTCAGGCTGGCCTCGTCCGATGACGCCTTTGGAAATTCGTGGATCATCGTGTTGCCACGAGATGAAGAACTGTGGCGGCCGGGCTCAACACCCTCAAACACACTGATCAGGCGGCACTTGAAGCTTTCCTCTTCAAATCCTTGACCCGCACGCGGAGCGAATTCGAATGTTTTTATCGGGCCGTACGAAACGTCCATAACAATATCAATAGGCGTACGATGCCATATGGGAATATGAGTATTGAACCGATGTGAACCATGACTTCCACTGGAGTTATATCCACTGGTGAGCGACTTACGTGTTCGGCTATCGAAGATTTTTATGCCGTGAAGCATTATATCATCTATTTTCTGATATTCAAAAATAAGCTGAACGGCAGGACATTGGTTGTAGCGGAAATTCGAACCGTCCTCAGTAGTCTGGTAATTCCCAAATTCGCTCAGGTCAGTTTCGGCTATAGGCTGCAATTGAGGGTCGTAGAAGTGAAAGACTGCGTCATCGTCCATCGTCTGATTTGCATCATGATAAGCGGTTCCGATACAGGAAAATTTCAGGGTGCCGCCGCCGACATCAAGAAGTTCGCCGGGTGTCATCTCGTGGAGCTTAAAGGCAAATAAGTTATCCGGCGGGTTTTCGGAGGGATGCTCGACCGTGAAATAATCGCTATCCGAACTGACGGTGAATTTGTCGAAGAAATCCTCATTCGGCTCCCCGGTCGTTTGTGCCGGAGCGATTGTCTTTTGCCAGGCTTCTACATCGTCCCCACGAGGCTCTGCAGGACTGCAAAACCAAAACTTTGCCGGATCGGTGAACCGGGAAAACAACAGCATGCCCAGCAATAACAGGAGGATAGCGACAGGTACGGCAAGTATCTGGTATTTATGTTGTTTCATGAGTCCGGTATTTCCTCAAAAGTATCGCTATGGGCAAGAGCCCTCGCAAAGTTTTAATCTACCCGGCCATGCACCCAAAATCAAGAAAAAAGAGAAGAGCACACAAGTGCATAAAGTATAAGAGCACAGGGCAGGTCGTTCCATATTTTCTACCCGCCTTGTGACGCGGCTGGAATTAAGTATGGTGTCGCTGGAATTATCACTGTCATTCTTCATCCTGAATTAGCCTTTAGCCCTGAGCAGGGCCGAAGGTGCAGACGAAGGATGTTCGAATTTTTAATTCTGTATTCCTTTTTCTCCATAAGGAGTCCCAAGGACTGCTCTTTTGCCTCGGAAATAAGCCTTTTCATAGCCAAATATGAAAATATTTAACTTTTTTGCTCGTTTTTAAAATTCAAAGGTAACATTTACTCCGTGAGATACGCTGTATATATAGATAGAATGTTTTATTTGATTTATCTCATGGGCTGAACCCCGTGAGATACGACGTATATGACGAATGGTCGTTAGATTTGGGTTTTCTTCTGCACGTTATGTCTTGAAAAACCGACGAAATAGTATAGATTATTCATCAGCAAGCGATAAGAGGTGGAAGTAAAGACGTAAGTTTTTCAGGCGAAAGATGGGTTTTATGGAAGAAAATGTACCGGGGTCCTTTAATTCCCCTCTGACTTCTTGGTCAAGGCAGAGATACAATGTCATTCATCATTTTAAAGAAATTAATCTAACTTTTGATGAAATAATAAAGTCATCAAAATTGGAAATTAACAGTGAATAATGTTTCAAAGGAGAAACAAAGATGGCAACCAATAACTGGGTTACGAAGCAACAGTTTGTCGCGAGCCTTCATCTGGATACAAAGAATCCACGTCTTGGTCGAGAGACAACTGCTCGTGCACCACGTGAGATCATTCAGTATCTTTTTGAGCATGATAAAGCAATGGATGTGGCTCAAAGTATTTCCGCGCGTGGTTATTTCCCGAACGAACCGCTCTTAGCGATTATGGAGAATGAGAAAACTGTAGTAGTCGAAGGGAACCGACGCCTTGCAGCATTAAAAGCTCTTCGTGAACCAGGTTTACTTGAAGGTCGTATGTACCGGCAAATTGAGCGTTTTTCCAGACAGATTTTAGATCCTGATGATATTGCCCGCGTACCAGTGACTCTTGCACCGAGTCGTCGAGCAACTGACCGGCTTATTGCTGGGAGACATATAGGTACACCAGTACTTGCGTGGCAAGCTGAGAACCGAGCGAGTTTTATTCTAGATAAACTTTCCGAGGGGTACACTAATGACCAGCTACATGACCAACTCAGCTTTACCATTGCTGACATCCAGACTGCCCGTCAAACACGGGCAATCGCGGATATGGCGCGATCTCTTGACCTTCCCGAAGAGGTAAAAGCTAAGCTCGAGAATCCTCGAGCAAAGGTTTTCACAACACTCGAACGCGTCTTTGACTCCTCCGTCGGGCGCGAATATTTAAAGGTCAAACCCGACCCTGAACATGGATTACGGGGTGTGACAACTAAAGTACAATTTCTTCACGGTTTTAAAAAACTAGTAAGCGATATAGCTCTTGGTCACCAGTCATCACGAACACTAAACAAGAACGAGGACATTCAAGGTTATTTCGAATCTTGGGACCCAAAAGAGCTTCCTGTGAAGAAGAAGGGTTCATTCGTGCCAGCAGATATTATTAAAGGTCAGTCTGTTGCTTCGGGGACTCCTAAAGCCAGGCCAAAGGCTGTTAAAAAGGAAACGCACACGAGCAATAATGTATTACCACGCGACTTCAAAGTACGATATGGAAATGAACGGCTCCGCGATATCCGGCGCGAGTTGGGAAAGCTTAAACGCGATGAATTCCCAAATGCTGGTGCCGTGCTACTTCGAGTGTTCTTTGAACTCGCAGTACTGGATTACCTTGAGCGTATTGGTGAACTTCCGAAGATAGTTCAGAAGCTCGAGAAAAAAGAGAAACGTAAACTTCCATTCGGCACTCCAATTATGAAGCAACTTGTACCTGAAATCAATCGAATCGCGAGGATTAGGTTAAGAAAAACCGACTCGATCATGGTTGAAAAAGCGATCAGGTATGATCCCTCGGCACCGTTCACAATCAGCGAACTTCATGGATTTGTACATCACTCCGATCTGCCCAGTCCGCGTGACATTTTACAGTTTTGGAATCGTACGGAACCGTTGTTTCGGTTGATGTTGGAGCAGGAGGAAACTCAAGTATGAAAACAGCAAGTCCACTTCGCTACCCTGGTGGCAAGTCCGCGATGGCGGACCTTCTCATACAAATCCGAAAACTTAACGGGCTGGGGGACAGAGCATTGGCGGAACCATTCGCTGGTGGAGCAGGTGCTTCTCTTACTTTACTATACCTTGAAGAGGTTTGTAAAATCTATATAAACGACGCAGATTCTACAATTTACGATTTCTGGTGGACATTGATTAATCGATCTCATCAGTTTCTTAACATGCTATCGAAAACGTCAGTGAACATAAATGAGTGGATCAGCCAGCGAGAAGTCTACAGATCCAGTGGCAGGATTTCCCGGACTCGCCGAGGATTTTCAGTATTATATTTAAACCGCTGTAATCGCTCTGGAATCATCATGAACGGTGGGCCTATTGGGGGAATTAAGCAAACAGGTAAGTGGAAGCTGGACGCAAGATTCAATAAAGCTGAAATACGACGTCGCTGCAAGAAGGTAGCTGAATACAGTGAACGAATCAGTCTTTCCTGTTATGACGGAATAACCTTTATAGAAAGCCTTAATCCGGAATCCAACTTCTTTTTTATTGATCCCCCATATTTTGAAAAAGGACGGACACTATACCTCAATGCATTAGACAAGGACTACCACGAAGCGCTTGCTTTACGAATGAAAGCCATGCAGGATGCAGCTTGGGTGATGACCTATGACGACATTCCTGATGTACGAAGATTGTATCGTGGCTGGGCTACCATCAGACCTTTCTGTCTACGTTATTCGGCTAACAAGCGACGCTCTGGTAAGGAGTTACTCATTACTCCGAAATGGATGCGATTACCGGCAAATCAATCATCCGCTGCAATCTTGTGGTAATCAACAACCGACGGAGAAAATTCCCGGTGAACTCTGTGTGCTCTGTGGCTGGTTGTTTTTGTTTAATGCCCCCTAAGCCCTGATTGTGAAATCCGGATTAAACTGTTATTCTTTGTATCTTGCCCGCGGGGGCTTTAGCGGTTATTATCTGTTGTAGGGGCGGTTCGCGAACCGCCCGTACTTATGCGAAGGACTTTAATGCCGAAAGCAAGAGTCTGGAAGACTAAATATATATCATATCTTCTACGATTTATCGTAGCCGGGGCGGCGTTATACCTGGCATTTCGAGGGGAAAATTTCTACGAGGTAATTGATATCCTGCTGGGATTGAATTTGTGGATTTTTGCCGTCGCTATTGGTTTCTATGTTATCGCGCAGTTGATTTTTGTTGCGAGGTGGTCGCTCTTATTGAAGGTCCAGTCTATTAAAATCGGTTTCTGGCCCGCCGTGAGGTTGCATTTCCTGGGCCTGTTTTATAATAACTGTCTGCCCGGCGCTATTGGAGGCGATCTTCCACGTGCGTGGTACGTCACCAAGCATACGGATAAAAAGCTGGAAGCGGCACTATCGGTGTTCGTCGATAGAGTTATTGGACTAATTGGCATACTCATTATGGCCTTCGGCTGCTATTGGTTTATTCCCGAAGAAAGCCTTGTAGGGACGGTTCGCGAACCGCCCTTACACTTTTCATTTGAGCTTAACTTTTTCCGGCATCTGGCCGAATATAAATCAGTTTTCATCTGGCTTGGAGCAGTTTTTGCTATTGTTATCGTTCTTCTGGTATCGAATTCCAGGAGTAGAATTATGCTGAGCCGTGGTTTTAATATTTTTCGCCGGCATGGAGCGTTGGCACTGAGCAAGGTGCGGCAGTCGATTCGTATATATTGTCATAAATGGCCGGCAATTGTCGGGGCGTTGCTGCTTACTTTTTGCTGTCAGGGCATGACCGTAGTGGCGATGTGGCTGGTTGGCAGGGAAATCGGCATAGATGTGCCCGCAAAATATTATTTTATTTTCTTCCCTGTTTCGTGGCTGTTGGGAGCTGTGCCGATAAGCGTGGGGGGGTTGGGAATCATGGAGGGATGGCTGAAAATGATGTTTATGCGGGTCGGCACAATGTCCGGCAAAAATGCGCTGGCTTTGGCATTATGCCAGAGGCTCATTTTCCTTATAGCATCTTTGCCGGGAGCGGTCATACATTTAATTGGCGCGCATTTGCCGAAAGACTTTTTTATTGACTATGGCAAGCCGGTAGATTAATCTATGGCGCTCTGGGTGTGGTTTTATGAGCGGCGAAAAGTTGAAGGAAGATTCGTAAGTTAGTGCCTGAAAAGGCGTTGGTTGAGAATATGAGCGTTACAAGACGCTTCAAAGGCTATTTTCTGCATGGATTGGCGGTTTTGTTGCCGAGCATCCTGACGATTTGGTTATTCGTCTGGGGCTATACGTTTATCCAGACAAAAATCAGTATCCACATCAATCGAGGTCTGGTCCACATTATCGCCCTGGCTGCCAACGAACGTGTCGAGGTCTCCGAGAAGGAGGTCAGGGCATATCTTTTAGTGATGAAACCTGAATTGAGCGATAACGAAGATGAATTGCAGATTCATCTGAAAAGACCGGAAATCTGGCGCAAAACCCGCATCGAACAGCTCAAAAAGACACTTGCAAAGACGTGGATCGACGGCCCGGGTTCAATCACGGGCTTTATTGTCGCAGTCGTCGGAGTCTGCGTACTCGGCGCGCTGATGGCAAGCTACGTCGGAAGGAGCTTGTTGCGAACGATTGAAAAGTTTATAATGAACACGCCCATACTCAGGAATGTATTTCCCTATGTGAAGCAGGTGACCGATTTTTTGCTTACGAATGAGGAGCAGAAAAAGCTGTTTTCAAGGGTTGTTGCGGTCGAATATCCGCGAAAAGGTATATGGTCGGTAGGTTTTGTCACGGGCTCAGGGCTTGAGAAAGTCGTCAACAGCATTAAAAGAGAATTTCTCACTGTTCTTATCCCTACTTCGCCGACCCCGTTTACGGGATTTGTTATAACAGTTCAGAAAAAGCAGACTATAGATTTGGATATGACAATAGAGCAAGCGTTGAGATTTATCGTCAGCGGCGGTGTTATAACGCCCGGTAGTGAGCATGCGGCAGCGGCTTTGCCGAAGAACTCGCTAGAGGAACGATAATAGCAGAGTTAAGCAGAACTCATAGAAAAATAATTAAGGAGAATAATATTGCTTATTACAATCAGCGGTAAACATATCGAAATAACGGAATCTATCAAAAAGCATGCGGAGGATAAGGCTTCCAAGCTACCCAAGTACTATAACAGTGTCAATCAGGTTGAAGTTATTATAGACGGCAACCAGGGCAGTGGGGTGAGCGTGGAAATAATTGCGAGAGCCGAGCACAGCAAAGTTTTTGTTGGCACCGAAAATGGTGAAGATGCTTACCGGTGCATTGATATGGCTATCCATAAGCTTGAACGGCAGCTCAGGAGGGCAAAGACCAAAGAACGAGACAAAAAGCACATAAGTGGTTCAGAGTTTTCGGAGTTTTCAGAGTTAACGTAGGTTGTCTTTTATGATACGTGGCTTTATCCTTCTTGATTTGGCCGGTAAGACGGTTAAGGATGACTTTAGGTAGATAAGATGAGATTTAGAGATTTTGTCTGTTTTGAGGCAACAATAACAGAATTGCAGGCCTCCGACCGTGACGGTACGATAGTGGAGCTTGTTTCGTCGCTTGATCAAGCCGGCAGGCTCGGGAAGGGCAAATGTGAAGAGATTATCAGGGAAGTAATAGAGAGAGAAAAGGAAGCCAGCACCGGACTGGGCAGAGGTGTTGCCGTGCCTCACGTAAAACATAAAGCAGTTAAGAACGTAATTGCTGCAATCGGGCAGAGCGGTGCCGGGATTGATTTTTCTGCTCTCGACAAACAGCCGGTTTATTCGGTAATCCTTTTAATCAGCCCTGCGGACGAGCCTGACAAACATTTACAGGCGATGGAGAGTATTTTCAAGCATTTGCAGCAGGATCGGTTCCGCAAATTTCTCAGGCAGTGCCGTACTACTAAGCAGGTTGAAGACCTTCTCAATGAAGCCGATGAAGATCCATTTTTGTAGTAATGTAGTTCGATGACTATAGGATGGAGAAACGCGATCGTAGAGATGCAGGCAGAAGAAGATACATTGGAAAACGTGGTATATGAGGCGGAACTTGAGATAAAAAACGCAGAAGGGCTTCACATGCGCCCTGCGATGCAGTTTGTAGATATCGCAAACAGGTTTGATAGTGAAATTAACGTTAGTAACGGCGATACTGATGTTGACGGCAAGAGTATAATGAATATCAGTATGCTCGCCGCCACTTGTGGGACGAAACTAAAAATCAGAGCTAAAGGCCCGGATGCCCGGGAAGCAATTAATGCTTTGCGAGAACTCGTGGAAGAGAAACATTTTGATGAGCCTACACCAAAAAGATAGCGGACAGCGGATATATGCGGAATAAGAGAATCGCACTATGGAAATCAAAAAGGGCATAGCGGTTTCGCCGGGCATTTCTATTGCCAAGTCGCTGATAATTGACTCCGAAGATTATCGCATTCCCCGCCGGCCGATAAAACCTTCTCAGCGCATGACTGAGATTCAGCGCGCGAGAAATGCGTTCAAAGATGCGATTGCCGAATTGACTAAGCTTGGGTCGGCACAGGACCAGGCCAAGGGCGGCAAGATAAAAGATATTTTTGCCGTGCATTTACGTTTCCTGCACGACAGAAGCCTGCGAAAAAAGGTGACGGATTTTATTCATTCGGACCTGGTGACAGCGGAGTACGCCGTATCTACCGTCCTGCGTGAAATTGCGTCGCATTTCACCAAGGTCAAGGACGCTTATATCAGCGAGCGAGCGGCGGATATTTACGATATCGAAAGGCGTCTGCTTAGACAATTACTCGGCAAAAAACACGAGAATATCGAGCATCTGACCGAAGAGGTTGTGGTAGTCGCCCGGGAATTGAGTCCTACTCGGACCGCCGGCTTCGACAGGAAATACGTCAAGGGCATCGCCAGCGATGCGGGCGGCCGAACCAGTCATGCCGCTATTGTAGCCCGCTCGTTAGGAATACCGGCGGTGGTGGCCCTGGAAGACCTTACGGAATACATCAGTGTCGGGGACATCGTTATTGTTGACGGCAATCGCGGCATCGTTATCGTCAATCCGGACCAGCAGACAATTCAGCAGTACGAAGAGTATTCGAAGGAATTTACAGAGCTTGAGCACAAGCTTGATGCGATAAGACAAATGCCCGCTGTGACCCGTGATGGTATTGAAATCACGCTGCTCGGTAATATTGAGTTTCCGAATGAGGCCGAGGTTGTCCTGGAAAAGGGAGGCGCCGGCATAGGTCTGTACCGAACCGAGTTTCTGTATCTTAATACCGAAAGCGAGCCTACCGAACAGGACCATTATGAGGCTTATGCCAAGACGGTTCGCGTTTTCGCCGACAAGCCTGTCGTCATAAGAACTTTGGACCTTGGCGCCGACAAATATACCCAAAGCAAGCGGTTTGCTCCTGAACCCAACCCGTTTTTGGGACTGAGGTCCATCAGATTCTGCCTGCAGAACCTTACGATATTCAAGAAGCAGTTGCGCGCTATTTTGCGTGTGTCGGTTCTCGGCAAGGTCAAGATTATGTTTCCGCTGATCACGAATCGCCAGGAGCTTATGCAGGCAAAGATGATTCTGCACGATGTTATGGAAGACCTGGACGACGAATCCATCCCGTACAACAGAGACATTCCGGTAGGCATTATGGTTGAGACGCCGTCGGCGGCGCTGACCGCTCATTCGCTGGCCATGGACGTGGACTTTTTCAGTATCGGAACCAACGACCTTACTCAATATACCTTAGCTGTCGACAGGGGCAACGAATTAGTCTCGATGTTGTATTCGACGGTGGATCCGGCCGTGCTGCGACTTATCAGGAACGTTATTCAGGATGCGCACAAAGCACAAATCGACCTGAGCGTGTGCGGCGAGATGGCTTCCGAGCCGGAGTATATCATGCTGCTGATGGGGCTCGGCGTCAGAACAATTTCAATTGCATCGCCGATGATACCCGAGATAAAGCAGATTATTCGCTCGGTCACAATGGAATACTGCAACAACGTAGCCAGAAAAGTCCTCGGCATGGACTCCGAAAGGCAGATCTCCGCCTACCTCCGCAACGCCGCAAGAAAAATCCTACCCGAAGCATTCTAATTCGTCCCTCATGAAGCGTTTAGGAATTTCCTGCACTTTTGTTGCCTTGTCCTATATACCTCTGTGCCTTTGCTCCTTCTTTTTTTTGCCTTTTTTTACTTTTTAGCTCAAATGCAAAAAAGTTGGTGGGCTGATAAGAAATAAACCCTGCAACTCTTTTGGATTTAACGCTTTAAGGCAACAGCATGAATGGGTATAATACCACCGCCATCGGGGCCGATAGAGCTTGCCCTGAGCGTAGCCGAACGGGGCAACGCTCAGAAGCGACCCGAGCGCCCTGATGGTAGCATACAGCATAGGGCGGTATCTTCAACGGCGCCGCCCACTTATGTTATTATGCTGGTGCCCATAAAGCTTCGGTAGGGTGTGCACTGCACACCGATGCGCTTACATTTGAAAAGTCGATAGCCATCGGCCGAAGGCCGCAACGTATCAAGGAAAATACGTAGATGTTCTCTATGTTTGAAAGAGCATTTTTTGACATTTTTTACAATTTTCCTAACAGGTTATTTGGAGCCAGTCAGAGCAAGTACCCAGGAACCATGCTTGATCTGATTACGCGTG
>Ga0307378_10007144_pt1 | contig 15083 bp, 12 predicted proteins | sample UN1MG_FD_202238 | JGI IMG/M metagenome (GOLD analysis project Ga0307378, IMG submission 202238) | Soil microbial communities from Risofladan, Vaasa, Finland - UN-1 | ecosystem: Environmental > Terrestrial > Soil > Coastal area > Acid sulfate soil | place: Finland: Risofladan, Vaasa | collected...
CCGAGTCGAGCTTCGACATCGGCGAGCAGGTCGTCTCGCCTTTTCTCTGGCGCCGCGGCATCAAGAAGCTCGACTACGTGGTCCTGACCCACGCCCATCCCGATCATCACAACGGCCTTGTCGCTGTGGCCAGGAACTTCCGCGTCGCCGAGTTCTGGGAAGCGTTCTCGCCGGACAGGAGCCCGGCCTACGAGGAGCTCAAGCAGAACCTTTCCTCCGTTTCGCGCCGGCGAAGGGTCTTCCGCGGATTTGCCCTCCGGGAGGGGCCAGTGATGATCGAAGCTCTTTATCCCGAAGAATCCGCGCCGCTCACAAGAAAGGTCGATAATGACGATTCCCTGGTGCTGAGGTTGACCGCGGACGGCGTCTCGATCCTTCTGGCCGCCGACATCGGCCGGGCTTCCGAAAAGGCCATCGTGGACGACCAGATCATCGTTCGCTCGCAGGTCCTTAAATCACCGCACCACGGCAGCCGCACCTCGAGCTCGGCAGCCTTCCTGGCCGCCGTCGAACCCCGGGTCGCAGTCATCAGCGCCGGACGGGGCAACATCTACGGCGTCCCTCATCCGGAAATTCTGAAGCGATACGAAGCTGCCGGCATGCTCGTCCTGCGGACCGACCTGGACGGAGCCGTCGAGATATCTGTTCGGACTCCGGGCCTCCATATCCGCACGGCCGCTTCCGGAGCGGGGACTCATCTCCAAATCCGTGATCTTTATAAGGGGCGCAGGAGGCCGCCCTAAAGCCCCCGTAGCGGAAGGGGGACCCGTCAGTTTTCTGACGGGGGGAACCGACGGGACTGGTTCCCCGGGGGTGCGGGGACCAAGGGCGGCCTCCTGCGCCCAATGGAGTCACGGAAAAGAAGACCCTTATCCGGGGCGGGCGCGGATTGACAGTCCGATGGCGATACGCTAGGATAATCTCACGATGTCGGCGAAGAGAATTCTAGCTTTCTCTTTTCTCATTACCCTGGCGACTTCATTTCTCTATCCTCAAACCCTGGCCGAGATTGCCAAGAAAGAACGGGAGAGACGGGCCAAGCTGAAGGGCCGGACGTCGGTGGTGGTGACCAACGCCGACTTGGCCAAGATGAAGAAAAAACCCGCTCTGGAGATCCCCCCTGCCCCGCCTGAACCAGAACCAGAAAACGCGGAGGCGCCTGAAGCTCCGCCCTCAACCGCGGCCGAGGGTCAAGACCTCTCGGCGACGACCGCCTTTTCTCCAGAGAGCAACGCCTCTTCGAATCTCAAAGCGCTTCAGGAAAGATGGGAGAAGGCCAAAGAATACCAGGAGTTGCTCACCCTGAAGATGAGCGCGCTCTGGCAGGAATTCTACGGCCTCGGGGACGCGGGCGCCAAAGAGGCCGTCCAGCAGGCCATCGCGGAGACCTTCATCAAGCTGCAGAATGCGCAGGAAGAAGAGACCCGGACCCGACTGGAACTGGAGAAATTCCTCCAACAGCAGAAAGCAGAATCCACCCCCACGATCTGGATCCGCTAGTGTCCCGTCTCGTAAACCTCTTTCTAAAGTCCTCCACAGAGACGGGACACTTCCAGGGGAGAGTCAAGCTCCCCCCTCGGCGCTTCGCTTCGCTGCGCTGACCCCCTGAGGGGAACGACGCCGTCCCCCTCAAACTCCCCCGCGGCGGCTCGTCTTTGCAGACTTCGACTAGGCCGAGTTATTTGTGAGACGCGCCGCTTGGCTGGAAAGGAGCGGCCGGCCGCTCAGCGGAAGTAAACGAAAGCGATCTGGCAGCCGAGTTCCCGCTCGTCCTTGTTCTGGGGAAAGATCTTCGAAGGGATGAACGTCTTGTCTACACCGACGGTGAGAGAAAATTCGTCCTTGTCCCCGAGCATTTCCTTCTTGACAGTGTAACTCTTCTCGAAAGTGATCTCGTCGGGGATGAACTCATCGAGGACCAGGTCGTTGGCTTTGATGATGACCTTCTGGTCGGGGATGATGTCCTTGTTCACTCCCCCGCGGATGAAAAGCAACGCGTCCCGGCGCGGATTATCGACGATGCACCGGGCCTCAGGGCCCGTCCAGCGCCATCTCTTGAGTGGGGCGTTCGGGTCGATCTCCTGGTCATACCAGCCGGTCTCATAGATGATCTCCGGGGTGTCGAGGGGCGGCGGAAAGACCTTCAGCCGGCTGGTCAGGACCTCGCGCTGGGATTCGCCCGTCCGGTCATACGGGTTGTATAGGCCAACGCTCAATCGGAGCTGCTCCTCCCCTTTGAACGAGGGATCAAACTCATCGATGAAAGAGGGGATGTAGACCCGCCGCTGGTACTTGTATTCCTGGCCCGGTTCCCACTTCGAGGTCGGCACCGGCGGAACATGGTCGTCCTGGAAGAGCAGGTTGTCGCCGTGCCAGAAATGGGCATAGACGGTGTAATCCTTGTTCACCGGCGGAAAATCGCCGCTGGTCTTCCAATCGTACTGGACATCGGTGATGAGATTGTCGGTGAGCGTCTTGTCGGAAAAATTGACCGTCAGTTCGACTCCCCTGACCTGGGTTTTCTTCCGGCAGGAAAGAGAGGTCAGGGCCAAGAGCCCGACGACGAGCACGGCCAGCGCGATCCTTTTATTCATCATGTTCCTCCTCGTTTGGGATGACCATCATTATACCGAAACCGAGACAGCTTCTCAACACCCCGAAGACGGCCGAAGAGGGCGCTCGACCGGCCCTACCATCCCCCAGGACTCAAGAGCCCTTGATTTTCTATGTAAAAAATGGGGGACGGTCCCGCTACTGTTATCTAACGTTAGGCGTTTTCTGAGGATCACCACAAGAAGATATACAGAAACAGCTTTATAGGGAGAAAGAAGGTATGTTATGAGAAAATTAAAAACCAACATTGGGACAGTAGCGGGGCGGGTTGCGTGGCGGGGGTAGGTTGATGTATATTCCGGGGGAGATGGCGCCCCTGCTGCTCGCCTTTTCCCTTTTCTCCAGACTGATATCACGGATCAAGAATTTTCTCTACGACCACGGCGTTTTCAAGGCCCGGCGGGCTCCCCTGCCCGTCATCAGCGTGGGCAATATCTCGCTCGGCGGAACGGAGAAGACGCCCCTGGCGATAGAGATCCTGGGCCGGCTTCTCGAGCAGGGCCGCCGGCCTGCCCTCATCTCCCGCGGCTACAGAGGCCGTTGGGAAAAGAAGGGAGGTATACTTTCCGAGGGCCGCGGTCTCCTGGGAAGCTGGGAAGACGGCGGAGATGAGCCGTTCCTTATCGCCCGTTCCTTTCCCGCTGCGGGTGTCTATATCGGAAAAGAGCGGCTGATCTCCTGCCGGAGGGCGTCCGCCGCCGGGTTTGACATCGTCGTCCTTGACGACGGATTCCAGCACCGCCGCCTCGCCAGGGATCTCGACATCGTGCTTTTTTCCTCCGCCGAGAGGATCGCCCTTCGCGAACCCCGCTCGGCCCTGCGGAGAGGGGATATCCTGCTGATCAAGGCCGGAGAGAAGCGGGACAAGATCGTCGCCGGGCTGAAGGGCTCCAGGGCGGAGACAATATTATCTTACTTGGTCGTCTCTCGAGGCTTGACTGACCTCTGGACGGAGGAAGACGTGTCCCCGGACCGGCCGGCGAAGAAAAGACTTCTGGCTTTCTGCGGGATCGCCCGTCCCTCCAGGTTTTTGGAGGAGCTGCGAAAGATGGGGTATGAGATCGTCTCCTTCCTCCCCTACCCGGATCATCATCCCTACCCCCGCCTATCACTGGAAAAGATCGTCAAGGCGTACCGCCGGGCCGGCGCGGAAGCCCTGATCACGACCGAGAAGGATGGGCTGAAGATCGCCGGCCGGCGGAAGGAGCTGGCGGACATTTCCACATATGTGCTTCGGATCGGCCTGGCCCTGGAACCCGGGTTCGACGATCTCCTGAAGGACTTCATAAAGACGCATCCGGCGGCCTAATGACTACAAAACATATAATATTTATGGATTTTATAGCCTTTGGGCTTTTGCGCACCCTTGGCCTTCTCTTCCGGTTTCTCCCCCGACCCGTCTGTCTCCGGATCGGGCAGGCCTTCGGAGAGCTCGTCTTCCGGCTCGACCGCAAGCACCGCCGGCTGGCCCTGGCCAACATTGAAATGGCTTTCGGCCCGGCGATCGAGCCGGCCGAACGCCGCCGCATCGCCCAAGACTCCTTCCGGCATTTCGGCCGGGTCACGGCCGACAGCCTCAAGTGGTCGCACCTCCGGGCTTCCCGGCGGGCCAAACTCCTCAGGGTCGAGGGCGAGGAGCATATCCGCCGGGCGCTCCAGGCAGGCAGGGGAGCGCTCATCTTCTCCGCCCACTTCGGGAACTGGGAAGTGGCCGCCGAAGCCGTGGCGGCGCTGGCTCCGCTGAGCGTCGTGGCCCGGCCTCTGGACAATCCGCTGGTCGAAGGCGAACTGGCCAGGTTCAGGAATCGCCTGGGCGCCAGGATCATCTCCAAGTTCCAGGCCGCCAAGCCCATCCTCCAGGCGCTCCGGCGCAACGAGCTCGTGGCTATCCTGATCGACCAGAATGTCCTGAGGAGTCAGGCCGTCTTCGTCGACTTCTTCGGCTGCCCGGCCGCGACCACACCCGGTCTGGCCTCCTTTCATCTTCGGACCCGATCGCCGCTGATTCCGGTCTTCTGCTTTCCGGGGCCCCGCTCCTCCTACCTGGTCAAAGTCGGAGAGCCGCTGACCTTCGATCCCGGCGGCGAGTTCGATCACGACGTGTTGAAAATCACCCAGGCTTGCACTAAGATGATTGAGGCCGAGATCCGCGAAAACCCGGGCTTGTGGTTCTGGTTCCACAACCGGTGGAAAACCAGGCCGAAGGCGGAAACGGATCCGGCCGAATCTGGTGCTGAGAATTCCGCTTCAGAAGGATGAATCCATGCGGGAAAAACGCCCCTTCGACGAGCTCAGGCCGATCAGGATCCAGACCGATTACTTCGATTTCGCCGACGGCTCGGCGTCCATCGAGATCGGCAAGACGAAGGTCATCGCCGCGGCGACCATCGAGGAGAAAGTTCCGCCTTTCCTCAGGGGTCAGGGCACCGGCTGGGTGACCGCAGAGTACGCCATGCTGCCCTGTTCGACCGAAAGACGGAGCCAGCGCGAAAGGACCCCGGGCAGGATCTCGGGACGGACCCAGGAGATCCAGCGGCTGATCGGACGGTCCCTCCGGGCCGTGACCGACCTGGCCGCGCTGGGCGAGCGGACGATCATCATCGACTGCGATGTTATCCAGGCCGACGGCGGGACCCGGGTGGCCTCGGTCACCGCCGGCTGTGTGGCCGCGGCCCTGGCCATGAAAAAGCTCCTCGACCAGGACGTCATCGACAAGATGCCCCTCCGGCACCTGGTCGCCGGCATCAGCGTCGGTATCGTCGGCGGCCGCGAGCTCCTCGACCTCGACTACGCCGAGGATTCCCAGGCCGCCACCGACATGAACGTGATCGAGACCGACGGCGGCCAGCTGGTCGAGGTCCAGGCCACGGCCGAAAAGGCGCCTTTCTCGAGGAAAGACCTGACCTTTCTTCTCCGCCTCGCCGACAAGGGCATCCAAGAGATCATCCAGGCTCAAAAAACCGCCCTTAAGAAAAAAAGTCTGCTGTTCATGGCCTACGGACGATGAGGAGGGACGCATGAAGAGAATCCTGGTCACCGGCGGCGCCGGCTTCCTGGGCAGCCACCTCTGCGAACAGCTTCTGGGCGGGGGCGACGACGTGGTCTGCATCGACAATTTCTTCAGCGGCAGCAAAAACAACATCCGCCATCTGTCCCACCATCCCTTTTTCGAGCTGATCCGTCACGATGTCATCCACCCCCTCTTCGTCGAGGTCGACCAGATCTTCCACCTGGCCTGCCCGGCCTCCCCCATCCACTACCAGCACAACCCGATCAAGACCGTCAAGACCAACGTCATGGGTACGATCAACATGCTCGGCCTGGCCAAACGGATCAGGGCGCGAATCCTGCTCGCCTCCTCGTCCGAAGTTTACGGCGACGCCCAGGTCCATCCGCAGACCGAGGCCTACTGGGGCAACGTCAACCCCATCGGTCTGAGAAGCTGCTACGACGAGGGAAAGCGGGTGGCCGAAACGCTGATGATGGATTATCACCGTCAGAACAGCGTCGATATCCGGATCGCGCGCATTTTCAACACCTACGGGCCCCGGATGGCCGTCGACGACGGCCGGGTGGTCAGCAACTTCATTGTCCAGGCCCTCAAAGGCCTTGACTTGACGGTTTACGGGGACGGCACCCAGACCCGTTCTTTCTGTTATGTCTCCGACCTCGTCGACGCGCTCGTCCGGATGATGAACACGGCGGACTTCAGCGGCCCCCTGAACATCGGCAATCCGGCCGAGTTCACCGTCCTCGAGCTGGCCGAAAAGATCCTCCAGCTCACCGGGAGCAAATCCCGGATCGCCCACAAGCCATTGCCCTCGGATGACCCCGTAAGGCGCTGCCCGGACATCTCCCTGGCCAAGTCCAAGCTCGGCTGGGAGCCGCGGGTGGACCTGGAGGAAGGCCTCCGCAAAACCATCGCCTATTTCCGGGAGAACCTGGGCATCCGATGAGACTCTCCGTCATCGTGCCTGTTTACAACGAGCGGAAGACGATCGAGGAGATCATCCACCGGGTCCAGGACGTCGACCTTGGCCTGGAGAAGGAGATCATCGTCGTCGACGACGGCTCGACCGACGGGACCCGAGAGGCCCTGCAGTCCCTGGACCTCCCCGGGCTCAGGATCGTTCTCCACGAGAAAAACAGGGGCAAGGGGGCGGCGCTGCGCACCGGTTTCGACCGGGCCGAGGGCGACATCATCCTCATCCAGGACGCCGACCTGGAGTATGATCCGCGCGAGTATCCCAAGCTCCTCGAGCCGATCCTGGACGGACGGGCCGACGTGGTCTACGGCAGCCGCTTCCTGGGAGGGCCGCACCGGGTGCTCTACTTCTGGCATTATGTCGGGAACAGGTTCCTGACGACCTTTTCCAATATGCTCTCCAACATCAACCTAACCGACATGGAGACCTGCTACAAGGTCTTCCGGCGCGATGTCCTCCGGAAGATCAAGCTCAAGTCTTCGCGCTTCGGGTTCGAACCCGAGATCACCATGAAGCTGGCCAAGCTCCGCTGCCGCATCTACGAAATGCCGATCTCTTATTCCGGCCGGGATTACGCCGAGGGAAAGAAGATCGGCTGGAAGGACGGACTGGCTGCCCTCTTCCATCTCATCCGCTTCCGCTTTTTCGGCTGACTTGACTTCATCCCCCTATAAATATAATATTTTCACTCTATTTAGCCTGGATTATTCATGAAATGAAGAGGAGAAAACCCCCTCTCCCTGGAGAGGCTGTGTCACAATTGCCAATTGTCTTTGCGAGCGACCTTTGAGAGCGAAGCAATCTCCTTTATGTTCAATGCCTTATGAGATTGCTTCAGTCGCTGCGCTCCTTCGCAATGACATTATGACACAGTCTCGGACGGGAGAGGGTTAGGGAGAGGGTGACTGTGAAAAGAGACCCCCTCCCCTCTATCCCCTCCCACCAGGGGAGGGGGAATATTTTGGTGCATTATTTGTGAATAGATCAGGTTAGCTGGATTGTGTCCCTGGGTATCACTCCGATTGAGCTTTCCGATGGACAGGAGGTTATCATGAGTCTCATCCCTTCATTGATCCTGGCCGGCGCGATCATCCTTGTCATCGCCTTCATCCTGATCATCATCGCCAAACAGTACCGCAAGGTCGGACCGAACGAGGTCCTGATCATCGCCGGCGGCCGGAAGAGGACGATCACCGGCCCCGACGGCTCGAAGATCAAGGTCGGGTATCGTTATCGTTTGGGCGGGGGCACATTTGTCATCCCGTTCATCGAAACGGTCTACCTGCTTCCCATGGACGTCATCACGCTGAACATCAAGACGCCGGAAGTCCTGACCAACAGCGGCGTTCCGATCATGGCCGAAGCCACAGCTCAGGTCAAGGTCGACTCCTCGGACGCCGCCATTCGCCTGGCCGCGGAGCAGTTCCTCGGTCAAGGCAAGGAAGGAATCCGCGACGTCTCCCTGACCGTCCTCGAAGGCCACATGCGCGAGGTCATCGGCACGATGACCGTCGAGGAGATCTTCCGCGGCCGGCCGGTCTTTTCGGCCCGGGTCAACGAGGCCGTGCGCCCCGATTTTTCGCGGATGGGACTGGTCATGCTCTCTTACGCCCTCAAGGACATCAGCGATACCCAGGGATATCTCGAGTCATTGAGCAAGCCGCAGGTGGTGGCCGCGAAAAGGGATGCCGTGATCGCCCAAGCCGAGACCGAGAAAGAGGCGATCATCAAGTCCTCCCAGGCCCGCAAGGAGGGAGAAGTCGCCCGCCTGGCCGCCGAGGCCATGATCGCCAAGGCCCAGTGGGATAACGAAGCCAAGAAATCAGAGTCTCAAGTCGCCGTCAACCAGAAAAAAGCCCAGGCGGATTTTTCCTACGAGCTTGAACGATACCGGCTGAGCCAGCAGATCACAAAAGAAGAGGCCAAGATGAAGGCCATCGAGAAGGAAGAGGCCATCAAGATCGAGGAACTGGAGATCTCGAGGCGCGAGAAAGAGCTCGAATCGAGTGTCGTCAAACCGGCCGACGCCCGCAAGTACCAGATCAAAGCCGAAGCCGAAGCCGAGGAATTCCGGATCCAGGCCGAGGCCAAGGGCAAAGCCGAAGCGCTGCGACTGGAAGGAGACGCCGAAGTCGAGCTGATGAAGAAAAGGGGCCTGGCCGAGGCCGAGTCCATGCTCAAGAAGGCCCAGGCCTGGGAGAAATACAACCAGGCGGCCGTCCTGGAGATGTACCTGAAGGCCCTGCCCGACCTGGCCAGGGCCGTCTCCGAGCCGCTGTCCAAGGTGGACAAGATCGTTGTCATCAGCGGCGGCGACAAGAGCCTGGGCACGACGAAAATCACGGCCCAGGTCGCCGAGGTCCTTTCCCAGATGCCCGATGTCGTCAAGTCCCTGACGGGTGTCGACCTGAAGAAATACCTGCAGGAGAAACTGGCTCCCGAAGACAAGAAAGAGAAGTGATCCTCCGGGAAGGACGGGCCTATCATGATCTCAGAGAAAGTCAACCAAATCGGCGCCTCGCCGACCCTCAAGATCTCGGCCAAGGCCAAGGCCATGCGGGCCGATGGGATCGACATCGTCGACCTGAGTGTCGGCGAGCCTGATTTCCCGACGCCCGAGAACGCCAAGGCGGCCGGCATCCGGGCCATCCAGCAGAACTTCACCAAGTACACCGAGAACGAAGGGATCCCCGCCCTCAAGAAGGCGGTCCTCTCGCGGATGAAGGAGGATTATGAGCTGACCTACGAGATGAACCAGGTGATCATCTCGCCCGGCGCCAAGGCCTCCCTTTTCCTCATCTTCCAGGTCCTTATCGATGAGGGGGAAGAGGTCATCATCCCGGCCCCCTACTGGGTGACGTACCCCATGGCCGTCGCCCTGTCCAAGGGCAAGCCGGTCATCGTCCCGACCAAAGAGGAAAACGGTTTCCTCCTGACGCCCGAGGAGCTCAAGGCGGCCATCAACCCTTCCACCAAGGCGATCATCCTCAACAATCCGTCGAACCCGACCGGCGCCGCCTATACGAAATCCCAGCTCGAAGCCCTGGCCGAAGTGATCCAGGGCGAGGATGTCTTCGTCATCGCCGACGAGATATACGGCCAGCTCGTTTACGACGATTTCGAGTTCCGGAGCTTCGCCTCGCTGGGCGAGGATATCAAGAAGAAAACCATCGTCGTTAACGGCGTCTCCAAGTCTTACTCGATGACGGGCTGGCGCATCGGCTATGCCCTGGGCCCCGCCGAGATCATCGACGGCATGGCCAAGGTCCAGAGTCACTCCACCTCCAACCCCTGCTCGATCTCGCAGTATGCCAGCCTGGAGGCCTTGAGCGGACAGCAGCACGAGGTCTCGCGGATGGTCGCAGAATTCCAGCGCCGGCGGAACTACTGCCTGAGGCGGCTCAAGAGCATTCCCAACATCTCCTGCTTCGAGCCGCAGGGCGCGTTCTATCTTTTTCCCAATTTCTCCGCCTATTACAACAAGGAGGCCAACGGTACTGTCGTCCGCAATTCCTACGGGATGGCCTATTATCTCCTGAGGGAAGCCCGGGTGGCCATCGTCCCCGGAGACTCCTTCGGAAACGACGCCTGCATCCGTCTCTCCTACGCCACTTCCATGGAAAACCTGGAAAAGGGCATAGACCGGATCAGCGAGGCGCTGGCCAAGCTCAAGATCCCGAAAAAGATCAGACGGGTCGCCCTCAACAACACCGTTACCCGGGTGAAAAAGTCCGTCCCGGTAGAGGCGACGGTCACGGCCAAGATGAGGGACGCCCTGGTCGCCGAGATGGACGGGCATCTCACGCCCGAGAACTACTACGAGTGGAACGCCAACATCTCCGGCGTCATCGTCCAGCTCCGGACGAACGTTTCCCATCTCTCCGATTTCTGGATAGAGAACTGGTACCCCGCCCAACTCGAAGCCGACCTGGAGCCCCACGGGATCATCTACGCGGTCGACGGAATCGTCGGCCGGGAGCCCCGGGTATTTTATAATTCCGAGACCAAGACCGGTGTTATCGTCAATTCCGATAACTACGGCCCGCTGAGAAGCCTGGCCCTGGGGATGGTGATGGACATCTCGGAGAGACTGTTCGGGGGCTGCGCGGTGCGCGGCATGTCGGCCGACGCCGGCGGCAAAGGCCTGATCCTCGTCGGTCCACCCGGGACGCGCAAGACCGATCTCTTTTACGGGCTGCTCGGGGACAATAGCTTCCGCCTCCACGCCAACGACATCGTTTTCGTGCGCCAGTCGGGCGGGAGAGTGTCGGCCGAGTGTGTGGAGAGGAAGCTCTATCTTCCGACGAATACCGTCGAGGTCTTCCCCCGCCTGGCTCCGCTTTTTGACAACAGCAAGTGCGAGAACATCGTCACTCATAAGGAAGACTGCCGGGACGCCGAATGCCTGCGCCGGGACGACTGCCGGCTCGACCGCGGCTCGCTTTTCTGCTACAAGGCTTCACCGGAAGCCCACGCCATGCTCGACCCGTACTGGATCGGCGGGAAGGCTGCTCACACCAAACGGACCGAGCTGAACTGGGTCTTCCTCCTCCGCAACGATCCTATCTCCCCGGCCGCCATCAAGCTGCGGAAGGACGAGGCCCTGCGCATCCTGGAGGCCGGCGAAAGCGCCGGCGCCAAGAAAGCCCTCAGCCCGGCCAAACCCCAACCGTACTACAATCCCCACCTCTTGCTCACAACGGAAGAAAGGCTCGAACTCCAGAAGGTCTACTTCGACCGTTTGCTGGACACTGTGACCTGCTATCTCTTCAACAGCGGAGTGGCCGGACCCGACGAAATCAAAAAGATCGTCCTAGTGTGATGTCTCGTAATTGTCTATCGCTAAATACCGCCTGATGTAGCCTGATAAATATATCAACTTATTTATGAGATGCAACACTGGGCGAAAGGTAATTGTCCCCCTGTCATTGGCAAGGGGTAACCGTCCCCTCTGCCATGGGCGAAAGGTAATCGTCCCCCCCTGTCATTGCGAGCCGAAGCCGCGAGCGAAGCGTGGCGGGAAGCGAAGCAATCTCCCGAATCTACGCCAGCCGGTCGTCGATCTCCTGGGCGATCAGATGGAGGAGGACGAGGTGCAGCTCCTGGATGCGCGGAGTGCTCCGGGAGGGCACGTCCAGCAAGAAGTCTGCCAGCGGGCCGAGCTTCCCACCCCCTTCCCCGGTCAGGGCGATCGTCACCAGTCTTTTCTCTTTGGCCGCCCTGAGGGCTTCCAGGATATTCGGCGAGGTCCCGCTGGTGGAGAGGGCCAGGGCGATATCCCCTTCGTTGCCCAGCGCCTCGACCTGACGGCTGAACACCAGGTCGAAGGAGGAATCGTTGGCGATCGATGTCAGCGTCGAGGTGTCGGTCGTCAAGGCGACGGCCGGCAGCGGCCGGCGCGGCTTGGAGAACTTGTTCACCAGCTCGGCCGCCAGATGCTGGGCCTCGGCGGCGCTTCCCCCGTTGCCGAAAACGAGGACTTTGTGACCGGATTCGAGGCTTTTCACGATGACGTCGGCCGCTTTTTCAAGGAGCGGCCCCTTCTTCTGAAAGAAATCCCCGAGGAGACGGCTGATTTCCTCCTGGATTGTCCGATATTCCATGGCGATCTCCCTTCAGGCCGTCATTCCGGATTCGATGACGGCCTTGACGTTGTCCTCCAGCCCGCTCTGGGTGCTCTGATCGTATCCCTGGACGGGAACGGGCGGATGAAACCGGACCTCGACCTTTCCCCGGCGGGGGAAAATGGTCCCGCGCGGCATCAGCTCATACGTCCCCCCGATGCTGATGGGAACGATGGGGGCCTGACTCTCCGTGGCCAGGAAGAAACCGCCTCTCTTGAACGCCTGGGTCCGGCCGTCGCGGCTCCTGGTGCCTTCAGGAAAGATGAGGTAGGAGTAACCCTTCTCACGCATCAGGCGGACGGCGAGATCGATGCTTTTTTTCCCGCCCCGCACGCCTTTGCGGTCGACGGGAACGAACCCGACGAACCGCATTCCCTGGCCGATGACCGGGATCCGGAAGACTCCCTTCTTGAGGATGACCCGGATCGGCTGGGGGATAAGCAGGAAGAGCAGCGGCCCATCGAGGAAGCTGAGATGATTGGCCATGAAGATGTAGGGTGTCCGCTTGTCGACCCTTTCCCGCCCGGTAACCTCGACCTTGATCCCCAGGATGGGGGGCGCCAGGCTCATCGCCCACTTGGCGACGCCGAGCAGCGGATCGCGCAGTCCGAACGGCCAGCAGATGAGCAGGAGGACGGCCAGAACGATGATCAGAACAACATAGATAAGAACCAGGAGGATTGTCCGCATGTCCAGCTGCCGGGATTATACCACAATTCGGTCCCGGCGACCGCAGGCCGATCCACCATGGGCTTGCAACGCCGGACAAATTCAGATTAAATAAGACCGGATGGACGCGAGCGCCGCGGGGAAAAAGCCGGGTCTTCCTCTTCCGGTCATCCTGGCCTCGATCGCCGTTTTCCTCTTTTGCAGCCTGTTTTCCTCCCTCGTTTTTGAGCGCGTTCCCCATATCAACGACGAGGTCGCCTATTTCTTCCAGGCCAAGCTCTTCCAGTCGGGCCGGCTGTATGCGCCTTCCCCCTGCGGCCGGGAATTCTTCGATTTCCCCCACATCATCAACAACGGAAGATGGTACAGCATCTATCCTCCAGGGTTTCCGCTGTTGCTCGTCGTCGGCCTGATATTCCGGGTGCCTTGGCTCGTCAATCCTCTCTTGGCGTCCCTGGCGATCGTCCTCCTTTATCTGCTCGGCAAGGAGATTTACGACCATTCGGTCGGTCTCATTGCCGCACTCCTGGGAACCATTTCCCCCTGGTTCATAGTGATGTCCTCGACCATGATGTCGCATACCTCGAGCATGTTTTTCAACGCGCTCTTCTTGTTACTTCTCTTCCGATCTCTCAGAAGGCCGTCCTTTGGCTTGGGCCTCGCTGCCGGTATCAGTTGGGGAATGGCCTTCCTAATCCGCCCGGTCAACACCCTGTTCTTTTCTTTCGTCTTTCTTGTCTATTATGCTTTCCGCCTGGTGAAAAGCCGCCGCGGCCCGGCACCAAGAAACGCCCTCGCTTTCTCGGCTACAGCCCTGGCTTTTGCCGGATTGTTCCTCTTTTATAACTTCGTCACCAATGGCGGTCCGTTTCGGATGGGACATATAGTCCGCTACGGCCCCAGCTATTCGGTCATCTTCGGTCGAGCGGCTACGCTCGACTCCGCCTTCACTCCCCTCTCCGGATCCGTCCAGATGGCCGATAACCTGCGCGCCTTGAACACGGACCTCTTCGGCTGGCCGGCCTCCTCTTTCCTGGCCATGCTGCCTCTCCTCTGGCTGACCCGATTGAATCCGAAGGAGAGGAAAAAGGACCTGCTTCTCCTGAGCGGCTTCGGCTGCCTTGTCGCCGCCTTTTATTTTTTCTGGGGAGCGTTCGTCTTCGTCGGCGCCCGGATGTTATTCGATGCCGTCCCCCTTCTTCTGCTGCTGAGCGCCCGGGGGATCGTCGAGCTCCCCGGCCTTGTCGCCCAGATAACCCGGAAGATATCCAGACCCATAGTCAGAAGGATGACCGCCGTTCTGATCTGCGCTTTTGCCACCTATGCGTTTTTCTCCCGTATGCCCCATAGACTCCGCCCTCCAAATGAAAACTGGTTCTTTGACCGCTACGACCACCGTTTTGCCGGGACGAGCGCCCGGCTGGGCCGGACCATAGACGCGCTCGACCTCGGCCGGGCGCTGGTCGTCCTCAAGCTCTGGCATCGGCCGCCGCCCTCTTTCCCCGAGGAGGGAGGCTGGGGTTCAGGCTTCCTTCACAATGGCCCCGATCTCGATGGCGATATCATTTATGTAAAGGCCGGGGACAAGAGCTATGCTGAGCTCTTTTCTTGCTATCCGGCCAGGAAAATCTATGTCTATGTCGGCACCCTTGACAGGGGTATGCTGATCCCCATGAAACAAAGTCAGGAGAGGATCGAGCGGGGAGAGCCGCTGCGGCCGTCCCCCCGAATTAGGAACTCCATCGCGATCGTCCAGGACCCGGCCGATATATTTTTCGGCTACTCCCCGGAGTTCAGCCGGTTCCTGCATCAGGTCTTCCGGGAGATATCTCCCCTTGAGATGAACGGGAAGGGGCTGGAAGCGCTGGGCGTTCAGTATCAGGGCCGGGACGACTTCGGGCGGGCTGCGTTTTGTTTCGAAGCCGCCCTCCAGATCGAGAACGATCCAGCCACAAGGCGCAACCTCTTCAACCGTCTCGTCCCCTGCTACCAAAAAACGGGCCAAGCGGATGAGGCCCGGAAGATCCTGAGTTTTATCGAAAGAGTCGATTTCGACGAGCGCCGGCTCTATAATGTCTTTCCGGAGAGGGGGTTCTAGCGAGTTTTCGGGCCCCGGCATGAAATCTTGCTTTTGCTGACTGCCTTTAAAAATATGATATAATCGCCCCAATGGAAAATCTTTCGATTGTTA